>Ga0082212_10000430_pt1 | contig 61186 bp, 55 predicted proteins | sample TergutNt197P3_FD_71548 | JGI IMG/M metagenome (GOLD analysis project Ga0082212, IMG submission 71548) | Neocapritermes taracua P3 segment gut microbial communities from Petit-Saut dam, French Guiana - Nt197 P3 | ecosystem: Host-associated > Arthropoda: Insects > Digestive system > Gut ... | reverse complement strand
TGCCGCCCCCCGGGGGGGGGGGGCCCCCGAGCCGCCCCCCGGCCCCGGCGAGGTCAGGGTCCGGGTCCGCGCCGTCGGGCTCAACCCCATGGACTGGCAGCTCGCCGGGAGCCCGGACGTCGCGGCCCGATTCGGCGTCACGCTGCCGGCCGGGTTCGGGACCGACCTTGCCGGCGTCGTCGACGAGGTCGGCGCCGACGTCGAGCGGTTCGCCGTCGGCGACCGCGTCCACGGTGGCGCGCTGGGACGCGCCGCCGGCGACCACGTCGTCCTCCCCGTCGCGCCGTCGCCCGTCGCCTGGCTCGGGCCCGTGCCCGACGGCGTCAGCGACACGGTGGCCGCCGCGCTCCCGACACCCGGCCTGACCGCGCTCGCGGCGCTGGCGGCGATCGGGGTCCGCCCCGCGGACATTGTGCTGGTGGGTGGGGCGGCGGGCGGCGTCGGCGTGCTCGCGGTGCAGCTCGCGCGGCTCGCGGGTGGGCGCGTGATCGGCACCTGCTCGCCCGGGACGTTCGAGTTCCTGCGCGGCCTGGGCGCGACGCCGGTCGCGTACGGCCCCGGGCTGGCCGACCGCGTGCGCGAGGTCGGCCCCATCACCGCCGCCACCGATCTGTTCGGCACCGAGGCGGCCGGGGCCGCGCTCGCGCTGGGCGTGCCGCCCGCACGGATCTCGACGATCGCCGCCGGCCCCACCCCGCCCGGTGGCGTCCGCGCCACGGGCGGCTTCGACACCGCACCGGCCGACCTCCAGCGGATCACATCCGCGATCGCGGACGGACGCCTGACCGTGCCGGTCGCGGCCACGTTCCCGCTAGAGCGGATCCAGGACGCCGTCGCGCTCCAGGCATCAGGGCACGTGCACGGCAAGGTCGTGGTGACGCTGTGAGCGCGCGCCTCACCGACCTGTCCGGTCGCACCGCCGTCGTCACCGGCGGCAGCCGGGGCATCGGCCGCGCGGTCGCGGCCGTGCTCGCCGAGCGCGGGGCCCACGTGGTCCTCGCCGTCCGCGACCAGGAGCAGGGCCGTGCCGCGGCAGCGGCGATGCTGGGCGACGTCGAAGTACGTCCGCTCGACCTCGGCTCGCTCGCCTCGGTCCGCGCGTTCGCCGACGGCCTGCCAGGCCGCGTCGACCTGCTGGTCAACAACGCGGGCACGATGAGCTCGACCCGCCAGGAGACGGCGGACGGGTTCGAGCGCCAGCTCGGCGTGAACCACCTCGGCCCCTTCGCGCTGACGAACCTGCTGCTGGGCCGGATCACGGGCCGTGTGGTCTCGGTGACGTCGAGCGCGCACCGCGGGGCGCGGATCGACTTCGACGACCTGCAGTGGGAGCACCGGCCCTACACGCCGTTCGGTGCCTATGGACAGTCCAAGCTCGCGGTCCTGCTGTTCACCGCGGAGCTGCAGCGGCGGCTTGCCGCGGCGGGTTCGCCCGTGCTCGCGACGGCGGCTGACCCTGGGTGGGCGGCGACGGACTTCACGGTGTCCACCGGCAGCAGAGCCGGTGACCTGGCGTTCGGGCTCGGCACGCGGCTGCTCGCGCAGAGCCCCGCCGGCGGGGCCCGCCCCACGCTGCTGGCCGCCCTCGGCGACGTCCCGGGCGGCAGCCTCGCTGCCCCGCGGTGGTTCGGAGTGCGCGGGCCGGCCAGGGTGGTCGCCGCGGCCCCTGCTGCCGGCGACCCGGAGGTCGCCGCGCGCGTGTGGGCGGAGTCGGAAGCGCTCACCGGCGTCCGGTTCCCGCGGGCCGCGGTCGACCAGGGGCGGCGCGCCGCGAACTGACGGGGGACCACTACGCTGCCGCTGTGCGGGGACGTCAGGCCGAGCGCGAGGCGATCGAGCGGCTGGTCGCGAGTGCGCGCGACGGCCGGAGCGCCGTCCTGCTGGTGCGCGGCGAGGCCGGCATGGGCAAGACCTCGCTCCTGGAGCATGCGCAGTCGGCAGGCGACGGGTTCCGGGTGCTGCGGACCGTGGGCGTCGAGGCGGAGGGCGGTTTCGTATTCGCCGGTCTGCACCGGCTCTGTGCCCCGGTCCTAGACCACCTGGACGCCCTGCCCGCGCCCCAACGGACCGCGCTGTCGGTCGCGTTGGGGCGCGAGTCGGGCGAGCGGCCCGACCCGTTCCTCGTGGGCCTGGCCACCCTGAGCCTCCTGGCCGAAACCAGCGCAGAGCGCCCGCTGCTGTGCCTCGTCGACGACGCGCAGTGGCTCGATACCATCTCGCTGCAGACGATCGCGTTCGCGGCCCGGCGCCTGGAGGCCGAGCCGGTGGCCCTCGTGGTCGCGCTGCGCGAGCCCGCACGAGGCGAACCGGGGAGGGTCCTGGCGGGCCTGCCCGATCTCACCCTCTCCGGTCTGCCCGACGCCGATGCCCGGGCACTCCTGTCGGCCGAGGTGCGCGCACCGCTGGATGACACCGTCCGCGATCGGATCGTCGCCGAGGCCCGAGGCAACCCGCTCGCGCTCAGGGAACTGGCACGGCACGCCGGCCCGGCCGGTCTCGCCGGCGGGTTCGGGCTCCCGGACGCGCTAAGCGTGCCCGAAAGGATCGAAGAGGAGTTCCGGCGTCAGGCGGCCGACCTGCCCCCGGCCGCCCGCCTCGCCCTGCTGGTGGCTGCCGCGGAGCCCACGGGCGATCTTGCGCTCTTCTGGCGGGCCGCGACGCGGCTCGGCATCGAGGCGCTGGACGCCGAGACGGCGCAGGCTGGCGGACTCCTGGACCTCGGAACCCGGGTCCGGTTCGCCCACCCGCTGGCACGGTCGGCGGTCTACCGGGCCGCCGCGCCGGCCGATCGCCGACGGGTGCACGCCGCCATCGCGAGCGCCACCGACGCAACGACCGGCCGGGACCGCCGCACCTGGCACGAGGCGCAAGCAGTGCTCGGCACCGACGAGCAGATCGCCGCCGACCTGCAGCTCGCCGCCGGACGTGCGCGGGCGCTGGGCGGGCCCGGCGCTGCGGCCGTGTTCCTGGAGCGCTCCGCCGAGCTGACTCCCGACCCGGCCGGCCGGGCCGCCCGGACGCTCGACGCAGCTTTCGCCAAGCACGAGGCGGGCGCCGCGGCCGCCGCGCTCGACCTGCTCGCGGTGGCGACGGCCGGTCCGCTCGACGCGCTGCGCCGCGCCCGGGCCGAGCTGCTGAGAGCCCGCGTCGTCGCGCACACGAGCCGCGGCAACGAGGCGCTGGGCCCGATGCTCGGCGCTGCCGCGCTTCTCGCGCCGCTGGACGCCGAGCTGTCGCGTGACACCTACCTGGACGCCGTCGACGCCGCGATGATGGCCGGCCGGTTCGCCCGAGGCGGGGGGGTCGTCGGCGTGGCGGAGGCCGCGCTCGGAGCGCCGGCGCCGCCCGCTGCCCCGCGTCCTGCCGACCTGCTACTCGACGGCCTCGTCGCCTACCACCTGCGCGGGTACGCCGCTGCCGTTCCCGCGCTTCGGCACGCACAGCGTGCCTTCGCGGAGCGGACGCCCGGGCCGGCCGACGGCACGCTGCGCCGCCGGTGGCTCGCCTGCCACACGGCGATGGCACTGTGGGACGACACCCTGCTGCACACCCTCGCCGCCGACCTCGTCGAGCACGCGCGGCGGGCCGGAGAAGTCACCTCGCTGCCGATCGCCCTCAACTTCCAGGCCGCCGTGCTGGTCCACGCGGGGGAGCCGGGCCGCGTGGCGGACCTCCTCGACGAGGCGGACGGCATCCTCGGCGCGACCCGCGGCGCCCCCATCGTGCACACCAGGCTCATCGACGCGGCCTGGCGCGGGGACAGGGACGAGGCTCTCGCGCTGAGCCGGACAAGCGTGGAAGCCGGCACGCGGCGTGGCGAGGGCACCGCCCTGTCGATCGCCGACTACGCGCTGGCGGTCCTGCACAACGGCCTCGGCGACCACACCGCAGCGCTGGAGGCGGCAGAGCGGGCACGCGACGCGGGCGAGATGGTCCATGCGTCGCTCGCCCTGCCCGAGCTGGTCGAGGCGGCCGTCCGCTGCGGGCGGCCGGGACGTGCTGCCGGAGCCGTCGCGGAGCTCGAGTCGCAGGCGCGCGCGACCGGGTCCCCGTGGGCTCTCGGAGTGGCCGCGCGGTGCCGGGCCCTGACCACCGACGGCGCGGACGCCGACGACCTGTTTCGCGAGTCGGTCGCGCAGCTGAGCGGCACGCGCATGCGCGCCCACCTCGCCCGGACCCGGCTGCTGTACGGCGAGCACCTGCGCCGCGAGGGCAGGCGCCGCGACGCACGAGAACAGCTCCGCGCCGCCCACGAGCAGCTGTCCCTGGCGGGGCCTGGCGGGTTCGCCGCCCGGGCCGCCGCCGAGCTGCGTGTCACCGGTGAGCACCCCCGGACGCGCGCCGCTCAGCCTGTCGACAACCTGACCGCCCAGGAACTGCGCATCGCCCGGCTCGTCGCGACCGGCGCGACGTCCAAGGAGGCCGGCGCCCGGCTCTTCCTGAGCCCGCGCACCGTCGACGCGCACCTGCGCAGCATCTTCCCGAAGCTCGGCATCACCTCGCGCCGTCAGCTGCGCGACGTCGACCTCGGCTGAACGCGCGCCGTCGCCTAGGCGAGACCGCCTCACGTTAGGCGACGTCCGCCGACGCGAGCGGGGTCGGGCGGGCGTGACGGTAGGGCCATCGCGAAGCCCTCCACACGGGAGGGTTCCTGACCCGAGAGGTTGAGAACGATGACCGTCACCGTCAGTACCCCGCCGGCCGCCCCACCGCGGCCCGGGCTTCTCCGCACCGTCGTGGTCCTCGGCGCGCTCGTCGCGCTCGGCCCGCTCACGATGGACCTGTACCTGCCGGCCCTGCCGGCGATCGTCTCCGACCTTAAGACGACCGACACGCTCGTCCAGCTCACGCTGACGGGCACGCTGCTGGGGCTGGGCCTCGGCCAGCTCGTCATCGGCCCGCTGTCCGACGCCCTCGGTCGTCGTCGGCCGCTGATCTGGGGCGTCGCGCTGCACGTCGTCGCGTCGCTGGCGTCGGTCGTCGCGTGGAACATCGGGGTGCTCAGCGTGCTGCGGGTGCTGCAGGGTGTCGGCGGCGCGGCCGCCGCGGTCGTCGCGATGGCCGTGGTCCGCGACCTGTTCGACGGGCGCGCCGCGGCCACCGTGCTCTCCCGGCTGATGCTCGTGATGGGGGCCTCGCCGATCCTCGCCCCGATGCTGGGCAGCGCGGTCCTGCTGGCCGGGTCGTGGCGGTGGGCCTTCGCGACGCTGGCTCTGCTCGGCGCCGGGCTGCTCGGCGTCGCGGCGTTCGCGCTGCCGGAGACGCTGCCCGCGGACCGGCGCCGGAGCGCACGGGTCGGCAGCAGCGTGCGTGCCTACCGCTCGATCCTGGGGGACGCGCCGTTCGTGCTGCTCGCGCTGGCGACCGGGGCGGGTTTCGCGGCGTCGTTCTCCTACGTCGCGGGCGCGAGCTTCGTGCTCCAGGGCCAGTACGGGCTCGACCAGCAGCAGTTCGGTCTGGCGTTCGGCGTGTGCGCGGCGGCGATGATCGCCGGGGCGCAGCTCAACCCGTGGCTGCTGCGCCGGTTCGCGCCCCTGCAGGTCGCCGGCGGTGCCCTGGTGGTGATGGTCGCCGCAGCCGCGGCGGGCGTGGGGCTGCAGGCCACGGGAATCGGCGGGTTGGGCGGTTTCGTCGTCCCCGTCATGGTGATGCTCGCCGGGAGCTCGCTGGTGGTCCCGAACACGAGCGCGCTGGCGATGTCCCGGCACGGGCAGGCCGCGGGGACGGCGGCCGCGGTGGTCGGCGCGATCCAGTTCGGCGTCGGCGCGCTGGTCGCGCCGGTGGTCGGGCTGCTCGGCAACGACGGAACGGGGACGGCCGCGGCGATGGGCGGGGCCGCGCTGCTCGCGGCCCTCGCGCTGGTCGCGCACGTGAACCGTGACGAGCACGCCGCATCCGCGGCCGGAGAGTGAGGAGAGCACCATGAGGTACCGCACGCTCGGAGGCACCGGCCTCCAGGTCAGCCCTTACGCCCTCGGCGCCATGATGTTCGGCGCTATGGGCAACCCGGACCACGAGGAGTCGGTCCGGATCATCCACAAGGCGCTCGACGCCGGGATCAACCTCATCGACACCGCCGACATGTACTCCGGCGGCGAGTCCGAGGAGATCGTCGGCAAGGCGATCAAGGGGCGCCGGGACGAGATCGTCCTCGCCACGAAGTTCGGCCTGCCGATGGGGGACGACCCGAACCGGCGGGGCGCCTCCCGCCGCTGGATCATGACCGCCGTCGAGGACTCGCTGCGCAGGCTCGACACCGACCACATCGACCTGTTCCAGCTGCACCGTCCCGACCCGGCGACCGACGTCGGCGAGACGCTCTCGGCCCTCACGGACCTGGTCCGCGCCGGCAAGGTCCGAGCGTTCGGCACGTCCACCCTGCCCGCCTCCCAGATCGTCGAGGCCCAGTGGACCGCCGAGCGGCGCGGCCTGGAGCCGCTGCGCACCGAGCAGCCCACCTACTCAATCCTCAACCGCGGCATCGAGCGCGAGGTGCTGCCGGTAGCGCAACGATACGGAGTCGGTGTGCTCGTCTGGAGCCCGCTCGCGCAGGGCATGCTCACCGGCCGGGTGCGCCGCGGCCAGCCGACCGACCTGCGTCGCGCGCGGGTGTTCACCCACCTCACCGACGAACGCCGCATCGACGTCGTCGAGCAGCTCGTCGTGCTCGCCGACCAGGCCGGGATCAGGCTCAGCCACCTGGCCATCGCGTTCGCGATCGCGCACCCCGCCGTCACCTCGGCGATCCTCGGGCCGCGCACGATGGCGCACCTGGACGACTACATCGCCGGCATGGACGTCGTCCTCCCCGACGACGTCCTCGACCAGATCGACAGGATCGTCCCGCCCGGAATCGACGTCGGCCGGCTCGACATGGTCGGCGACCCCGCGGCGATCACCGACGTCCGGCAGTACCGCCGGGACGTGACCGACCGATCCGCTCGCTGACGGCTCGCACCATCGCGAGGCACGGGTGCGGGGCCGGGGCCGCGTCGAGCGACGTGACCTCGAGCGGTGCGCCCGCGGCATCGAGCGCGCCGCGCATGAGCCCGAGGTGCACGTTGCACACGACATTGGGCTCGACGTCGGCCTCCGGGCGGAACGGGCAGGTGCGGAGCCAGAGGCGCTCGCCGTCGGGGTCCCACTCGGGGCCGAACCCCTGGTCGCGCATCAGGGTCGTCAGCAAGGCCCTGCCCTCCTCGGCGGTTGCGGGCGGTGCAGCGGGGTCGCGTGCGACGAGCGCGCGACCCTGCTGCGTCCCCGCGTCGACGGCGATCTGCTCGGGATGCGGGACGGTGTGGGCGAGGTGTGCGGACAGGGCCGTGGCCAGCAGCTGGTGGCCGTGCGGTCCGGAGGCCGAAGTCGGTACGGCGGGTGCCGGCTCGGTGGCCGCGTAGACCAGGCGGGGCCGGCCGCGGCCTGCGGGCGGTGCCTGGGTCTCGGTGACGAGGCCGTGGGCCGCGAGCCGCGAGAGGTGGAACCGTACGGAGTTCGGGTGGAGCCCGAGGGCTGCCGCGAGCTCCTGCACGGTCTGGGCCTGCCGTGCCGTGCGCAGCGCCTTCAGGAGCGCGACGCGTGACGCGCCGGCATCTCGTGCCGACACGTCGTCCACCGGAGGCTCTGCCATGGATTCCATGGTCCCATCCTCGTGCTCATGGGCCGGGCTGCCCGACGCGTGGTCCCGCGTCGGGCAGCCCGTGTGTTGATCAGTCGGCGTCGGGCGCGTCCTCCGGACCGCCGGGCGCCGGGGTCCGCGCCAGGCGTCGCCGCAGCAGCACCACGGCTGCCACCACGACGACGAGCTCGGCCAGGGTGCAGCCGGCGTCGAGGAGCCCGACGGGCTCGACCTCGCTCTCGTGGCCGAGGGCAAGGCCGACGGTGCGGCTCAGCGTCCAGGCGACCACGCTGGCCCCGTTGATCACGATGCCCGCGAGGAGCACCCATCTGCGGCCGCTGCCCAGGAGCGTCGGCCAGATGATCTGGGCCCCGCCAACGATCGTGAACAGGACGGCTGCGACCACCTCGTCGGGCAGGTGCAGCCCGATGGCGGCGTAGTGCGCCAGGCCGGCCGCAAGCGACGCGACGGCCGCGGTCAGCGTGAGCGCGTCCCACCGCTCGGTGGGTGCGGGGGCAACCCCGACGGCGTTGGTCACTGTGCTCGTGCTCATCAGTGCGCGCTCCCTGCTCCGCCGTCGCCCGACACGAACACGCCGGCCTCGCCACGGGAGAGGTTGCGCATCTGGTGCCCGACGAACGTGTACTGGCCAGGGGTCTCAAGGGTGAACTCGACGAAGCCGCCCTGGGTGCTGCCCAGGTCGAGCGCCTGCGACCCGCCGTGCTCCGGGTTGTCCCGGCGCAGCGTGTAGGCGCCCTCCTTCCAGACGGTGTCGAAGATCGACCCGACGACGTGGAACGACAGGTCCTCGTTCACGGCGAGGTTCACGACCCAGGCCCGGATCCGATCGGTGGGCTCCACGTGCAGAGGCTTGAATGCGTACTGGTTGTAGTACCCGTTGAAGACGACGGCGTCGTTGTTGCCCGTCATCATCTTGGTGAGGTCCATCGGCTGGCCCTCCGGGCCGAGGTTCAGCTCGGACTGGATGAACACGAACTCCTTGTCCACCTTGGGAAGGTTCGGCGGGTCGATGATCACGGCGCCGAACATGCCGTTGCCCATGTGCTGGATCATCGGAGCGACGCCGCAGTGGTAGGAGAAGATGCCCGCGTACTTGGCCTGGAACTCGTACACGAGCGACTTGCCGGGGTCGATGGGCCGCATCTGGAGGTTGGGCGCGACCTTCGAGGCGTGGAAGTCGATCGAGTGCTGCATCTTCGCGTCGTTGACGACGGTGACCTTGAAGATGTCGCCGACCTTGCCGCGCAGCACCGGGCCTGGCGCGGTGCCGTTGTACGTCCACAGCTGCTGGGTGACGCCCGGGGCGACCTCGATGGCCTTCTCGGTGACGTGCAGGGTCACCTCGTGCGTGGTGCCGTCGGGGGCGGGCTTCAGCGTGGGGTCGTAGGGCTGCCAGTCGGCGGCGGGCTTGGCCGTGGGGTCGATCTTGGCGCTCGCCGTCTCCGCGGTCGTGGTCGTGCCGGTGGCGGCGGGCTTGGCCTGCGCGGACCCGCCCGTGACGTTGACGTCGAGGACCATGCCGGCGTCCTTGTGGCCGGGGACGGTGCACCAGGCCTGTGTCGAGCTGGTCAGCGGGGCCCAGGTGATGACCTCCGAGGTGCCGGGCTTGACCGTGGTCGGGTCGTTGCCCTCGAGGGCGAGGGTGTGGTCCTGGGAGCCGGCGTTGGTGACGTGCAGGGTCACCGCGGCCCCGGCCGGGACGTCGATCTTGGACGGCTTGATGTAGAGGTCGCCGAGCTCGATGTCGAAGCTGACGGGCGCGGCCGCTGCGGCGGGCTCGACGCCCGTCCCGCCGTGCCCGTGCGCGGACGCCGTGGCGCCGTTGGGCCGCACGAGGGCGACGATGACGATGCCGACGAGGAGGCCGATGGCCACCGCCGTGCCGACGGTGTGCAGGACGGCTGTGAAGGGGTGCGACGCTCGGGCGTCGCCGGGTGGGGTGACGTGCAGGGACATGGCTGCTCCAGGGGTAAGGGGTGGCGTGGGTTCGGGGTCCGGCGTCACGAGACCCGGAGCTCCGTGAACATGCCGAACATCCCGGTCGACCCCTCGGAGTGCGGGAAGATGTGGCAGTGGAAGGCCCAGTTCCCGGGCTTGGTCGCGACCACAAGCACGCTGTAGCGCTCACCGGGGGCGACCAGGACCGTGTCGGCCTTGTAGGGCTGCGCCAGCGGGAAGCCGTCCTTCGCGACGACGAGCTGGTCGAGGCCGTGCAGGTGCATCGGGTGTGGCGTCGTGCCGGCGTTCACGTAGTGGATCAGCATCGACTCGCCGACCTTCATCTCCAGCGGCTTGGTGGCCGGGAACGACTTGCCGTTGAGGCTCAGGCCGATGGCGCCCGCGTCCTGGAGCTGCATGATCTCCTCGTGGTCGGCCTTCACGCCGCCGGGCAGCGGGAGGTCGCCGATGATGAACGCGCCCCAGAGGCCGTCGCCCACCTGCTTCGTGCCGTCGTGGTGCGAGTGGTACCAGCCGACCGACTGCCGGTCGGCGCTGATGTTGTATGTGAAGGACTTGCCCGGCGGGACCGGCGGCTGCGTGATGTCCGCGACGCCGTCCATGTCGTTGGTGATCGGGATGCCGTGCCAATGGATGACGGTGGACTCCGGCAGCTCGTTCTTCAGGACGACCTGGACCTTGTCGCCGACGTCGGCACGAAGCGTCGGCCCGGGAACCATGCCGTTGTAGGCCATCGCCTTGACTACCTTCCCGGGCTCGACCTCCCAGCTGATCTCGCTCGCTGTGAGCGTGAACTGCTTCGTGCCGTCCGCGAGGATCTTCGGCTCGAGGTACTGGCCGCCCTCGCCGGCCGTCTTCGCGGGGAACTGCTTGGCACGGTCGGCCATGGCCTTGTCCATGGCCTGCCAGTCCGTCGGACTGGCGGACGCGGCGCTGGACGACGTGGCGCCCATGTCGTGCCCGGCTGCCGCCTGGGACGTGGTGTCGCCGTGCGGGCTGGTGGTGGCTGACGCGTCTGCGGTCAGCGACGGCGCCCAGAGCGGGACGGCCGCGGCAACCGCGAAGGCCACCGCGCCGATGAGGAGATGTCTGTCTCGCACTACAGCCTCCTGGGAGTTGGGGCTCTGATATTTATCAGAAAAAATCAGGAAACCGCAAGACCCCGTCCAGGCGACGTTGGCGCCGGACATCGCCCTCGCGTACATGCTGGTCGCGGGGCTCCGTGCAGGCCGCCACGCCCGTCTGAGCCAATTCCGCAACTGAGGCCGGTGGACTCTTCCAAGTGTCCACCGGCCTCGATCTATCCACAGGCATCACCCCAGGCCAGACCGCAGAATGCGGACGCTTGGACGTTTACGGACGGCTCCTCGCGGCTGTCATCTCCCAGGACATGGTTGACAGTTCTGTGCCAGGAGATCGTTGACACTTCGCCGCTATGAGGTGTTGACGCTTCTTCCCCAGCGAGCGTTCGGGCATGGACCCCGTCGCGCCGATCGATCCTGCTGTTCGTCTCGCTATCGCTGGCTGGCCCGACGATGCCCCGCGCGGGGCGGTGTCCACGTTCTGCGCCGAGCACGGCATCTCGCGGGCATGGTTCTACAAGCTCCGGGAGCGAGCCAAGGTTGAGGGGCAGGCCGCGGTCCTCGAGCCGATGTCGCGCCGGCCGAAGACGACCCCGACGAGCCTGGCCGACGAGGTCAAGAAGCACGCCGTCGCGGTGCGCGCGGCGCTGGAGGCCTCCGGGCTGGACCACGGACCGGTCAGTGTGCACGAGAAGATGAAGTCGATGCGCTTGGCGACGGTGCCGTCGGTGACGTCGCTGGCCAGGATCTTCCGTGAGGCGGGCGTCGCGCGGCTGGAGCCGAGGAAGAAGCCTCGCGCTGCTTGGCGCAGGTTCGTCTACCCGGCACCGAACGCGTGCTGGCAGCTGGATGGCACCGAGTACGTCCTGACCGGTGGGCGCACGTGCGTGATCTTCCAGCTCATCGACGACCACTCCCGTCTGGCAGTCGCCTCACACGTGGCCGACGGCGAGACCGCCGAGGGCGCCATCGCGGTGTTCGACAAGGCCGTGGCGGTCCACGGGGTGCCACAACGACTCCTGTCCGACAACGGCATCGCGCTCAACCCCACCCGTCGCGGGATCACCGGCCAGCTCGTCGAGCACGTCGAACGTCTCGGGGTCCAGGCGATCACCGGCAAGCCCTACAAGCCGACCACCCAGGGCAAGAACGAACGCTTCCACCAGACGCTGTTCCGGTACCTGGACAAGCAGCCCCTGGCCGCCACGATCGCCGAGCTGCAGGCCCAGGTCGACCAGTTCGACCGGATCTACAACACCGAACGCCCCCACCAAGCCCTGCCCGGACGGATCACCCCGGCCCGGGCGTGGAACGCCACCGAAGTCGCCGCCCCGCCCCGCCCTCGCGCGGTGCGCACGAGCGCCGCGATCAGGGCCGTCAGCCAGGTCAAGCCCAAGCCGCGCCGCCAGCGCAAACCCGCTACCCCGCATGCTGCCCCGAACCGGCGGGTCTACTCCAACGGCGCCATCCGCTTCGAAGGAACCGACTACCAGATCGGCCGAGACCACGCCAAGAAGCAGGTCCTCATCGCGGCTGATGCCGAGACGATCATCGTCACCGACATGCACGGCGAGATCCTCGCCGAGCTCCCACGCGCTGCCGCCGGCACGAAGTACGTCGGCAACGGCAAGGCCGCGTCGCACCGCTACGCCTTCACCTCAGCAGGCGCTTGCGACCTGGTCTGCGTCCTGCGTAGCGACGGAACGCTCAACCTCGACGGCGTGCGCTACGCGATCGGCATCAAGTACGCGCTCCTTGAGGTCCACGTCCGCATCGAGGGAACCCTCATCACCGTGCGCACCATGGACGGCCAGTTCGTCATCGACCACCGCAGGCCGGCCCCCGGCATCAAGACCGTCAGTGCCGCCGGTCGCCGCCGAGGCAACCCAACCCTTCCGCCGAGGACCGAAGCGTCACCGATGTCCTGACACATCAACCGTCAACGATCTCCTGGCACAGAACTGTCAACGATCTCCTGAGACATCACAACGGCTCCTCGCGGCCGAGTTCGGTGGGCGCCGCTTGCAGTCCAGTCGCGCTCCGAGTTGGCAACGCCAGGTCGGCGGGCGCCGACCGTCGGGCGCTAGGTCAAGCGGAGCGTCTCTGGCGCGGGTCCGCGCACCGTTCATCGGACACTCACGCCGGGGCCTCGCGAGTCGCTCCCGCATTGTGAGCACGGAGGCGACTCCGGTACGCGCCTCGCGAGGCGCGTTCAGACGATGCGAACGGCGCGTACGACGTCCGTGGCGTGGATCTCGTGCACCGTCGCCTGGAGGTACTTGGTGTCCACCTACGTGTCGGGGTCGAAGATCGACTCCCACGAGGCTTCGAGCTCGGATCGAAGGTCTTCGGGCCATTGGGTGCGTGGAACGTCGCGCAGGTCGTCGGCACGAAGGTCCCAGTCGGCATTGCTGGCCTCGAATCTCACCTCCCACGCTTCGATGCTCCCGCCGCCGCACTGTGGCACGAGCAGGCCGCGGTTGAGGACGACATGCCAGTCGTGGAAGTGGCTCAGCAGCGCTTGCTCACGCTCGACCTGAACGGTGATCAGCACCTCGCCGCGCAGGCCGCGAGCCGCCCGGGTGAACTCGCGGCGGGTGTGCCGCGCCCACAGCCACAGCATCCCGTCGGCGGAAGTCGCAAGCCGGCGCTTCATCTGCTTGCCCATCCACTCGTACGCCTCAGCGAACAGCGGTTCGGCCAGCGCGGGGTCAGCGACGAGCACGCCGTGCTCGCGCAGAACCTCGTAGGCGTCGCGCGTCTGGAACGTGTGCAGCATCAGGTCCGGACCGTCGAGGCCGGGGGAGACCTGTCGCGGGACGGCGAACTGAGGGAGTCGGCGTGGGAGCTGGCAGTATGGCTTCAAGCGGGCGTTCATCGTCGCCGCGACCGTACTCACGGGTACTGACATGACGCACGGCCCTGTGAAGGGTGGCTCTGTGTGCGCTGCGCGGCCTATCTCCGTGTCACCACCCGAAGCTTGCCGCGCCCTCCTGTCGACGACGGTCGAAAACTAGGCCAGGACGTCGTCGAAGCGGTCTAGATTTCGACTGTCGCGGGCAGCAACGTCGAGGGCATCAGCGGTCCAGAGGTTCTGGATTGCGGCGAACACGCTCTGCGCCATCCGTTGCTGGCGAGGCAGGGTCGGGACGCGCACGTCGCCGTCTCGATCGTGACGCCGAAGTCGGCGACGAGTCGAGGAAGGTCCTTCCGTACGAACAGGTCGCAGGTCGCCGTCCCCAACCAGTCGGCCTTCGGGAATGCCGAGGCGTCCGAGCCTGCCGGGCGCCCGTGCCACCCCTGGCGCCGGGGGCACTCAGTTGGATACAGCGGGCGTTCGTCCTCCTCGACCACGACGCGGTGTAGACCCACATCGGCCCGTCGGCCACGAGCGGGAACCTCGTCGATCGCACCCACGCAAAACACAGGAAGACCACTGCGTTCACTCTGGTGTCGTACTGGAGACGTTCCGATAAGGTGACCGGGTCCAGCGGGACATGTCGGGCCGCGGTCCCGTGATCACGCACCCGCGGCGGGGCCCCGCGCGAACACCGTCTGGTAGACGTGCAGGCACATCGCTGCGAGCACCACGGCCCATGCCCCGAACGCCACCCAGAGGTCGACGCGGCCGATGTTCTCGACGATCGGCAGCGTGTCGGCGCGCCCCAGGTAGATGCTCGCGACGCCGTACATGCCGAGCGGGAAGATGATGCTCCACAGCGTGGCCTCGTACCGCAGCGGCACGCGGCGTCGCACGTGGCGGCACCAGCCCGCGGCGACCAGCACGGGGATCAGCCAGGTCGCGAAGGCCCAGAACACCACGGCGAGGCCGGCGATCAGGCCGCGGGTGGCGTGCACCATCGGGGCGTCGGCCATCTCGACGATGCGGGCCCCGGCGAGCACCGTGATGGCGAGCGCGCCCATCGAGACCCAGTACGGCGGCGTCAGCTCCTCCGGCCCGAACTTGTACAGCATCAGCCGCAGCGCGACGAGCACCCCGGCGGCCCCGTACAGGAACACCCCGACCGACCACGACACGACGGCGAGCAGCGCGAGCTCGCGGCGGCCGGCCTCAAAGACGGGCTCGATGGTGGCCGCGGCCACCGCGACGGACTGGCTGGCCACCACCCAGATGAACCAGGTGCCGTTCGCGGTGATCACGACCGGGCGCTCCTGCCGCCCGAGCACGGCCGTCCACGGCACGACGTAGCCCAGCACCACCCAGGCCAGGAACGTGAACGTCAGCAGCACGGCCGTGGCCGTGTGGTGGCCTGCCAGGGCGAGCCGCACCCCGAACACGTTGGTGCCGGCGACGTAGGTGAAGTACCCGAAGGCGCGGCGCGGGTCCATGAAGTCCTCGGCGGCCGCGCCGCGGTAGGCCACGACCCGCCACACGGTCAGCGACAGCAGCGTCACGAACGCGACCGCGCACACCACCAGCAGGACGCTAGAGAGAACCGCGAACCCCTCGAGGCTCATGCCGGCCGAGATGATCCCGGTCGCCATGACGAGCGCGAAGTAGCCGGGGGTCAGTCCCTCGACCGCGTTCCCCAACCGGACGCGCAGCGAGTCGGGGCAAGGCGTTGCCGGAATCAGGCATGGCCGGATCGTAGACCGCGTGCGGTGGCGCAGGTCAGCGCACCTCCCCGCTCCTCGAGGCCCCGCGCGGGTGCGACGATCCGCACGTGGACGTCACGTCGACGGGTGCGACCGGTCGGTCGCGCCCGCGTGCCCCGCGAGCGTGCCCGGCGGGCTGGCGGCGTGGGAGCTGCGCGCTGGTGCGCGCCGCGGGCAGCGACGAGCGGGTGCGGTCGTTCGACGTCGTCGAGGTGGACGCGACGGCGGACGCCCCGAAGTGCACTATAGTCGCGCGCCGTGACGGAAGCGCGTTCGTACGATCACTGGATGGACGAGCCGCCGAACTGGACCGCCGAGCAGGTGCAGCGTCGATCCGGCAGATGCGCGCCATGCTCGGTCGCGACCTGGTCGTCAGCCAGGTCTTCCTGGACAACCTGCTGATCGCGCACATCGTCGACGGCGACTATCGCAACTTCGACACGGTCGGCAGCATGATGCGTGCCGTCATCCTGCTCGAGATGGAGCTCCGCGCCATGCAGCGCGACGTCAGACGGCTCAACGAGTACTACCTTCCCCCGCTCGACGACGCCTGACCCGGACAGCGAGAGCGCGCGGTGGGCTCGAGTGCGTCGTGCTCTCCTCCGGTAGGCATCCCGGCCTCCGCGTGACGCGCCCAGACTTGCCGGGCTGGGCGGCGGTGCGCCGCGCTTAGACCGGAGGACCGTGAGCTCCGACAAGGTGTTGAGCCAAGCGGGTCGCTCGTGGCCCCTCGCGCGACCGAGCTGTCCATGGAACTCCTGCGGGAGGCTGAGCCAGGGGCGGAACTCCCGCCGAACCAGGTGCCGCTGCTCGGGGTCGCCGTGGGGCTCGCGCTCGTGGCGGCGATGACCCTTGCCGCGCTCCTCAGCGTCGGCGGCGAGCAGTTCCGGACGAGCGAAGGCACCTTCGATCCGCCGGGACCGGAGCTGTCGCGTGGGTGAGCCTGCCTTGCTCGACGAGGTCCTGCAGCCGTGGCTCCGGTCGGTGGAGCGATGTGAACGGGCGCCGACAGCCACCGACGTCGGGACGCGGGATTCCGCGTGTTTCCGCCGGTCGGTTCTCGCGGACCGTTGACAAGTCCGAGGCGCCGAAGGTCGGGACGTCAAAAACATACCGGGCGCCCGGTCTCAGTCGGTGAGACGGGTGTTGTGGCAGGTCAGCGCGGGGGAGTACCTCTTTGCTCACCACCAAGAGGTGGCGTTCCAGCGGTTGCTCCGTCACGGTTGATTCGATCAAGGGCAGGCAATGAGCGGGCAGATGGATCTGGGCGTACTTGTCCCCTTCGTCCCACAGCGCGTGGATCACGTCCAGCCGTTCGCTGACCTGGTGCGGGCTGGTCGCGCCTGCAGGCTCTGGCAGGGGCAATCGCTTGGGCTGGAGACGTTCCAGACGTTCTCGGCCGCTGCCGCCATGGGTCCCTTCGCGGCCGGGACGGGCGTGACGCTCATGCCGATGCGTCATCCGTACGAGGCGGCGGTCCAGGCGCGGAGCCTCGCTGTCGCCACCGGTCGGCCGGTGCTCGCCGGCTTCGGTCCCGGCGCGCGCTCCTTCCAGCGCGCGCTGCTCGGGGCCCCTTACGCCAGCCCCCTGACCGCGGCGCGCGAGTACATGACTGTCGTCCGTGGCCTGCTCGACGACGGCGTGGTCACGCTCGAGGGCGACTACTTCCAAGTCGAGGCGTCGTTGCCGCGTGTCGCGGCCCCGCGCGTCGACATCGGCCTCGGCGTCCTGCGCGCCGGCATGGCGAGGCTCGCGGGTGAGGTCGCCGACGCCGCGATCACCTGGCTGACGCCCGCCTCGTACGTCGGCGACGTCGTCGCCGCAGGGACGGCCGAGGGCGCGGAGGCCGTCAACCGCCCGCAGCCGAGGCTGGTCGCGATCGTGCCCGTCGCGCTCGACCAGCCGGGCCGCCGACCGCAGGATGTGGTTCTCGGCAGCTGCGCGGCACATCTCGCGCTCCCGCACTACGTCAGCATGCTGACTCGGTCGGGAATCGCCGTCGGTGGCATCGATGCCGCTGCGGACGCGCACGCACTGATCGACGGCGGCGCGTTCCTGCTCGGCACACCTGACGAGATTGCGGAGCAGCTCGCCGCCTTTTCTGCGGCAGGCGTCGACGAGGTCGTGCTCAACACGACCGGGGTAGCCCGCACGCTCGGTGCGCGTCAGGCGCTGGAGGACGTCGAGGCGGTTCTCGACGCCTGGGCCACGCGGTCGGCGATGCCCTCGCCCACGGACCTCCCCGAGCACGCTGACATGGAACGCCGACAGGAGATGACGATCATGCATCAGGACACGACCAGACTGAGGGAGCGTTTGCTCGCCTGGGGGACTGCTCGCCCGGCCCGTTCGCGCGCCGCCGGCGCGCCCGGCTCCGCCATCGTCGTCGTCGAGGACGAGATGCACCTCGACTCCTTGCTCGCCTCCGACGCCGTGGACGCCGACACCATCGTGCTCGCTCCGGCGGCGCACCGCGATCAGCGTGTCGCCACATACCGCGGCTCTCTGACGGAGCCCGGCGACGAGGCCGCCGTCGACGAGTGGGTCTTTCTCCAGACGCTGGAGTACCGCTCGTGCGCGTACGTCTCCGTGCTCGCGCCGACGTTCGCGCGCATCACCGATCCGGGGGACCTCGCGGCCTTTCTTCAGGACGCCGATGAAGCACGTGCCACGGGGCGCGTCCCGCAGTTCCTGCTCGAGCCGTCCGTCCTGCTCGCGGACGCGTGCGCGTTCGGTGCCCCGACCACGGGGGCCGGACCGCGCGACCGCCTCGTCGTCCGCGCCGACGGGTCGGTGTCCACGTCGCCCCGCGGCCTGTCGCTCGGCACCGTCGGTGACCCGCTCGCCGAGCTCGTCGCCGCATTCGACGACGCGAACGCCACCGGAGCGCCGCCGTGCGCGGTCGCTCTGGCAGGCGTGATTCCGCACGAGGAGCGGGTGGCCGCGCTTCGCGACCGCCCGTGGCTCGGCCGGTACGTGGTCGGCATCGACGTTGTCAAGGAGCTCACGGCGCGCGGTGGCACAGGTGTCAGGATGTCCGGCTTCGGCGGTCGGCTCGGCGACGCCGCCGCTGCGCTCGACGGCGCCGACGATCACTCGCCTGTCCTGCTCCTGTGGTCCGACGACGGTGCATACGTCGCCGACATGGCCTCGCGGCGCACGATCCGTGTCAGCCGGAGGGTCGGCGAGCTGGCTGAGCTGCTCCTGGTCGCAGGCGGCGTCGAGGCGGCGTCCGGGGCGGGAGCAGCCAGCATTGCCGACCTCGCCCGCGTCGACGAGGCATTGCGCGCCGCCGGCCTCGTGCTCGCGGCTCCCGCTCTGGAGCGTGCGTGAGCGCCGCGACCGTTCGGCTCACAGGACCCGCGCAGGCGGCAGTGGAGGCGCACGGCGACGCAGTGACGTTCCACGACGTGTACGACGCCGTAGGCGCGGCGATCTACCACGATCTCGCCGACAGGGACCGGCACGAGGTCTCGGAGCTGGCGACTCAGCTGCGCGGAGTGCGCGGGCCGGTGCTGGAGCTCGCCGCCGGCTCGGGGCGGCTCACCATCCCGCTGCTGGTGCTGGGACTGGAGGTCGTGGCGCTCGACCTCTCCGCGAGCATGCTCGGGTTGCTGGACAGCCGGCTCGAGGCGCTCCCGCCCCGGCTCTCGAGGCGCTGCCGCACCGTGGTGGGGGATATGCGCTCGTTCGACCTCGGCCGCACGTTCGACGCCATCGTGCTCGGTACGACTTCGGTGTCGCTGCTGGACGCAGACGGCCGACAGGAGCTCTTCGCGGCCGTCGCGCGGCACCTGGCTCCCGGGGGACGGTTCTTGCTGTCGACCGTGCAGCGGTCGGCTGGCGCGAACGGTCCAGGCGAGGAGCTCACGGGGGCGAGCGGCCGCCGCTACACGCTCTTCGAGGACTGGTCGGGGTCCAGGACCGAGTGCACCGTGGTGATCGTCCCCACGCCGGACACCGACGGGCGCGTCCAGGTGTGTACGTCGGTCGTCACGGTCGTGCCGCGCGGGACGCTCGAGGCCGAGCTGCATCAGCACGGGCTTGACGTGCTCGCGACGCACGAGCTGGCCCCGGCGGGCGCGGGCCGCCCGGCGGTGCTCCTCGAGGCGGGGGTGCGCCCGTGACCCGCGCTCCTGCTCTCTGGCCGTTCTTCCTCGCTCCGGCAAGCCACGGCGACGACAACCTCTGCCTGGCCTCGGCGCACGGGGTCCGGCTGCGCCTCGCAGACGGTCGCACGCTCCTGGACGGGACAAGCGGCCTGTGGAACACCAACCTGGGGTACGGCAACGAGGCGATCGCCGAGGCGTCCGCGGCCGCCCTGCGCGACGCGTCCTACCTCAACACGTTCCGGTTCGAGAGCGTCTGGGCCCGCCGCGCAGCCGAGGCACTCGTCGAGGCGACGGGCGGGCGCTTCGCCCGGGCGCTGTTCTCGACGTCGGGCGGCGCCGCGAACGACCTGGTCATGAAGCTGGCGCGGCACTACCAGGTGCTCCGAGGGCAGGAGCGGCGCCAGGTCGTGGTCGGGCTGACGGGCAGCTACCACGGCCTGACCTACGGCAGCTTCTCGCTGACCGGCGAGGACCTGGGGCAGCGGCTCTACGGGGTCGACCAGCGGATGGTGCGACACGTGGCGCCGAACGACGTCGCCGCTCTCGAGGCGCTGCTGGCGCGGCAGGGCGACCGGATCGCCGCCGTCGTCGTCGAGCCGCTGCTCGGGACGGGCGCGATCCCGCTGGCGGAGGAGTTCGTCGCGAAGCTCGTGGCGGGGCGCGACGAGCACGGCTACCTGCTGGTCGCCGACGAGGTCGCGACGGGGTTCGGCCGTACCGGGAGACTGTTTGCGAGCGAGTCGTGGCCGGGCTCCCCGGACGTGCTGCTGACCTCCAAGGGCCTGACGAACGGCACGTGCGCCGCGTCCGCGGTGCTGGTCTCGGAGTCGGTGGCACGTGAGTTCCATGAGCGCCGCGCTGTGCTGATCCACGGCGAGACGCAGGCCGGTACGCCGGTGGCCGCGGCCGCGATCTCCGCGACGCTGCAGGAGATGACCAGGCTCGACGCTGTCGCGGCCGGGCGCGGCGTCGCCTCTCTGCTTGACGCAGGGATCGCGGACCTGCTCGCCACTGTCCCCGCTGTGGCGGCTACGCGCGGCACGGGGTGTTTCCGTGCCGTCGTCGTACGCGGCGACGACGGCGCACTGCTTCCCGCCGACCGGGTCGGCGACCTGGTCGCGGCCGTCAGGCGCGCGGGCGTCGTCGTCCACCCCGGGATCGACGGGGTCCAGCTCGTCCCTGCGCTGACGTCCACGCCCGCCGACATCGCGGAGCTGTTCGCGGCGCTGCGCGCGGGCCTCGACGAGCTCGCCCACCAAGCCACCGGTGCGGAGGCCGCCTAGAGCGGAGTCCGGTCCGGTTCCACCGCCCCGACCACACACCGAAAGGAGGAATGACATGGACACCCTGACCGATGTTCAGGCGCGCGAGATCCTCGCACCGCTCGAGCTCGAGATGCAGGAGCTCGAGGCGATGGAGGCCCCCGGCTTCTGGGACGTGACGGGCTACATCAGTGGCGCGGCCGTCAGCGGCGCCGTCAGCTACGTCGTCGTGACCGTCTCCGTCTCCTCGATCGTCATCACGTGACCCGGTGACGCCACCGTGCCACGACAGACCGACCTCTGGAGAGGAGGTGCTCGATGAACAACACGACGGACCTGGCCCCGCTCGAGCTCGACATGCAGGAGCTTGAGCCCATGGACGCCCCTGGCTTCTGGGACAACTTCAAGGACGGCGTGCTCGTTTCGCTCGCTGTGACTGCGATCTACGGCGGAGTCGCGAGCGCTGTGGTCACCTGACCGCCGGCAACTCACGGTGTCCCGGCTCGGGGGCGAGAGAGAGTCGCCCCCGGGCCGGGCACCACCTCAAGTGAAACAGATCGACGAAGGAGTGCTCGTGTCCCCTCGAGTCCGGTGGTACCGAAACAACCGATCCCTCGCCCTCGTTCTCCCCTTCCTCATCGTGGCCGGTGCCATCACGCAGACCACGCTCGACGGTGCCGCGAAGCAGGCGGGGCTGGTCGTGACAATCGTCCTGCTGCTGGCATTCATCGCCCAGGTGACGCTCAACGCCGCCCGGGGCAGACGATGACGCTGCCCGCCGTCGTCTTCGAGCACGTCACGCGGACGTTCGGGCGACACATCGCCGTCGACGACGTCTCGTTCGAGGTCGCCGCCGGGCGCGTCGTCGGGCTGCTGGGGCCCAACGGGGCCGGCAAGACGACGAGCCTGCGGATCCTTCTCGGGCTCACCGCTCCCACCTCGGGCTCGGTGCACGTCCTCGGGCACCCGGCAGGCAAGGTCCCCGACGCAGGACGCCGCATCGGTGTCACCATGGAGGGGATCGGGCCCGTGCGGGGCGCATCAGGCCGACGGGAGCTGTCCGTGTGGGCCACGGCGCTCGGCATCCCCCGCGATCGGATCGACGAGGTGCTCGACCTGGTCGAGCTGACGGGGCAGGCACACCGCCGCGTGTCGCGGTACTCGACTGGGATGCGCCAGCGGCTGGCGCTCGCGGTCGCGCTCCTGACCGACCCCGAGCTGCTCGTGCTCGACGAGCCCTCCAACGGCCTCGACCCCGAGGGCATCCGCTGGCTGCGCCGCACGTTGCGTGCGCTCGCCGACCAGGGCACGACCGTCGTGGTCTCCACGCACATCCTCTCCGAGCTCGAGCAGAGCGTCGACGACGTGGTCGTAATCAAGCACTCGCTGCGGTTCGCAGGCACGCTCGACGAGTTCACCACGACGGCGTCAGTAGAGGACCGGTACTTCGAGCTCGTCGGCGAGCGCCGGCCCGACCAGGAGGTGACTCGTGCGTGACCTGCTCGTGTCCGCCGTGCAGCGGACGTTCACAGGCTGGAGCTGGCTGCTCCTCGCGCTCGGCGGGGTCGCCGCATGCATGCTCGCGGCGGTGGGGTTCGCGCTCTCCACGGACGGGCTCTCCGCCCAGGAGGCAACCGACGGCGTGGCGCGCGTCTGGTTCACGCTACTGCTCTTCTCGGCGCTGTGGGCGGCCAACGTCGTCACACGCGACCACGCCACAGGCGCGGTCGGCCGCATCGTGCACGTCAGCGGGAGCCGCGCGCGAGGCATGGCCGTGTCGATGCTCGTCTCCGTGGGGATGGGCCTCGCCTACGGCGTCCTGGCCGGAGGCCTCGCCGCTGCGTCGCCGTGGGTGTTCCTCCGGTCCGCGGACATCGCCCCCGTCTGGGGCCCGTCGACGACGCACACGGTGCTCGGTGTCTTCGTCGTGACGGCGCTCGCGGCGCCGTGGGGCGCGGCCGTCGGTTGGCTGGTCCGCAGCCAGGTCGGCGCGATCGGGATCCTGCTGGTGCAGGCGCTGCTCGTCGACGAGCTGGTGCAGCACATCGCCCCGCGTGTGGGCAGGTACGCACTCACGATGGCGATGGGCTCCGTCTATGGTGACGGGCGTCCAGGTCTGCTCGCGGTGCCGGCCGCGCTCGCGGTCATCGTCGTCTGGTTGGCCGTCGGGACCTGCGCGGCATGGGCCGCCGCCAGGCGCCGGGACGTGCTGTGAGCGCACGCACCCAGGCGCCTCCCGCGCTCGCTCCCCTGCCCGAGCGGCCACGGGTTGCCGAGGGCACGGAGCTCGACCAGGGGTCCGACGGAGGACCGTCGGTGGTGCGCACCGCCGACGGCCGTTATGTCCGGGTCGCCGCGGACATGCTGCGGCTGCTGATGCTGCTGGACGGCACCCGAACGGTCGACGACCTGGTGGACGCGCTTGGCGCGGGCCGCTGGGACGCCGGGACGGTCGTCCGTGCGCTCGAGTCGCTCCAGCGCGCGGGGTTCCTCGACGACGGTGTCATGCGGGGGCCCGCGCGTGCGCGCCTGTTCACCTACGTCCCGCCGCTGACGTTCCAGCTCACTGTGGCACGCCCCGAGCGGGCGTTCGAGGTCGCGCAGCCGGTGACCCGTGTCCTGCTGCACCGGCGGGTCGTCGTCGCGGCGCTCGCGTTCGCGGCCGTCGGGCTGGTGGTCCTGGCCGTCCAAGGCGGTGCGCTGCTCGACGCGCTGTCCCGCCCGCTGCCGCTCGGGGCGCTCCTCGCCGTCGTCGCGGCGTCGTTCCTCACGACGGCCTTGCATGAGGTGGGGCACGGGGCCGCGCTGGCGTACGCCGGCGGGCGGCCAAGCCGTCTCGGCGTCATGCTCTTCTACCTCACGCCTGCGTTCTTCTGCGATGTCACCGACGGCTGGCGGCTGCGCGATCGGCGCGCCCGCGTGCGCGTGGCGATCGCCGGGATCGTGGTGCAGCTCGTCGCGGCCGCGGCGGCATCGCTGGCCGCGCTGGTCGTCGGGCCGGAGCGGCCCGACTGGCGTTCCGCCCTGCTGCTCTTCGCCGCCAGCACTGTGGTGACCGCCACGATGAACCTCGTCCCGCTCGTCAAGCTCGACGGGTACATCGCCCTCATGAGCCATCTGGACGTGCCGTTCCTGCGCGAACGGGCCATGACCGACGCGCGCCGCGCCGTCGCGAGGGCACTGTTCGGCGGTCGCTACGCCTCCGAGCTGCCCGACCGGCCCTGGGCCGTACCCTTCGGACTCGCGTCCCTCCTCTTTCCCGCTGTCCTGGTCGCGGCCGCGCTGGGCCTGTGGCTACCGCTGGTGCTCGGGCTCGGCGTCGTCGGAGCGGTGCTGATGGTGTGCCTGCTCGCGGCGGTCGCACGGTTCGTCCTGACCGAGGCCTCTCGAGTGCTCGCCGAGGCGCTGGCAGCGGGCGCGAGCCGCGCACGGTGCGCGCTGGTGTCTGGGCTGGTGACCGTCGCGGTCGGCGCGATGGCGTTCACCCCCGTGCCCTACACCGTCACGGGCGGGTTCGTGCAGCGCGACGGCGGCACTCAGCTTGTTCTCGCGCGATCCGCCGACGCAGACGCGCTCGTCCCCGGCACGTCCGTGAGGCTCGAGCGGCGTGGGATCGTGGCAAGCCGCCCCCTCGCGACCGTGCACGTGGCTGGCGCACCGCAGCCGGGGACGGCGCCTGTCGTGGCCCTCTTCCCGGTCGTCGACCTCGAGGGCGAGCTGCCCGTCACCATCGTCCGGCTCACCGACACCCGCCCCGCGTCGGCGACAGGCTTCGCCGTCGCCGACGCCGGGACCCGGCCGGCGTGGCGGTGGCTCTACCTCAACTACCTCGCACCGTTCTGGCGCTGAAAGCGGAGACCACAGTGAACGTCCTTCGCCACCTGCGGTACTGCCGGGCCGACACGCCATTCTTCGACCTCCCGCACGGTCGCACCGGCGGCCCCGCGTACCGCGACGTCCTTCCCCCCACCCCCGACGGCTGGGACGCGGGCGGCAACGGGGAGTGGGCCAGCCTCACACCGCGCGCCGCCGAGCTGCCCGCCCAGGGCTGGAAGGTGCACGTCTCGGCGTCGGTGGCCGACGCCGAGGAGATCCTGCGCCGCACGCGGGACTACTGCGTCGAGCATCATCTGCCGTTCAAGTTCCTCACGTCACCCGAGGTCCTCGTGCGGCGCAGCAGCAAGTACGGCGAGCGCTCGTCGAGCGGCAAGTTCGTGACCATCTACCCCGCGGACGAGCACGAGCTCGAGAACCTTCTGCGCGACCTCGGTGAGCGGCTGCGCGGGCTGCATGGCCCGTACATCCTCAGCGACCTTCGCTGGGAGGACGGCCCGCTCTACGTGCGCTACGGCGGGTTCAAGGCGATCACGCGGCGCAACGACCGCGGGCAGGTCGAGTACCTCATCACCGACCCCGACGGACAGCTCGTCGAGGACCACCGCGGACCGAGCTTCCGCCCGCCGCCGTGGGTCCCGATCCCAGCAGTTCTCGGCCCCGCGCTCGAGGCGCGCGCCGCAGGACGCCTTCGCGACTTCCCCTACCGGGTGACGAAGGCGCTGCACTTCTCCAACGGTGGCGGCGTCTACCTCGGGACGGACACGCGCGACGGCCGCGAGGTACTGCTGCGGGAGGCGCGTCCGCTCGCGGGCCTCGACGCGCACGGGGACGACGCCGTCACGCGCCTCGAGCACGAGCGGTGGGCCCTTGAGCAGCTCGCGGGCGTGCCAGGGATCCCGGAGCTGGTCGACCACCGGCCCGGCAACGAGCACCAGTTCCTCGTTCGCGAGTACGTGGACGGCATGCCCCTGTCGCACGCATCCCTGCGCCGCAACCCGGTACTGCGCGGCGACCGGTCGCCCGCGGCGCTCGCAGACTTCGTCGCCTGGTCGCAGCACGTTCTCGACCAGGTCGAGGCCGCCGTCACCGGCATCCACGCCCGGGGCGTCACCTACGGCGACCTGCACCCCGGCAACGTCCTCGTCGCCGACGACGGCACGGTGCGGCTCATCGACTTCGAGACGGCGACGCCGTCGGCGGACCAGGCCGTTCAGGGCATCGGTGCAGCCGGGTTCATGGCGCCACCCGGATATGTGGGCCCCGCGGTCGACAGGTACGCCCTGGGCGTGCTGCGGCTGGCGGTGTTCGTCCCGTTCGGCAACACGCTCACCTGGGGTCGCGAGAAGCTCGCCGAGACGATCGACCTGGTCACGGCCACGTTCCCCGTCGGCGACGGGTTTCGGGAGTCGGTGCTGCGCGACCTGGGGCCCGCCCCCCACGAGGGGCCGTCCGCCCTGGGAGGCACGGCCGAGCGGCAGCCGTGGCCGACTCCGGCCGAGGACACCTGGCCCGCGTGCCGCGACCTGCTCGCCGGCGGCATCCTCGCCGCCGCGGACCTTGAACGCCTCGACCGCCTCTACCCGGGCGACGCGGAGCAGTTCTACGTCCCGGGCGGTGGCGTGAACGTCGCGACCGGCGCCGCGGGCGTGATCGGCGCGCTCGGCCGAGTCGACGTCGCCGTGCCGGGCGAGCACCTGGACTGGCTCGACGCCGCCGTGGTGCGGCTGCTCCAGTCCCCCCAGCCGGTCTCCGCCGGGTTGCTCGACGGGTTCGCCGGGATGGCGTCCGTGCTCGCGCGCGTCGGCCGCGCGGACCGGGCAGCAGAGCTCCTGCGCCGCGTGGACCAGACGCCGGTCGACGATGTTGGCCTCGACCTGTACGGAGGGCTGGCCGGCATCGGCCTGGCCCACCTCGGGCTCGCCGACCTGACAGGCGAGGAGGAGGCAGTTGCGGGTGCGGTCGCGGTGGGCGACATCGTTGCGCAGCGGGTCGCCGACAGCGGCCGCGGAGTCCTGCGCCCGGGGCTCGTCCACGGACGGTCGGGCGTCAGCCTGTTCTGGACGAGGCTCTACGAGCGCACCGGTGACGCAGCGCACGTCGCGCGCGCCGAGGAGGCCCTTCGTGCAGACCTCGCGGACTTTGGCTGGGACCCCGCCGCACCGCAGGTGCTGCAGACGCGGCCGCCGTTCCTCGCGGGCGGCACCGGCGGCGTGCTGCTCGCCCTGCTCGAGCTGCTACGGCACCGGCCCACCCCCGAGCTCGAGGACGCCCGCGACGCCTTGGCCCGCACGGTCGTGTCGTCCTTCGCGGTGCAAGCAGGGCTGTTCCACGGTCGCGCCGGCATCGTCCTCGCACTGCACCGGCTCGCGGAGGACGTGGAGGGCGCGCTCGCCGACGACGCACGCGCGGCACTGCGCGAGCACCTCGGTGCGTTCGGCCGGAACCTCGTGTCGCTCGGCGGCCTGCCGGTCGTGCTCGGACACGAGGCGCTGCGGCTCTCGACGGACCTCGCCACGGGCTCGGCCGGGGTGCTGCTGGCGCTAGGGACCTGCCGGTGAGCGTGCCGCGGGTGTCCGTGATCTGCCCGACGTACAACCGGTCGACCGCGATCCGCGACACGATCGACTCCGTCCTCGCGCAGAGCTTCAAAGACTGGGAGCTGCTTGTCGTCTCCGACGGCAGCACGGACGACACCGACGACGTCGTGCAGGCCGCAGCCCGCAGGGACCGCCGCGTGCGGCTCGTGCGGACCTCCGCGCACGGAGACCCCTCCGAACCGCGCAACCTCGGGCTCGGCGAGGCCCGGGGCGACGTCGTGGCCTACCTCGACCACGACGACCGTTACCGGACCGACCACCTCGAGCGCGTCGTCGCGCTGATCGACGCGGGTGCCGAGCTCATCGCCATGGGGAACGTGTACCGCGACCTCGCGGGTGCCGTGCAGGCATGGTCGGCGGACTACACGATGTGCTGGCACCCGGAGCTCCAGCTCCTGAGCGCGGTCTTCGAGACGTCGCGCGTCTCGCACCGCCGCGAGCTCGTCGACGAGGCGGGCGGCTGGCGCGAGGTCCTGGGGTTCGAGGACTGGGACCTTTGGCAGCGCATGGCGGACCAGGGCCACCGGTTCACGACCCAGAACGAGCGCACCGTCCTCATGCAGGCCCGCCAGGGCAGCCGCCGCCACTCGCTCCGCGCACGCTACCGGCTCCCGCTCGTGCTGTTCGACGACGCCGAGAGCGCCCGCCACGCCGTCCGCCTGCTGGCGGACCGAGCGCACGAGGCTGCGCTGCGCCGAGCCGCCCTGGCGGACATGCGTGACTGGCTCACCCGGCTCGTCGAGAGCGGCGAGTTCGTCCGCCCTCTGGGCTGGGACGGAGACCCAGTCGCCGAGCACCTGAGGTTCGCGGCGGACACGGCCGCACCGGGCGTCGGTCTGGTCGTCACCCGACACGCGGACGGGTTCGCGGTCACCCAGCCCCTGTTCTGTGCGACGCCCGAGCACGCCGCCCGGATCGTCGCCGTCACGCACCGGGATCGCACGCGGCTACTCGCTGAGTTCCGCGCCGTGACCCGGCACCTCGGACCGCGCGAGGTCGTGCCGGCGCTCGTGCCGGCCACTCGATGAAGGAGGAGACATGACGCTCGCAAACGACGTCGCAGAGGCCGTGGCGGGCCGGCTGACCGGCTGGGTCCGGGGCGGTCCGGGCACCGTGGTCACGGAGGGCGAGGCGGCGATCGCGTGGCTCGGCGCGGCCGCGACGGGCCTGGTGACCGACGACACGCTCGTCGTCGTCACCGGGGACCGGCGTGCACGCGGCGACCTGCCCGACGGGCCAGGGATCTGGGCGCGCGCGACGGGCTCGCTCGCCGCCGACGGCGCCGATGTCGCCTTGGGCGCCGACTTCTTCCTGGAGAGCGTCGGGTACGCCCGGCTCCAAGAGCACGGCATCGTCGGCCCCACCGCGGTGCGGTTGTTCACGCCGGCCGACGCGGCCGCGCTGGTGGCGCACGCGCAGGACACGCTGCTGACCGGTCGGCTTCCCGGAGGGCTGCTCCACCGATCGGTTGAGCTGGGCGACCAGTGCGCTGTGGCTGGTGAGGCGCTCTGCGCGGGGCGCGGCCTGCACCGGCTGCACGTTGCCGCCGATGGGACCGTGCGGACCTCGCCCGCGGGTCGAATGCTCGGTGCGAGCGAAGACTCCCCGGCCGTCCTGCGCGCCGCAGCGGGGGAAGGGCTGGACCCGTGCCTCGGACAGGGTGTCCACGACGTGCTCGCCACGGCGAGGCCGGGCGTGCTCGCGACCTTCGTCGCGGCCCTGCGGCTCGTGCGAACGCTCGTGCGGCACCGCCCCGGGGACTGGGTGCTGGTCACGGGGGAGCAGTCGCTGCTCACGCCGCCGTCGACGCCTGCCCGCGCGGACCTCTGCCTCGTCACCGACGGGGAGACGTTCCTGCTCTCGGACCCGCAGTGCCGCCGGCCGATCCAGGTCGGGCGCGCCGCGGCCCAGGTGGTCGAGGCGATGCTGGCCTCAGCGTCGCTCGACGATGCGGCGGCGCTGCTGGCAGCCGGCGGCACGGCGCGCACCGTCGAGGAGGTGTCGGTGCTCGCCGAAGCGCTCGGCGCGCGAGGGGTGGCGCTGGCGCATGCGTCCTGACGACACCGCTCCACCCGTGCTGCGGTGGGGCGGCGGAGCCACCTGGTGGGCCGGCGCCGACGCGCTCGAGCAGGCGCTCCAGGGCGCCCTCGAGCGCGGCGGGGCCCTCAGGCCACCTGGCGGCGCCGGTCCGGGCGGCGCCTTGCGACTCGTTGCCGACGCCGCGGTCGTGGCGAGCGGCGACGGCCGCTCGCTACGCGACCGTGTCGCCGCCGTCGCGACCACGCACGGATGCGCACTGCACGAGTGGCGGCACGACGCTTCGCGCCCGCTCGACATCGACGACGTCGAGCGGGCTTCCTCGGCGTGGGCGCGCGACCCGGCCGACGTCGTGGTGCTCCTCGGCGGGGGCTCCACGATCGACCTCGGCGTGCTGGCGCTGCTGCCCGACGCCGAGCGTGCGCTGCTGCGCGCCCCCGGCCGAAGCGGACTCGTCCTCCTGTCGGAGGCGCCGCGGCCGCGCCCGGTGACTGTGGCGGTGCCCACCACGCTCGGCACGGGTGCTGAGATGAGCGCCGCGGCCTGCGTCGAGCACGACGGGAAGCGGCTCGTCGTCGGTGCATGGCTGCGGCCCGACGTCGCCGTCTGCGACCCGCGCGCTACCGCCGGGCTGCCCGCCCACCTGGTACGCGAGGCCGTCGTCGAGGTGGCCGCACGCCTGGTCGTGCCGTTCGCCTCACGCTGGCAGGCCGGCGTGGTCCACCCGCTCACGCACGTGCTGGGCGACGAGACGACGCAGACCGACCTCCGCGTGCTGCTGCGGCTCGCCGACGCGCTGGCGACGAGCGACGCGGCTACGCCCGACGAGCTCACCCGCATGGCGATCGCCGCGGTCAGCGCGCACTCGCACGGCGGGTGGGCCAACGTGGGCAGGGCGTCGTTCTCCAGCCCGGTGTGGTTCGTCGCGACCGAGCTGGCGCACGTCCTCGGCATCTCGAAGTCAGCCGCGACGGCCCTGCTGCTGCCCGCGTGGACGGACGCGGTGCTCGCCGGTGAACGCGCCTGGGGCGACGCCGGACGGTTGCGCGCCCTCGCCGCGGGCCTGGGCTGCGAGGGCCCGGTCGAGATGATCGACCGGGTCTGCGCGCTCCTGCCCGCGCCCGGGCGCGGGGGCGCCGATGACGCCGACGAGGTCGCGTACCGCTGTATGCGCCGATGGGGCGGCGGGCTTCCGATCCTGGCCGGCATCACCTCGCGAGACGTCGCCGGGCTGGTCGGCGCGTCCCTCGCGACCCGACGAATGGAGGCAACGTGCTTGACCTGATCGGTGTGCTCGACCCTCGGAACGGCCTCGCGCGCGCGTCCGCCGTCCGGGCGCCCGACGACCTTCCGCTGTGGCTGGTGGCGGTCGACGTGGGCCTGTCCGACGCGCGCGAGGCCGCCGGCGGGGAGAGGACCCCGTTCGACGCCGTGGGCGCCTACGGCTGGAGCCGGGTCGACGCCATGACCCGGGCAGTCGGCGAGGCCGTCGAGCGGTTCTCCCTTGTCGCGCCCGCGGGCGACCCTCTCGTCGACGCGGCGCTCCCGGCCGACGCCGACCTCCTGGCGCGGCTCGTCGCGGCCGGGTGCCTCGGCCGAGGAGCGCAGCACCAGGACCTGGCGTGGGCGCGCGCCGTCGAGCTGACGGGCGCCGGGCCACGGCCCGTGGCGCTGCCGGCCGTCCTTCTGACCGACCCCGTTCCGGCCTGCACGTGGGCCGACGGGTCACCGTCCGGCGCTGCCGCGGGAATCGGGTGGGAGTTCGCCGCCGAGCGCGCGCTGCGCGAGTCGGTGGAACGGGACGCATCATCGTGCTGCTGGTCGCTGCGGCCGCGTCTCCCGTTCGTCGACGCCGTCAGTCTGGCGCTGCGCCTCGGGTCCATCGAGACCGCGGCGGCTCGCGACGTCCTCGAGTACCTCGACCGGCACGACGCCGTCGCGTACACCGTGCTGCTGCCCACCGATCTGCCCGGGACGACATCGGCGATGACGTTCGTGCTCGGTCACGAGGGCGCCACACCGGTGCTCGCAACCGGGGCGCGTGCCGCCACAGACCCGAGCGAGAGCGTCGCGGTCTCGTTGCGGGAGGCTCTGCAGGTGTACTCGTCGCTCCTGCCACTGCTGGAGCGGCCCGCCCCGCCCGTCGGGCCCGTCGTCGACGAGCAGTCTCGAGCGTGGGCGTGCATGCAGGCGCCTGCCGTCGGCCATTTCCTCGGCTGGGTCGAGAAGGGCGGCGTCGTGGCCGCTGCCGACTTGGAGGTTCCGGCGACGGCAGCACCCTGGACCGCTGGCGGCCTGGCCGGGGCGCTACGCGACCGCGGGCTGGCGCCGCTGGTCGCGGACCTGTCCGCCCGGCTGCCGGGCCCGGTTCGCGAGCAAGGCTGGGCTGCGGTGCGCGCACTGGTGCTCGGCCACCAGCAGTACCGCATGGACGACACCAAGCCGTGGAGCGTGCACCAGCCGCGGCTCGAGCAGTGGCGGGCGATGCTGGTTGACGTGGACGACGTCCCCCCCGCCACGCTCTCGCACACACTGATCTAGCGACAAGCCCAGGAAGGACGACGACATGACGACCCCCCAAGCGGCTCAGGCTGCCGTGCTCGACGCTGTGGTGAACCTCGTGGCGCAGGCAGAAAGCCAGAGGGGTATCGCGCGTTCCACGATGGTGCGCGACGCAGCCGTGGCCTACTGGCTCGTGACCGGAGCACCGGACGCGGAGAGCGTGACGCGGATGACGCTCGACCGCTGAGGGTCCGTCCATCGTCCGCGCCTCCGCGCCTCCGCGCCGGCACGCGGGCAGCCGGAGGCTCGGGCCCGATCGACGCGACAACCCCAGGTGTCGGGTTGCTACGTCATGGGCACCTACGGTTGGACGGTCGGCTCGGGCTCGGGCTCGGACTTGGCCGCATGTGGCCAGGGCCTCGGCTTCAGTCAGGGCTACAACGGCTCAGACTTCGGCAGCTGGTCGCAGTCGTACGGGCTCGGCGTGCCCGCACGCGCACCCGCCTGAGGCCAGCTGTCACCTGTCCGTGCAGCAGTCCCGGACGATGGCAGGTTCGGTCTGCTGTGCTTGCGTCCGGGGGCAGCGCAGATGCTCCCGCGTTCTCAGTCGGCCGCTGACAGGACCAGGGTCACGTCCGCCGTGTGAGAGCCGGACGCGGTGGGGGGTGCGCCGACCAGCTGAGTGGAGAGCGTGAGCAAGCCGTCGGGCGTCGCCGGCAGCGGCTGTGATGCTCCATCCGCCAGCGGAGCGCCGGAGGGGTCCCATAACGCGAATCTGGCGGTGGCGACTCCCAGAAGGTTGCGCAGGTAGCCGTCGTAGTTGACGACCAGCGTGGCGTTGTCTGTGGTTCTGTACCCCACGTGGATCTCGCCGAACTTCGCGTTGGCCTCGAGGTTGGCCTGGTCGGCGACGGGCATGAAGTCGGTGCGCGTGAACTCGATGTCGGGCACCCTGATGTAAACCCGCACGTTACTGACATCGTCTGCGTGTGCGGCCGGAGCAATGGCGAACGCCATACCCGCGGCGAGAAAGCCGGCCAGCGTTCTCGTGATGATGCGCCTCATTGTCGCCACCTCCGCAGGTTACGTCTCGTACGTCATAGTGACACTCAACCGTGTGCGTCCTGCCCTGGGTGGCAGCGTGCGCACTATGGGGTGGGACACATGACGCAAGTGGTGCCAGCCAATCCCGAGTCGTTCGGAGGCCCGGTCGATCAGAGACCGCTGGCGCGCTTCATTGCCGCTCCGGCGATGTCCGTGATCGCCTTCGATCGTGATCGCCTTCGATGCGCTCCCTGAGAACGCATCGCGTGTTGGGGATGCGCTCGGCCTTCGGCAAGGGAGCTGAGCGCCTCGGCCATCGGGGTGCCGAGGATCCCGCTCTCGATGAGACCGTGCGGGGTGTCGCGTGTGGCTGGTGAGCTCGAAAGGGCTCTATATGCGTGTCCGGCGTAGTGGTCAATAGTGAAGTCACTGCGTGACGATACGCGACGAAATCCGGGCCGATAGCAGCGCAAACACTGAGCTAGAGACGAAGCCGACTTTTTTCTGGGGCTCTGACGACCCGCCACCGGTCCAATGTGTGCACGCCGACAGCGCGCATCCCGCGACAGCGACCGAGATGCTGTCCGGTTCTGTGTCACCATGACGGACGAGACAAACCCGCGGAGGTGGCGACAATGAAGCGCATCATCAGGGGAACACTGGCCAGCATTCTCGCGGTGGGTATGGCGTTCGCCATTGCTCCGGCCGCGCAGGCAGACGACCGCGGGGCTGTGACTGTGTTCATCGAGATCGGTGATTTCGTACTGACGCGCAGCGCGTTTACCCCGCTTGGTGACCCGAACAACCTGCCGGACAATGCGAGGTTCGGCGAGATCGTCGTGGAGTATGTCGCGAGATACGACGCGAGGCTGCTCGTCGAGCACGACGGCTACTTGCGCAACGGCCTGGGGGTCATCACCGCCCGGTACGCCGTCCACGACCTCAACAACGCACCGATGGGTTCTGGAAGCTCGATCCCGATCGCCGCGTCGTCCGGCGGGTCGTTCAGGCTCGGCACGTACCTGGTCGGCCCGTCACCCCAGACGCAGGGCAGGCACACGGGCACCGTGACCCTGGTGCTGGACACGGCGGGCTGAGGACGTGTGAGCGTTCATGGCTGATCAGGTTGCCGACCCCGCCCCTGCCAAGCCCCCTGCCAAGCGCAGACGGGTCCCCATCGCCTACGTCGTCGTGCTGGCGGTCGTGGCCGTCGCTGCGTTCATCTTCGGGACGCACCGAGGCGGCCACGACGGGCTGCAGGCCCAGACCGGCACGGCAGTCGACGACGGGGCGCAGCCGTTCGCCATGGACCCGCTCGTCATGGAGGAGAACCTCAACCAGCAGGGCGAACCCGGCCGGTACACGGTGTACGGGTACTTCACCTCGACCATGAGGACCGGCAGGGTTGCCGCCATCCCGCTCATCAACCCGGAGCGGAACGACGTCTACTTCAAGTTCACGGTCCTGTATGGCGACGAGGTGCTGTTCCAGTCCAACTGGGTGCCGCCTGGGAACGGGATCTTCCGCCAGGAGCTGGCCCGGGACCTCGCTGTGGGCGACCACGACGTGCGCGTGAACATCGACGTGGTCGAGAGGGAAGCTCCCCACGCCCCGATGGACAGCACCGGCGTCAACATGGTCCTCACCGTCGAGCCCACCTGAGCACCAGCGGCACCTCGGCGGGTCGGGCGCGCAGTTGCGCCAACCGGCCGTCCCCCGGTACCAGGAGTGCGGATAGCCATTCGGCGGATGTGGTCCGGCCGTGATCTCTGTCCCGACCGCCTCCGATCAATGAGCCGCTCGGACCGCTCGGGTGGTGCTTGCTGCCCGAGCTCACGCGCCGTCCGTTCGTTGTCGCCCGTGTCGTGAGCCCTTTCGGTGAAGTGTTGCCGGTGCTGGTGGCCGCGCGGGCCGCAAGGCTGTCCGCAGGGACCGTGCGAGCGTTCGAGGACGACGTCGCGGTCGCGGACGCGCGTCGATCCGCGCCTCACAAAGAGCTGGTCTCATGCTGGCGGCCTTAGGCTCGCCGAGGTTTTGAGAACCGTTCGCAGCGGTTCGGGATGCAGGGAGGTGAGGAACGTGGACTCAGCGAGCAGTAGCGGCTCGGCCCGCCCTTTGTCGTTCGGCCTACTCTGCTCCCTACCCGACCACCACCCGTACTAGCGGCGCTAGGCCAACTTTGCGACGATCTCGCGGATGATGTCAAAGAACTCGCCTGGTTCGTCGGTGTCGACGAAGTGGCCGGCGTCCTCGATCCAGTAAAGGCCCTTCTGCGGAGCCTCGAGCTGGGTCAGGTGCTCCGCGGCGATCTCACCGGAGGTCCAGAGGTCCTTACGTCCGAGGATGTAGAAGACGGGCACGCCGTATTTCGTGGTGCCCGTGATGTCGTAGTTGTGCTCGACCTCGGCCACAAGTTTCTGCGTGAGCTTGCCGCTCTTCGGAATCTGGCCGAAGTCACGCAGGCTCATGAGCGGGCTCTTCCGCAGCAGCGGCATGTAGGCCACCTTTGTATAGCCGTACTTCATCTCAAGGTCGCTGAGGACCCTGACTCCGGTGGTGAACTCCTTGGCGCTGACGTGCGGGTGGGCCGGGCTCACCTTCTGAAGCTTCTTGAGGTCGCGCTTGATGCCACGCGCTGCCACAGCTTCCCGGATGTGCTGGTAGAAGACCTCGCCTTGGCGTCTGCTGTCGGTGACCACGCCGGATCCGATGAGGGCGAGCACGTCCCCGGGGTGCTTGGTCACGTAGTCGTTGCCGAGCATGCTCCCGAAGGAGTGTCCGACCAGGATGATCCGATCCGTGTCGTAGCGCCGCTTGAGGTACGCGACCGTCTGGCGCAGGTCCTCCAGGAGCAGGTCCCAGCTGAGGTCCGCGGCGGTGGTCTTGCTCTTCAGCTGGGTCTTCCCGGTCGCACGCTGGTCGTAGTAGACGACGTTGCCCAGCCGCCCGTAGAACGGCTGGTGGTGATAGGCCAGGACCGAGTTCGGGACGCCAGGCCCGCCATGGAGCATGAGCAGGACGTCCCTGCTGCCGGGATCGGGGTAGTGAAGGAGATACTGCGAGATGCCGTTGATCTCGACATACTCCTCGTTGTAGGCGAGTGTCGGTTTGCTGGACATCAGTCGGCGGAGACCTCTCTCGCACTAGCACGGAGAACTGCCCACCGGAGGCGCCGGCGAACTAGAACGTGGCTCACTCCCCAGCGACAGCCGTCACGTCCCACGAGCGGGGCGCGCTGTAACCCCTCGCGCGAAGCGCTCCTGGACGAACAAATGCCCGGGCGGCGAAGAGGCTCGTCACGGCGAGGGCAGAGCGTAGAGAAGCAACATATCAACCTTGAGCAAGCATCCTAAGTGGGAGTTGTCGGGTCGACACTTCGGTAGACCGGCTCCCGGCGATCAACGCGCGCGGTCCTGATCCGACCGTGAACCCTCGTCGGCTGGCACTGCCATCCCATGCGCAGCGAGCACCGCGACGGGCCGGTGGACCGTCGTCTTCGGGATCGAACGTCATGAGCAGCGCGCTCCCGACGACGTCCGACTTGGGATGGGGTACACCCCCGACCTCGGTGGTGGTCAGTCGAGAAGGTGTCGCAGGTAGCGCTGGGGTGAGTCGAGGTAGGCGCGCCAGTGCGCGACGAGCTCGAGGTAGGCCCACTGTGTCCGGCGAAGGCCCCACGGCCCGACCTCGAAGATCGTCGCGCCGGGCAGGGCCGGGAGCACGGGGGAGTGCGTCGCGCACAGCACCTGGCCGCCGTCGGCGACGAGGTCGGCGAGTACCCGCATGAGCCGGAGCGTGGAGGCGAAGGAGAGGGCGGCCTCGGGCTCGTCGAGGCAGTAGAAGCCCGGTGAGTCGAACCGTCTTTCCAGGACTGTGAGGAACGACTCGCCGTGGCTCATCTCGTGGAAGCGCGGGTCGGGGTTGCGCGGGTTGCTGCCGATCTGCTCGACGTACGTGTACCAGCCGTGCATGGTCTCGGCGCGCAGGAAGAATCCCCAGTGCCCGGACCCGATGCCGCGTTGGAGGCGGATCGCCTTGTGGAGCGGGGACTCGGTCGCGCGGGAGGTGTGCTGCCCGTGCGGGGAGCCGCCCTCGGGGGAGAGCCCGTACGCGACGGCGACCGCCTCGACGAGGGTCGACTTGCCGGACCCGTTCTCGCCCACCAGGAAGGTGACACCCGGGCCGAGGTCGAGGCCGTCGTGGTGGACCTGCTCGACGGCGGGGATCGTGCGCGGCCACTCGTGCGCCGGCAGCGGGGTCGACGGCTCGGGGAGGACCCGCACGACCGGGGGTTGCGAGAAGCGCATGACGGCATTCTCTCTGCCCGAACACGACGCCGTGAGGGCCCGCCCCGGTAAGCCGACAATTGGAGCGCGGCCGCGGGTTGCTGTCTGCGAGGATCCGCCGGTGACCGTCTCCCCAGGGTTCGTTCGTGTGTAGGTGAGGTATCGCGGGCGCCTCGGTGTCGAGGTGGGTGTGTTCGTCGCCGTCGACCAACTTCGTCGTGCGGGCGTGCTGACGCCGGGGGAGGTGGCGACGTACCTCGAGGTCGAGGAGTTGTTCATCGAGCACCTGCCGAACCCGGACTTCTACGCCGACGGCAACACGATCGGCGCGGTCACGTGGTTCAAGGCCCCTGTGCCTCGACCGATGCAGGACGGCGTGGACGTCCTGTGCGCGATCCTGGACGCTCACGGTGTGCCGTTCGACGTCGTACGGGCCGTCGAGCCGGGCGCCGTGGTCTACGAGGACGAGTTCCAGGTGGGTGTGGTCTCGGCCTTTCGGGGTGAGCCGACGCCGCTGCCCGCCGGCGTCGTGCAGGAGGTGCCGGACGTCGACTGGTACGCGTTGGCGGAACCATTCGTCGGCGCCAGGGCCCGGGAGTTCCTGCGCCGGGCGTGGGCGTTGGAGCGCCCCACGCTCGCGGGTCAGGGGGGCTTCTTGCTGCTGCTCGCCGCCCTGCTCGTCGAGTTCGACGTGCACGCGTCGGACGACGAGGTCTTCGCTGGCGCCTGGTGCCGTGTCGCGGCGGTTCCTGCCACGGTGGCTCTGGTCGATGCGCTGCGCCGCAACGGGTACGGCGTCCATCTCGGCACGAACCAGGACGCGCACCGGGCGGCGTTCCTGCGGACGGCCTTCGGGTACGACGACCTCTTCGACACGAGCTGCTACTCCTGCGAGCTGGGAGTCGCGAAACCTGACGCCGCGTTCTTCGTCGAGGCTGCACGACGCATCGGCGCGGCACCGGAGACCATCATTCTCGTCGATGACGACCTCGTGAACGTCGACGCCGCCCCGGCGGCAGGCATGCCCTCGATCCACTGGACAGTGCGAGACGGCCACGAGGCCTTGCTGGCGCAGCTCGGGCGGTACGGCGTCGACGGGCGGCTCACGGCTGCCCCGCGCGGCCGACGTTCCTGACGCGCTCGGTCGGCGCCGAAGCGCCTGGGAGGAGCCGGGGTGACGACATCGGGACGGCGGGCCCGCCCCCGAGTCCCGCAGGAGCCCGTCGAGACGTCTGCGAGCGTCACAAAGCCTGTGCGAGCTCAGGATCAGCGAGGCATGCTGGCGCCCATGAAGAAGGCGATCTCCCGGATCGCCGAAGCCCGTCCGGGCGCCTGAGCCCGAGGCTACGCCCGCACGGTGTCGAGGTGGTCGGCCAGACGGTGCAGGGTGTCCTGCAGTCGGCGCACCTCCACTTCGCTCATGCCGAGCGAGTCGCGGATGCGGCACTCGGCGTCGTGCAGCACGGGGCGCAGGGCCTCGCCGTGGGCGGTCAGCGAGGCGACGACGCTGCGGGCGTCGGTCGGCGAGCGGTCCAAGGACAGCAGGCCGCGTTCGGCGAGGCGTCGCAGCAAGGGTGTGAGGGTCCCGTGGTCGAGTCGGGTGGCGCGGCCGATCTCGCCGATGGGCGACGGGCCGACGCGGGTGAGCGTGACGAGCACGAGGAACTGCGGGTACGTCAGCCCGGCAGGCTCGAGGACGGGCCGGTACAGGCCGGTGATCGTGCGCGAGATCGAGTAGAGGTCGAAGCAGAGCAGGTCGTCGAGCACACGGTCGCCCATGGCTTCTCCTGTCGCTCGTCCATGTGGGGGGCTTGTCCTCAAGATACCTTGCGTGCAAGTATCTTGTGCACAAGGTAAATCACCTCGACAGGAGCACACCATGCCCACTCGCACCGCACGGACCGCCTGGAACGGCACCCTCGAGCATGGTGCCGGCCAGATCGAGCTCACCAGCTCGCGGATCGGCACCTACGACGTCTCGTTCCCGAAGCGTGCCGCCGACGACGCCGACGGGACGACCAGCCCGGAGGAGCTCATCGCGGCCGCGCACTCGGCCTGCTTCGCCATGCAGCTCAGCGCCGAGATCGCGCAGCGCGGCGGGACGCCGGAGGCGCTCGACGTCCGGGCCGACGTGTCCCTCGGCCCGGACCCAGTCCGTGGGGGCTTCCAGCTCACCGGCATCCGGCTCACCGTCCGCGGCGAGGTGGGCGGGCTCGACGAGGCGGGCTTCCTGGACGCGGCGGGTGCGGCCAAGGCCAGCTGCCCGGTCAGTCGTGCGCTGACGGGCGTCGAGATCACCCTCGACGCCGCCCTGGAGGCCTGAGCGCGATGAGGTTCGGGGTCGTCGGGTCCGGCTTCTCGGGTGCTGTCATCGGGCGGGGGCTCGCGGAGGCCGGGCACGACGTCACCGTGTTCGACTCCCGGCCGCACGTCGCCGGCAACTGCCACACCGAGCGCGACGCCGAGACGGGCGTGATGGTCCACATGTACGGGCCGCACATCTTCCACACCAGCGACGAGCGGGTGTGGGAGTACGTCAACCGCTACGGCGAGATGGTGCCGTACGACCACCGGGTCAAGACCACCGTCGGGGGCAAGGTCTACTCGCTGCCGATCAGCCTGCACACGATCAACCAGCTGTTCGACACGGCGCTGACGCCCGACGAGGCGCGCGACCGCATCGCCCAGGAGGCGGACGAGAGCATCGGAGAGCCAGCCAACTTCGAGGAACAGGCGCTCAGGTTCATCGGGCGCACCCTCTACGAGGCCTTCTTCTACGGCTACACCCGCAAGCAGTGGGGCGTGCACCCGAGGCAGCTGCCGGCTTCGGTCCTCAAGCGCCTGCCGGTGCGGTTCACGTACGCGGACTCGTACTTCAGCCACCCGCACCAGGCGATCCCCCGCGACGGGTACACGGCGATCGTCGAGAGGATCCTCGACCACGAGCGCATCCAGGTGCGTCTGTCGCACCACTTCGTTGCCGCGGACCGGACGCCGTTCGACCACGTGGTCTGGACCGGGCCGCTCGACGAGTGGTTCGGCCACGAGCACGGCCGGCTGGGCTACCGCACGCTCGACTTCGAGCCGTACCGCGCCGACGGCGACTCGCTGGGCTGCCCCGTGATGAACTTCGGCGACTACGAGGTCCCCTACACGCGCATCACCGAGCACAAGAACTTCGCGCCGTGGGAGTCGCACGAGCGCACGATCTGCTTCAAGGAGTACAGCCGCGCGTGCAGCGAGGGCGACATCCCCTACTACCCGATCCGCCTCGCCGACGACCGCGCACTGCTCGACCGCTACCTCGACGCTGCCCGGTCGGAGCGCGGCGTCACCTTCGTCGGGAGGCTCGGCACGTACCGCTATCTCGACATGGACGTCACGATCGGTGAGGCCCTCGCCGCCGTCGACGGCATCCTCGCGGCGGTCGCGTCGAGCGACGCGATACCGGCCTTCTTCGTCGACCCCGCCTGAGTCGCGCTTCGGGCCGTCGCCTCCGTCTCAGCGCGTCGACTGCGACGCGGCCGCGCGTACCTCTCGCTCCGCTCGGCGCAGCAACGGCTCGAACCGCACCTCGGCCCCCGCCTCGAGCCACCGCTCGTAGGCGAGGGAGAACGCGAGTCCTCCGAGCTCGGCGCAGACGCGTGCCTCCACGGGCGTGGTCCCGCGGGCCTCGAGGGCCGTGCGGACGGCGTCGGCGAGGCCGAGCTCCTTGAGCGCTTCGCGCTCGGCGAGCTCGGGCGCGCGGCGGATCACGGCGGCGCGGCGGGCGAGGAACGGGCGACGCTCTGGCGGGAACATGGTCTCGCCGGTGCGCAGGAACGCGTGGGTCAGCGCGTCGAGCGGTGCGACGTCGGCGGGCGCCTCTGCGACGCCCGTGACGAGAGCCTCGGTCATGGCTTCGCCGTCGAACAGCACCTCGCGCTTGTCGGTGAAGTGCCGGAAGAAGGAGCTCTTGGTCAGGCCGGCGCGCTCGGTGATCTGGGCGACGGTGGTGCTGTCGTAGCCGTGCTCCTCGAACAGGTCGAGCGCCGCGGCGGCGAGCCGTGCGCGCGCGTTCGGTTCCCAGCGAGCCATGCGAGCAGGCTACGGCACTTCGTCTCGTCGCAGGAGCAAGGCGACAAGACCAAGTCTTGTCAGTGGTACGGTGACAAGACAGAGTCTTTTCACGCGTCCAGGAGGCTGCCATGGCTCGTGCCGTCGTCGTCGAGAGGTTCGGGGGACCTGAGGTCCTCGAAGTCCGGGAGATATCCGAGCCGCACGCCGGACTGGGCGAGGTCCGAGTCCGGGTCCGCGCCGTCGGGCTCAACCCCATGGACTGGCAGCTCACCGCGAGCCGGGACGTCGCGGCCCGATTCGGCGTCACGCTGCCGGCCGGGTTCGGGACCGACCTCGCGGGCGTCGTCGACGAGGTCGGTGCCAGTGTCGAGGGGTTCGCCGTCGGCGACCGCGTCTATGGCGGCGCGCTGGGGCGCGCCGCGAGCGACCATGTCGTCGTCTCCGTCGCGCCGTCGCCTCTGTCCTGGCTCGGGCCTCTGCCCGACGGCGTGAGCGACGCGGTGGCCGCCGCGCTCCCCACGCCCGGCTTGACCGCGATCGCGGCGATCGCGGCGATCGGGACACGCCCTGGGGACACCGTGCTGGTCGGCGGGGCGGCTGGCGGCGTCGGCGTGCTGGCGGTGCAGGTCGCGCGGCTAGCGGGTGCGCGCGTGGTGGGCACGTGCTCGCCCGGGACATTCGACTTCCTGCGGCGCCTGGGCGCGACGCCGGTCGCGCACGGCCCCGGGCTGGCCGACCGGGTGCGCGAGTCCGGCGTCGTCGTGACCGCGGCGACCGACCTGTTCGGCACCGAGGCGGCCGAGGCCGCGCTCGCGCTCGGGGTGCCGACCGCACGGATCTCGACCATCGCCGCCGGCCCCACCCCGCCCGGCGGCGTCCGCGCCACGGGCGGCTTCGACGCGGCGCCCGCCGACCTCCACCGGCTCACCGCCGCGATCATCGACGGACGCCTGACCGTGCCCGTCGCGGCCACGTTCCCGCTCGAGAGGATCCAGGACGCCGTTGCCCTCCAGGCCTCGGGGCACGTGCACGGCAAGGTCGTGGTGACGCTGTGAGCGCGCGCCTCACCGACCTGTCCGGTCGCACCGCCGTCGTCACCGGCGGCAGCCGGGGCATCGGCCGCGCGGTCGCGGCCGTGCTCGCCGAGCGCGGGGCGCACGTGGTCCTCGCCGTCCGCGACCAGGAGCAGGGCCGGGCCGCCGCCCTGGCGATGCCGGGTGACGTCGAGGTGCGGCCGCTCGACCTCGGCTCGCTCGCCTCGGTCCGCGCGTTCGCCGACGGCCTGCCGGGCCCCGTCGACCTGCTGGTCAACAACGCGGGCACGATGAGCCCGACCCGGCAGCAGACCGCGGACGGGTTCGAGCGCCAGCTCGGCGTGAACCACCTCGGCCCCTTCGCGCTCACGAACCTGCTGCTGGACCGACTCACCGGGCGCGTGGTCTCGGTGACGTCGAATGCGCACCGCGGGGCGCGGATCGACTTCGACGACCTGCAGTGGGAGCAGCGGCCCTACACGCCGTTCGGCGCCTACGGGCAGTCCAAGCTCGCGGTCCTGCTGTTCACCGCTGGGCTTCGACGGCGGCTGGCGGCGGCGGGCTCGCCCGTACTGGCGACGGCGGCCGACCCGGGCTGGGCGGCGACCGACTTCACCGTGCCCACCGGCAACCGGGCCGGCGACGTCGCCTTCCGCCTCGGCACGCGGCTGCTCGCGCAGAGCCCCGCGGGCGGGGCCCGCCCGACGCTGCTGGCCGCCGTCGGCGACGTCCCGAGCGGCGGCCTCGCCGCGCCGCGGTGGTTCGGCGTGCGCGGGGACGCGACCGTGGTCGCCCCGGCACCGGGGGCGAGCGACCCGGCGGTCGCGGCGCGCCTGTGGGCGGCGTCCGAGGAGCTCACCGGCGTGCGGTTCCCGCAAGCCTCTCGCTGACTCCGCGGAGCCCACCGCCTCGGCGTGCACGGCCCAGGTGTCTGCGTATCAGTTCGCCCGCGTGGCGCTCCTGCTGTGTGAGGCACAGTCACTGCCGCAGCAGACGCGTCTGCCCTGCGTCGGGCCACATCGGGGCGGTGGAGAGCGAAAGGAGCGCGCCGTGTCGGAACTTGACCAGCAAGAGCACGTTGCGCACGACTCCGTGGACCCCGCGCCACCCGGAGCGACATCTCAAGCAACCGAGCCCGACGTGGCCGTACCCATCCTCATCTTCGCGCCGGGGTTCGCCAGGTCCGCGACCAACAACGGGGTCCGTCTCGCCGAGATTGTCGCCAACAACGCGTCACTTCTGCCTGGGACGTACAAGGCGGTCGAGAGCCAGCAACTGGCCAGTCCAGGGCTGCGCGTGTGCAGGACCATTCTCGGACCGGCAGGGACCCCGGTTCTTGAGGTGCTCGAGCTCGACTATCTTGGCCGCCTCGAGGACAAAGACCTGATCGGCGATAGGGCGCGGTCAACTCCTGGCTTTGTCAGGACCAGCCTCCTGGCCCTGAGGGGCCTGGTCATGCTGGTGCCCGCGTGGTCCCGTGCTGGCAAGTCGTCGCGAGCAAAGCTCCAGCTGCTGATCGGGTTCGTCATGGTCGCACTCTTGCTCCTGCTGGCTGTCGCCGCAGTCCTGGCGGCCCTCAAGGCCATGGGCATCGGCACGGGTTTCGTGGGCGACGACACGACGGCGCGGTTCGCCATCGGCACCGGCGTCTCCGTCTCTGCAATCTGGGCGTTCGCCCGACCGAAGTTCGCTTCCGCGGCGCAGCGGATCGAACGGATCATGGACTTCGCGGACAGGCAACGCTATCGAGCCTCGGTCGTCAAGACGCTCTGGGAGGCGCTTGACGGCCTGCGTGATCGTGAGACGAAAGGCCCGATCCATCTCGTCGGTTTCAGCTTCGGGAGCCTCGTTCTTCTCGAGGCCTTGTATCCGCAGAAGTCCGGCGACAATGAGGATCCAGGCGCCAATCTCGCCCAGCTCGCATCGGCGGTGCGGTCGCTCACGACGGTCGGTTGCCCCGCGGACTTCGTACGACTCTATTGGCCTGAATGGTTCAGAGATCGCTGCGCTCTGGCGGAACTGGATTGGCTCAACATCTATAATGCGTCGGACGTCTTCGGCTCGAACTTCAGGAACGACCGCGACGGGGCCACCGCACGGACACCAGCCTGGCCGCGCCTTCGAAGGCGTAGGAATGAGCGACCGGTTCCCGACTCGCCGATGCGGCCGACCAAGTCAGTGATGTACCTGCCACCGAAGCCGCGTTGGAAGTTGGCGCTGATGGGTGACATCGCCGTGCACGGCGAATACTGGGACAGCGCCACGGCGGACAACTGCTTCGCGCGTACCTCCGTGCTGGATATGTGGTTTCACGGGATCATCCCGGCGCCGTCAGGGGAGGCCACTGCCGCGCCCGGTGTCACGGACAGGACGCAGCAGTCGTGACGGGAACCGGAACCTTCTCGAGCCGCGGCGAGCCCGTGCGCGTTGAACGGCCGGTACTGACCCGACGAGTGCAGGTTCCGTCGCAGCTCGCGGCTGATCGTCGACGACGAGCGTCCAACCACGCGCCCGATCGCCGTCGGACCCATCCCTGTCGAGGCGAGGTCGGCGATCTGGACGCGCTCCTCCTCCGAGAGGAACCGAGCGGAGCCGACTTGATCGGGGCTGATCAGGTTGGACTCGGCCGTCCGCGTCAGAACCTTTCTGCTCTACTGCGTTGCATCGGGGCAAGCCGTGCCCCTCGGTTCACGTGGATGCGCCGCGGTGGCCCTGCGGGCGGGCTCCCGGCGGCGCGGCTGAGCCCCCCGCCCTGGGGGGAGGGGCGAGGGGCTCAGCGGCGTGCGGCGGTCAGACGGCGTCGACCGCGGCCAGGATGGTTGCCGTCACCTCGGCGGGCCGCGACACGGCCAGGGCGTGGCTCGCGCCGGGGACCTCCGTGGCCTGGCGTGCGCCCGCGCGCTCGGCCATGTACCGCACCAGCTCGGCCGGGATGTTGCGGTCCTCGGCGCCCCACACGAACCACGACGGCACGGTGCGCCAGGGCTCGCCGGCCACGTCGAGCCCGGCGCGCAGCGCCGCCTCGGTGACCGGACGCTGGGTCGCGGCCAGGGCCGTGGTTCGCTCGGGTGCGAGGTCGGCGGCGAACTGCGCCGGGAACTTCGCGGGGGCGATGCGCAGCTCGACGCCGCCGTCGGCGAGCGGGTAGCCCTCAAGGGCCTCGGCGAGGGTGCTGCCGGGGAACTTGCCCGACAGCTCGAATGCCGACTCGCCGATGGCGGGCGCGAACGCCCCGACGTAGACGAGGGCCTGCACCGCGGAGGCGTCGGCCGCCGCCTGGGTGATGACCAGGCCACCGTAGGAGTGCCCGACGAGGACCACGGGGCCGCCGACGGACGCGACGACGTCGCGCACGTAGGCGGCGTCGCCGGCGAGGCTGCGCAGCGGGTTGGCGACGGCGATCGCGGTGATGCCGCGGGTCTGCAGGCCCTCGATGACGCCCTCCCAGCTGTCGGAGCCGGCGAACGCCCCGTGCACGAGCACCACGGTGGCGGTCATGCGAACACCCCCCGCAGCACGTGGATGGCCTGCTCGACGGCGGCGGTGGCCGCCCGCGAGGGGCGGACCGGGTTGAGCATCATGAAGTCGTGGATGATGCCGTTGTAGCGCAGGCTCGTGGTGGGCACGCCGGCCTGGGTCAGGCGGCGGCCGTAGGCCTCGCCCTCGTCGCGCAGCACGTCGTTCTCGTCCACCAGCAGGAACGCCGGGGGCAGCCCGGCGAGCTCGTCGAGCGAGGCGCGCAGCGGCGAGGCAGTGATCTCGTCGCGTACGGCGACGTCGGGGGCGTAGGCGTCCCAGAACCAGGCCATGCCCTTGGCCGTGAGGAAGGGCCCCTCGGCGAACTCGACGTAGCTGGCCGTGTCCTGCGCCGCGTCGGTGACCGGGTAGTACATCGACTGGTGGATGAACGTGACGTCACCGCGCTGCTTGGCCAGCAGCGTCAGGGCGGCGGTCATGTTGCCGCCCACGGAGTCGCCGGCCACGGCCAGGCGCGTGGCGTCCAGGCCGTATCCGGCACCCTGGGTGGTGATCCAGCGGGCGGTGGCGTAGCCCTGCTCGATCGCCACGGGGTAGCGCGCCTCGGGCGACCTGTCGTACTCGACGAACACGATGGCGGCGTGGACGCCCACGGCCAGCTCGCGCACGAGGCGGTCGTGGGTGCCGGCGTTGCCCAGCACCCAGCCGCCGCCGTGCATGTACAGCACCACCGGCAGCGGGCCCTGCGCGCCGACGGGGCGGACGATCCGCACGCGCACGTCGCCCGCCTCGGCGGGGACGGTGAGCCACTGGTCGTCGACGTCGGGCTTGTCGATCGGGGCGGCCTGGATGTCGTCCAGGACCTTGCGGGCGCCGGCGGGGCCCAGCTCGTACAGGAACGGCGGGGTGGAGGTGGCGTCGGCGATCGCCTGCGCCTCCGGTTCGAGGACGGGTGAAGCCATGGTGATGCTCCTTCGGGGGTAGGGCCGGCCTGAGGTGCCGACGGTGCCAGCCTCACCCGCGCCCGGCCGGCCCCACCATGAAGGAACCATGCAGGAGTCGAGCTCTGCACGCCTTCGTCGTAGGGCGTGTGCCCGGCGCGCACACCGCGTCGGTACGCAGCACGCATAGCGGTCGTTTCAGGCGCTCCACGCGAGCAGGAGGTCCTCGACCTGCGTCAGCGCGTCGTTGTCGCCCCTCGCCATGAGCAGCTCCCGCGCACGATCCAGGTCCGTCACTGCGTCGTCCGCTTGGCCGAGCTCGCGCCGCGCGCGGGCGCGGAGCACGTACAGCCGTGCGGCGGCGGGCTCGGCGGCGTGCGCGACGAACCCGTCGATGGCCTCGCCGGCAGGGCCCAGGACAGACCCCCAGTCTTCGGCCTCGACCCCGAGCCGTGCGATCGAGCTCAGCGCCGACAGCGCGGTGAACTCGGCGACCTGCCCGCGCGGCTTCGTCAGCGGGTCGCGGGCACGCGCGACGACGTCGCGCAGGGTTGCCACGGCGGCATCGCGCCTGCCGAGCATCGACAGCGCCGAGGCTTCGAGCTGCAGCGCCTGCGGGGTTCCTTCCCGGTCGTCGGCCTCGAGGAAGAGGCGGGTTGCGTTCCGCACGCTGTCGAGCGCGTCGGAGCCACGGTGCTGCGCGAGCTCGGCCCATGCGCGGTAGAACCAGCCCCAGGCCTCCAGCGCCGGGTCGCCGACGTTCTCGGCGACCCGCTGGGCCCTGCGCGCTACCGCCTCGCCCGCGGCCGGGTCACCTTGGCAGTAGACATAGGCCCACGCGAGGTAGCCGAGATGGGTGGCGACGGTCGCCGCATCCCCGAGCGCCTGGGCGGCTGCCACGGAGAGCGAGTACACCTCGTGCCAGTGCGCCCACCAGGGCCACAGGCCGGAGAACCAGTGCATCGACTCGGCGACCTCGACGACGCGCTCGTGCCGTCCAGCGGCGGCGGCCCGCCGCATGGCGCTGAGCCACGTGTCGGACTCTTCGACGAGCCAGGAGTGCGCCTCGTCGGCCGTGGCGAGCGGGATCGCCCCACCGGGTTGCTGGGAACGCGCGCCCAGGTGCCCTGGCTCGAACCACCGCCCCGCACGGACGGTGGTGGCGAGAACCTCCTCGTCCGTGACCTCGTGCAGCCGCGCCAACGCCTGCGGGCCGACGTCGGCGGTCAGCCGCTCGCACGCATAGACCCGCAACAGGTCGTGCAGGGCGAACCTGTCTCGATCGGCCGGCTGGATGAGGCTCAGCGTCAGCAGGTCGTCGAGCCCTTCCTCGACATCGTCGCGGGTGATGCCGGCCAGCAAGGTCGCCAGCCCGGCGCCGAACGTGGAGCCGTCGACGAGCGCCAGGCGATGGAACAGGTCGCTGGCGGCGGGTCGCAGCTGGTCGTGCGAGACGTCGATCGCAGCGCGGACCTGAAGGTCACCGGCCACCAGCGTGTCCAGCCGGCGTTCGGGCCGCTCGAGCCTGTCGGCGAGTCCTGAAGCGGTCCATCCTGGACGGCTCGCCAGCCGGTTCCCGGCGATCCGCAGCGCGAGCGGGACGGCATCACACAGCTGCGCGACCCGGTCGAGCCCCTTCGGGTCGGCCTCGCCTTCCGGCGCGATCCGGGCGAGCAGCGCACGCGCGTCGGCGGCCTCCATCCTCCCGACCGGGACACGGGAGACGTTCTCCAGCCCGGCGAGCGAGCTCCTGCTGGTGACGAGCACGGCAGACCGGCCTCGCCCGGGCAGGACTGCGCGGACGACCGGCTCCGTGGCGACGTCGTCGAGCACGACGAGCACGCGACGCTCGGCCAGCAGCGCGCGCAGCTGGCCCGGATCGGAGGCGGACGGCGCGGCCGTCCCGGTGAGTGCGCGCACGAGCCGGGAGCCGACGTCGCCCGGGGTGTTTGGCCCGTCGGGGCCGCCGGACGCCTGGAGGAACAGCACCTCGTCGAACGCGCCATGGAGGATCTGAGCAGCGCGAATGGCCAGGGTCGTCTTGCCGTACCCAGGCGGACCCGTCACAACCACGACGGGCGCGACGGACAGCTCACGGGGACTCGTCGCGTGGTCGGGGGCGTCCGTCCCGCCGGGTGCGAGAACGGACCGCAGCCGCGCCAGCTCGGGCTCGCGACCGGTGAAGTCGCCGACCCCACGGGGCAGGGGAAGGCGCCACGCGGGCTCGGCCCGCGACCGCCGCCGGCCCTCCCGGGCCGCGCGCAGCAGCGCGGCGCGGTCCGCCGGGCTCGGCCGCAGCGCGTCGACGACGGCGACGACGGTGCGGTGCTGCGGACCGCGGGCGGCGCCCCGCTCGATGTCGCTGATGGTCCTGTCGCTGACGCCCGACGCCGCCGAGAGCGCCTCGAGGGTCAGGTCGGCGGCCTGCCGCAGCCGGCGCAGCATCTGCCCCAACGGTTCGGCGCCCGCGAGCTCGACGGTCATGCCCACACTCCCTGGACGGCAACTCTCCTGTCCGAGTTCCGACCGGGCAGCTGGCACGGTTGTGACGCGACCGATGACAGGGGCGTCCCATGTCCTGAGCGGCTTCTCCGTCGTGGGTTCGACATGTGATCCGGCTTCTCGCTCGACCTTCACGATTTCCGCCGCCGCGTGGCACGGACAAGGTGCCCGAACAGGCGCATCGTGGAACTCATGGGTGACTCGGCACGGATGTCGTCGAAGGCGCGTTGGGCGGTGCCCGCCGGCGCAGCGGTCGCGGTGGTGGGTCTGTTCGCGGGGCCGCCACTCCTGGCGTCCGCCGGCAGCAGCGGGCTGCCGGCCATCACGCCTCAGGAGCTGGTCGCGGCGGTCGCGAGCCACCAGAGCCAGGCGCTGTCAGGCACCGTCGCGTACACCGCGCGGCTCGGCCTGCCGTCCCTGCCGCTCGGGTCGGCATCGGACTCGGCCGACCCGACGAACCTGCTGTCCGGCACGACGACGATGCGCGTGTGGACCGACGGTCAGGAGCGCAGCCGCGTCTCGCTGATCGGCCAGACGTCCGAGTACTCGGTCGTGGCGGACGGCCCGCAGGCGTGGACGTACTCGAGCGCGAAGAACGCCGTCGTCCACTTCACGCTCGACGCCGCGGCCGCGAAGCGGTTCCAGGCCGAGCACGGCAAGACGACGAGCACCCCGAGCGTCGCCCCCTCCATGCCGACGCCGGGCCAGCTGGCGGACCAGTCGCTCGCGCAGGTCCAGAAGTTCTCGACCGTGACCGTCGAGGGCCAGAGCAAGGTCGCCGGCCGCGACGCGTACGAGCTGGTGGTCACCCCCCAGGGCGGCGGCACGCTCGTCAGCCGGGTGGTCGTGGCGGTCGACTCGCAGACGAAGACGCCGCTGAGCGTCCAGGTGTGGAGCACCACGAACACGAAGGACCCGGCTCTCGAGGTGGGCTTCACGAGCGTCAGGTTCGCGATGCCCTCGAGCGCGGTGCTGACGTTCTCGCCGCCCAAGGGCGCGTCGGTGCAGCAGAAGGTCGTCGGCCTGCCCGCCGGCCACCCGATGGCGCCGTCGGCGCCCTCCGCCACCGGCGGTCTGCCGCACGGCGCCACCGTGCACGGCACCGGCTGGGCGACGGTCGTCGAGCGGAGCGTCGTTCCTGAGCACGGGCGGCTGCAGGGGCACGCCCCGACGACCGTTCCCGCGCCCAGCGGCGCCGCGTCGAGCGGCCCGGGCATGCTCGGCCAGCTCGGCGGCTCCGACGGCAGCACCCCGGGGATGGGCGGCGACCAAGCCGCGCTCCTGAACGAGCTGACGACGAAGGTGCCGCAGGGTCGCCTGCTCAGCTCGGCGCTGATCAGCGTGCTGATCACCAACGACGGCCACGTGCTGGCCGGCGCCGTCCCCGCCGCGACGCTGCAGGCTCTCGCATGACGCCGGCCGCGACGGCGGTCGGCGACGAGGCGGAGGCCGGCTCCGAGGACACCGGCCCGCTCGCCGTGCGCAGCGACGGGCTGACCAAACGGTTCCGTTCCGGTCAGGTCGCGGTCGACGGGCTCGGGCTGCGCGTCCCGCGCGGGGCGGTGTACGGCTTCATCGGCCCGAACGGCTCCGGGAAGACGACGACCATCCGCATGCTGCTGGGCCTCGTCCAGCCGACGGGCGGCCGCTCGTGGCTGCTCGACGAGTCGATGCCGCGGGCGTCGTCGCGCGTGCTCACCCGCGTCGGCGCGCTCGTCGAGGGGCCGGCGTTCCACCCGTACCTGTCCGGACGCGCCAATCTTGCGCGGCTCGACGCCGTCGACGCGACCGCCGACCCGCGCACCCGCACCCGGCGCAGCGGTGAGGCGCTCGAGCGCGTCGGCCTGTCCGCGGCGGCCGACAAGAAGTACCGGCAGTACTCGCTCGGCATGAAGCAGCGGCTGGGCCTGGCCGCCGCGCTGCTACGACCCCGCGACCTGCTGGTGCTCGACGAGCCGACCAACGGGCTCGACCCGCAGGGCACGCGCGAGGTGCGCAACCTCGTGCGCGAGCTCGCGGCCGGGGGCACCACGGTGCTGGTGTCCTCGCACCTGCTGGCCGAGATCGAGCAGGTCTGCTCGCACGTCGGGATCATGAGCCGCGGGCGCCTGGTGCTGCAGGGCGACCGGTCGGTGCTCGCGGCCCGGGGCGACGCGCGGGTCGCGGTCGTCACGACGCCCTCGTGCGTCGCCACCGCCGCGGAGGTGCTGCGCGGACTCGGGCTGGGCTCACCCGATGTCGAGGGCGTGCGGCTCGTCGCGCCGTTGGGCGAGGTGCCGCCCGAGCGGGTGTCGGCCGCGCTCGTGCGGGGCGGGGTCGACCTCGTCGGGTTCGAGGTGCGGCGGTCGAACCTCGAGCAGGTGTTCGTCGAGCTGACCGGGGAGGGCTTCGATGTCGCTCGCTGACGAGACGCCGTCGGGCACGCTCACGCCCCAGCCGACGGCGGGCTCCGAGCGGCAGTCGCCCGGCTCGCGGCCGGACGCCTCCCTGCGCCCCCTGGAGCCGTCCGCGGGCGGGCCGGACGAGCGCGTGCCCGGTGCGTTCGGGCGGCTGCTGCGGAGCGAGCTGCGGCTCGTGCTGGGGCGGCGCCGCAACGTCATCCTGTTGTCAGGCCTCGCGGCCGTGCCGCTGTTGCTGGCCCTCGTCCTCTTCCTCACGCGCAGCTCGCAGTCGGCGGGGGAGGGGCCCGGGTTCGTGGGCCGGGTCACCGAGAACGGCCTGTTCCTGGTCGTCGCGGCCATCTTCGTCTGTCTGCCGTTCCTGCTGCCGCTGACGATCGCGATCGCGTCGGGCGACGCCATCGCGGGCGAGGCGTCCGCCGGGACGCTGCGCTACCTGCTCGTCGTCCCCGTCCCGCGGACGCGGCTCCTGGTGGTCAAGGCGCTCGCCGCCCTGGCGTTTGCGGGGTCGGCGGTCCTTGCGATCGCGATCGTCGGGCTCGTCGCCGGGGCGGGGTTCTTCGGCCTGCACGACGTCGTGCTGCTCTCGGGCGACACGGTGTCGCTGGGGGCGGGCGCGCTACGCATCGCCGGTGTGGTCGTGTACGTGGCGCTGTCGATGACCGGCCTCGTGGCGGTCGGCCTGTTCTTCTCGACGCTCACCGAGGTGCCGGTCGCGGCGATGGCCGCGACCGTCATCACCGCGATCGTCTCGGGGGTGCTCGACGCCCTGCCGGCCCTGCACGCGATCCACCCGTGGCTGCTGACGCACCACTGGCTCGACTTCGCCGAGCTGCTGCGCATCCAGCCCGACTGGCGCACCCTCGCGAGCGGGCTCGGCGTGCAGGCTGCGTGGATCGTCATCTTCTCGACGCTCGCATGGGCGCGGTTCACGTCCGCGGACGTGTCGTCCTGACGGGTACCACGCGCACCCAGGCCCTCGCTCAGGCGAGCTCGCTCGGCAGGTCCCCCTGGTGCCGCACCGCCAGCGAGGTCACGGCCCGGGTCAGGCAGACGTACAGCCGCCGCAGGCCCAGCTCGCGGCTGGCCTCGCCATCGACGATCCCGGCGGGGTCGTCGAGCACGACGTGGTCGAACTCCAGGCCCTTGGCCAGCGAGGCGGGAACCAGGTCGAGGCGCGAGTCGAACTCGGTGACCTCCGCTTCCTCGGCGGCCGGCCGGGACGTAGCGCCGTCGTCCTCCCCGACGACGGCGAACGCGAGACCCGCACCGGCGAGCAGGCGCCGCACCTGCGGCACCGTCGCGTCGGGAACGATCAGCCCCACGGACCCGTCGCGGGCGAGTGCGGCGGTCACCAGATCGATCGTCGGCACGGTGGTGAGCATGAGCTCGCCTCGGGACCGCCGCACCGCGACTGGCGGCTCGAGCTCGGGGGCGATCTGCGGCAGCAGCCGCGCCGCGTACTCGATGACGTCGCCCGGGACGCGGAAGCCGGCGGTCAGCTGCTCGACGTGTCCGTCGGGCTTGCCCAGGTGGTCGAGCGCGTCAGCCCACGAGCGCACCGCCCACGGCGTGGTCGCCTGCGCGAGGTCGCCGAGCACGGTGAGCGAGCCGGTGCGGGCCCGGCGGCCGAGCGCCCGGAGCATCATCGGCGAGAGGTCCTGCGCCTCGTCGGCCACGACGTGAGCCACAGACGTGGTCCGCTCGAGCAGGTCGGCGAGCTCGTCGAGCAGAACCAGGTCGGCGAGGGTCCATCGCGCCGTGCCGGGGCTGCGCGGCGGGTCCGCCCACACGAGCGCCGCCTGCTCGTCAGGCGTGAGGACGCCGTCGGCGGCCCGCGCGAGGGTCTCCGGTTCGGAGAGCAGCCGGTGGAGCAGCCGAGCCGGCGCGATCGCCGGCCAGAGCGCGGCGGTGTAGTCCTTGACCGGCTTGGTGCGCGCGAGCGTGTCCCACGCCCGCTCGTCGAGCGCGTCGCCGCTCGCCTCGATCCGCTGCAGGATCCGGTGCGCCAGGGCGTACCGGAGCTGCTCGCGCCCGGCGTCGTAGCGTGGGGACCGGCTCACGACCTGCGCGATCGCGTCGCGCGCCTCGTGCGCGGGCACGCGCCAGCGCATCGACCCGCGCGGCAGCACCAGCGCCTCAGCGGGCTCGCCCAGGTGCGACCAGACGGCGTGACGCAGCACCTGGGCCATGCGTGCGTCGCCCTTGAGCCGGGCGACCTCAGCCGGTTCAGTACCCCGCAGGCGCCCGTGCGTGGAGACCAGGTCCTCGATCGTCGTCTGCGTGGCGTCGACCTCGCCGAGCGCCGGCAGCACGTCGCGGATGTAGCGGAGGAAGCTCGCGTTCGGCCCGACGACCGTCATGCCGCGCCGCGTGACCTGCTCCCGGTGCGCGTACAGAAGGTAGGCGGCACGGTGCAGTCCCACCGCCGTCTTCCCCGTCCCCGGCGCTCCCTGCACGACGACGGTGCGGTCGAGCTCGCTGCGCACGATGACGTCCTGCTCCGGCTGGATCGTCGCCACGATGTCGCGCATCGGGCCGGTGCGGGGGCGCTCGATCTCGTGCTCGAGGATCTCCGAGCGCCCGACGTCGGCCGCCGACGGACCGGACAGCACCTCGTCCTCGAACCCGGTGAGGGACCCGCGCGCGAACCCGTACCGGCGGCGCACCGCCACCCCCATCGGGTCCTGCCGGGTCGCCCGGTAGAACGCCGCGCTCACCGGGGCCCGCCAGTCGACGACCAGCGGATCGCCGGCCGTGTCCGAGACGTGCCGCCGCCCGACGTGGAACACCTCGCCGCCCGACGTCTCCTCGTGGTCCAGCCGGCCGAAGAACAGCGGCACGTGTGGGTCGTCCGCGAGCTGGGCCAGGCGGCGGGCGAGCGTCCGCTCGAGCGCCTCGGCGCTGATCCGGTCGCCGGCGTGGACGGTGAGCGCCTCGGTGCGCTCACGCATCCGTGCCAGCTCCTCGCGCGCCCGCAGGAGGTACGCCCGCTCCTCGTCCAGCGCGGCCTCGGACACGGCTGCGGGCACGACGAACCTCCGGAGGCTGGTGGGGTGGGAGCCGAAGGAACCTACCTCCCGCGCGACGGGCCTGCAAAGCCGTGGGCGCGACGGGGCCCCGCCTGCCGCGCGGGCGATGGGGTCGCGCGCACGAACGGAGGTGCCGCCCGTAACCGGCGGCACCCCCGTCACGCGTTCGCGCCGGCGCTGCGCTCACCCCTGCCCGAGCGTGAGGGCGTACACCTCGACGCGCGGGTCGGTCGGGAGCACGATCCACTTCGCCTGCTTGCTCGGGTCGAGCGCCACGGTGGTGCTGAAGATCGACACCGCGGGGCCATCCTGACCCTTGCCGGCCTTGATGCGGTAGGGCATGGCGATCGCCTTGGCGTTGCCGAACGCGGCACCGCCTGCCCAGTCGCTCAGGCGCAGCGCCACGGATGCCGTGCTCCCGTCCGCGTAGACGACGGTCGCCGTCGTGTCGACGCTGCCGTTGTGCGCGGAGCCGAGCACGTGCGCGACCGCGTAGCTCCCGGCCGGGACGACGAGCGGCTGCCCAGAGGCCTCGACGAAGTTCGGGTCCGTGCCCGCCGTCGACGGCGCCTGGTAGGGCACGCCGCCCAGCGTCACCGGCCCGGGTGCGGGCAGCAGGTCGGCCGCGTAGCTCCAGCCCAGCCCGTCGAAGTTGCCGGCGGCGGGGTCGGCCAGGGAGGCGACGCCGTCGTGGTCGTAGTCGCCCGTCAGGTCGAGCGGGCAGTAGCCGTCCGCGGTGCTCACGCAACGGGTCGCCGTGTTGGCGACGATGACGCGGGTGCTGCCGGTGACCGACTGCCGCCCGGTGCGGCCGGGGACGTCGTACTGGGTGGTGGCGTCGAGCGTGTACCGGCCTGGTGCGGTGCCCGCGGGCGGCTCGACCGTCCAGGTCGTGGCGAGCGAGGCCGTCTGACCCACGCGGTCGGAGACGGCCGGCGTCTGCGGCTCGACCGTCCAGCCGTCGGGCGCCTGCAAGGTCACCGTGACCTCGGTGGCGGGCGTGCGCCCGCCGTTGGTGAACGACGTCGTCGCCGTGCCCGGGGCACCGGGCGCTGTGACCGCCGGGCCGCCGGGATAGGCGGCGTCCGCCGTGACGGTCAGTACGCGGTCCGGGGCAGCGGCCACCAGCGCGTCGAGCGCGCTGCCCTGCCGGGCGGCGTCGGCCGTGTCGAACGGGCCGGCCCAGTGGTAGCCGAACTGGCCGTCGGCGTTGCGGTCGTGGCCGATGATCGAGCTGGCCTGCCGCTGCAGGTACCCGCGGTAGAGCGGGGTGCCGCCCTCGTGCTGGTCGAGCTCGTCCAGGTTGCGGACGAACACGCCCTTGAAGGTCGTCCCGTCGGCGCCGCCGTCCGACTGCGGCTCGCCCGGGTCCGCCAGGATGCCGTGGGGTGAGAGCGTCGGGCTCGTCACCGCCGCTGTGGCGATCTGGTCGGCCACCGACAGCGCGTCCGCGTCGCCGGCCTTGTCGAGCTCGACGAGCGCGCCCAGGATCACGCCCTGGTTGTAGGAGAAGACGGGCGAGGTGCCGTCGTTGCGGCACGCGCTGTTGAGGCCGTCGTTGATCTGGTGGCTCGCGTTGATGAGGCCGGCGTCCTGGAACCAGTGCCAGGTCTGCTCGGCGCGGTCGAGCCAGACCGTGTCGCCCGGCAGGGTGTTGTGCAGCTGCGCGGCGAGCTTGATGAACAGCTCGTTGGTGATCGAGTTCTTGTAGCCCTTGTCCTCGTTCCACCAGATGCCGCCGCCGCAGCTGTCGTCCTGGAAGGCCCAGATCTTCTCGGCGTCCGCCACCGCGGTGTCGAGGTACTGCTGCGTGCCGGTGAGCTCGTAGGCCCGGAGCCATGCCAGGCCCCACCAGCCCGTGTCGTCGTTGTACTGGTTGGTGAAGTTGCCGTCCTGCTGGTCCTTGCCCTGCGCGTAGGTGGTCGCCGCGACGTCGACGTAGCGCTGCGTGTGGTCCTTGAGATCGAGGTCCATCAGGCCCGTGAGGATGTTCGCCGCGTTCCACCAGTTGGTGGTCTTCCACAGTCCGGTGTCCGGGTCGTACCACTTCATGATCGTGTCGGCGGCCTCGATGGCCTGCGACGACACCCGGTGATCCGTGGCCTGCGCCGTGCCCGCGAGCCCGCCGACGGCCACAGCCGTCGTCGCGATCGTGACCGCCGCGCGCCGGCCCAGCCGACGCAATCTCTGCCCGTCCATGCTTGCCTCCCGCTTCGGCGCAGCGTCGCGCCATCGCTTGACAACGCTGTCAGACAAGGGAACGTACCCGTCGCCGCCACCGCGCGTCCAGTACGGTCGCGACCATGAAGCTGCCCCACCACGCCAGCGACGCATCCCTTCTGTGGAGCCAGACCGCCTGGGACGCCCCGGAGAACATCACCGTGACCGCCCCGTGGGCTCCGCACGGCGACGGCGTCATCCCCGAGGCTCACCGTGCGCACCTCTTCGGGCCGAACGTGTCGCCCGAGCTGGCATGGTCTGCCCTCCCCACTGGGACGAAGGGACTGCTGCTCGTCTGCCAGGACCCCGACACCCCGCGCGACGGCGTCTCGACCCACCTGCTCGCTGCGCTCGATGCGAACGTCGACAGCGTCGGCGCGGGTGCGCTGACCGCGGGCACGGCCACGCCGGGCATCGTTCTCGGCAGGGGCTCGATCAAGCGTGGCTGGGCGGGCCCGTTCCCGCCGAAGGGCCACGGCCCGCACCGTTACGTGTTCCAGCTCTACGCCGTCGCCGTCCCGCTCGACCTGACGGCGGGGTTCCGCCTGCGCGACGTCGCCGACGCGGGCCTCCCGCTCACCGGTCGGGGCCGGCTGACCGGCACCTACGAGCGGTGAGCGTGCGCGCTGTGTCACGCTCCGTGGGCGGCACCTCTAGTTCCGGACAGTCTTGACGATGCCCTCCTTGGAGGCCGCCCGATAGGCGCGCTCGAAGGATTTCCAGGTCTGCTTTCTCTCCCTCGCGCGGGCGGCCCGGTCCTCGGCGTACCGGACCTCCCTCTGCAGCTTCAGGTAGCTGTCCCAGCGATCCTGGGCCAGCTCTCCGTGCGCGATCGCCGAGGTGGCCGCGCATCCCGGCTCGCTGGCGTGCTGGCAGTCGGAGAACCGGCAGCCCCGCGCCAGGACGGACTCGACGTCCGCGAACGCCTGGGCCAGCCCGGCGCCCGCCTCCCACATGCCCAGCTCGCGCATCCCGGGGGTGTCGATGACCACGCCACCGCCCGGCAGCACGATCAGCTGCCGGTGAGTCGTGGTGTGCCGACCTCGGGCGTCGTCCTCGCAAATCTCGTTCGTGGCCATGAGCTCGGCGCCGGCCAGCGCGTTGACGAGCGTGGACTTGCCGACGCCCGACGAGCCGAGCAGCACCGCCGTCCTGCCCGGTCGCACGTACTGGGCGACTCGGTCCAGACCGGCCCCGGTGACGGTGCTCACCGCGATGACGTCGGCGAAGTTCGCCACGCCCTCCACGGCCCGTACCTGCTCCTCCGGGTCGTCCACCAGATCGGCCTTGGTCAGCACGACGACGGGCACGGCTCCGCTGTCCCAGGCGAGCGCGAGATAGCGCTCGATGCGTCGCAGCCGGAAGTCCTGGTTGAGCGAGCCGAGAATGAGGCAGAAGTCGAAGTTCGCGGCGACCGCCTGCTCTCCGCGTCCCTTGTCGGGGTCGCGCCGCGCGAAGTAGCTGCGGCGTTCCAGGGTGGCGGTGATCAGGCTGTCCCCGTCCTGCACGTACTGCAGCGTGACGGCGTCGCCCACGGTGGGAAACTCCGCGTCCGCACCGGGATCGTCGCTGAAGTAGATGCTCGTCTTCAGGCGCGCGTGTCGCGGCCCGTGCTCGGTGATCACGTCATAGCGGTCACGGTGGACGGCGGTGACCCGCGCCGGAGCTCCTGGGTGGCCGAGGAACATGGCCGGGTCGAGCCCGTGGCTCAGCAGGGTCGCGTTCACGCCGGCACCTCGCTCTGGGGAGCGGGGGAGGCGGGCGCGTGCTTCGACATGCTCGCACCCGCGGCGACGGCCGCGGCGATGGCTGCCGCGAAGAGCAGCACGACGGCGGGGGTGTCGAGGAAGCGGGTGATCAGCTCGCCGAAGACCCACGTGCCCGCGGCCACGCCGAGCGCGGACAAGACCATGGCCAGCGCGAAGATCTTGCCCACCAGGTGCTCGGGAGCACGCTCACCCACGTACGACCACTGGAGCACGGAGAAGGCGGCGAAGAGGCCGAACGCCACGACGAGGCCACCGACCAGCACCAGGGTCGATCCGGTCGGCCCGGGGTTGGCGAGGAAGGCGAACCCGGTCGCTGCCGTCGCTACGGCGGTGAGCAGCACGATCGGACGGACGAGCCGCACCGTGGCCCGCGCGCCGAGAGCTCCCATGATCGTGACGGAGACGGCGGCCCCGACCATCGTGATGCCCGTGGCCCAGCCGATCTGCCCGCTGGACAGCCCGGCGTCGACCAGCAGCGCCGGCAGCACGACCAGCTGCAGGGGTGCCAGCGCGAACGCCAGCACGACGTCGACGACCAGCACCTTGCGCAGCCCGCGATCGTTCGAGACGACGTGGCGGGCGGCGTCGCGCAGGTCCGTCACAGCCGTGCGAAGGAGCGGTCCCGAGGCCTCCTGAGTCGCCCTCGGACTGCTGGTGAACCAGGTGATGACTGCCGCCAGAGCGAACAGGGCGACGCTGGCGCCGAGCGCGACGGTCAGGCCCCAGCGAGCCAGGAGCGCACCGCCCAGGGCGGGTGCGCCGACGCCCGAGGCGAGGCCGAGCGCGAAGGTGACCGAGTTGGCCCGCACCAGCTGGTCCTCGGGCACGAGGGCGGGGACCACCGCCTCGAGCACCGGCGAGAACAGCGCCTCGAGGCCGAGGAAGACCAGCATGAGGATCGTCGCGGAGAGGACGACGTCGAGCCCGCCGGTCGTCAGGAGCCAGATCAGGACCGCCGCCGCGACGGCGAAGTTCGCTCCTGCCAGGAAGCGGCGCTTGTCGAACCGGTCGGCGATCACGCCGCCCATGGGCGTGAGCACCACCTGGGGGAGGACGGAGACGGCCAGCACGGCGCCCATGAGCGCGGGGTCACCCGTCTGCAGCAGCACGTAGAGCGGGAGCGCGAAGCGCAGCAGGCCGCCGGCGATCTGGTTGAGCTCCCAGCCGGTGACGAACAGGACGAAGTTGCGGCTCAGCAGGGCGCGCGGTTGACGATTGATCACGGCATCACCGTAGAGGTCGGCTGTCCATCAATGAGACAGATGTGGCTCATGAGCACGATCGAATGGCTCGTGATGATCGTTCGGATACCATGGGGGGATGGTCGAGTACACCGGGCAGCAGGCCCGCACGCACGCGGCGATCATCGACGCCGCGATCGAGGCGTTGGCGGCCGATCCGAACGCCACCATGGGTGAGATCGCCGCGGCCGCCGGGGTCGGCCGGGCCACGATCCACCGCTACTTCCCTGGGCGCGCCGACCTGCTGAGCGCGCTCGTCGACCTCGCCCTCCAGCGGGCCAGCGCCGCCCACGAGCGCGCCCGCCTCGACGTCGGACCCGCGCGCGAGGCCGTGCAACGGCTCTGCGGCGAGTACGCCGAGCTCGGCACGCTGCAGGCGATCCTGATGGCGGGCACGCTGCCCGACGACGAGATCGCCAAGCACCCCCTCAACGACCAGCAGCAGGCCGACGTCGCTGCCGTGCTGCCGCGAGGTCACGCGGACGGCTCGATCGACCCGACGCTCGACGAGGACTGGTTCCTCGGCATCATCTGGGCCTACACGACGCTGTTCTTCGAGTACCTCACGGCCGGCACGACGAGCAAGCACGCCGCCACGAGCGAGTACCTCCGTCGCGTCGACAAGGCCGTCCGCGCCTGACCTGAGCTCGCTGCGGCCCGATCGGGCCGCAGCGGCGCTACAGCCGGAACCGGATGCCCGTCACCTGCAGCACGACGAAGAACCCCGCGGCGAGGGCGACCAGGACGACGACGAGGGCGACGAGGAGCCCACGCTGGGCGCGGTCGCCCAGCACGCGGAAGCCGAGCCAGGCGATGCCCAGCCCTAGGAGGCCCCCGGCACTGTTCGTGAGGACGTCGGTGATGTCGCTGGCTCCGATGCCGAAGACGAGCTGGACGATCTCGAAGACGAGCGACAGCGCGACGATGGGGAGGAACACCCTGGCGAACCGACGCCGCCGGGCAGCCAGGTAGGCGAGCACCCCGAGCGGGATGAACGCGAGCACGTTGACGGCGAGCTCGCTGGCGCCCACGCCACCCGCGCCCGTCCCGCCGAACGGAACGACGTTGACCGACCGGCGGCCGACGAGGTCGCCGAAGCCGTCGGTGTGGAGCTTGAGCAGCACGACCCAGACGAGCACCAGGACGTAGATCCCGAGGACGACGCGCTCGACGGTCCTGCCTTCGTGGGCGGGGACCGCCGTGGCGTCGTCGGCGAGACGGCCTCCGGGCTTCTCGGTGAACCCAGGGGCGGGGTGCGGGTCGTGCGCTGCCACGGCGCGCAGGCTACAGGCGCCGACTGAGGAAGGAGGGCCGCAGGCCGAGCGGTTCCTGAAGGGGTTGGCGGTTCGAGTCCGCTTGGCGTCACCATGGGAGACCTGGGGGTGACGTATCGGCCCAGGTCTCCGACTCTTCGGGAGGGTGACACCGATGGCTCTCACCGGGCCGCTGTTCCTGATCGTCGTCGCGCTCGTCGCTCTCGTCGCCGGTGCACTCCTGGTCGTGGGTTGGCCGCGCTCGACACGGCGTGCCCACGGCATGCT
>Ga0082212_10000429_pt1 | contig 61350 bp, 60 predicted proteins | sample TergutNt197P3_FD_71548 | JGI IMG/M metagenome (GOLD analysis project Ga0082212, IMG submission 71548) | Neocapritermes taracua P3 segment gut microbial communities from Petit-Saut dam, French Guiana - Nt197 P3 | ecosystem: Host-associated > Arthropoda: Insects > Digestive system > Gut ... | reverse complement strand
GGAGGGGTGATTGTTTTGGTTCTTGAGTTACGCACTTTCGAAAATGTGTATGCCCTTTGCGTTCATCTGAAAGAAGTTGCAATGCTTAATACTTCCCGTAGTCCCGATAGAATAAGCGATGATGACTTCGTTGAATACATAGGAAAACTAATGGAAATCTCACAAAACGATGAGATGTTTTTCAAGCCGGAAGGTTATGCAAAAACTGCAGACAATGTTATACGCAAGGCGCGCTTGAACCTTATATTTAACGCACTAAAAAAGTATAATCCCAACAACTATGGGGATGTAGAAGTGCGAGAATGAAATAGTTATTGTAACCCTTTTATCGTAAACTTTTTAACTCTTCGTACGCGCAGAAAAATGTATGTATGGGGTTCATGTGCGCTATTGTGCTTTCGCGTGATTTATTGTAAACTGAACACAGCGACAATGTTTAACCGCAAACGGTTGCATTACCTAATACATAATAATATGTAATGGAATATTTTGAAAGTTCATAATGGGACAAGCAATAACAACGCTGATGAATGTTTTGGAACATAAATGGCAAATAATGGAATATAATATCTTAAAGAGATTTTATTTTGGTCTTATCCATTTTTGTCAATGTAATTGTTGGAGGTCTTTATGGGGGTATCAATAAATTATGAGCCATCATGACATAAGAGAAGTATACACTAGGTTAAGTGATGGTGAGATTACAACACGGCGCGAAATTCTCGTCGATGTACTTACTGAGCCTATTTTCACGAAAGTATATGATTTCTATAAGGGAGTCTTTTCAAAGCCGCATGACCTTATCGTTTTCATGAGTCGTAAATCTTGGAGTCTTGTTCGTCTTTTCTTACCATTGCTAATATCAGATGGGGTTCAAGTAGATTTTAATAAAATCACTCATGATCGTATGCTGAACCCATGGTTCGATGAGTGTGGAAAATCCGGTCGTGAATTAAAGACGTTCTTAGTTGATGATACCTTTCAGACCGGACGTTCTTTAGACGAATGCATCCGGCGTTTGAACAAGGTTTATATAGTTGACCCTGATAATCTCACTGTTTTCGTTCTTGCGATGATGAACGAGAAAGATAATAAAGAAAATCCGGAAATGATTGATAGAACCGACAGAATCGTTTGGGAAAGGAAAAAATACGTAGTTAAAGAATCGGCAACTCGAAATGTCGAAAAGTTTGAAGTCAACTGGGGTTGTACAAAAGACGTTTTACATTCTAGAGAAGAAATCGAGGAAATGTCTTTTAGGTTTGTCGATGCAATGCACGCTTGCAGCGAGCCTTATGTCGGATACATAGGGGCTTTCCGCTTTCCGATAGAAAAAGCAATAGAGCTTTTCGGTAAAATTCGTGGCAAGAATATAGCTATTGACTATTTGGATGGGGTTGAAGTTCAAGGTTATTTGGAGCAGGAGGATTTGAGACCACCTTTAAATGACCCATCTTTATTGGAATATCATAATATCACATCTTTGCAGATGATTAAACGCGGCTTAGAAGCGTTTTATATAGTCCCGCCTATCGCAAATTCTAGAAATCGTGATGCAATGCGTTTTTTCCCCACAGAAGATGCGATATCTTTAGCCGCGTTGCGTTTTTATGTAAATCCAAAAACCGGTTTTGCCCTTATGATACCGTACATATCTCTAAAAGCGTGTACGTCCGAATCAGCCATCGAGCAGGTATTTCCCGAAAATTTAAGGTCGTTGATGAGAGAAATGGTCACAACCGATGAATGGAAAGATTCGGAAGGGCGTTTAGCCGCACATCGTTTACTCCGTTTCGCTGCCGGCTATGTTTGGGGCAAGTATGTCATGAACCACTGGTTTGGCATTTCGGATGCAGAGAACTACTTGGTGTCAGATGGTGGCATACGCTCCGAGGCGTTTTTCGACTGGTTGAACGATTCCGATGTTGAGGAAGACTTGGAAAAAGCATGGGATTTCTTCGCCCCAGAAAATTGCAATGTGGTTCTTGACCAACCGCTCATGAACAACGATAATAGATTTGATGATATAATTAAGGAGGGGTTAAACGAAACACCTACTGATTATTTCAACACGATAGGTATGTTTTTTATAAGCATCCTAAATAAAGAACGTGAATCAGTAGAAGCCAAACCAGACGACCCTGCCTTTCCCGGATTTCCCTATGGCGCGTATCGTAATTTTATAAAGGAAAAATTTCCCGAACTTAAAAAGAGAGAAAGTGTTATTACCACCGTAACTATTATGCTCTGTGACGCGGGAATAGCAGTAACACAATTATCTCAGCGTGACAATGCTATCGGTACATCACTCTTTGTCGGAGAGCAGTCGTGTCACGCATTGGTTCACGCCGCGCCGGAATATGCAAGGTTTCTTGCTGATATACCGAAAATATTCGAAGAAATACCGCAAGATAGAAAAGTGCAGGCATACGATATGCTTTGTAGTGAAGTTGAAGAGTATTACAATACTAACATCACAAATGGTCATCACTACCGCTTATCATTAAATGAACTCATGCAACCGCTAAAAGAAAAAAGACAGGTTCTATTAAATGGGAAAGATAGTCTTGTGGCTTATTCAGCGCTGCCAAAAGACTATTATTCTGCCCCCTCCGACTGGTTCTTTAATTTGTTGCGTCGCAAGTTAAAACGCGAATGTATCGGTTTGAGTGCATAACATTTTACATTTACATAAGAAGAGGTAAATTAAGTTGGATATGGTGTATTTCACAGAGGTTTTTGCGGATGGGAACACATTTACAGGATGTATTGCAACTATAATATATAATGAAATAACAAAAAACAGGTTAATATGTCAATGTAGGGTTTGTCCAAGGGCTGTAGATGCAGAAGTGGCAAAAGGAAATCTCTTGTACCTTGAATGCAATCCTATTCCGCCAACAGGAAACGGACATTGCTTAAATTATCAATTTGATTTTAAAGATGGTATTGACTTAAGTAAATTGAGTGATAAAACAAAGAAAATCATTAGTGAATTAGATTGCATATTGACAGATGAAGAGCTATTCGAGATTTGTAGAGATTTAATTGTAAATCGTGTTGAATCTATGGAAAAACATGAATGTTATTATCATGGTGTTAAAATTTCTCCAAGAAGTGTTTCATATTTAAATAATAGAAGACAGTATAGATGAAACCACAAATCCATTCTGCCCCGCGCTCAGCACGCGGGGCATTCGTTTATTCCCCCTCCCTCACCCGCCCAACCTCGGCAAATTCACCCACTGCAGCCCACCCCCGCCCTCGTTCTGCAACTTCTCCCGTATCTCCGCGCCCACTGTCGCGGAGTACGGGTTATTTCTTGCGCTCCAGCTCTTATTCTGTAGCTGCCACAACACGGCTTTCTGCGTCCTGTTCAATCCCAGCATCCTGTCAATAGCCCGCCTCGCCTCATCCTGTGTGATACTGCCGTTATCGTCAATGTCATCTAAAACCTCACGAAACCGCACGTACTGACCGGGTGTTATCATGTAACTGTTGGCGGTAACAAGCCTAAAATGTTCAGTTTCGGACATCGGTATCGACAGCGCGTCAAGCTGTTCCGCCGTGTCATCGAGCGCGTCAACCACCGCGCGGAATCTCTGTAACGGCGTGACATTCTCCTTGCCGTCCAACGGGTGCAGCTTGTCAAGTGCCAGCGTCACATTAAGAGCGGCTTTACCGTCAACTCCCGCGTCTGTGTATCTCAAGTATGTATCAACGCTTCCGACCTCGCGCAAATCGAGATACTCTCTCACCCTCAGCCCCGCATCTATAACTTCTAACATCTTCGCGTACTGCGTGGAGTTCCCGTCACCCGTCTCCATCTCAGCCCCCATAATCACGCCTATCGCCGCGATTTTTTCACGCTCAGACAATTTCGCCGCGTCAATCGCCCTGTACCTCTGCCCGGGCGACACGCTGCTCACACCCCGCAGCGGTTCAAGCTCGGCAAGCGTGCTTGTCAGTCCCAGTGATTTTTCGGCCGTTAATCCCGCCGACACAAACGATTTATAGCGCGCGGCATTTGTTTCCGACCACATATCATACGAATCCATCACGTCATCCCAACTCAGCCCGGTATCCATCAACGAATTAAACCGCTCGGGGCGTGTGCCGGACAGTCCGCTATACATCTCCAACTTTTGACCGTCAGTCATATCCAACGCGCGGATTATATCGCGGCGTTGCTCTCCGCGCTCAACAGAATCGTCACTGCCAACGCGTCTCCAGTCTTGAATCGCGTTGTATATCTCCTTGCGACCCGCGCCGCCATCCACAAGCGATTCATAAAGCGCGGTTTGCGGTTTAGAAAGCCCCGATAATCCCGATGCCCAATACTTCTGCGTCTCCTGTAATCCGCTGTTCCCGAACATCATCGCCTGCAACGCTTCCTGCCACGTTCCGTCTACCGGGTACTGCAACCGCGAATCCTCACCGTACCCGCGATAACGCCCGCCGCGCATCATGGTTTCGATGCCTTGGGCTGTCTTTCTGAGCTGATTGCCTCCCGGCATAACATCCGCACCCAACCCAAGCAACGCGCCTCCCAGTTCCGGCAAGGACAAACCGTCTTCTCCCCATGCCGCCGTTATGTTCTTTCCCGCACCCCAAAGGTCGGGAAGCGGAAGCGACTGCCCGTTAATTCCCGCCACTCCCATGGCGTTGCGTAAAAACGGCACTTCAAAAGCCGCGTTATCAAACGCTTTCTTCCCCGCCTTACCCCAGTTAAACGGTTCATCATTCAAGCCCTCCGTCCCGAACGGTCGCGAATCGAACAGCTTTTCAAAACCGTTATCCGTAATAACCTTCATCAGTTCATTTGCGGTTATCTCATTACCCGCCGCGAATATGTCGGCAGCCATGCCGAAAATATCAAACGGTTGCATTGACGAACCGGACAACTCATCTTGTATGCGATTAATTGTAAACGCGGTCAGCATAAATACCGAGACATATTTCGCCCACTCGCGCCACGCCGTTTCGCGCCCTTTTTCACGCGCCATATTTTTGAAATATCGCGGAAGGTCGTGCATAACGTGCATTACCTGCCCCAACGGCTCAACTTGAAATAGGTTTAGTGCCTGCCAAACCGGGCCCTTTGCGTGGAATCCAAGCGGCTTTTCACCCGTAACGCGGCTGCTCATCGCCTCGCGCCCGTAGCGGTCTGCTTCTTTCATTGCTTCATCGTGGGTTTTCCCGGCGGCTGTTTCCCTGAGATATGCGCTGCGTACCGCGAGACGGGCGGTCAGTCCGTCAAAAACCTGCATCGGTTTATACAGAACCACATCTACCTTTTTCATCTGTTCAAGGTTAATAAAATCAATTCCATGCTTCCCGGTCAAAAAGTCGCTGTCATACGCCCACTCGTTCTGCTTTAACCACCCCGTTTTGCCGCTGAATATATCCGCAAAGGCACGGGCGGCGTATACAGGGTTCTTCGCAATAATCAGAGAAAACTGCGATACACCGCTTATCAGCGCGGATGAGAGATTCCCGGCGATTCTGGCGCGTGAAAATGTCCGCACAATCTTATTTCCCCAAGTAAGAGCCTCGCGCCCCAACTGTGCTTCCGTGCCTCTATCCCCGGCGGTCTGCTTTCCCGCGAGTATGTTAGCGAAGTTATCAAGCCATTGGACAAGCGAACCGTGCAGGCTGTTGTTCTGTATCCTATCGTACTGCTCGTCAACAAACCTATCAATATGCCCGTCAATATCAGCAGGGGACAGCGTTGTACCCGGAGATATTATTTTTTGATTTCTCAAAAACTCCTGTTTCTGTTCGGGCGTGCCATACCTCAGCTCACGCGCCCACTCAAGATTTGCCTGTATCTCTTCATCCGCGTGTATCCGGCGCATATACTTCTCAAACGCGCGTAAACGCATGATGTCGTCCGTGTGATAAATCATCGGCGCGGCGCGGCGGATATAACTCTCTCCCGCGCCGACAAGGTCAAACACCGTCTCGTCTCCATACCGTGTCTCAAAATACGGCACCCACTGATTTATCGGCTTAAAGCTCGCGGTCAATCCCGCTATCGGCGTTGGAAGATACCCCACATCGTCACCCATGCCGAGCCACTTCATCGTACCGCTCACAAGATTCTCGCCGTTTGGCTGCATATGCGGCGCGTAACCCCTGATGTACCCTATCGGCTTCTGCCCGTGTACAAGGCGGATTTTATTTATAACGCCGTGCATATCGTCAAATACTCCGCTGTACTTTTCAGCGGCGTTCTTGATGATTACCCCGTCCGCAGTCCCGTTAGATACTTTATCCTCAACGCCCATCCAACGCGCGAGCTTAACGGCGAGCCGCCGCTCCTCGGCATCTAACCCGAACTCATTGGCGGCATCAGCCACAAGCTCCTGAAATCTCCCGTCTTTTTCTGTAGTAAATAAACCCTTTTCTCCAAACGCCCTCTCAGCATCATTCTTTATGTTCTCGGCGGCAAGTCTAATATACTTGCCCTTCGGCATATTCTCCGCGAGCCTCCCCGCGCTCATGCCCTCAATGGCAATCATGCCGTATGCACTCTCGTCCTTCGTCAGCTTCCGCAGCTTGCCCGAAGCGTCCTCAATGCGGCGCAGTTTATCAAACATCGCGTTGACAAACCTCGTTATCTCCGCCGCGTTCCTGCCTATCGGCCGGAAAATGTTATCGTTAATAAACTCACCCTTCTCCTCGCCGAACATTTTGAGCATATTCCGCTCGGGTGTGGTGTAGTTAAGTTTGAGCGTGCTGCGCGGTCTGAAATCATCGGTATCCTTAACAAGGTTTTCGACAAACTCTTCTAAGTCAGAGTTGATAACCGCCCTCTGCTGCCTTATCATTTTGTCTGAACTCCCGCGCTCCGCCCAGTAGTAATCAGCCAGCTCCATAATCCTGTCCGCGTCTAAAGACGCGGGTATGTCGGACGGTGATGTTTGCCCGGAGACTATAGCGTGCGCGTACATCTTTTCCTCCGCCGATGGTTTTAATCTGCGCTCGGCTTTTTTTGCTTCCCTCTCCGCAGTTTTTGACGCTTCATAGTTCCCCATAAGCGATTCTGTCAGCCCATAATTACCAAGCGCACCCTCTATTTTTACATCATAACCCCCGACACTCAGTGTCCCGGCAAACTCCTCCTTGGGAATAACGCGCAGCCTCTCGTCCCGCGCCCTGTTTGCCCTTGATTCAATATAATTCTTGACATTCTGACCGTACTCGCGCAGACGGTTGCTGTTCTCCTCCCGCGCTTGCTCAACGGCGGATAGACGGTCGGCACGCGCACCGTGTATGCTGCCGTGGTAATCACTGACGGTGTCAAGGAACTCTTGATACATCTGCGCTCTGAAAGCATCGACCGCCTCATCGCCGCCGTATCGCCGCGCCTGTTCATCGAGCGATATTGTTCTCGTTCCCGCGCCGTCTAAAACGCGCAGCATATTATTTATCATTGACGCAGGGTCAACGTCACGCACATCGAATAGTCCGGGGAACAGCTCGGCGAGTTCCCTGTTGCTGACATCGAGGGCTATATCGCCGCTGTTGTTCGTGAAATGTACCTTGTGTCCAAAAGCTCTCTGTCTGATACCGTTCCAATCATCGCCGAACTCCGCCCTCTCGGACGGACTTACATATATTTTTCGGTCTTTCAACGCTTTAGCCGCCGCCGAATATTCCCTGCCGCTTTCATCCCGTACTTTTCCTGCATGGAACAGCTTGTTAAAAGTATCATGTAACATCTGCTCCGTATATGTATTATTATTTACCCGCGAAGCCAATGCGCCCAATTCATCGCGCATACGCGCCCTGTCGCCGGGTTGGATAAAGAACGTGTTGAGCAGTCCCGTTTTAAGCTGTTTCTCGCTGTCCCTCTCATTTGCCGCTATTTCTTTGCGGGATGAAATATTCGCGGTTTGAAAATCCGGCGGGGTTAATTCGTCCGCCGTGTCAGCCACAGAATACCGCTCCTGCGGCGGATTCGCAACGCCGCGCACAGTGTCAGTAAATTGCGTTGCTCCGGCGGAAAAAGCGTCAATACCCGCGTAAGCGTCCGCGAATATTTCCTCCATCATCAGCAAGAGTTCATTTCCATTATCTTTATACGCACCATGGTATTTTTTCTGATACTCTCTGATTGCCGCCTCAAGCTCCTCCAACGTGAACCTTTTCAGTATGGATTCCGCGACAGCTTCCACAAGTCCGGTATCATTTGCCGCGAGCTTGTGAAATATCTCGTGGTCGGCAATCTGTCCGGGGGTATACCGCAAATTATCCGCTTGAATGACGATACTCTCCGGCGTAATTGCCCCTTGCGCCTTTATGCGGCGGCCTCCCGCTCCGTCAATCCACAGCGACCCGGAAAAATACCTAACGGGCAGCCCCGTCTCGTCCATAACGCGCTTTGCCGTGTTTATCATATCCGTGTCCCATATCCGCTCGGGAACTTCCGTTAGCGCGGCATCGTTTGTGCCGTTGATTATACCGAAGCTCCGCGCTGTCGCTGCGCTAAGTTCAAGATTATCGACAGCATTTCTGATGTCACGCGCTCGTTCGGCTTGTATGTGCCGTTCCTGATTTCCTCTTGACCTCTCTGCCAAGATTCCAGTCTGTCCGCCGATACTCGCACCATCGTCCCATCGTCCGTCTCTACGAGATATGTCTCCTGCGGCGTGTTGTACATCTGCTGCGGGGATGGGGGCAGTGCCGGGAGTTGTAAGCCTTTCAGCATTATTTATACCTCCTAATTTGTGATTTATTTCATCAGAAAATGTATTGACTATTTCGGTGGTTTGGGGTACAATAGAATTATCAAGAGTATTTGTGGGCTTCGTTTCGGACGTGACAGCTGAGGGCTTATGCCACACAGCCGCCTGCGAACTCTTGTTTTTGTATGCACTCTGTATATATAATATCTTCTTAGCTGTGTCGGGAATCGCTTCTGCTACATAATAGTTGCCATTGACTCTTTTGCTCAAAATCACTATCGGCGCAGGAGTTCCATCGAAGTTATGTATTCTGCTGATTGTGCCGGATAATGTTGCATCATCGAAATTTTCAATCACCCAGCCAATACGCGCTATATCCTTCGGGTCAGACATACTGCGGTCTGCAATTCCGTTTTGTCCATGTCGTTTTGTAATATGTTCAACAGTATTACCCGGTAGTTGTATCGAATATCCCGAATAATCAACGCCTGTAAGCTCACGCAGTTTGTCCGCGTGAGTTTTGTTTATTGTTCCAAGGTTTAACGGGGCGACATTTTTTGTGCCGCCACGCACAATCTGCTCAATCATATCAAGCACACGATTATCAACTGATTGTTCGTATTCGGTATTGACTATTCCATGATTTTGGGGTATACCTATATTAGGAGAAATTAACGCTTCTGAGCCACCGGTTCGTCCGGTCTTGATGGTCTCGGAGGCGTTCTCCATGTAGGGGCGGTCATTGGCCGCCCGCGTTCCTTCCGTTATTTGGGATTCCTCTGTAGGGCGCGGCATCCCTGACGCGCCGTTTATTCCGTCCGCGCCGTCCCCTGTAGGGGACGATGGCAATCGTCCCGCTTCGGGCGGATTACCATCCGCCCCTACCGCGTCATAGGCTGTTAACTGATTACTTACATCCCCCGCCGCCCGTGCAACGGCATCTAAGACATACGGGCTTCTTAATACTTCCACAGCCGCCGGAGACGCACCCGCTAAAGATAACGAACCGTCCGAGCGCAATATCAGCCCCGCCACTTCCTCAGCAACTTCCTGTACAACCTCTTCTGCGACTTTACTATTAACTGCTGATGCAGCCGGCGGGTTATATGCTGAATATCCCCCGGTGTTCCCAATTATTATTGTACCGTCTTTCATCATGTGTCTAAGCTGTTTAGATAACTGCGACATCTTTAGTCCCTGATAACCGCCCGATAACGCGCCGCCCGCCGCGCCGAACAGCCCATATGTAACAGCTCTGTCCCGCGCTGATTTCAAAACTTCCTCCGGCGACCCGCCGCCTATTATTTCCTCCGCGCCGCCGATAATGCCTCCGGCAACCGCTGACGTACTCCCCCTAAGAGCCGCTTCATATGCCCCCTTTGTGAGTGCCGTCCTAATCGGGTGTCTTGCCATTTCAGAAATACCCGCGCGGTTGAACGCTCCCGCGCCGCCTGTCGCGATATTTCCTAACGCCTTGCCAAGCGGCGAAGCGGCTTTTGCTACCAACGGTCCGGCTGCTTTAGCAACGCCCTTACTTATGACTGCAGGCATTCCGGTGGGCAGCATCGCACCCGCAACGCCGCCGATGGCGGACGCGACAGGGCTTTGCAGTCTCGCCAACTCCAACTGTTTAGCGTGATAATCTTTGCCTGTCTTTTTTAATGCCAATTCCGGCAATCCAAGCGTGGCGACAGCCATTGCCTTTGTTGCCGCCGCCGGAATCGTGCTGCCGCCCGAATGCCTTAGGTAAATATCATTGTTTTTTATTTCATCCGCGTATATCATATCAAGCCGATACCGAACATACTCCGGCAGCTTTTCTTTGTCTTGTTTCGACAGTTTCTTATATTTAATCGCGGCATCAATCTGCGGCATTTTACTAAACGGGCTGCTTTCCCATTCCTCTTGCTGCCGTCTGTTGTTCTCCGCCATTTCGGGCGTGTTCTGGTGAAACGCCGCCTCTGTAGGGCGCGGCATCCTTGACGCGCCGTCATTCCCCAACACGCCGTCCCTCGTCCCGCTCGTATCCCCTGCATTCAAAAACGGCGCACCGGGGGCGTTGCGCCCTACTGTATACGGCTGTATTTCCGTTTTTCGTTTCGCGGGTATAATCGAACTATGGTTTGCCTTGGGCAAATCAGGCAAGGCTAACTCCTTGCTCTTTTTTGTTTTCCTGCACTCGTCTTCTGTAGGTACGACCGCTCGCGGCATTTTCGGTAACTCAAGCGGCATCATCTCACGGCGCGGCAGGTGCGGTATCCTTGACGCGCCGTCATTCCCAAAAAACGGCGCACCGGGGGCGTTGCGCCCTACAATCTCGTTACCCCGCGTTCTCAGCGGTGTCTGTGTCGTCTGCGGCAGGTTTAATTTTACACGAAGCTCCTCCGCGCTTAATCTTCGTCCGTTCATTCTGTTATCTCACCTCCGCTATGGGGCGATAAAGACCTCCTCCGGTTCTCGGTGCAGATGGCAATGAGAAATATATACTTCCGTTAGGGAGTTCATCCGCGATAACCTGCCCGTTTTCAACAAGCCGCCACAGTTGGTTTTCGTTTATCGGACCGTAACCAAGAGCATTAACACTGTTCCAATTTATTTGGCTTGCGCCCTGTGACGCGCCTTGGCTTGCGTTATTGAAATAATTCCCCTTATATCCCGCGCCGATAATATCCGCCTGAGAGTATCCCATACTGAGCAGGGCTTGAATCACCGCGTCACTGTGATTCCCTGCTGAAAAAGCGTTAAGGGCTTCCGAGCCGCTGTCATTGTTTCCGCTTTGAGTTGACGTTCCTCCTCCGCCGCTCACAGCCCGTGCCGCCGGCTGCTCCATCTGCCATTGCTGCCACGCCTGACTTGCCGTGGGCGTTCCCATCGGTACGCCGAACAGTGCCGCCTGTTCGGGTGTCATAACGCTCCCAAACTGGTTGAGTAAGTCAAAATGCCAATTTCTGTCATCCATGGAGCGGTTATAGTTTGTCTCGTCCCAATACCGCTGTTCTTCTTGTCGCTGGGCAATGCTGTCCAGATACCGCGTGTAATCCGTTGCGTCCTGCCCTTGAAGCACGCTTAGGTGGTTATTCAGCATATAATAATCGTTGAGGTAGTTTTTATATGAAAACTCGCGGTTGGTGTTAAACTGCCCCAACTCCGATTGATACTGCATAAAATCCTGATTATGAAGGTTACCCAACGCCCCGAGATTCTGATGCCCCATGTTGAAGTCGTCCAGATATTTACGGTAATCCATCTGCTCCATGTTGTTAACCATGCCGAGATTCTGGTGCTTCATCTGGAACTCATTAAGATAACGCTGATATGCCTGCTGATACAACTGCGGTATAATATCATTGAGCTTTGTCGCGTAATAATCCCCAGCCTGTGAAGCGGCAGTTACCGCATAGCTCGATGGTATACCGCCCGAAGCGCGTGAGGCCTGCGCCAGCGCGTTCGCTGTGGCGCGTTCACCCTCGCGGCGGTGCGACTTCGCGTAACTCGCCCACTGCGGGTCATCCTCTTTGTTATACGAAAACTCCGGGCGGTTCAGTATCGCGTCTAAAAGGTCACGCTGATGCTGCGCGTACTGGTTATTGTAATCGGGGCGGTTCAGCAGCGAGTTCATTAGCTGCTCCTGCTGTCCCGACCACTGACTGTTAAATGTCGGCGCGGATTGCCCGTAATCAAACGAGCCGAAACTGCCTATCCGGTCAATCCCATCGTTTATCTGCCCTTGGCGCGGATTTGTCTGTAAATACAGGCTGCCGTCCGCGCCGCCTGAATAACCGCCCAAGGACATCCGCTGCTGCTCAATCGAATCGCGCAGTTGCTGCTGTGTTGCCGCGTCCGATGTCGCCCAAGCCTGTTTCGCGCTGACAAGCGACATACCGAAGTCCGGATATTTCTGCGCCAAGTCTTTGTCATACTGCGAAAACTGGCTCTGTAATTCCGGACTTAATCCGTTAAACGAGTTAAGAAAATCCTGATAAGAATAAGCCATGGTAAAACCTCCCTACGATTTCAATTCACTGCCCGAATAATACTCCCTCACCAACGAATAGACGCGGCAGCCGCCGACACCCTGTATCTTCAATCGGTAATGGTCCGCTCGCCTCGGCACAATCGGCAAGTAGTACGATTTTTTTCCTTTTCTATTGCTAATTTTTGCAACACTTTCCCATCGTCCGCGTGAATCGAACTTCATAAATATCTCCGCTTTTGCCCCCGCGTCCAACTCCATGCGTATCTGTATTTTCGATATGCCCTTCTTGTTCGAGTCGTTGTCTGTAAAATCCGCGAACTCCGCCCACCAATTAACCGCGCCCTCGTCCTTGTAGGGGACGCTGTCCTCAGCGTCCCGCGTTACCCCGTCCCCGTTCAACGGTGCTGTGCCCTCTTTAGTAAAGAGGGTGCCGTCCACAGACGGCGGGTGTTTTGTCGCCCAAATCTCGCCCTCGTCATTCAAAAAATACAAATTCCCGCCCGAACGCGCGAAATATTTAACATTTGTTTCATCCTCCGTGTGCCACGTCCGTTTCTGCGGGTCGTAAACGTATAATTTGTAGGGGCGGTCATTGTCCGCCCGTGTTTCCCCGTCCCCGGTCGTCTGCGGGACGCTGAGGACAGCGTCCCCTACGACCGCCATAGAAATATAATATTTCAATCCGTCACTTCCGCCGACCGCGCCGCTGAATCTCTCTAACCCCAACGCGCCGCCGACAGGCTGCGGTATGCCGCCCGAATACACCATAACTCCCGCTCGTGATAAATAAAATAACATCTCCGATGATATAGCCAAACTCCGCGAGCTTCCCTCAGCAACACCCAATGACGCGCTTCCCATCACCTCAAAATTTGACGGAAACGAACCGTAGACTTTATAGATATTTTCCTCCTTGAAGAAAACCGGGTGTCCCAAAAATGAGACGCAAGCGGTAAATATACCCGCAGACCCCACGTCAGCGGCATATGAATCCGTGTCCAAGCCGTCAAACACGTTCCAGTTGAATATGTCGCCCAGTTTCGAGCTATAAATTGTACTCCCGGCACAGCCCCACAATCGGTTTTCATTCTCGCATATGTACAATAAGTCCGGCATCGTGCGCGAGACTGACAGGCTTCCTGTCTCCGTAATTGGAGTAGTGCCGCTCGCGCCGTTCAACCTAAAAACATATTCATAGAAATACAGCTTGTCCCCGTCAATTTCGCGTATCACAGAAGTCTTGTTGTTCTCCGGTCGTTGTGCCGCCCCCGCTATAGTAACGGCATCCCCCGCCTGAAAATAGTCCTCCCACTTAACGCCCGCCGCGCGTAATGTGTTCGCCTCCGCGTCCTCATCGAACAATAGCCCGTTAGTGAATGTAAGGCTTGTCCCCTCCCAAACGGATTCCAAAGAGCCGAACTTCCCGTCAAGCGTGTTGTAATACGCCTTATCCGGCAGAATGACGATATAAACCCCCAACGCGGCGAAGGTCTTCTCTCCCGCCGTAACCGCGCCTTTCAGCTCGCCGCCGTAATAAAAACCCGTGCCGTCAACCCAACACAACTCTTTCCACGAAAACAAGCCGTTGGGGTTTTCCAATGTCTTATAAAGCATACGCGGCGCACGGGACGCAAGCAGGGGATAATGGTCGCTTGTCATGTTACGCATATCCCAAAGCTCGCCGTCACCCGCGCCAAGGTTATGGTTCAGCCCGCCGAACTTCGTCTGCTTGCCCTTGGTAATTCCGTCAGCATATTTAACACTAGATAACTTCACAACAAGAAACCTCTCAATCTCCAATGGGGAATCCAAAGGTGGCGGACGACCGCAGGTCGTCCCTACATAAACTCAATAAACCCCTCTAACGCCTCTATAAACTGCGGCTTTATCTCCGCCGGGGCTTTGACACGTATCGGCGCGTCAAGGATGCCGCGCCCTAAGGGGGTATTACCCAATTCCGACCGCGCCCGGTCGTACTCCGCAGCCTTAGACATATCCTTGAAAATGAACGTATTGTTTGCCGTCATGCGGATGTTGCCGTCATCGTCCAACGCGGCATACCGCAAAATCAACTCGTGTTCCTTTTCGATATAAAACGCCGCCTCGTCCCGCGTCTGTTTCTTGACGTTCACCAACGCCAGAGCCAAATCATAAGGCAATGTCTGTCCGCTCATGGTGTCCGCCGCGATATACGCATCTACAATGTTTTTCAACGTCATGTCGTTTTCCTCCTTGTTATGGGCGGTTTTTACATTAACCGCCCGTTTATATGTACCCGTCCGGTTATATGAACATCTCCGCCTTGATGAACAATTATACTGGCTTGTCCGCCCGGTTGCAGATGTATGTCGCCGCCGTCTATCCTTGTACCGTAACCGCCATATGAACTGATAACAACACCTCCGCGATTTGCCGACAGTCTAATAATCGGATTGTTTTGATTTGATATATCGCTGTACAAACTCCCGAAATTGCTGCCCCACAAATCACCGAAATTTATTGTAACGCCGTTAAGTGTCGCGCCTGTAATCGTCCCGCCCGTGATATTGCTGCCTGTGATGTTCACACCCTGTATGTTAATCGCCGTAATCGTCCCCGTTGTGATGTTGCCGCCGTCAATAACCGTCATTCCCGGGGTGGACAACGCCCTAAACGTCACCATACCCGTGAACTCGATTTTCGCGCTCCCGAAATTTATACCTTGGCTCGTCAGATACAGCCACGAGAAATCTTCACCGTTCGATGCTGTCAGCGAAAACCCGTCAACCGTCTGCCTCAGCGTTGTAACGCGCCCGTCCACCGCGCTCACTTGCGACTGCAGCCCCTGCGCCGTGACGGTGAGCTGCGTAATGTTCCCCTCTGCGTTTGAAACGCGCAAGCCCAGCCCGTGCGCCTGAATGCCAAGCTCCGTAATGTTCCCCTCCGCGTCCGTGATACGCATATACAACGGCTCTGTGATATAGTTCGTGAACCGCTCGACCGATGTCTTGTTCATATTCCGCTGCATATCAATGTTCCGAAAACTATAGCGCAGCATCTCGACAAGCATATACAAATAATTTTGTACTGTCGTCACCTTTTCATCGGCGGACTCCTCTCCGGTGAACGTGGGGAAGTTCGTATCCAAAAACAACCAGTTAGACGGCATATAACTATCCCCCTCGCCCCGATGTCTTCTTCGCTTGGTATTCATTGAGCTGTTTTAGCGCGTCAGCTACCTTGCCGTTAGAACCGTTGGCGACAAGACCCTCCAAGCATCCGCGCATACAAATAAGCAATATCTCGATGTCCTCTTGGCGGTGTTCCGATTTACCTTTTATTTTCTTAAACTCATACCAAATCTTAAACATACCCAATAAGCATGACCCAATAAGCATAAGTATCCCAATAATTGAGGCAAGTTCTGATATAGTTAAATCCTTCATCACTCTTCACCTCTGCTGCACTCAATTTTCGCCACGTTCTCATGTTCCGCCTTGCGGCTGTAAAATACAATAGTCGTTCCGACCGGAACGCCGATGTATGACAGCATGGCGATAAACGCCTGAACCGCCCAATCGGGGTGGTTACGGAATATCTCAAGCACGAGATATGTCCCAAGCCCCAACCCGAAAAAATATGAGAGCATGACAAAGAATAACAATAGTTTGCTTGTCGCGATTTTTACGTTAATACTCATATACTCACTCCGTTCCTGTAGGGGCGGCCGTCTCGTCCGCCCGTTGGTTGCAGACGGGACGATTGTCTGCCCGCGCACGGGACGCTGAGGACAGCGTCCCCTACAAAAGCATTCCCCACGTCTTCGCGCCGACTTCACCGTCTACAACAAGTCCTTTTCTCTTTTGGAACTCTCTGACTGCTTTGTCGGTCAACTCCCAAAACTGATTGTCAGTTTCATCCAATCCTGCGTTTATGTGCTTATTCAGTGCCTTTTTCAGCGCAATTACATCATCGCCCTTTGAGCCGCGCCGCAACGCAGGGCGCGGCATCCTTGACGCGCCGTTAACTATCCCCACCGTACCGTTGGCGTTGGTTGTGGTTGCCGCGCCGTAATCAACAAACGGGAACTGCAGCCAGCTTGTCCACTTGCGCGGATTATCGCCGCCCGGTATGAGCTTAGTCTTAACAACGCCATAGTCAATCCCCCGCGCTTCGATGACCTCACCGTTGCCTATGTAAACGCCGATGTGTCCCTTGAAATGCACGCATAGCCCGGGAATATCCGGCATATTTCCCATTGAACCCTTTACCGTTGCCCGTGACAACGCGCCGTCAGCGTTCACGTCTTGGGTTGAAACGTAACCCTTTAGCGTGAAGTTATTCTTATCCACGTCCCACACAAAAGCCTTGATAAGGTTCACGCAGTCAAAAGCCTGTTTGCCGACAAATTTCAAGGCTTTCGTTTTGTACGCCGCCGTGTAGACGTTCGGGTAACTCTTAGCCCAGTTGTCGATAAGCCCCTGCGTCATTTTCTGACCGCAAGCACCGTATACATACGGCGCGCTTAGTTTTGTTTTGACATAGGATACTAAATCATTAGCTGTCTTCATTTGTCTACCTCTCTGATTCTTTCTCTTATAGCTTCACGGTCGGCGTGCAGTGCTTCCATATCATACGGGGTATCAAGCCCGGCTAGTCCGTATTCTGCGGCTTTAATTATCATGTAGTCGCTTTTTTCAAGCTCTGAAACGAGTTGTTGTTTTGATATAGGAACACTATGCCTATCCGCCTCAATCTCCTTGTCTGTCCTGCGTTGTACAGCCTTACCGTCCCATTTATAAAGCGGTATACCGTCCATGGTAAACGGCGGGGGATTAGTTTCGCCGAATAATTCAAAATGCCGTCCGCCTTGTTCATTGATACAAATGTCAGACTGTTCGGGTTGCTCGAAAGCGTCTGAAAAACCTTTGATTATGCGGTTGTAGTTGTCTATCCTGATATAATGTTTATTGTCCATTTTTAACCTCCTTAAAATCTTGCGTCGGCACAGAATCCTGTTATCGCCGAATATGCCGGCGGTCTATCATACACAAACACGCCGTTTGGACTAGGAAGTGTACTGGTGTCTTGTAAATTCATTCCCGTTATGTTAGTAATTGTTGGGTTAATTCTCATCGTTGTTGGGAAAGAAACATACATACCATTATCTCCGCCACCAAAAACAGAAAGCATATAGTGCTGTCCGCCCCATTTATAGAAATATCTCTGCTCCAACGTCAACTCTTCGCCCGGAAGCCTCGGGATAAATGGCGTGTATGTGTCGCCGGGTTCGAGTTTGAAGAATGTCATCTCAAATGTTCCGGATTGAGGAAGTAATCCGCCTGATGCTTCATGCGTAATACCTCGACCGCTAAACCACATATTCATTCCTAAATAAGAAGAACTTCCAATCGTTTTATCCTCTATCGAAGGAAAATCAAATGTATAAGAATATACTTCCCATTCGCTTGTTAAATAAAATTGTTTAACTCCTATTGGAGTTAACGTAGGCGAACCGCCGGAGCCGAAATCACACCACCATTGTATTGTCAGTTTATTATTGCTGTCTGCTTTAGCTAAAAAAGAACAGGTTACAGTTTGTCCCGCAAATCGTCTAACATCTTCTGCGCGATATTGTGTAAAACATCCTCCATTATCATGGTTAATTACATTAGCGGCATCTACTGTTGCTCTTAAAAAATTGATAGTACCCGGAACGTCTGTTTGTCCCGTAGCAAACGTTTGTAATGAAAAGGTTTTGTTTATCTCGCTATCCCCAAAATGCCGCCAAATATCACCTATCCCATACCCATTTGTAGTCTGTTCGGTCAAGCCGCTTTGGTTAACCGAAAAATCGCCGTTGATAATTAAATCCCCGCCGCGACCGCCGCCGTCAATTCCGTCTCTGCCCGGTTCGCCCCGTTTCCCGTTCTTGCCGTCTTTTCCGTCAGCTCCGTCTTTGCCGTCAATACCGTCTCTGCCCGGCGGACCTCGGAACTCCGCGCCGTCACCCTCGGCCGGGAACGCTGTCCCGTCCCATATGTACAGCAAACCGTCAGCCTTTACAAAAAAGGCTTGTCCCGCATCAGTAACGGTAAGGTTGCTTGGCAATTCCGCGTATGTATTGACCGAGCCGGAGATTTCAATGCCTTTACCGTCTTTTCCGTCTGCCCCGTCTTTGCCATCAGCACCATCTCTTCCCGGCGCACCGTCAGCACCATCTTTGCCGTCTTTTCCCGGAGTGCCATCCGTACCATCTCTGCCCGGTACACCGTCCTTGCCATCAGCACCATCAGCACCGTCCTTGCCGTCCGCGCCGTCCCGCCCCGGTATGCCGTCCTCGCCCTGTTCCCCCTGCTCTCCCTGTTTCCCCACAAGCGAATCAAGCCACTCGTCAATCGTACCGTGAAACCCACGGCTAACAGCCAGCCCATAAGCCGAAATATAATACGGCGGATTATTATATAATGACAATTAAAAACACTCCCAACTCATAAACGGTGCGCCGAGGGCGGCGCACCCTACGAACTCATAATATCCCGGCGTGCCGGGGTGGTTATCGGACGCGATATATCGCGTCCCTACGTCCGGGGACGCGGGCGGCCAATGACCGCCCCTACACCGCCATATAACCTTGAACGGGGTCGTACAGCCCGGCAAACCAACGCAAGAAATCACCGTAATATTCATTGTAAATCTGCATGGAATTTTGATACTTGTTATACTCGCCGTTCGCTTCGTCTATCTTCGCGCACAGCCAATGAATATAAATATCATCGTGCGGCGGCTTCACCAGCATTTCAATATTCTTGCCGCTCGGCCAATCAAAAAGCAGCATGACAATCTCAACATGAGCCATCAAAAATATGTTCGCGGCAATCCTGCCCTCCAGAGCGTTGAGCCATTCGGTTTTCTCGCGGTTTGTAAATGCGTTGGGTTTTAACGCATCCGCCCGTTTTATAGCCTGTTGGATTGTCATGCTGTTTCCTCCATCGGTTCTGTCAATAACGCGGGCGGCCAATGACCGCCCCTACGTCATATCATTGTTAATTATCCAATTACCATTGTTAATTGTTATCTGTTAATTGTTAATTATAATTCGTCTCCGGTCGCAACGCCTGCAACCGCCGCGAAACGCCAATCATTGAACCCCGCGTTGAAACGCGAACGCCCGCGCCACACGTTAGCGTCTGTGTTCTCGTCAAGGGTCGAACGCACAGCGAGTTTTATGCGGTCATTCCAAACCGCGCCGCCGTAAGCCTCGTTATACTTGCTGTCCGTCAGCATCCACGGCAGCGTGTCCGGCTTAATAAACTGGTTGAGATACGGCCAGCAAATTACTGTCCAACGCCCGAACTGATAGTTAAACGCGTTGTTTGCCGTGTTCGGGTCTTTGTCCGCGCCAATCGCCGCAAACACCTCTTTTTTCAAAGCGTGAACATTCGGGATAACAATGGTGTCCGGCGCAACGTCTAAAATTTCGTTGTTGTCGCCCCGGAAGAGTTGCATCTTTGTCTCTAAAGCTCCCAGAGCGTCCGCGCTGAAAGCGTCCTTAAACAAGTTCGACTGCTTGCCGCCTCTCACCTTTGACGGGTGCGCGGTTGAAAACACCTTCTCCTTGTCCGCGCTTGTGATGTCAAAAACCTTGCCGCGATACTTAGCCTCCGCGTTACCCTGAATGGCGTTGCCGTACAAACACGCGGCGAACCTTTCGCGCGTGCGGTGGTAGCTCGTCATAAACGCGGCGGGCTGCTTTCTTAAATCCATGAGCTTTGAATCCTCGATTATCTCCTGAGAGATTGAGAACGAATTTTTCCACGTCTCATAGACAAGCAGTTTTTGATAGCCCTCCTGCATCCCGTCATTGGGATACGCGCCGTTTTCACCTACCGGGTCAAAGCCGTCCATCGCGGTCATGTTCGTAAAAGCGTCCGCGTAGTTCTGCGATGTACCCATCAGAAACAGGAGCTTCAGCACTGACTCCTGCTCGAATTGCTCTCCGCGCTGTTCAAGGAACATACGGATTGGGTTCTGAGCCTTGCCGAAAACGCTGTCATTTAAGCCCGAACCCTGCGAAAATGTAATATTTGGCATTACACAAACCTCCCTCTCACCGTGTCGTCCTCATCCGTACCCTCGAGTTCGACAATCTCAAATGTACCCGCCGCGCCGCCCTGCGCGTGCAAGCCGCCGTTCGCGACCCTCAGTTTAACGCCGAGCGCGGCTGTCGGCGTGTCTTCTTTTAGCGTTGTCTCATAGATTAAATCTCCGCTGACACGGGTAACGGGCAGCAGCTCGTCACCCTTAATCTCCGTGTCTGCCATACACAAATAGGGCGGTGTCACGGCGGTAATCGCCGTTATAGCCGCCACCTTCCCGGCGTTAACATTAAGCAGTTGCCCTGCTTTATACGTCCCTGCGGCGGCGGGGTAATGCTCCCATGGCGAAACCGCGCCGTTATCGCTCTTATGCGGTAAAAACATATTTTTCTCTCCTTTTCTTATATGTCCCTCCTGCAAGGAGGGGTGGCACAACGTGCCGGGGTGGTTACGCGCAAACGTTTTTGTTGTAATACGTTTGAATCTCCGCGTCTGTCGCGTTGGGGTTCATCTCACGGAACAGAGCCATTTCATCAGCCGGCACGGAAACCGCGCCTTTCCCGCGCGGAACAGTTCCTGCCGTCAAATGGTCTTTGCCCCGCGCGTTTTTAACCGCCTGACTGCAACAGGCACTAACCCCTGCGGTAGGGCGCGGCATCCCTGACGCGCCGTTGCTTGGGACAAAAAACCGCTCGCGGTTTGCCAAATAGAAAGCGTCAATAAACGAATTACCCCTATGTACAGCCTCATAGAACGCCTTACCCGCCGGGCTGTTCATAATGTCCTCTATGGTTTTGATTGTCGGGTCTAACTTGTTTATCTCCGCCAGTTCATCGGCAATCTGCGCCTCCATCTGTGCCTTTTGCCGCCGCGTCTGCTCCTCCGCGTCCCGGCGCGTAAGCTCCTCCATCTGCTTGACAACGGGATTATCGGAGATAGCTCTGTTAAGCCCGTCAGGGGTCAGCTTCCCTGCTTCGAGGTCGCTCTGCAGCTTCGCAGCCTCATAGGCTTTCCGCCATCCGTTGAACTGCGCCATATCTGTGATAGGCTCGCCCGTGAGTGTGTTTTTCAACTGCGCCGCTGCGAAAAAGGTCTCCATTTCTTTGGCGGCTTTCTCGCGTTCGGCTTGAACGGCGGCGTTTATGGCGGTTTCCTGTTCCTCGCGCCGTCTTTTCGCAGCGTTCTCCGCTCGTTGTTCGGGTGTTTGTTCCGGCGGAATGGTTTCTTCGGGCGGATAACCATCCGCCCCTACAGGGTTATCGGATTTTCCCGCTGTTCCTGCGTCTGTCGGTTCATCCTGCGGGACGATGTGGGCATCGTCCCCTACATCACTGTTATCTGTGGTCGGCGTGCCGAGGTCGTCACGCCCTACACCCAATGCTTCGTATACTTGATTTTCTTTCAACATATTAAATCTCCTTTGGATTTTCCCGCTATTCCTGCGTTTTTACGCGGACGCGATATATCGCGTCCCTACTTGCTTCTCAAATCATTGCCTGTTTTGACTGTACCCGTTTTTGCGGGTGCGGCAACCTGATTGGGGGCATTGACAACCTGTGTTCCGGTGTTTTTAATGCTCCCGGCATAACCCTTGCTTTTCATGGATTTACCTCCTTTCCTAAATCTCCCCTACATGGAATCCTGCATCGCCTGTTGCATTGCCTGTTGTTCGATGGCTTGCAACATCTCCGGCGGGATGTCGGGTAATCCCCCGTCCCCCGCACCCCCTATTGAGGGGGTCGCCGCCTCAGCGGCGGGGGGTTCAGGCGGGATTTGTTGAACAGGCAGTGGCGGTTTTTTTTGTGCCATTTGTTCCCTCTCCCAACGCTCTTCAAGAAATCTCTTCGTGTTCCCCGCGCCCGGATAGTGCAGCTCCTCCATTTTCGTCCAGAACAGCATCAGCGTCTCAACACTGCTCGGGTCGCCGAACGCGCCCGTCTGCAAATTCATGCGCGTCTCCTGCCACATAGCCTCGCGGTTTCCCGCAAGAGCGGAAGCCGCATCGCACGAGAACAAAAACTCGTCATTCCAATACCATGCCCCGCCGCCGTTTGCTTCCAAGAAATCATAGCGGTTGAACTCCAAATAGTCATTCTCGCCCTTGACATTTTTGTATACCACAGAATGCGGCTCGTCTGAATACGCAAGCCAAAACTTGAACATCAGCTCAAATAAATCCGCATACGCCGCGTCTTTCATCACCCGCTTGCTCTCCAAGCGTCCGGCAGCCTGTGCCGCCGCGAACTCCTTCGCCTTTCCGCTCGTTGCGGTCGTATCGCGGCGGCCTTGAAAGCTGTCCGTCAAGCCGATAGTTTGCCGCGCCTCGTCATAAACAGTCTGCCGCCACGCTAATATCGGGCTTATGTCCCCGGAGAAATCATATATGTCAATCAACGCTTTTTCGGCAGGGGTAGCGACATACCACCGCTCGCCGTCCTCCGGGTCTGTGCGGAAATTCGCATTGTCGGGAAGCGTGACCCGCGTACCGGCCTTCATCATGCGGTCATTTATCTTCTGTGACAGGCGGTTTGTCGTGTTCTGTTGGTCGCGGATTTGGTCAACATCACTGTTGCCGAAGAGCTGACCGTGAACGGAAACACTGCGCTGTAAAACTATCGGATACATATCCGGTCTGTAAAACGGTATCTCAACCATTGACCCGGACGGCATCATGTGCGTCTCAAAATCCATCTCGCGTGTCGTAAACGAATCACTCCCGCAATACGGACACGCCCCGCCATCGTACCGGGCGGCCCCGATTGGTTCACCCACTAACGGTTTAACCTCACCGCAAGCGGCGCATACAGGCTGCCGCCGCGCCTGATAATTCTTCAAATCCTCCAGTTCAACATCATTTACCCAAACATAGCGGTTTATGCCGCCGCTGTCATTCTTCTCGAAGCCTATGTACTTCGTCACGGCATCCTCGTTAAAGTCAGCATCCTCAGAGCTTCTGAGTTCCGGTTCAGCTTCGCCCTCACGGCGAACATCCTTCCCGAATTTGCGGTAAATCTCGTCTTTAGTTGTCGGGATTTTAATGATAATCCAGTCCATATCATTCACGCTTGTGTAAATGCCGGGCTGGGGCGCGAACTGCTTCGGGTGAATGACCGTGACCTTCACCTCGCCGACCGTGAAATGTGTGCGTACAGCGTTATCCCACTCCACCAAAAAACCCACGCCGCCTTGAATCAATACAGTCCGCTCGGCCATATCGTTCATTATCTCGAACGGCAGGCGGTCAAGCTCATTGCGTAAAAAATTCTCGATAATATCGGCGCATTTCTCGTCTGACTTCCGGCAAGCCGTCACTTTCGGATAGGGGATTGACGAGCTGATTTGACCCTCGATGTTCTCAAAAATTATATTGCGGACATGACCCGTTTTTTTATAAGTCCCGTCTCTTTTCGCGTCACCCGTCACGAGCGGCTTAATGACAGCGTCACCGTTATACAAACGCTCCCGACTGTCCATTTGGGCAAACTCAGCGGACAGCGCGGCATCACTCTGCGAAAGCCTGCTCTGCCATATCTTTAATTTTCCGGATTTTCTTGACTTCTTTGACATCGTATCCTCCCCTATATGCAAAATCTGCCTAATCGATAACTTTTTCTTGCGTTTTTCTGCATTTTCTGCTATATTAAAAAGCGGGTGGTGGATTGATTGACGGATATTGAAAATAAAATTTATTCAAAGTGTCAGCGGTTGAGTAATTGGAACTCTCAAAAAATATATTATCACTTTAATAGAACGGACCGAAGGTCGTGGTCTGTTAAGCGCGGTGAGGTCTACTATGTTGATTTCGGCGAAAACATAGGAAGCGAACAAAGCAAAGCAAGACCTTGTGTTGTTGTGCAATCCGATGCCTTCGGTTTCTCAGCAGCAACATTCATATGCGCGATTATTTCGGACAGCGGTCGGATAATACCGGACATTCATGTTCCTATAACAGGTACATATTACTATAAAGAAAACGGTGTTCAAGTTCAGTTGGGCGGCGCGATTGACCTTGGACATATCAGGACTATTGCAAAAGAGCGAATATTGTTTAAGATTTGTACGCTTACAGACGAAATCCCCTCTATTGACAAAAAATTGCTTAATACTTTCGGATTGTCCAAAATGATGGAGAAGAAAGATAACCGAATTTCATTTTTAGAAAAGCGAGTTGCGGCTTTACAAGAAAAGTTTCCAGAAAATATTTCTTGACAAATCGCATATAATACATTAGACTGTACCCAACGCAAATAAATTCTGTACAGTTATGGCGAGTTTCCATGCTCGTCGGCATAACCGCTTCAGTTGTGACAGGCTTCCATGCCTGTCGGCAGAGCCTCCTTAGAAATAAGGGGGCTCATTACTTTGGCTCTCCCCACATTCCAATTAACGTCTTCTTACCATCAGAACCCGCCCTGTTGTAATCCTCCCACATATCCTCCGTCCATTTTGTAGGGCGCGATGCCCCCGGTGCGCCGTGTCCCCGTCTGACCGCCTTACTCGTCCAATACACACAAAAACCCCTGATTGCGTCCGGCGCGTGCGTTACCTCGTGCGGTTCTTTTGCCGCGTCTGACGGCTTTTTCGTATCGTACATCAGCTGCGGAAGCGTCCGTATCAAGTTAACACAACCCCGAAATATCCTCAGCCGTGCGGTCGGACTGCCGTCCGTTCCCGCGCAGGGTTTCATCCACTCACGCATCGCCATCCAACCGTCAACCCTGTCGTTCGATGTCTTTATCAAGTCGATACCGTTCTCACCGAATATGTCGGCGGCACTGCGCCCCGTCTCCTGCCTCTTGTTCCATAAATCCGGCGGCGCAAGAAATGTTATTCCCTCACGCCGTCCCGCGTCCAACCCCTTCAATCGTTCCGCCGCTTCGGATATAATCAACCCGTTGTGTCCCGCGCCTGAATCCTTCCCCTCGTAAACCTCATCAACAACAAACGCCTCGCCCTCGCCGTTGACGGCTATCAGATACGCCGCCAGCATATCCATCCCGTAATCAAGCGTAATATATAACCTCCACCACGCCGGAATCTCAAAAGGCTCAATAACGTGTATGTCACGATTCCATTCTGTGAAAAACTGCCCCGTAAACACATCCCAGTTGCCGTCACGCCACGCCTCACGAATATCCGCCGGAAGGTTGTCCAAGAAATGAATATACTCCGGGTTTGTACGCATAAGTATCTCATTATCCGTCACTTTCGCGGGTATGAAAACGTAATCATCGGGGTTCTCGTTGCCGCGATAGTCCCGCTCGATAAATAACCTCTTTACCCAAGCGTGACCGATGCCGCCGGGGTTGCACGTCAGATAAAGGCGTTTCGGGAAACTGTTAATACCGCGTACACAGGCGGCCAATATCTTAAACCAATCTTCGGGAAACTGTGTCGCCTCTTCCAAGAAAACCAAATCATATTCCGGTCCCTGATATTGCCCTAAATCCCGCTCGCAATCACAGTAACCGAACTTGATAACCGAACCGTTGACAAATGTCAGTATCTTCTCACTCTCTTTGTACCGCGCGATGGGCGAGAGTTCAGCCCGCAAGATGTTTATATGATTTTCCAGTAAGTCCTGATAAGTCCGCCGCAGTATCAAAACACGAATCCCGGGGTATTTCAAACATGATGCCTTGGCTTTAGTACGCACAGCCCAGCTCTTGCCGCCGCCCCTCGCGCCTCCGTAACCCACATACCGCGCCGTTGCGGTTAGAAATTCCCACTGTTTGGGCTGCGGGTTTGGAATTTTAATATTTGTCATAACCGCACCCCCACGTCATTGCGGGCTTGACCCGCAATCTCGCGGGACGCTGAGGACAGCGTCCCCTACACCCCCGCCCGCACAACCTCATCGCACATCTCAATCCTCAGCGCGGCCGCGCCCGAATGCTCAACTTTGTCGGTGAACATCCCCGCGTTCTTGCCCAACAGCTCCAACACTTTGATTGCGCCCTTGGCGTTAAATCTCCACTCGCCGCTCTCAGTCCACTCTTTTTTGTCTTTATCCCACTCCATAACGGGTTTTTTCTGCATACACCGCTCGTAAATCTCGAGCAGTTTCAGCGAAATAGCATCGGGGGTCAATCCCTGCTGTTCAAGTATCACGCCCGCGAGCACGCGCCTGTACGCGGCAACCTTCGGATTTTTAAGGAGGTCGCTCGCTTGACTTGCGGCAGTCTTTACCGAATAACCCGCCCGTATAGCCGCTTCCGTCTGGCTCAAGCCCTCAAGGATATGCGCGACAAACTTCCGCTGCCGTATATTCAGCCGCTTTTCCAGCTCCTTTATCTCCATGCCCGTACACCTCCTTGAAATTATGTTAACACAAATTTCGACTAACAAATTGTCAAATTTGACTATTTTGACGCAAAAATTCACGGGCGGACCGGGCGGCCGGCGGCCTATGCGGGGGAATATCCCCCGTGCCCCCTTTTCCCATGTCTTCCGTATCTGCACAAATAACTATATTTTGTTCGTTTCGTAATCCTGTATGGGTGCCGCTTGCCGCACCCGTCAAAAAAACGGGCGGACGAACGGCCGCCCCTACAATCGCGTCCTCTCGTTGTTAACTGTTCGTTGTTCATTGTTAACTTTTTTAATAAACCGTATGTACTGCGTCATTGTCTGATAGTCATATTCATCGCGGTGCATAACGACAGCTCCGCGCGGTGCTTTGAGTTCGGCGGGAGCGGTGATTATTTTTTCTCTGATAACGGGCTTGTCCAAATTGCGGCTTGTCGAATACTTTTTCATATCGGGCTGGCGGCGCACTTGACGGAGTAAATAAACTGCAACAGATGTATAATCTTTTTGGTCTCTCAACGGGCGGTAATCCACCTCTTCCCGACACCAATGTTTGAAAGCGGCATCAAAAGCCTCCTTGGGCAGCAGTACGTGATGGTGTATTCTCACCGGGTCGCCTGTCTCCCCGTCAATGTCCGATGTGACCGTGATATATTTCAGTTTTATATCTTGTTTTTCCAAATCGCGTTTTACCCTGCGAAGAAAACAGTCCCGCTCGTGGATGGCGGCCTTGCGGATGGCATCGGGTGACGGCGGAACGCCGGGGGCGTCGTTCCCTACGGGAATTGATTTTAACAATTTGTTTAATCTTTCCTCGCTGTATGTGAGCGTGATAAGAATATCACCGTGTGAAAAATTGCAGTTTATCGCGCGGGCAAGACGCTTGACCGCCATCCTGTCGTTCTGGTCTTGCTTTCTCAGAGGGGTAGAGCCTTTGCGCCTCGGATTTCTGACCTTAGCCGCGTTGCCGACCGGGAACATCGACCGCTCGACTACCGCGCCGGACACATATTCACGCACCATTATTTTCACGCCTTTCACGGTTTACACCTCCGCACGATTTAGGGGGTTCGGGGATTGGTTGTAATCTTAGGCTCTTATGAGCCGTATAAAATACGCGCGAACGCATACTTATATAATGTAGGGGCGGTCATTGGCCGCTCGTTCATTCCTTTATTATGTAATCAATCGAAACATCAAAAATTTTCGCCATATTGATTAAATTGGTAGCCGTGGGTTCTGCTGTTCCGCTCTCCCACCTGACAACCATAGACTTAGATACATATAATTTCATGGCAAGACTGTCCTGCGTCCAGCCTTTAGCCGTCCGCAGGGCTTTTATTTTAACTGAATACGCGGGTCTTTCGGGCGGTTTCACAACCCGCCGCCCCTCTCCCTTAACTGCCTAAGCATACGTCTATGGTCGTTTAAGTACTCGCTTCTGCCTTTCGCGATATATCTGTCGCGTACATTCCGCGACATTTTTAAGACCTTTCTGTTCGCGCCGTACCAATCTCGCGCACGTTTGACGTTCCCGTTGGATAACTTAACGATAAGCACAAACACCCTAACTCGCAGAATTAGCATATGTATTGACAGCACAACCGGGTTGTTGAGTGTTTTTAACATAACCGTTACCTCTCTTTGCTTTAATTTCACCTAGCGTGACACCCTTTTTCCATTCGCGGCATGACGTTTCTCCCGTTGCTCTCAAAAAGCACGACCTCGCACGGGCGCAAGTCTCACAAGTTTGCTCTAAGTACACTCGTCTTTGAATCATAGCGTTACCTTCCTTTCTCCTTTCACTCTCTTAGCCGCCGCCAACTTCACATCAGCTATAAGGATTCCTGTCTTTGTCAGCTCCGCATCGTTGAATCTCAGCCCGAGATGATTCAGCACCGAGTTCTGTGCGCGTGTTATTAAAATCAGATTATCAAGCGATAGGTTCTGCGTGTCGCCGTCCGCAAATGTGACGATGTGACCCGGCGGCACATTGCCGTGTGCCGCTTCCCATAACAAACGGTGCTTCTCTTTCCAGTTGTTCGGTTCGGCAATCTTCACCCATGTATAGCCGTCAACGCGGACTGTCTCCGTACCGACAGGGAGATTATTATGCGGCATCTGCCCTTTCTTAAACTCAGTCTCCGGGGAAAGATGAATGCCCTTCCTGCCTTTGTTCCACGACACTTGTCCCTTTTTGAACTGACCGCCGGACAAGCCGTTGCATAGGTTCTTATTACCTGCGGTACTTGCCACTTGATTACGCCTAAGGCTTGTCCCGAACTCGCGGTTAAACATCTCGGTCAGTTCCGCAAATGTGCGTCCCTTTACGTTCGCCGCGATGAAAGCGATTTGCGCGGGAGTGTAACTGTGGGTTCTGCGGTGTGTAGGGGCGGTCATTATCCGCAGTTCAATAATTATGCTATCCATTGTTTTCAGCCAGCAGTGCCGGAAGTCTGACTTTGACACCGTCACCGTACTCGGCAATCAGTTCCGCGCCTTTGAGCGCGAGAGCGGCGTTGTCGATGACGGTCTTGGCAACGCCCGTTATGGCTTTAGCGCGGTCGATTTCCGCAAGCGCGGCTTCTCCCTTCATCAGTTCGTCATCGTTCAGGCGTTCCAGCACCTCAAACAGGTGGTTGTTCAGTGCTTCGAGATTATTATTCATTTTCATTACCTCCCTAAGTATTAAAATCCGAATAATCGAGAAAACCCATTTGCAATCCGTCAAAGTCATTTGCTTTCGGCGGCTTAGTTACCCACCAGTTAAACACATCTTCGCCTGTCTGCCATTCCGTAGGCAGTCCATTTTCGCGGCGTGCAACAATCATTTTGTCAAAGGCACGGATATAAGCGTTCTTATATTTGGGGTATTTGCTAAACTCCTCAATCCTCTTTTTGCTGACAACCATGGGACAGCCGATACACCCCACTCGCTTATATCCGCATTCGTAAAGCGGGTTCGAGCGGCAACCGTGATGATGTAGAAATTCCCATACGTCCTCATCCGTCCAGTCGATAATAGGATTAAGTATGGTTTTTCCTTGTGACATACAACTTTCATATAATCGGCGATTGTTATCATTGTCAGCATTTAGAATAATGTGTTTTCGTGATTTTTCGATTTCAAGGCTTCCGCGCCTGTTTCTCCGGTTTATGCTTTCAGCCCACCGCACTCCCGTTGCAACAAACCGCCCCTGCCCACCGCGCTCTTTCAGATGTTCACAGCAATACCGCGCAATACGAGTAGGCGGAATGCGCTTTTTTACAATCAACTCCCACATGGTTATGTACGGTTTAGAAATTTGTACACCGGGTATTGAACGGATATAGTAGACGGTTTCGGGAGCATCTACCGTTGTATGGTTATGTACAAGGTCATAGCGAACCCCGGAAAGCTCAAAGAGGATTCTTAATACATCGCTATCCTTTCCGCCGCTATATGCGGTATAATAGGGTTCGTCCATATACCCATTTGATATTGGGTCGCACATCTTTATCCTCTCGATTGCCTTTTGAACTTTGTCCACTTTCCCGAAAAGCGTGTGTTCAATCAATGACATAATTCAAATAGGTGGTTGTTAAGTGCTTCGAGATTGTTATTCATCATTACCCTCCGTTTCCCCGAACAACTCATGCGTGCCGTCACGCATTGCCAATTCCTCGTCCGACATCTCGTATCCGAGCTTGCACAGGAAGTCGTACCGCTCGTCTAAATATTTCATAGGATTGTGTTTTAGCTCCCAATCGTAATAACGGGAACTTTCGCAGTCAACACTCATTGCGGCATAGAGCAGCGTGCATGACGGTGAGAATACGCACTGTTTTGTAAGAGCGTCAAAGTCGAGTTTTTTCTTGTCATCAAGTATCGCTTCCAACAACTTACCCGTGCTGTCTTTGCTGATACGCAATCCGCTGTCAAGTGATTGTTTTAGAATGTATTCCGCGATGTCCGGTAAATGCTTCTTAGCGTGTGAATCGGAAATACCTTTGACGAACTCAAGCCGCAGTTTGTACATACGGGCGGTGATTTCTTTAAGGCGGTTTTCGTGTTCTATCTTCGCTTTCTCTTTTTCGGTCAAAACCTCTTCGGGTTTTTCGGCTGTTTTGTCACAGAGGAGATTTATGCAATAACCGCTCTTAGTGAAATAATATTTGACCGTGTCAGCATCCGGCGGAACTTCTATCTTGCCGCTGTCTTGATAAAAATATCTGACATATTGAAGACCTTTATCGGATTTTACCTTTGTCGCAAACTTCTCCAAATCCTCAATGATTTTAGCGAGCTTCTTTTCTCGTTTTTCGGTGTCAATGGCTGATTGCAGTTCATATTTGAAATTGGACGTTCCTATTTTGTCCAAAACTTTTTCGCGGGTTGTTTTGTCTTCGATTTTGTCCAACGCGGCGTAGTCGGCAAGCGTACCGCCGCGAGCTTCTGCCGCCTTGAGCTTGTCCGGGTCAAATTCGAGCAATTTTACGCGGCTGTACACCGTGCTTTTGGAAAAACCCGTTTTTTCCGCGATGGTTACGGCGGTTTCGCCAAAATTCATCATCAGTTGAAAGCCCTGCGCCTGCTCGATGGGCGTGAGGTCGCTGCGTTGAATATTTTCCAAAAGCATTGTAGCGATTTGCTCTTTGTCATCCATGACGGCAACGGTACAGGGTATTTCGTTCAGTCCCGCGAGCTTAGACGCGGCGTGGCGGCGGTGACCGATGATGGCTATGTAGTTACCTTGGTATTTGCGCTTGCTGTCTATCATCTTTTTGTACTGTTCGGGGTCTTGGGGTATGACGGTCAGATTTTGCAGTATGCCGCGTTCTTTGATACTTGCGGCGAGTTCCGTTAGGTCGCCGAGGTTTTGGCGCGGGTTATTCGGATGCGGAAGTATCCGCTCGATGGGGATGTTAGTTAACATGGTTTTCAACCTCTTTCTTTCAATTTTCTTTAGTGTGCGGTGAGTGCTTCCCTGTACCTGCTCATTTCCTCAACGGCGCGGCGTTCGCGGTCTTCAATCAAATGATGGGCTTCAAATTTACTTTTATTGCTTTTTGGCTGTGATGACGGTTTTTTCGGGTTGCCTCCATCTACCCTCAACTCTCTTTTCTCCCATGTGCGAACTGCCGCTCGCCAATCCTTCATAGGTACTTTACCAACACGCCAACCGTTGGAGATATAGTGGTCGATAAAACTCTGCGGGTCAACACCGTTACGGCGTTCTATGCAGTATGCGGCGACCTCTTCGAGGGTTGGTTTGATGAAACATTTCTGGTTGGTTGGGGTTGCGGCGACTGGCACGGGCTTTTTCTCGCTTATTCTGACGGTGACAGCTCCCAAAACACCACAGGCTTCCCGGATAGTTAGTCCGTAATTTTTCAGTGTGTCGTATATTTCATCCGCGATTGCCTTGATTTCCGCGTCCGTTTTCATACTCTTGCACCTCTCGTGTTAATCATCTTCTATGTAAGCGATTGCAATTACCGTTTCATGTTATATATCATCCGATAGAGTTCTTTGCCTTTCTGTTCTCGCCATTCGTCTGTTACGGGCGGCACGGTAATCTTCCCGCCGTTTTCAAAGTAGACAACTGTCCTGCCGTCAGGGAGCGTTTCTTCTCTGATTTTTTTTAGTTCAGTCATATAAATCCCTCCGATACAGGATATTGAAAATAACAGTTGTACTATGACGTGTTTGACATTTGGAATGATGAGCGGTAAGATAAAGGATGATAAGGAGTGGTTAGCTTGGATTCCAAACTTAATTTTGATGGTATTTTGCTAAATACACCTCAAGACCGCCAGTTTGCGCTCGACCGCTATATGATGATTAAAAAATCAGATTATGAAATCGGCATTGAGTATGAGAGATATGTCGGTTATCTTTATGAGAAGCAAGGTTATAGGGTTCAGTTTTGCGGGGCTGTCATGGGCATGGGTGATTTGGGGCGCGATTTGATTGTACATACCGATGATGGTATAAAGGTTATCCAGTGTAAGCGGTGGGCAAAGGATAAGTTAATTCACGAAAAATATATTCATCAGCTCTTCGGCACTGTCAGTCAAATGCGAGTGCAACGGGGAGTTTCAAAAATATACGGAGTTATATATACAACGTCTCAGTTATCCTATGCCGCTCGAAAATGCGCGAAAGAGCTAGGTATTGAGATTTGCGAGAAGCAACCGTTTATTGAGTATCCGAGAATCAAGTGTGTTGTGTCTAAAACGGGGAAGCGTATTTATTATCTGCCGTTTGATAGGGGGTACGACAGCGTTTCTGTTGTCTACGCAGACGAAGGGAAATATGTAGCTGATATTTTAGAAGCGGAAGAATCGGGTTTCCGTTGGGTTAATTGCCGGGAGGAAAAACCGGACAACTCTCATATTTCACAAGCTGTGAAGATTGCTGTCGAAGCCGAACGTGCGCTTCATAGAAAGGAAATTGCGAAATTACTTCTCACTGCACAATTAACAAACACAGTCACCGGAGAACCAATAAAAAATATGGACGATTTTTGGGCTTGGAAGAAAGCGTTTGATGAAGATGTAAAACAGAGAAATAAGGAGCATTCACAAGAAACATACCTCATGATTGAGACAGATGATGGATTTACGGTTCGTGTTCCGGAGAGCAAGTTGGACAGTTGGATTGAAGCACAGGATAAACTCAAGAATACGCCGCTGAATGAAGCAGAGCAACGATTAATAGACAAAGCTATCAAGAAGTTATTTGGCAATTTAGATGAAAAAACTAGTCAAGATGATAAGGAAGAGACGCAAGAAGATGAAACACAAAACGCACAGATAGCTGTCGAAGCCGAACGCAAACAAAGTAGAACAAATCCATTTCTGATTGCCGCGCTTATTATCTCCGTCTGCTTAATGATTGCCGCCACAGCTTTTGCGGTAGATTATCACAGTCGGCTTAAAATGCGCGATGCAGGTATTGAAAGTCTCAAACGCGAGCATTTTGCAGATTTGGTTAGTAAGAATACGGAGATTGACGAACTCCATGCAGAGTTGAGTTCCGCTTATAAACTTGCCCACGAACGCTTTCAAGAAATAAACGATATGCGGTCGGAGTTTAATTTTATGCGTAACTATGCGGCGATTGTGATAACCGAAGAGAGCCAATACCATCATTACGGGTGCAATCACATACGAGGTAAAGATTTTTTTATCTATAATATTGAGTTGGCTAAATCTTACGGTCATACGCCTTGCTTGGATTGTTGGGACGAAGGGTTGCAATCATTAAGTGGACGGGTTCTATCATCCGATGAGCTTCGTGACATACTGGGGTTAGGTTAACAAACTAAGCCGTGTTCCGCTCGCACATGGGGTCAACTCTAAAAAATGTACACAGTGTAATATACTCGTCAGCTCTCATTTCGCGATTACCTTTAAGGCTCGGTTGTAAGTGGTTATACGGGATTCCCGTCCGCTCGCTTACAGCCTTGATTGTCATTCCGCTTCTTTTAATCACTTTACAAATGCTTTCTTCCGGTGACATATAGCCCAATCTCCTTTCTTATTTAATAAGACTATCTATAGTATATTCTTATGTTTTGAGAATGTCAATACTTTTTTTCTTTTATTTTAAGAATTTTTATTGACATTCTTATTTCATGTGTATATTATTGTCTTTAGGGAGTGATTCCATTGCTGAAAGAATATTCGATACTCATTGAAAAAGAAAAGATTTCCGAACTATTGAAAGAGCAACGCGCCATTAGTCATCTATCTGTAGATGACGTTTTAACGCGCCTTAAAGAGAAAGGCATATCTATTTCGCCTAAAACATTGTATGGCTATGAAAATGGTGTTGGCTCTCCCAAGATTCGCACTTTCCTTGCTCTATGCGACATATACGGAATTAAGGATATTATGGAATCACTTGACCTAATAACTGAAACACCTCCGACCGACAGGCAAGTTGATAACGCAAAACAGAAAGAAACCCCCGCCTATACAGACGAGGATTTGCGGGCTGCCAAAATGATTAACTCCCTGCCGGAAGAGGATAGGAAGTATGTACTCGGTCTTCTGGAGCGGCTAGAGAACAAGCCAAATAAGTGATTTTGGCGCGGTCGTCCTCCGTGAGTGCTGCTATTCGTTCAGCCAGTCGTACATCTTCGCTTGTATAGATTTCCTGCGCCATTATTTATCACTCCTCTTGCACGATGTAAAACGATTATAGAACACTCGTTCGGCGTTGTCAAGCAGTGTTTTGACAATTTGATTTTATTTTAGGAGTAGTCTATGATAACCGCTATGTACTTGCGTAAATCCCGCGCGGAGGAGAACGAGCCGGTATCCGACACGCTGTCCCGTCACCGTGAGATACTGACCTCTTTCGCCGCCAAGCAGAATATGATAGTCGCCGATGTGTACGAGGAGGTCGTCAGCGGCGATAGCCTTTACGCGCGTCCTCAGATGTTATGCCTAATGGAAAACCTCAGCAAGTACGAATCCGTACTCTGCATGGATATAGACCGATTGGGGCGCGGCGCAATGCACGAGCAGGGGCTTATCTTTGACGCATTCCGCAAATCCGGCACGCTGATAGTAACCCCGGCTAAAACCTATGATATGGCGGATGATATGGACGACAGCCTTATCAGCTTCAAAGCCCTTTTTGCCCGCGAGGAGTATAAGATGATACGGAATCGTCTGCGGCGCGGCACGGTTAAAGCCGTGGAGGAGGGGTGCTATCTGTCTAACGCGCCCTTCGGGTATAAACAAACGCGCGTAAATAAAAAGCCCACACTTGAAATCGAGCCTAAAGAGGCGGAAGGTGTGAGGTTGATTTTCAATATGTACTTAGAGGGGAAAGGCTGCCAATCCGTTGCCGATACCGTTCATGCCTTAGGTTACAGACCGAGGCGCGGCGCAAAGTTCAGCAGGTCTACCATAGCAAAGATAATCCGCAACCCTGTTTATACGGGTAAGGTCGTGTGGAATCAATATCGTTTTGAACGTCCAAAGAATCCGGGCGAGAAGCACATTAAACGCATTAAACCCGCCGATGAATGGATGGTGGTAGAGGGTTTGCACGAACCGATTATAACGCAGGAACTGTTTGACGAGGCGAACAAAAGGCTTGCGGGACGCTATAATACGCCATATAACAAAGGTCAGATTATGAACCCCTTGGCAGGTGTGTTGTTCTGCAAAAATTGCGGCCGCGCCATGATTCGTCAGCCCCTCAAAAACAAAAAGTATAATCAACCAATGATTATCTGCCAGACTGCCGGATGTATGATGGGAAGCAGCCTTGAAGTAACTGAGGAACTGTTTGTCGAGGGTATAAAACTTCTGCAAATCAACCTTGTCAAAAATGACCCGCATTGCCAGACAGGGCAATCTGCCCCTAATACAACAGCCATCGCCGAAAACGAACTCTTACGTCTTGAACAGCAGATGAAAAAGCAGCACGAGCTGCTTGAGCAAGGCGTTTACGACATCGACACATTCATCACCCGCCGTGAAGAGATTAACAAAAGCATTGCCGCAACGCAAGAAACATTGAAGAACAGCAAAGAGAAGACAGATGATGCTGTTCTGGTAAAGAAAATCAATACACTGTTATCCGAATACCGGACGCGAAATGCCGATGAAAAAAATCAGCTGATAAAAGGAATCGTAAAACGCGCAACATACCACAAACCAAAAGGCAGCAAATGGGGAACGCTGCCCGAAATCGAGATAACCGAACTGCGGTAAATGCGTGGCAATATCCTCTATCTTGCACATACTATTTCGCGGCAGGCATCGTAAATTTTCTTGGTATGCACGCAGCAGCGTTCCCTGAACGCGAAGTCGCCACAGCGTTCAATCACCGCAACCGATGGAGTGGTATTTTTATCCGCCATTATATTAACCTCCTAAATGATTATTGCAGGGACCGCTCCCTCACATTTCATTGTATGGAAGTTTGCGAAAAAAGTTCGGAAATCTGTCTGTTTTTTATAAAGTTACCTCAATTTTACAATTTGCGTAAAATGTCATATTTCTCCGGTTTAACACCTTTTGCCTATACGCGCTTCCAGTTCGGCTATAAACTCGTCGGGATTCCTTGCTGAAAATAAAAGCACCGATTTTAATCTTGTATCGCATATTGGCCTCCTATAATAAACGGCAGGACGCGCGGGAGCGCGTCCCCCTTTTTATCTTAGAGTAATTTCAAGCCGTTTATCTAGTGCTTCGGCTATCTTTCTCAGAAAATCCACAGAAGGATTATAGTTGCCGCTTTCAAATCGGCTTATGTTACTCTGTTTTGTGTCAGCTCGTTCGGCAAGGTCGGATTGTGTCATTTGTTTTTCGATACGGGCAGCTATAACGGCATCGATAATTTCGTATTGAGAAGCGAGAGCATCATACTCTTTGCGAAGTTCGGGATTATTAGCAAGAACGGTTTTTTTATACTCTTTATAAGTCATATCGGATTCCTCCTTAGATAGTCCTCTAAATAATTGTTTGCTGTTTCAATTTCACTACTCGGTGTCTTTTTCGACTTTTTCACAAATCCGTGCAACAATATGATATTTTTACCGACACGAACGAAGTAAAAAATCCGGGAAATGTCGCTTGCTGACTTTATACGAAGTTCCCATATTTTCCCTTTTATGTGCTTTACGTGCGGTTCGGTGAGAGCCGTTCCGTATTTCTCCAATACATCAATGTCTCGAAGAGCTTTAGCGTGGTGCTTTTCCGGTAGTTTATCCAAAAATTCATGGACGGGTGTTGTTCCGTTTTCTTTCTCATAAAAAATTATGTTCCACATATGCTGTGTTCTCCTTTGTACACTTATATTATATCATATACGATATGATTGTCAAGCATTTTTAACAATACTTTTAATTTTTCAAAGGACAGCGTCCTCTACTCCAACCCCACATCCTTAAACTTCCCGCCGATGAGATGCCGCGTGTGCGTAAAGCCGAGGTCGAGCAGCAGACGCGCCATCTCTGGAAAGGCGTAGTCAATATGTTCCGCGCTGTGCGCGTCTGAGTTGACGCAGACAGGTATTCCCATCTTGCGGATTTCCGCAAGGATGTGCGTCTCGGGGTATTGGCAGTTGTATGTCCCTCTCGCCATCGCGCCTGTGTTCACCTCGATGATACAGTCCGTTTTGGCTATTGCGTCAAGCGCGCCGCGCACCGCGTTCATATATTCAACAGTCCGCGTGTCAAAAAACCTGTAACCCGCGTTATTCTTCATCAGTATATCAAAATGCCCGATTATATCGGGCTTTTGCTTTACCGCCATTTCAGCCAAGCAGTTATAGTATTGGTTTACATAATCCGGCACATTTGCGGTCAGACGCTCAAACTTCTCAACGCGCGAGTCCACGCAATAAAACTCCCCGCCGTGTTCAAGATAATGTACCGAGCCGATAACATAGTCAAGCCCGGCGGTGTCATACCAATCGCAGTATTCGTTTTCAATCCCTGCGTAGACCTCTATCTGCGGATAGAGCGCGGCTGCCGCGCATATATCCGCAAGATATTTGGCAAAACCGTCCTTTTTCATGCTCACGTTATACAGATGCGTTTGAGCGTGGTCGGAGATGCCGACAGAGTTAAACCCTTTATCCAATGCGGCTTTGACAGTCTCCGCGATTGAGTTTTTGCCGTCTGAGTGGGTGGTGTGGTTATGAAGCGTGGAAATTATCACTTTTTCGTTCTCCTCGCCAACTCGGCTGTGATGTCCGAGAGTTCAACGCCGCGTTCCGCCATCAGCACAAGCGCGTGGTACGCCAAATCCGACAGCTCGTAAATCAGTTCATCCTTGCCGGGGTTCTTCGCGGCGATGATGACCTCCGCCGTCTCCTCACCGACTTTTTTAAGGATTTTATCAAGCCCTTTCTCGAACAGATACGATGTATACGCGCCATCTGCGGGTTCGGCTTTGCGGTTTTTTATCAGCTCAAATAGGGTTGCCGCCGAGAAATCCCGCTTCTCTTCATCAACATGGATAGGGTTGTGGAAGCACGACTCCCGATTTGTGTGACAGGCCGGACCGTTCTTAATCACCTTTATCAACAGCGCGTCACAGTCACAGTCGGCGGAGATTGAAACCACACTCTGCGTGTTGCCGGATGTCTCGCCTTTGCGCCACAGCTCCTGCCGCTCGCGGCTGAAAAAGCACGTCCTGCCCTCATTGATGGTTATGTCAAGGCTCTCGTTGTTCATATACGCAAGCGTCAGCACTTCTCCCGTGTAAAAGTCCTGAACAATGGCGGGAATCAAATCTTTGTCGTCATATTTCAGGTTCATACTGCCACTCCGTTTTCTGATAAATACTTTTTCAAATCCGGTATTTTCAATTCCTTGCTGTGGAATATAGATGCCGCAAGCCCCGCGTCAATCGCAGGTAATTTTCTGAACAACTCTAAAAAGTCCTCTTTACAGCCCGCGCCGCCCGATGCCACAACGGGTATTTTTACGGCATTGAGGACAGCTTCAAGCATTTCGAGGTCGAATCCCTCGCGCACACCGTCTGTGTCTATGGAGTTCAGAACGATTCCGCCCGCGCCGTCCGCTTCACCGCGCCGCGCCCACTCTGTCATTTCCAAGCCTGTATTTTCACGTCCCATGCCCAAGTACACAAAGAATTTCCCGCTCTCGCGCTTGCAATCCATCGCAAGTGTCACACGCTCAGAACCGAATTTTTTAGCCGCCTCGGCTATAAGCGTCCTGTCCTTGACAGCACCCGTATTTATGCTGACGTTAGATACACCGCAGTTTAAGACACTCTCGATTCTGTCAAGGCTGTTTATCGCCCCCGCCGCCATGAGCGGTATGTCCACGCACGCGGCGACAGATTTCAGCAGGTCCATATATATGGCTCTGCCGTCATTTGAAGCGGTGATGTCGTAGAAAACAAGTTCACTCGCGCCCTGAGAGTTATAGTATTTCGCCATCTCGACCGGGTCGGCAATGTCCTGAAGCCCCTCAAACTTAACGCCCTTTACTATCCGTCCGTCACGGATGTCCATGCACGGGATTATGCGTTTTGCAGACATAATGCGTCCTCCAATTTCACAGCTCCCGTATACAGGGAGCGTCCTAATATAGCGGCATAAACGCCGAGTTTTTCTAATTTTTTCAGCTCGTCAAGCGAGCATATACCGCCGGAAGCGGTGATTTTGCACTTCACGCGCTCTGTGAGTTCGCGGTACGCGCCGTAATTCGCGCCCTCCATCATTCCGTCCCGCATGATGTCTGTGTATATGATGTTGTCAACACCCGCCGCGTCCAGTTTTTCGCAGAACGCGAAAGAATCGAGCGCGGTATCCTCCAGCCATCCCTTTACCGCAACGCTTCCGTTACGCGCGTCAACGCCAACGGCGACAGACGCGCCGTGCGCGGTGAGCAGGCGTTCAAGCAAACTGAAATCCTCAACGGCGGCAGTCCCCAATATAACGCGGTTCACTCCCATAGCGAGATACGCCGCCGCGCGTTCCGCGCTTCTGATACCGCCGCCGACTTGGATAAAAAGTCCCCCGGTTTTTACTATGTTCTCGATGACGGAAAAGTTCTCCGCCGAACCGCTTTTCGCGCCGTCAAGATCGACAATGTGAAGATTCGCCGCGCCCCGCGCCTTAAAGGCTTCGGCGGCGGCAACAGGGTCTTCGCCGTACACGTCAACAAGGTCAAACTCACCTCTGACAAGGTTGACGACCTTGCCGCCCATTATGTCTATAGCGGGAAAAATTTCCATCACAGCACACCCTTTGTTGACGGAATCTCGTTTGCGTACCTTGTATCGACAGCCGCCGCTTTCGACAGAGCGCGGGCAAGCCCTTTGAACATCGCCTCGAAAATATGGTGCGCGTTCTTGCCTGAGAGCTGCCTTATGTGCAGCGTTATACCGCATTCGCGGGCGAACGCCATGAAAAACTCTTCAATAAGTGACGATTCCATTGTTCCGGCGGCAGGCTCGCTAATATCGGCTTCAAAACTGAGGAAAGCCCGACCGCTCAAGTCAACCGCCACTTGAACAAGAGCTTCATCCATCGGCAGCAGAGCGTCACCGTAGCGCACGATGCCCCGCCGCTCGCCTAACGCGGTCTTGAACGCCTGCCCAAGCACGATTCCGGTATCCTCAACGGTGTGGTGCGCGTCGACTTGGAGGTCGCCCTTGCAGTTCAGCTTCAGGTCAAAACGCCCGTGGGCGGCAAAGAGCGTCAGCATATGGTCTAAGAAACCCACGCCCGTGTCTATTTCACCAACTCCCGAGCCTTCAACGCAAAGGCTCAGATTTATTTTCGTTTCATTGGTGTTTCTGGTAATTTCGGCTGTTCTCATATTAATTCTCCTGCTTCCTGATATACAAAACTGTTTGCATATAATGTTTCGGGGGCTATGTCTATGCTTCCGTCAAGCCACACTACAACACCGTGTTCAACTCTTGCGGATTTATAAATTTCTTCATTTTCAAGCGTCTTAAACGCCGGATACTCTAATAATTCCGTGGTATCATACAAACGCTTTTCACCGGTGGAGAAAGTAAGCAGTAAAATCATATCGTCTAACGCTTCGACTTTTTCAACTTCAATTCCGGCTGTCAGTTCTCCGGCATATGCAACTCCATTTATAATATACATATTATTTCCTTTCTACAGCGGCTTAATTTTGCTAAAATGCTCGCCCTGTACCGCTTTGTTCCATGCCGCATATGCTTCATCTTCATGAAGGGCTAACCATCCGATTAGCATTTTCAGTTGTTTGAGGGGCAAAGAACCCGACAATAATTCACCGTCAATGCCCACGGATGCTTTATATTCACCGTAATAAACATGAATATGGGGTTTGCTGTGCTGAACGACATCATTAAATATCATTTTTACTATCATACCCTGAAATCTGCTTAATTCCGGCATTTATTCATCACCTCTCATGTAAAACTGTCACGGCGCGTCAAGGATGCCGCGCCCTACAGTGGGATTCTCGCGGTGCTAATTAAAAACCCCGTTACACTTGATTTTGGCGGTATCTCTCAAAAGCCGCTAATTCATCCGGGTCATGCTCAAGCAAGTCAAAATCAAATTTTTGCTTGCCGCTGATGATGTCGGCGACATCCTCAGAGCTGTAATGCACAAGAATGGAGAATCCGTTTTTTATGATGTCGTCATAAATCATATTCTTTTGGATTCTTGAAGCGTCCGGTTTTTTATTAAGCCCAAAGTCCATTAAATATCACCCCTGTAAATTTCTTGTTCAATTTGATTAGGTTTCCTTGCAGATATGATTCTTATAACATTTCCGTCATCCCTATAACAATGGCAAACGGTCAAGAGTTTATCGTACTTATTTACGCCGATAAGGATAAACCTATCCTCATTTTGGGAATGAAAATCGTCATCAACAATTATAGCCCTTGGGTCAAAAAATGAGGAAGCCGCCATCTTGAACGATACGCCATGCTTTTCAATATTTATGAGATTCTTATTTACATCCCAGTCAAAAAGTTTTCCGTTGATTTCAACCATAAGCTCTATATCCTCTCATGTAAAACTGTCACGGCGCGCCGGGGGCGTCGCGCCCTACAGTATAATAGATTCTAATTCTGTTATTAGTTTAGAAATGGGCTGTTGTGTGATGTCATAAACCTTTGTGAAGTTAATTACCTCATAATCATGGAAAAGCCGATGACGCAAGGCAACCATTTGATCCCAAAATATATTCGGATATTTTTCCTGTTCATCATCAGGTATCTTTGAAGCTATTTCACCTATTTGTCCAAGACAGTACATTACAGATTCTTGCAAAAGCTCATTTTCTAAATAATCATTTAGTGTAACTCCCGCTGTTCTGTCCTTTATTTTCTTTGAAAACGCAAGAATACGTCTTAATCGCTCCGATGTATCAATTTTCATATATAGTTACACCATCCCGGATTATATTGTCAAGAAACATTGATTGGGCTTCGATTTCGCTGATTTCAAAAACATCTGTTTTTACAGGCATTTTTTTTATTATTCTTCCGGCAATCCCGAAAAAATCAAACCCGTTTAGACGACCTTCGCTGTCTATCAGCAAGTCCACATCGCTGCTCTCTGTCGCGCTTCCTCTCGCATACGAGCCGAAAAGTGTTACGCGGCGAATCGGATAAATTTCCACCAAAGGAGTTACTATTGACTTAATTTCATCTACTGTCAGCAACTTATTCGCCCCCTTACAATATTTCTTCCAGTGTTTTTACCAACCTTTTCATATCGCGTGATGTGCCGATTGATATTCGGATAAAGTCGCGTATGCGCGGTTTGTTGAACCACCGCACCAAAATACCCGCGTCTTTGAGCGCGAGATATAAACCTTTCCCGTCAACGCCCTGTTTCCGCGTGAAAAGAAAATTCGCGTCACTGGGCAAAGTTTCAAAACCCAACCTATCAAGTGATATACGAAATTCCTCGCGCGTTTTTACGATTCTATCAATAGTGTTCCGCAGATACTTTGTGTCGGTAATTGCCGCGATACCGACATCTATGGACAGGCGGTCGAAGTTGTACGGGTCGAACGAGTCTTTAATGCGGTCAAGAGCGTCTATAAGCTCGGGTGAACCGAGCGCGTAAGCAAGGCGCATACCTGCCGCCGCGTATGATTTAGACATTGTGCGGATAATCAGCAGGTTATCGTATCGGCTGAGAAGCGGCTCGCTGTTCCCCTTGTCAGAGAAACCCGTGTAAGCCTCGTCAATGATTACCAATCTATCCCTATCACTTGATAGGATATGCTCGATTTCAGCTGTTGTGAGTGCTATACCCGTTGGCGCGTTGGGGTTTGCTATAACGATATGACCTTTGGCGTTAATCAAGCCGTCTGTGTTGACGCGGAAGTTCGCGTCAAGCGGGATTTCCACGGGATTCAATCCATAGAGCTTCGCCAACACACTGTAAAAACCGTAGGTTATATCGGGGTAAACGACTGTGTCACCTCTGTCGAAAAACGCCTGAAACGCATAGCCCAAAACCGCGTCTGAACCCGCTCCGGCAAAGACCGAATTGACATTAACACCAAGGGTTTTAGCTATGGCGGCGCGGAACGCGCTCGCCTTAAAATCCGGATAGAGGCGCAAATCCTCGTAGTTAAAGGTTTCGATGACCTCTCCGGCAAGCGGACACGGCGGATAGGGCGATTCGTTGGTGTTCAGCTTGATATAACTCTTATCTTTGGGCTGTTCGCCCGGCACATACGGCTCAATCGACTGCGCCGTTTTGCTTAAAAATCTCATAGTCTTACCTCAACGGATTTTGCGTGAGCGTCCAGTCCCTCCGAATGCGCAATGCGAGTGAGGTCGGAGGCGACATCGGCGAGCGCGTTGCGGTCGTAATGCAGGTATGACGACTTTTTCTGAAAGTCGTTGACCGACAGCGGCGATGAAAACCGCGCCGATCCGGATGTCGGCAGCGTATGGTTAGGACCGGCTATGTAGTCGCCCAACGCTTCGGGCGTGAAATGCCCGAGGAAAATCGAGCCGGCATTGCGTATCAGAGGCATGAGTGACCAAGGGTCGTTTACGCACAGTTCCAAATGCTCCGGCGCGAGCAGGTTTGAAACACGCGCCGCGCTCTCCAAATCTTTCACTATAACAGCCGCCCCGTAGTCTTTTATCGCGCTCTCAGCCATTTCGCGGCGCGGCAGCTCTTTTATACGGCGGGAAAGTGCTTCGTCAACTTTATCTGCAAGCTCGGGCGACACGGTCACCAGTATCGCCGGGGAATCCGCGCCGTGTTCCGCCTGACCCAGAAGGTCGGAGGCTACAAACTCAGGGTGCGCGGTTTCGTCGGCGATTACCAGTATATCACTGGGTCCGGCAATCATGTCGATGTCCACAAGCCCGTATACAAGCCGCTTCGCGGCGGCTACATACGAGTTGCCCGGACCGACTATTTTATCAACTCGCGGCACGGAGTTCGTGCCGTATGCCATCGCGCCAATCGCCTGCGCCCCGCCTATGCGGAAAACTCTGTCCACGCCCGCAATCGCGGCTGCGGCAAGGCTTACTGCCGGAACTTTACCATCGGATGACGGCGGCGTTGTCATAATTATTTCGTCAACGCCCGCGATTTTCGCGGGTATCACGTCCATGAGAACGGTTGAGGGATAAAACGCCGTACCTCCCGGGACGTATACGCCAACGCGCTCAAGCGGCGTTACACGCTGTCCCATGACCGCGCCTTTACGCGGCTCAAAAATAAACCCGGTTTGCTTCTGATTTTCGTGGAACGCGCGGATATTTTTGGCGGCTCTATTCAATGACGCGAGGAGGTCTGAATCGACAGCTTTAACAGCCGCGTCTATTTCATCGCGCGGAATTTCAAAGGTTTCTATGTCCGCTCTGTCGAATTTCTTCGTGTATTCCCTTACCGCCGTGTCGCCGCTGCTCTTCACGGCTTCGAGAATTTCACGGGCCGCCGCCTCGGCGGCGGACAAATCCACACCCCGCCGCTCAAGCAGCGGCGCGATGTCGGTGTTGTTTTCATATATGAATCTTTTCAGCATTTGTTTCCTCCACGGGCGGCCAATGACCGCCCCTACACAATCATGTTGATAATCGGGCGGACGAACGGCCGCCCCTACACAATCGTCCCGACAATTTCGTCTATTCTTTTTGATTTGAATTTATACGATGCTTTGTTGGCGATAAGTCTTGCGCTGATGTCCGCCACATGGGACGTAACGTTCAGTTTATTCGCTTTCAGTGTGCCGCCCGTTTCGACAATATCAACTATAACATCGGACAGACCGAGCAGCGGCGCAAGCTCGATAGAGCCGCTGAGTTCGATTATCTCTATATTACGGTTAATAGACGCATAATAATCTTTCGCTATATTAACATATTTTGTCGCAACGCGCAAGGGTGTGTCGGTGTTTTCCGTGAATCCGGCGGGCGCGGCAACGGCAACAATGCACTTTCCGATATCCAGAGCGGCAAGCTCGTACACATCGGGGCGTGTCTCCAAAAGCGTGTCTTTGCCGACAACGCCTATATCCGCCGCGCCGTGTTCAACGTATATCGCGACATCGGACGGCTTTACCAGAAAATACCTGAACTTATGCTCCGCGTCTTCGATAATCAGCTTCCTGCTTGATTTCTCCTCGCCGGATTTCCCCGTCAGCAGGGCGCGCGCGCTGTCGCCGAGCCGCCCCTTGGGCAGTGCGACATTAAGCCAATCGTTGGAGTTACTCTTTGTGGTCGGGGATTGAACCCCGACCCTGCCGAGATTGTTAAGCGTCACGGCAAAGCCGATTGCGCCGTTCATTTTGCCCATGCGGCGCATCAGTCCATCATAACGCCCGCCGGACAGCACGGCCGCCGGCACGCCCTCGACATAACCTCTGAACACCGGACCGTTATAGTAGTCAAGGTCGCTGACCATTGAAAAATCAATATTTACCGTATTGTTAGCCTTTATAATGCCCGACAGCTCGTTAAAAGCCGTTTCCGTTTCGGCGTTTAGTATAAGCTCCCGCGCGTTATCAAGGCATTCCCGCGCACTGCCGCGCAATTCGGCAAGCCGTGTTATATACCGCGCCGATTCTTCGCCGATTTCAAGGGTTTTCAGCGTTTCAGACACGCCCCGGATATCCTTGGCGTGGATATATTCAAGAAGGCTTTTCCTCGCGTTCTCCGTAAGTTCCATAGCGTCAAACAGACCGGACACAAAACCCATATGCGAGACATCGAGCGCGGTATTATTACCAATCAGTTTGAGACTTTCGACAGCCAACGCAACGATTTCAGTGTTCGCGGCGGCACTGTCGCCGCCAATCAGTTCAACGCCGACCTGACTGAGTGCTTTATACTCGCGCTGTTCGCTCGACAGCCTGTAAACCTCATCGGCATAGCAGAGCCTTTGCGCGTCAGGCGTATCCGGAGTGTTGCGGATGATGGACAGCGTGACATCGGGTTTTAACGCCATAAGGCGGCCGTCCGCGTCCATAAAGGTAATCAGACTGCTGATATTATGAAAGCTGCGGTTTTCGGCAAACAGGTCATATTCCTGAAAACGCCCGGGCGTGACCCGCGTGTAACCGCGTTCATGAAAGAGCTGCCTTAGCTTTAAGGCAGTTATTTCTTCGCGGGACAGAAAATCGATATTGTTCATTGTAAAATCCTTTATTTGTTGTTTTTGCGCGATTTGTTGGTATAACGCGGGCGGACGAATGGGCAGACGGGCGGACGAACGACCGCCCCTACGGTAGATGTTTATATTTTAACGCAAACAGGGTAAAAATGTCAACCCTATCATTTGATAGGGTCGATTGGGGCGGGCGTTGGTATTGAAGTGGTTATTGTTTGCCGCATAACGCTAACAGTTCTTCCGGCGCGACAGCCGGAACGGGCGAATTGACAAAATCACGCTTATTGCGTGTCACGATGTAATCAGCTTTTTCACGTTTTGCTGTGGCGGCAAGCACAGCATCCTCATAGTCGTTCATATCCAAGACATGGGAAGCGGTAATATCACTTGCAAGTGTATCGCAGACACCGACCAGTTCCTCCAAGTGAATCATCGCGTCTTTCGCTATGCTGTCACTTGCCACATTCTTGCGAATAATGTAGTGAATATCAGTCATACAACCCGCACAGACATATCCTTCAATATGTTTGCTCATAGATAATTGGACTACTTCGTAGGACTTTTGGAAATGCGGTTCTCGCTTTTCCAAAACATCAATGATGATGTTCGAGTCAATTATCACTTTCATTGTCTAGCCAGCCGCTCCTCTCTCGCCTGTTCAAGCGTAAGCGGATTAGCGGCGGCAATTCCTGCCAAGCCGTCAAGGATGGATTGTTTATCACGCGCAGGACTGGATATAGTGGCGATTATTTTCCCGTTTCTCGTGACATGAATATTCTCGGCAGCCGCGCGATTTAAGTATCTGCCCACATTTGCTTTCAATTCGGTAGCTGTTATAACCACGGACTATTACCTCCCATTATTTTGCCTAATATTATTATACCTCATCGGGGCTAAAATAGCAACAAAAAAGGTGCGATAAATTTACAAGGCTCTGTGTGCAACCCGCGACACGATTTGTGTTTGCGGACTTGGCTTTTTGCTTGTCTCACTGCTAAATCGCGCCACTTCCTGCAACAATTCTCGCACGATTTGTGTTAATCACATATAGTTCTTAATTATCCACTTTCTGCTATTGTAAATTTGGCGCAATTCATATATAATATGGATGGAAGTGTATGCCTTTCTAAGCAGAGGGAGGATAAGATATATGAGAACGAAGATGAACGGCCTGTCACGCGGGAAAAAGTTCCGTGCCGGCGTGACGATGATAGAGGTAATAGTAGTAGTAACGATAATCGCGATTCTTGCGGCGATATCGATTCCCGCGATGATTGGATTCATCGAGAGCGGTAATCAGACAAACCGCATGAACATTGCGCGCACAATATATCTCGCGGCGCAGAGCGAGCTGTCGAAGAGCAGCCTTGAAAACACCTTGAAGAGTACGCTGACAGAGACATATTACGACCCGGTGACGGGCGAGTTCCGGGGAAAGCCCGGCAAGAATGTCGCGGATTTGTTGGGTGTTGATTTCCCTGCCGCCGACTATGAAAACAGAGATTCGGTGTATTACGTAAGCAAGCCGCGCGGCTTTGACCCGCGAAACTCAACGGACGCGGAGCAGATAGCGTTCTATGAGATATTAAACACCTTTATAGTTGACAAGTCCATACTGAACGACCCTATCTTAATGGAGTACAATGTTAAGACCGGGGTCGTTATGTCCGTTTTTTACGGAGATATAGCCGGACAGGCAGAGTTCAGATACTCCGGCAGCAATGACGACATAAGCAATATTGTCGGCGGACGCGGGATGATAGAAACCGCGGGCGGCTACAGGCATCATAAAGACCGCAGACAGGGCTATTACGGCGTTGAGACGACCGGAGAACTGCCCGACATAGACCTCGATGGCATAATCAATATCTACGACGGTTACAGCAACCCTCTGTACACCTCTAACGCAACGAGCAAGCGCAATGTACTCTACGCCGAGATTCTAATATCCGGGCGCACAAATATACCGTATTCGCTCAGTGTGATAAACAGCAGGGACAACAAGAGAGTACCCGACAGTGTTATACCGCCGATTGATACTAATAATTTCAACGATTATATCGGCGGCAGAACCGATTTTGACGCGGCGTTCAGCTACAGGGACAGAGAAGTTATATACCGCGACTATGTAAACAGGCCGTATGTCGAGCAGTACGGGATAGATATAAGCGGCTGGTATGAGCGGTATACATGGATAATCGACTATGTACACGGCGATATATTGGACGAAAAGCCCAACAACCGCTATTGGCCAACCGCTTGGAACGCGGTAGATATCGATCCGCAGGATCTCCGCGCGGCGTTGTCTAAGGACGGCGGCTTGCCCGTCAGGTCGCTGACGATTGCCAACAGTCACTACAACAGCATAATGAACAGCGGTATATTGTGGCTGGGCAGGACGAACGAGGTAACATCCGCGCGTCACTTGAACAACGTGCGTTACCGACCGGGCGAGAACTTTAGGCAGACGGCTGACATTGATATGCAGCTCTACTATAACGAGATAACCAACTTCGACCCAATCGAGAACTTCTCGGGCAACTATTACGCGGGCGGCAAAGCCGGGGATAACAGCTACAGAATAAACGACCTTCGCATAAACGATGCGCGTGTGCCGCAGTACAGGGTCGGCTTGTTCGGCAACGTTCTGCGGGGCGGCAACATTAGAGAGCTGTCGCTGTACAGACCTCAAATAACCGCTGTAGGCGGTAATGTGTCCGCGTTGGCGGGTGAAACGACAGACGCGGACATCAGAAGCATATGGATATATGACGCGGTAATTGAGGCAACGGGTAACGGAATCATCGGAGCGGCCGCGGGAGAAATGACGGGCGGCTCGGCGCGTGATATATTGGTACGCGGCGCGAATGTCAGCGCGGCGGCTCTCGGCAACGTCAGCGCGGTTATAGGTCGCGCGGAAAACACTGAAATCTATAACATTACCGCCGATACTGAATATACAAGTTTGGGACTGATAATCAACGCGCCTGTTGCTGAAACTGTCGGCGCGGCGATAGGTGATATGCTCGGCGGCACGGCGCGTAATATAAAGGTTCACAACGCCGAGGTCAACGCGGACGGCGGCGGAGCTATAAGCGCGGGTATCGGTAAATCTGAGGGCGGCGGTATTGAGGATGTTTCAATCTATTACCCCGTGATTACCGCGAATGGCGGCGGTAATGTCGGCGCGGCTGTCGGCTTTATGGACAACAGCGCGGCTCTGAAGATACTGACCGAAAACGCTCTTGTAAATGTTTCGGGTATCGGTAACATCAGCGCGGGTATCGGCTTAATGACAGGCGGCACGGCGAGTGATGTCACCGCATTCCAAGGGATTGTCGAAGCTAAAAATGCCGCAAACTCGAATGTCGGCGGCTTGGCGGGAAGGCTGAACGGCGGCACGATAGAGCTGTCTAAAAGCTGGAGCAACATCGAAGTGACAGGCGGCGGCGCGAACGCGGGCGGCTTGGTCGGTGAGATTACAACGGGCGGCATACTCAGCGAATCATTCAACGCGGGCTTCTATAACGCGCATGAAAGCACGAACAGCGCGGGCGGCTTCGGTTGGATAACAACAAACAGCGGCAATGTCGGCGGTCTCGCGGGTACAAATAGCGGCACAATCTCCAACAGCTTCAATAACGCGCGTGTGGTGGTGTCAGACGTTTCCCTTACGCCGGAAAATGAGGGTCTGCTGTCGTATGACCCGCTCTCAGGCGCGGGAAGCGTGACGGCGGGCGGCATAGTCGGTGTTAACAGCGGCACATTGAGCGGCACCTATGCCACAAACCATGTAGGCACTTATGAATCAAGCTACGGCGGCATAGCGGGTAGCGGAGCTTATGACGGCACAAACTTCTTTATCGCCAACGGCTGTGACGGAGACGGTTCGGTATCCAAAGAAGTATTGCGCGATAACCCGCTTGGCGGCGTGTTCGCGAAAGGTTCTCGCGCGGACAACTATGACGCGACCGAAGGACTGAACACCTACGAGGATTACCCGTATCCGGTATTGGTGAGCAATCCGTTTGACAATTTCATCGGTTGGGAAGACATCAAGGAAATGAACATCCGCCTGATTCTCAACTCCATCGAACTGCTCTATTACGAGCTGTATGATGATAACTCTGTGGGCTATTGGGGCGATGAAGAATACGATGAAGAAGGCGATCCTGTCGGACCGTTCAACACCCTACGCAACGACAAAACGGTTATAAATGACGGCTATGTGCTTGATTTCATCATAGACGATGAACTGACAGAGGGTTATATCGACTTGGTTATCGGCGCGTCGTCCGGCAGACTGACAATTAGAGATATGGATACGGCTGCCCCGAGCTCCACATGGAGCAATACCATGGGCGGCATTGAGAACTCAATCCAGTCACTTGTAAAATACACATATGACCCGGGTGACGGCACAGAAGTGCAAACGAGAATCGCGGTATTCTTTAAGAACGACTTCTTAGAGCCGCTTGCGAGCGGCGACCTGTTCATCGAGTTTAAGGTGGAAGCCGAAGACATGGCGGATGACTACGCGAAGTTCTTCAATCCGCTGTTCCCGAAACAGATAGTTGACGACATCCCGAATCCGTTGCCGGATTCGTACCAAATCCGCTCACCGCGCCACTTTAAGAACATCAGCAACGCGCTTGACTTGGACTACAACCAAGCACTGACACTTGACTTCACCGATTACTCGCTGACCGCGACATTCACGGGCGGTACGGACGTAAGCGGCACGGCAACCCCGCTGAACAGAGTGGAAAGCGGGTCGGGCGGCATAGTGACGGGTACGTTTACAGGCAACTATAACGGCTATGAACACAATATCCAAGGGGTAACAAAGGCCGATAAAGGGCTGTTTGAAAACAACGGGGGAACTATAGAAAGCCTAGTTCTGGCAAACTCAACAATCATCAACGGAAACGGAATAGCGGGAACAAACGGCGGCACAATCCAAAACAGCGCGGTAACAAATGTAAAAATCAGCGGCGGTAACGACATCGGCGGCATAGCCGGCGTGAACAACGGCAAAATAGAAAAATGTGAGGTTACAGACACAGAAATCAACGGAACAGACGACATCGGCGGCATAGCGGGTCGAAACAACAGCGAAATTACAGGCTGTGAAGTAACAGACGTAACCCTCAGCGGCAGTAACCGTATCGGGCTTGCGGCGGGTACTAACAGCGGCACTATATCCGATGTTATAGTAAGAGATTCCGAGGTTACAGGCGACATCATCGGCGGTATAGTGGGATTAAACGGAAGCGGCGGCGAAATAACGCTCTGCGATATAGATAATATCACCTTAACAGGCGGTAACAATGTCGGCGGCGTTGCGGGTAATAACGCGGGCGAGATAAGCGAAATAACTATAACAGCCGTTAGTCCAACAGGCGTTGACAACATCGGCACTGTCGCGGGTATAAACAGCGGGAGGATTGAAACCGTAACGATTGACGCAATCAACGTCACAGGCACTGGCAGCAACATAGGCGGCTTTGTCGGTGAGAACACGGGCGAAATCACGATAGACGGTATGACATTTACCGCCCCGACAGTCACGGGCAAAGATAATGTCGGCGGCTTTGTCGGCAAAAACGCCGAAAGCGGCGTTATCAATGCCGAGGGTGTAAGCGTCACCAACGCCGAGGTAAAAGGCACGAACAACATCGGCGGCTTTGTCGGTGAGGACAAGGGCGAAATCAATATTGATGACATGGTATTTACCTCTCCGTCAGTCACGGGCGTTGATAATGTCGGCGGCTTCGCGGGTGCGGCAAACGATATTTCCGGTTTGACGATTACAGGCGCGACAGTAACAGGCACGGGCGAGAATGCCGGAGGCATTGCGGGTAAAGCCAACAAAATAGAAGATTCTAAGGTTGAAGATTCCACGATAGACGGCAAAGACAATGTCGGCGGTATCGCGGGTAGTGTCAAGGACAGTATTGAAGATTGCCAAGTGACGGATGATACAACCGTAAAAGGCGGCAAAAATGTCGGCGGTATTGCGGGTAGTGTCGAGGATGATGGAAGTATTGATAATTGCCAAGTGGCAAAATCAACCGTTACAGGCACGGGCGAAAACACGGGCGGTATTGCCGGGCTGAACAACGGCGAGATAACCAACAGCATGGCCGGCGACCCCGCCGATATAAACTTGAAAGTCGATGTTAAAGGCACAACCAATGTCGGCGGCATTGCGGGTGAAAACAAAGGAACTGTAGGCACTTCCGCCGTGTTATACTCGACTGTTAACGGCACGGGCAACAGCACGGGCGGCATTGCGGGACTGAACAGCGGCACGGTTGAAGATGTCTTCTTCCTGTCGGTGGCTGATATAACAGCTATCCCCATTTCCGCTGACGGCGGCGGCATTGTCGGCGAAAACAGCGGCACGGTTACCCGCTCGTTCTATCTCGCTCCCGCGCCGGGTCCGGGAGGGGAGATTGTAACCGATGGCGTGACGGCAATGGAACTCTACCCGATTGTGCGGAGCGGCAGTTTCACTAACGTAAAAGACAACTACTACCTCTCCGGCAGCAGTTACTCCTTAAACGAGGGGACAACTTGGACGGAAAAAAGATATAACTCCGGCACTTATGACGACGGGACGCAAGACCGCATAATGTTCCCGCCGAGTGAGCAGGGTAAAGGCACATCGACTAAGTTTTTATACTTGGAATGGTTGGCGACCGCTTATGGCGCGAATGAGCTGATGAATGACGGGTTATGGCATCAGCCGGGCGGAAGAGACCCGTACCCGTACCCCGCTCTTAAAGGCTCGTCTTCCTCCGATTCCAAAGACTGGTGGACTGTTCCGGTTAGATGGCCGGAGGTCGGCAGCCCGATACGCCCCGACCAGTTAGACCGCGATGATTGGGAGAAAACTTTCCTAACGTCTGAAAGAGCCGACGCGCCGAACTTTGTAAACGGCGATTTTACTGATGATTTAATTATACCGCCTGTGCCTGCACCTACTCATGTAACTATACCGCCCGGATACACGCTCCCGACAAACCCATCGGCAACCCAAGGCGGCGTGGACAACATTTTAATACCGCCTTATCAGCATATGAGTACGCAATGGTTCAGCATAGATATGAGCGCAATCAGCGGGTGGTACACGCGCCCGGTAGACCCCGCGCTCTTCAATCCGGATACGAACGGTTACTATATGCCGGAACACCGCCCGGGTCCGAATCAGAATGGAACAGGTGATTTTAGAGCTCCATATAGCTATTCTAATCCAAGTAGCGTACCCAGATGGCGTATTATTGAGTTGCAAGAGCCGAATACTTCAAACGCTTTTATGCGTACTAATTATCTTGGACAGAACAGGGCGAGAAACGCGGTTAACGCGACTACTAACGTTCGCAATTCGCCATTCCGTTACGCGGAGCTTAATGCCGAATCTCCGGGAACTTTATATCAAGTTCTGCCGTCTACCCCCGGAGCGCAGTTCTACTATTCGTTCTACCACGCCACCAACGGTTTTAATCCTTCTGCAGGCACTGAAACTACGGTGGGTATGCCGGATTGGATGATTGCCGCTCAAAGACCTCCCGATGGTGGGGGAGACAGGCTGCACTTCTATCTCTCGCGTGTTGATGAGAACGAGCCAACTTATGTTGACTCTGTGAACATTCTTGAAAATGAGGCATACGCGATAGAGCGTGATAGCCGGATGGTAATGATTCGCCCCTGCGAATCCCCGCGCTCACAGCCGACACACAACGGAACAACGGCTAATGTAGGCAATCTTAATAACACCGCAAACATGGGCAATACCGCCGGGTTGATTCTCAATCCGATTGCGTGGAATACCGTCAGATACGGCGCGTCAACGCAAGGTTATCCAACCGGAAACACAAGCGGCGGTCCGTATGATTTGAGTTATCATCGCGGCAGAAGTTATGTACAGCCGCTCGGTCATACGGTAACCCAGAACATCCCAACCGGAACGGTTTACCTCTACGATGTATGGGTCGGCGCGACCACTACCACCGCCACCAACGGCGGAACGCGCACCGGATACGGCATAACGTTCTGGTCAACCGCCAATCTTACCAACACCGCTACCGGAAGTAACACCAACATTCCTCTGGGCGGCATGACGCAGGCGCAGTACGAATCAGGCACATGGACTTGGTTGGCAGACGCGAGAAATAACGTCATCGGGTATTGGGGTATTGAATACGGTTGGAAGCATTTCTACGGCGAATACACCGTTCCGGCGGGACAGACACAGACAGAGTTTGCGTTCCAGTCAAGGTCGGGTCCGACCCGCGTAAATGTCGGTAACTACCTTGACGGCGTGTCTTTCAAATCCGGCGCGTTCCTTTCAATCAACAAGTATATCAGAGACGGCGCGGAAAACATTAAGTTTGTCAAGCCGGGAGATGAATTGACGGTTGAGCTTCATGTGCAGAGCTGGGGCGAAATCGCGGCGGACGGTATCGTGATAATCGACCAAATTACACCGTTCAGCGAATATATCGAATATGTCAACGGGAGCGCAACGGTCAGCCTTGGCTCGATTCAATCGGCGGGCTATAATAACGGCGAGGTTACAATAACGCTGAACCCAAGCACAAGACTTACCATGGGGCAGAGCCTTATAGTAACATTTAAGATAAAGGTACTCGAAGAGTTATCGAGCAACAGCGATATTTCTACCCTGCTGTATTATTTCAGAAACCAAGCCGTTGTCACCTACTTGCAGGATAAGAGCGATTTCAAACTTGACGCATACAATTTTGAAGTATACCGCAGAAGGAACGGTTCAGCCGAGGATGTGCAGATTTTCATCGACCCGATTAAACTTAATAAAACAATAACAACCGGTGACGGTACGCTTATCGACGGGCCGTTCGATGTGTCATTGACAGTTTCAAACAACTTGGAAGGAGAGGCACTCCGCAAGAGCATTGACACAACGGGACTTATCGACATCATGCTTCCCCCCGGATTCCAGTTGGCATCCGGCGGCATAACCCGCACAATTAACAAGGGGTTGCCGGGAGAATCCACACAAACCTTGAATCCGGGTACTGATTATACGCAGACCACCACGAGCGGCGGTAATCGCATAACGATTAGAAATGTCGGCTTGGGTGAAAAGTCCGGAACACACATTTACTCTATTGATTATGACTATAGGATAGAGTATGTGGGTAACGGTTACGGCGTTTCATTTACCCATTACGCCGCCGACTACAGGTATCTGTATACAAAGCTCAACGATGACGGAAGCGTTGACGAAGCGTTAGACGTTATGCTGAGTTTCCCGCAGGCGGTGGTCGGTATCAGCGTTAAAACGCAGGACGATGAATTTGAGGTAAGCGGCGGAACGAGCGTACTCAATATAACGAGAAACAGTAACTTCGCGCTTAGGTATGCCGATGACAACTATGACGTAACGCCTGTAGTAAGATTGTACGACAGCGGCGGAACTTTGGTTACAGCACAAATTGACGGCGACTATTTCATCGACAACGATGATTATACGGCAATTTTACGCAGGGCAACCAACAGAATCGAGTTTACGCCCAAACCGGGCGCGAGCGGCGAATTTGAGTTCTATTATCGAATCACGCTGACCGCGACAAAAGCGGGCGCGGAAATCGAGAGCTTTGAGTTGTCGTCAGATACTAAAAAGATAACGGTGACTGTCCATGCGTCCGACACGCTTGTATACTACGAGGAGTACGCGGACGGTTACGGCTTATACGCCGGAACAGTCAGCTTGCCGTCTGCCTTGTCCGGATTGGACGACGCGAAAGCGATTTTGGGAAGCGGCTACGGTGTGCTGAACACCACGACAGGCGGCGAAGACTTGGGGAACGGCTTCTATCTGCACATAAAGTATGAGCAGGATACGACTACCGCTGCTTCAAACTTAAACTTAGTGACGGTTAATGATGACGAAGGCAGCCCAATAGGCCAATATCACCCGAATTTCGCGAAAGCCGTATATACTAAAGACACAACATCACCGTTAACACCAACACCATCAACACCCGAAACATTCTCCATCCGCACACCCGTGCAGATGATGAACATCAGCAAGCTGCAAGGGGTAGGCGGCAGTGGAACGGAGGACATCACATTCAACCAAGAGCGCGACCTTGACTTTGACGGAATCACGTTAACTAACTCAATCGTAACGGGGACGTTCGAGGGGACATTTGACGGCGGCGGGTTTGAGATAAGTAATGTGACGATAAGTGCCGCAGGTGTTGATGACATTGGGTTGTTTAGTGTAAATGACGGTGAAATTAAGAATATTGAGCTAAGACCCATTGTAGACATTTTAGGACGGGACAGGGTCGGCACGATTGTCGGATATAACAACAACGGAACTATTGATAGCTGTAATGTGATTGGCAATCCGGGCGGCACAGGTATTGATATTACAGGCGTTGGTGTATCCACAGGCGGTATCGCGGGAAGTAACTCCGGAACTATTTCCAACTGCAATATACAAGATACCTCAAGCACAATTAAAGGCGCAACCAATGTCGGCGGTATCGCGGGAAGTAACTCCGGCAGCATTGAAAATTGCGGCATATTAAATGTAAAGATTGAAGGTAACGACTATGTCGGCGGCATCGCGGGACTGAATGGCGGCACGATTGATAACTGCGCTATATCAAATGCAAGCATAATCGGCGACAATTACGTTGAAAAAATCACTACTAACGAAGGCAGCGGCGGTTTTGATAATTGTATCGAGATTGGTGTTGTTGATGTTGTTTACAACAGCCACTCCGCCCCATCGCCAGAACCCATCGACTATGAAGAACTGTATGACATTCTTGAGTATGTGCGTGATGAGCTTGACGAAAACGACTATACCACCGACAGTTGGGCTAATTTGATGGATGCCGTGGATACTGCAAATGGTGTAATATCTGACAGCTATGCGGGCATAGCAGACCAAGATGATATAAACTATGCCGTGACTGTTGTCCAAGACGCAATCGGCAATCTCGTGCTTGATACAGGCGGCGGCGCAGTCGTTGTTTGCCCAGACTGCCTTGAAGAGCCGTGTGTTTGTGTAGTCTTAGATTATTCCGGTCTGGAGGCCGCTATCGCCGAAGCGGAAGCATTGTATCCTGACTTAGCAGCAGTAGCCCACGCGAGCTTGACAAGTCTACAGGATGCCGTGGAAGATGCAAGAGATAGTATTTATTCAACGCAAGGTGATATTGATGCCGCTAAGGATGCTTTGGATGCTGTTCGTTTGGCAATAATCGCCGGATTACCTGTATTTCTTGTGCGGCGCAAAAAATTCAAATTCACCAAAAAATAACGTAGGGGCGGCCGTTCGTCCGCCCGCGTTTCCGCGTTTTTCGTAGGGTCGGGCTTCCATGCCCGACCGTTTTTGTAACCACCCGTTCGTAACAACCCCCCGTCCGCCTGTGGCGGACACGGACACCACCGCGTTCGTTATCGCGGACACCATGTATGGTGTCCCTACAGAAAACCACCGCGTTCGTAGGGAGCGGCATATATGCCGCCCGCCGTTGGGGGGCGGGGGCGGTGTCCACGGCGCGCCGAGGGTGTCGCGCCCTACAGGGGGCGAAAATACGAAACATTTTTTACAGTCGGGGCATATTGACTAAACGGCGATAATTTGATATTATATTGATAGATAATGTCGGAGTTATTCGGTATAGGGGGAAAGAAGTGTGAAAAAACTGTTTACTTTCAAAAAACTGTCCACTCAGATTACCTTTATGGTCGGTGTGATTATTTTAATTGTCGCCGGGGGTGTTGCGGGTTATATGCAGACCCGTATTATTACCGAAATCGGCAGACATTCAAAATTGAACCTTCAGTATCAGCTGCTCGAGTTGGAGGAATCCTCCAATCTTGAGTTCATTGACGCGGCGTATTCGGCGGACAGTCTTCTGAATCTGACAACGGTGCGGTTTGACATTGAGGCGTATAAAAAAGACCCCGCGTCCTACCTTGATTATCTGAATGACGGTATGGGTGATTTTATCCGCCATATAATAAGCGAGTCTAATTATATAACATCCGCATATATTGTTCCGCACCCGGATTTAGCGGGATACCCATATGTGGGGGAAATTTATTACTGCCAAACGGATAACGGCATTGAGCTTGTTGACGATCCGCCTACCTACGAGATGTATGATGAGACAGACCCCGACTATCAATGGTTTTATGGCGCGTATAACTCCGGTAATCCGTATTGGTCGCCTGTATATCTTGATATTACTGGCATAACGATGGTCAGCTATACCATGCCGATACTCATCAACGGTGAAAAAGCGGGTGTTGTCGGTGTGGATATATCGCTTGCTTATGTAGAGGATATCATAAAGCGCATAAAAGTCTATGACACGGGATTTGCGCTTCTTAAAGACAATTACGGCGAATTTTTTGAAACAGGCGATATTATCAAGAACCTCGGAAACAGCGAGCGTGAAAAGTTAATTTCTGCCGCTCAAAACAACGATAAGGTTTTTGAAATCAGCTTAGGCGATAAATACTTAATGGCAACGCATACCTTATCGAATGGTTATACGCTTTACATTGCGGCTCCCGTAAAGGAAGTCACCGCAGGAGTTACAGTTTCGCTTATTCGTTTTATCATTATCTTTATCGCCGCTTATGCCATTGTATTGATTATCTCTTATTTTGTCGGGAAAAATATGGGGACTTCGATTTCCGCGCTGTCTTCCTTTATGAGAAGAGCAGGGTTGACCGGTAATATCAAATGCACGCCCGAAGAAGAGCGGCAATTTGAGGAATTCGCAAAAAGAGACGATGAAATCGGACGATTAATCGGGGATTGCGGAATATTTATTGACCATATTATCGTAATAGCCGATGATTTAGAACACATCGCTGACGGCGACTTAACTATACAGATAAAAATGCTTTCGGAATCAGATGTAATGGCGGTTTCACTGAATAAAACGCTGGAGACTCTTAAAAATATGTTCAGCGGGATTCATGTTTCCGCCGGTGAAGTTTCAAACAGCTCCGGTCAAATCGCGCAAAGTTCTTCTACGCTGTCAAGCGGTTCTGTTGAACAATCAGAATCCATTCAAGAACTTTCTGATTCGATTGAAAAGATTCGTGTCCAAACCATTCAAAACGCCGAAATCGCGAGGGAAGCTGCTGAAATGTCCAACGAAATCAGAAACAACGCCGAAAAAGGAAGCGAGCAAATGGAACACATGATTCAGGCGGTGACGGAAATCAATGTAGCGAGTGAACAAATCAGTAAAGTCATTAAGGTCATTGATGACATTGCTTTCCAAACCAATATTCTCGCTCTGAATGCGGCAGTAGAAGCGGCAAGAGCGGGTCAGCACGGAAAAGGTTTCGCTGTTGTCGCCGAGGAAGTCCGTAATCTCGCCTCAAAAAGTGCGGAAGCCGCAAAAGATACAAGCGGTCTAATCGAAAATTCAGTTGCTAAAGCCAATCTCGGAATGGGGATTGCTGCCGAAACCGCCGAATCTTTAAAAGAAATTGTAGGCGGTATTAACAAAAGCACCGAAATTATCAATAAAATCGCCGATGACTCACATGAACAGTCGACATCAATCAGTATGCTTAACGCGAGTATAGAGCAAGTTTCACAAGTTGTTCAGAGTAATACGGCGGCAGCGGAAGAAAGCGCAGCTTCGTCGGAAGAAATGAACGCGCAGGCAAGCATTTTAGAAGGTTTGATTTCAAAATTTAAATTATAGAATAGGCACCCTGTTTTAAAATCCGGAATATAACGATAATCCGCTTGAACTTTCTCAGTTCGGGCGGATTTTTTGTATTTATGTACGAATAAAAAGAGGGATTGCAACACCCACCCCACTCCTCTAACGGTCAGAAATTATGCGGCACTGATTAACAGCGTTCCCGCTCCGTTTTCTTACCGTGAAATGGGATTCATCAACAACACGACCGACCGTGCAAGATTCGACATAGTCGAAAAGCAAAAGCGGTACGGTGTATGCGGCGGTAATAGGTGACACCGATATGTTTGTTGTGTAGGGAGAGCCCTCTCCTGCAGGGCGAAAACTGTAAGGATCGCCCTGCTTTTTCGGAAGGTTATGTTTTAGAAGACTGTTCCAGCAACTTTAAAATTTCATTTAACTTTTGTTTAACTAAAGTCGTTTCGGGGTCGTCTTTCTTGGTCATTTCACCATCTTTGCT
>Ga0082212_10000428_pt1 | contig 61474 bp, 43 predicted proteins | sample TergutNt197P3_FD_71548 | JGI IMG/M metagenome (GOLD analysis project Ga0082212, IMG submission 71548) | Neocapritermes taracua P3 segment gut microbial communities from Petit-Saut dam, French Guiana - Nt197 P3 | ecosystem: Host-associated > Arthropoda: Insects > Digestive system > Gut ... | reverse complement strand
GGCGATGCTTTTTGGGCACTGTTTGCCAGGGGATTTTAGAGCCGTTATAGCGCAACGTGAAGTGCATCAATTCAGAATTCTGAGTTTTGCAACTGCCAGATTACTGCACCATTCTCTTCCATCTATCCGCCAGGCTTTCATATTCCAGTTTCTTTGCAAGCTCGATGATGTCTGTGACATTCTCAAATTTGCCGCCGCGAGAAGTCCAGGCATCAACAACGTCTTCTGCGTCCCTCAGTTTTCCGTCATGCAACAGCGCGGAGATGAGCAACTTGCCAATTGTCCACGTGTCACCAGCGAAATAATAATTGCCGCCGTCTCTTCTGTTTCTGCTGTCTAGGGATGCTAATTCACGCTCCCATGGTTGGCGCAATAATTTGGCGGCTTCGGCCCAGCGCTCCTGATTGATACATTCGCTGTAATACGTATTCATGACAGAAGTTGGTGGAAACGAGCCTGGCCCAACGAGTGGACTTGGCACAAGGCTTTCCAGCAAGGGTGTAAAGGGCCGCACATCGCCATCGACGCGGCGCCAGATAGTCCAAGCCCCCCATATGGATTCCGACATGGGCCGCTGTTTGAGGGCCGCTTCCAATTTGGGCAATATGGCCTTAGCCGCCGCCCTCATCAAGTTGCTATTTGTGGCGTAGTACAACATAGAAACAGAGTTATTCGGGCGGTTTAGTGCTGATTCTTTTTCAAAGTAGGCCCTAAAGTTTTTGGCACATTCGCCGTACAAGTCATAATCCAGGTCATCGTCTAGCATCTCATTGGCATCCAAATTAGATGAATCCATCTTTGACCTAGCGTCGATGAGGAAGTCGTGTGCCAGCACATATTGCGCAAAGGCATTGTCAGGATGGTTGCGCAAATAGTCACGGGCCAGTTCGCCAGGGGTTTTATACCCCTTTTTTTTCAGGGCCTCAAAAATTAGTTCCTCCTTGGGCGTGCCCTCGCCTTCGGCAACCAGGCGGTTGCGTTCGTCAAACAGTGCCCACCGTGTCTCGTTCTGCGGCCATCCAAGACTATAGCTAGAACTAAAGTAATTCTGAATTTTGTAGAGGAATTGCGGAATGGCCTCTCTGACATTATGCATAATGATGAATGGCCCTGTATTTATTGATGAGGTATTGTATCGCTGTACAGAATCATCCTGTGCTTTGGTGCGCCAATCCTGGGCCATGTATGTATGGCCAAGAGATTGGGCCAGATTGACCATGGTTTCTCGTTTTTCTGCCCCTCCAAAAAACAACACGTCTTCAAAGACGGCGCTGGCCTCCTCCAGGCGGTTGAGTCTAAGCAGGCCTTCCAGCATGGGTATGAGCGAGGAATCCGTGGGATAGCCTTCAATTCTAGTGTCCTGCATGGAGACGACCATCATACCGCCACCCGGAAACCATCCCCGCTCCCCTTCACTTGGATACCGATTAAAACCCACCCCCGATTTTGCCAGTCTCACCACCTGCTCCCAATCGCCGATTGCCCTGGCCTCTCTGGTGAGCCAAACTGCCACGTTGGGGGCTGGGCAGGTATGGCCGCCAGGGTAGGTAAAGGCGTCCAGGCTTTTTAATAGCCCCTTCCAGTCCCTGTTTTCCAGGCTCCTGGCCATCCAGGCCCATACATTCCAATAAGACTGACTTGTCGGAGCTTCCTGCAGAGCTACCTCCACCTTTGCTATGTGTCTGGCAAAGACTGATTTCATTATTGGACTGTATTGTTCGGCCTGGTCTTCTTCTTCGGCCCTAAAGAAGGGCATCTCTATTCCCCGCCAGTTGCTCTGAAAAGCTGTGTCGACTTCCTGGGCCAGAGAGGCCCAGATGGTCAGGTCTGCCTCTGGCCCGAGTTGTTCTTGTTTTCCACTGTTTTGCTTTATTTCGGCTGATTGCAGTTTAATTGCCCTTCGCCTCAACTGTTTGAAGAGGTCTAGCCGTGCATCGAGGTGGTCTGGGTATATTCTCAAAAAATTACGCAACTGTTTAACCGGGCTTATTAGTCCGGCCCGTTCGAGCCTAGAAATGAATTCTTCAGAGGTGATGGCACTGTTGCCCTGGGCAATGGCCTCGTTTGTGGCGTCCAGCAACAGCCAGCGGGAACCTCTGAGTGCATACCTATCGTTTAGCCACTTGTTAAATTCAGCAGGGTCGAAACGCCCCATGGCCGGTTGTATTTCAGTGCCAGTGGTTTCGAGTACTGTTATGTCGAATTCAAAAATGCCCTCTTCGTCCAACAGCTTATTCCATGTAACTTTCTCCTGGGCAGACCAAGTCCCGATCAAAAGCAACTTGTTACCCGGAAAGCGGCTGAGTTGGGCCATGAAGTGCTGTTCGGGAGCCTGGGCAGATAGGCACAAATTGGCTGTCATTAACGCAAGGCAGCCCAATTGGGTCAATAGCTTCATGGTTCGTGACATGGCGTCTCCGAAAGCTAGAGGTTAAAACTGCGGAATACTTATACTAAGTTGCGTTCAAAATACTTTGAACGCGAAACTAGAAACTGGTATTACAGGCCCACCTAACAAAGCCAAGTATATCCATTGCAGTTTTAGGCTGTAGGCACAGCCTAAAACTGCGGAATACTGGGCTTTGTTCCCCATGTCCCATGTGGTTCCGCTCCCATAGTAAAGACAAGGGTGCCGCCATTGATGATCTCTTTGTAGTGCAGGAATGGGTTGTCCAGGTTTTTTCCATTTACCTTCAGGGACTGGACATAAATGTTCTCTTTTGACAGCCCCTGCGCCTCTACGCGCAAGTATTTGCCGTTTGCCATGCGAAGTTTGACCATGGGTAGCGCCGGGCTACCAATAGTGTAGTAATCGCTGACCGGGCTGACCGGATAAAAGCCCATCACGCTAAAGAGGTACCAGGCCGACATCTGGCCGCAGTCGTCGTTACCTGAGAGCGAATCCGGCTTGTTGCCATATTGAGTATCAATGATCTGATGTATCCTCATAGCCGCCTTGCCAGGTTGGCCGATATATGTATAGAGGTAGGGGATATGGTGGCTGGGTTCATTCCCATGCCAGTGCGCGCCAATTCGCCCAACGCTTTCGTTGTGCTCTCCTGTGGACACATTTCCCCGGTACTCAAACAGCCCGTCGATCCTTTTCGCAACACCTTCATTGCCGCCCATCAATGCCACCAGGCCTGGTACATCGTGGGGGACGTACCAGGAGTACTGTGCGGTAGTGCCTTCCGTGATGTCGCCGAAGTTGGCCGCGCCTCCGCCGTAGTCATGCAGGTCAAAGGGAGTGCGCCAATTGCCCTTTGAATCTCTGGGGCGCATCCAGCCGAATCCAGGATCGTAGATGTTTTTGTAATGTCCTGCCCGTTTAATGAAATAGTCGTAGTCCTCTTTTTTGCCAAGGGCCTTGGCCATTTGGGCGACGCAATAATCGTTGTATGCATATTCCAGAGTTTTCGACAGGGATTCGTTTTCTTCGTCAAATGGCACCCAACCTAGTTCTGCGTACCTCATGATGCTGTCGTGGTCGGGATTCATTGCCGTTGTTTTAATGGCCTGATACGCCCTTTCAGGGTCAAACCCTTTGATTCCCTTGAGGTACGCGTCAGCTATGACAGAAACAGCGTGGTAGCCAATCATGCACCACGTCTCTCCACCGTCCAACTCCCATATCGGAAGCAGGCTATCTGCGCTCTGGTCGTAGTGGGCCAGCATTGAATTGATCATGTCGGCGGTGCGCTTCGGGTGAATCAAATTGAGGAATGGGTGCAGGGCTCGGTAGGTGTCCCACAACGAAAAAACAGAATACCTTGTAAATCCCTGCGCTTTATGGATGTTGTAGTCATGCCCACGATACTCGCCGTTTATGTCCTGATATACATTTGGCGTGAGCAGGGCATGGTAAAGGGCTGAATAATAGTTTTCCTTTTCATCTTGCGTGCCCTCAATTTCAGCCACCTGAAGTTCTCTTTCCCATTTTGCCTGTGTCTCAGCCACGACTCTTTCAAAATCCCAGTGGGGGATTTCTCGGTCGAGGTTCATCGCCGCATTTTTGGCGGTGACGGGGGAAATGCCGATTTTTACCTGTATGGGCTCGTCCTTATTGGTTTTATACTTGGCTAAAAACTGGATATTTGTCCCTGATGCCTCATTGCGGCTCCTGAAGCGATAGTTGGAGGTTGGATTGTCTTTAAAGCGCCGCGCAGATGCTTTGTCGTAGAAGTGTGGCAATCCATCCGACATAATCATGTAGTCGTCAAAAGGCTTTGAATATCTCGCGGTGAAGTAAATATAGCGCTCTTTATTCCAACCATTGAGCATGTGGAAGCCCGCCACGGTTTGATTATCCACCACCCGCACATGAGACCAAATCATCTTGAACCTATTGCCATGCAGTTGATGGAACAAGTCTGTCATAATGGTCGCTTGGTCGGTCTCGGGAAAGGTAAAGCGCATGATGCCTGAGCGATCAGCGGCCGTTAGCTCTACATTTACGCCATTTTCCAGTTTTACTTGGTAGTAACCGGCATAGGCGGCCTCATCCGCGAGGGAGTACCTCTGTCGGTAGCCCGAATCCGGATTCTTTTTGTCACCCGGGACAAGCTTTGGATCGCCTATCTGGGGGATAAATAAAAAGTCCCCCAGGTCAGGTATCCCAGTGCCGCTCAAGTGGGTGCAACTGAAGCCCATGATAGACGTGTCGTCATAGTCATAGCCTGAAGCCGTGCCCCATAGCGAATTTTCTGTGTCTGGACTAATCTGCACCATGCCAAAAGGGGCAGTCGCGCCAGGGAAGGTATTTCCCTCTCCTTGAGTCCCGATAAAGGGATTGACGTAACTGACAAGCTTTGTCGAGTCAGGTTTTATTTGTGCAAAGTCGCCAGAGTTTGTTACAGACTCCTTGTTGCAATTCATAAGCGGAATCAGCAGGGCCACTGACAGAGAAAACAAAAAAGAAGTGTGCTTTGGTTTCATAGATGGCCTCCGTGTGCTATGAAAAGTGGGCTTCGAACTGCTATATCTACGTCAGTCAATCATTTTCATAAATTCAGTCCAAGTCACACAGCTCGAAGGCAAATCGGTACATCAATTTAGAGACTTTTTCCAAAAGTTCTGGTTGCATCAAGTTTGGCGTATCTCCAGGCAGGTGGTACAGATCCGCAGGGCGAGGGCCGTTGGAAGACAGGGAAATCAGAGGCACGCCTTTTCTGAAAAATGGCACTATATCGCCACTCCTCACGCCTATTGCTCTGAGTGTTCTTATATTCCCGAGCACTTCCAGGCCCTGGTCTGAGGTGCTCAGTTTTTCGCGGTGGGCTTCCATCAATTCACTCATGCTGCCATTCAGTTTAGTCCCGATGCCGACCATGTCGAAATTGATCATGGCGGAAATTTTTTTGAACTGGGGAGGCAGGTTTTCAGCAAAGAATGCTGATCCTGCTCCGCCCTGCTCTTCGCTTCCAAACAAAACAAAAACCACGCCCCTTTTTGGTTTTATTTTGTTTTTTACAAATGCTTTTGCTATTTCGATCACGGCCGCGCTACCAGAGGCATTGTCCTCCGCGCAGGGAAACCTGAGGCCCAGGTGATCCCCAACACCGTCCAAGTGGGCGCCAATTACTACGCATTCGTCCTTTAGCGCTGGGTCAGAGCCAGGAAGCCATGCGACCACGTTATAGCCTTCGGCATTTGGAAAATATCGGGCCTTGACCGAGAGGTCAATAGTCGCCTCCAGCGCAAATGACGCTGGCTTCTTTGTTTCCCGCAACCGCTTGGTCAGGTCTTCAGTCGTAGTGCCTTTGATGGCTATTAGCTTGTCAAAAAAAGTGTCGCTGATCATTGCTGTATAGAATTGTGGGATCAAATCACCATTGTTATGGGCAATGATGGATGAATAAACATAAATCAGGCCGATAGCCCCCCTGTCGCTGGCTACTTTCATTCTGGTGCGATGCTCATCGTGGTAGACCCACTTGGGGTCATTTTCAGGGGTACCTCTAAAACACAATATGTATTTGCCTTTTACGTCTATGCCAGCATAGTCATCATATCCAAGTTCCGGAGCATGGATGCCCCAACCGGCGAACACAGATGGGGCTTTAGCCTGCCCTGAGTCCGAAAAGAGCAAAGGTATAAAGTCCTTAATCATTTCAGCTGTATAAACGGTTTCTTCCTTAACGGTGGCAACCAGGCTCCCGCCGTCTAGTATGGAATATGCCTGTGGATATGACTGAAGTTCGCCTTTCAGTCCCATAGACTTTAGGCGCGATAGCGAATATTTGGCGGCGTTGGTATATCCCACATCCCCAGTCTGTCTCCCTGCGGTGCTTTTGTCTGACAACCTGGCGACAGTAGCCACAGCGTCCTGCCCCCTAATTGCCGCCTCGCCCCTGGACGTTTGACTCGTTTGTGGTGCTGGATCACAACCCACAAGGGCAACTAAGAACAGTGTTGGAAAAATATTTTTGATGCCCATTTTTTACCTCGTGAAATTAGTTTATACCAAATGGGTACCAAGATATTTTATTGATGCAGGAGCCTATTCCAATAAATGCCGCACGATATCAAAATCCAACCTGGAAGCATACATACAAAGTATCGCCGCCCTGTTCGCCAACCTGGCCGGCCCTGGGGGCAAGAAAGTTTGCACTACGGTTAATGTAGTTGACCTTGATGTTGGCATCCCTGATTCTCACAGGGTTAAGAGCGTAGGTATAGCCAGCCGTTATTTCGGTATATGTAGGAGCATAGTCGCCATTGGCCCTCGTATAAGGGCTCTGGGGGCTGTACCACTCATCGCCTGAGTTATAGTTCATGTGGTCGTAGCGGGCAATAAGCGAGTGGCGGCCAAAAGTGTAGCCAAGTGTCCCATAGTAGCCAAAGAATTTCTGATCCAGGTGGTACCTGTTGGAATTGACATTGCCGCTACCGCTTACCAGAGAAGGGTAGAGCCTCCCAATGGTTCCGACAATAACTTCCGCCGAAACATGGTATCTGGATGTTTGAAAGCGATAGAAACCACCTGTCTGGTCTGTCTTGTCCTTGTTGTCCAGAGCGTCCTTGGTCAATTTTTCTGGCTGTGGATTATCCGGGCTGTACGGATAGAATATGCCAGCCGCCAGCTCCCCGATGTCAGCCCGATTGGTTGAGCCCTGCAATGTATAGGCACCAAAGGTGTGGTTTTTGCCATAATTCATTTCTATTCTGGCAACAATGTCTTTTTGTGCATTTGTATCATTTTGTTTAACATTTCCATTAAACATTCCAAGATAGAAACGGCCTCCAAAGGCATCGGCACTGCCAAATCCGACGCTGGCGACTGCACCGCGATCCAGCGTCTCGCCGAATACTCTGGCCAGTTGTGAGCGCTCAATTAGCAAAAAATCAGCAGGGCCAATAAGTCCTTCTAGAGTCTGCTGGTTTTTCTGTTGCCCCACCTTAAGTTCAATTCTGACTGGAAACTTGTACTTGATGGATACATCCTGCAATATGCTATTTGCACTGTTGCCGCTACTGATAGAGGGGTCTACCTTGGCTTCCCACTCAATGCTGTCGCCAATGGTGCCTATGGCCTTGATCTCAGTCCGTCTGATTACAAAGCCGTTTTCCCTGAACTCGCCCCGCAAGGCGTAAGGCCCTTGCACACTACCGCTATGTCGGAGGTTGTTGTCCATCATCTGGACGTACCACGCCTGAACCAGCCCAGTGAGCCTTGGAGCTTGGGCTACTGCGGAGTCACAGCCGACCATAAGCAGAAAAATTATGACAATGTTTCTTACATTTAACACGTTTTTCCAACCGTCGTACTAAATCGCGTTCAATATTGTAGAGAACACAACCCAATATTAACCATAAATGGAAAAACCACAAATGCGAAACGCGCCGGATGGCGCGTTTCGCATCGTATCTATCTAAAAAATCAGAAGCTTATCTGGAAACAGGCATATATGGTATCTCCGCCTTGCTCGCCAGTCTGCCCAGCCCTAGGTCTTAGGAAATTTGCGCTGGTGCGGTTTACGTAGTTTATTTTGATGTTGGCTGCTCTGATGCGGTCTGGGTTAAAAGCAAAGGTGTAGCCAAATGTCATTTCGTTGTATTCAGGAGTATAGTCGCTTGTAGCACCATTTTCAGTGATTTTGTATGGATTCGTTGTGGTGTACCAATCATCACCGGAGTTGTAATTAAGGTAGTCATAACGAGCAACCACGGAATGTTTGCCAAAGGTGTAGCCGAATGTACCTACATAGCCAAAATATTGTTGATCCAGATGTGTCTTGTGGAAATTGAGAGATGGCGCTGTTCCAGCACCCACGGTGGGCAATACTCTTCCTAATGTCCCGGTAATAAGATCAACCGAAGCATGGAACTGCTTAGTTTGAAAGCGATAGAAAGCACCAAGTTGGTCTGTCTTGTCGAAGTTATTTAAAACTTGTTGCTCAGTCGGAGCCTTGTCTCCTGGGAAGGTTACAGCTTTTAAGTTGTCGAGCTTATCGGCTGAATTACTCACGCCTTGCAACGTATAGGCACCAAATTGGTGGTTGCTACCATAGTTCATTTCAAGCCTGGCAACCATGTCTTTTTGCGGATTGGAATCAAGGTTTTTTCCTGCATCACCTTGAAAGGCCCCGAGGTGGAAACGGCCGTTTAAGCCCTTGGAGTCGCCAAACCCTATGCTGGCAACTGCGCCGCGATCCCTCACATCCCCAAATTGCCTAGCCAACATTGAGCGCTCGATCAGCATTAAATCAGAAGATGACTGCAAGCCTTCCCAAGTGGTCATGCGCTTGAACTGGCCAACACGGAATTCGATCTTGTTGGGCATTTTATACTTGATGAAAATATCCTGCAAAACTGGGTCGCCGGTTATTGTGGGATCAAACATGATTTCCCAATCGATGTCGTCACCAACACTGCCAGCAGCTTTGATTTCTGTTCTTCGGATTGTGAAGCCGTTTTCGTTGAATCTGGAATTGAAGACGCTGGAACTGGGTTGCCTGGTTGAGTTTAGGCGGAGGTTATTGTCCATCATCTGCGTGTACCAGACCTGAGCGAGGCCGGTTATCCTTGGCGCCTGAGCTGTGGCGGGCAACCCCGCGACCAACAGCATGGAGGCTATGGCGATGTTTCTTGCGTTTATCATGTATTCTCCAAAATAAGACCATCCAAGGTCAAAACAAATTGTTCCCTCAGTCGTGTGAAATCGGTGTTAATTGAATGTAAAAATAAATATAATTCTGTAGAATTCATAATTGGCTGTCTGTAATTTGTAGCAACAGGGCTAATTTCCGAATTGGATTTTTTCCGATTTCAAGCCCGAAAGACTTTGTAAATACGCCAATTAAGGAGGCATTCCATGATCGTCTTAACCCTCAACGCAGGTTCTAGTTCTCTCAAATTCAATCTCATTGAAATGACCGACGAAACCGCCCTGGCAGATGGCATGGCCGAACGCATAGGCCTCTCCGAAGGATCCATACGATGGACTATTCAGGGAGAAAAAGGCCGCGTAGAACAAGACATGAAGGATCACAAAGACGCGCTTGAAACAATAATGGGCGAACTCCGAAAGACAGTCCTAAAAGGTAGGGAAGTAGCAGGGGTTGGACACAGGGTGGCCCATGGAGGGCCGAACTTTGGCGACCCGATGCTGATAACTTCGGATGTGCTAAAGGAGATTGAAGGACTTTCCTCCCTGGCGCCCCTCCACAATCCTGCCAACGTGCTGGGCATTAAGACCGCCATGGAGATGTTTCCAGGCAAGCTCCAGGTGGCTGTTTTCGATACCGCCTTCCACAGCTCCATCCCAGACTATGCCTATACCTATGGCTTGCCACACGAAATCTGCAAAAAGCATGGCATCCGCCGCTATGGCTTTCACGGCACCAGCCACCGATATGTTGCAGAGCGCACTGCGGCATTGCTTGGAAAGCCCTTGGACTCCCTGAAAATTATCACCTGCCACCTGGGCAACGGGTCTTCCATCACAGCTGTCGACAAGGGCAAGTCAGTCGATACATCCATGGGGCTTACGCCGGTGGAGGGCATAATTATGGGCACTCGTAGTGGCAACGTAGACCCAGGAGCAATCGTGGCCCTCGTCGATAAAGAAAAACTGGATGCCAACGCCTTAAACACATTACTCAACAAACAGAGCGGATTGCAGGGTGTTTCCGGTGTCAGTAGCGACTGCCGCGACATCGAAGATAACATGGCCACAAATGACAAGGCCAGGCTGACCTTTGAAGTGCTCTGCTACGGCATCGCCAAATATATCGGCTCTTATGCCGTAGCCATGGACGGGATAGACGCAATCACCTTTACGGCTGGCATCGGAGAAAACAGCCCAGGCGTGAGGGCCTGGGTCTGCAACAGGATCAAGAACTTGTTAGGCATCCAGATAGACGAGGCCGAAAACGCCTCCCGAAGTAAGGCCGACCGGCTAATTTCTACTCCGAGCTCACGTACGGCAGTGTGTGTGATACCAACAAACGAAGAGCTCATGATAGCCAGGTACACGGCTAAATTAGTGTGATGTCTAGCCTTCATTCCACGCCCATGCGTTGCAGGTAAGTAACTGCCTCGTTGCGGCCCAGATTCTTTGCCCTCTGGAGCCAGTGTCGGGCCTGGGCCTGATCTTTCGGCCCGCCGAAGCCCCAGGCAAGGAGTTGCCCTGCCTCCAGCATGGCATCGGCATGGCCGCTATTGGCCGCCCTAAGGAGCCACTCCCTCGCCATTGACAAGTCCTGCGGCAGATGGACTGAGCCATTGCGATATAGCATCCCCAGTTCGTACATGGCATCTGGCTCGCTCTTGTCAGCTCTATTTTCTAGTGCCGTCAATGCGCGGCTCAGGCGAATCTCCTTCACTGATCTGCCATAGGCTACCATCAAAAACAGGACAAGTATCACGTAGCACCCCGCAATGACTATAGAACCTCCGGAAAGCCAAAGGAGAAGAAACAGCCCACCGGCCCAAAAGAGAATAACTACGGCTACTTGGGCCACCTTTTGCGGAGTCCTGGAGATGAGGGCATCGGCGCACCTGAGCAAGAACCCAATAATCTCAGAAATGGGGTTTGCCCGACCTTTTTCGTGTGTCTGCACTGGTAAATCAGAGCCTGGGTTATCTATGCCATACAGGTTTTCGGATGGGCCTAATTGATCCATCAGTGTTTGCAGTTGCTTTTGCCATCGCTGGGCGGCATCAAGGTCAACGTCTAGGCCATCGCCTGTTTTTAGAGCTGTTGCCAGTATGCGGAGGGATGGTACATATCCTTTTCTGGCCGCAGCCTCGTGCCACCTGCGGGACAGCGCACGATCCCTTGGCCCGCATGAGCCCCAGCGGGCGGCCTCCCCCACTTCCCAAGCGGCACCTGAATGGCCCAATTGTGCTGCCTTTAAAAAGGCTTGCAACGCGCTGTCTTCCATTCTTTGTTTCTTAAGGATGCTCCCCCACTCATAGAGACCGTCTGGGTTTCCGCACTCGGCAGACCTCTCTGTCATAGCCCTTGCCAATCGGTCGTCTTCTGCAACCCTGGCCCACTTAAGCCAAAGGCCGCCAGCATCCGAGCTAAACCTGGCAATTAGGCTTCTGGTAAATAAGTCCAATCGCCAGAGCCAGCCAGCCCCACCCCTGCCCATAACCCACTTGAATGCCAGATAAATAGCAAAGAGAATGGGAACGATTAGGGAGTAGTAAGCTACATTTAATATCAGCCACGTCGCATACGGCGGCAAAACCCTTAACAAGAGGGCCACGGCCATGGGCCCTGTCAAAATGCACAGTGCCATGATTTTCGCCAGCGGCGAAAGTTCTTTCCAGCTAGGATATTTTTGTTTTTCCACTTCGAATACCATTTTCAGTTTCTAATGCAATAAATACTATATGCAGATCCGCATGGCACATTGGTTTTGGTCTCGTAACTAGTGTCATGTTCCCGAATTATGTAAGTTATGTTTTCAAACAACCCGACAGGCAAAGCCTACCTAAAAAGCCTATGAATGCTTTCCGGGGGAACTCCAGTCGCTACGCTCCTTTCGCCTCCCCCGCACCCCCTGCTAGTGTCGCGTCTGTGCAAGTCAATCTCCCCAAATTCGGCTCAAAATATGAACATAATCCTATGTAATTAATTCGCGGACGCGACACTAGTAACTGATATCACCTGGTCAACTTGCGGTACTTGATTCTGTGGGGGTCGAAGGGCTTAAGGCCCAGCACATCTTTTCTGTAATGTTCATACTCTGTATAGTTGCCGTCAAAGTATTCCACTCTGGAGTCACCCTCAAATGCCAGAATATGGGTAGCGAGGCGATCCAGGAACCATCTGTCGTGGCTCACTATGACTGCGCTTCCGGCAAAGCCCTCTATGGCTTCTTCCAGAGAGCGCATAGTATTTACGTCCAGGTCATTCGTGGGTTCGTCAAAGAACAACAGGTTCGACTCGCTCTTCAGCGTCAGCGCAAGGTTCAGGCGGTTCTGCTGGCCGCCGCTCAATTCTTTTATCTTTTTTTGCTGATCATCCCCGCGGAAGCCAAAGCGGCTGAGCCAGCCCCTCACGTTAATTTCCCTGCCTCCAAGGTTGACCACTTCATAGCCACCGCTGACGGCTTCGAATACGCTCTTTTCTGCATTCAGACCAGATCGCAGTTGATCCACGTAAGCCATTTTAACTGTGTCGCCTATTTTGATGTTGCCGCTGTCAGGCTTTTCCTGGCCTGTGATTAAACTAAGCAAAGTAGTCTTGCCAGCTCCATTGGCGCCTATCACGCCCATTATTCCGGCTCTGGGCACCTGAAAAGAAAGGTTTTCAAATAGCACCTTGTCCCCAAATGCTTTGGTGACGGCATCAAACTCTACCACCACGTCCCCCAGTCTTGGGCCGTTGGGGATATAGATTTCAAGCTGAGTTTCGCGATCCTTTGCATCGATGCTGGCAAGCTTTTCGTAGTTGGCAATCCTGGCCTTGCTCTTTGTGTGCTGTCCTTTAGGGGACATATGGATCCACTCCAGTTCGCGCTCAAGGGTCTTCTGCCGCTTGTCGTCCTGTTTTTCTTCCAGTGCCAGTCTGTTTTTTTTCTGCTCCAGCCAGCTGGAATAATTGCCCTTCCATGGGATGCCTTCTCCCCTATCCAGCTCTAAAATCCACTCGGCCACGTGGTCTAGGAAGTACCTGTCATGGGTTACGGCAATGACGGTGCCTTGGTAATCCTGCAAGTGCTTTTCCAGCCAGGCCACAGTTTCTGCATCCAAGTGGTTTGTCGGTTCATCCAGCAATAATATATCTGGCTTTTGTATGAGTAGCCTGCAAAGCGTTACTCGTCGCCTCTCTCCTCCTGACAGTATTTTGATGGGAGTGTCTGGGTCGGGGCAACGCAGTGCATCCATGGCCTGCTCCAGGCGGGTATCCAAATCCCAGCAGTCGGCGGCATCGATTTTTTCCTGCAATTCCCCCTGCTTTGCCAACAGGGCGTCGTAGTCTGCATCAGGCTCGGCAAATTTTTCGCTTGTCTCGTTATATTCCCGTAGCCACCCAGCCTGTTCTGCGGCCCCTTCTTCCACTACCTCCCGCACTGTTTTCGATTCATCCAGGATTGGCTCCTGTTCCAGGAGGCCGGTGGAATAGCCCTTGCTCAACACTGCATCGCCGTTAAAGTCCTTATCGGTGCCTGCCATAATGCGCAACACCGTCGACTTGCCCGCCCCGTTTAGGCCAAGTACGCCAATCTTTGCGCCATAGTAGTAGCCAAGGCTGATGTCTTTGATGACCGGCTTGTTGTTGTAAATTTTTGAGACCCTCATCATGGAGTAGATGATGGTTGGCTCTTCCTGTTTGGCCATTTGCTCCTCCACTATAGCTATGTTCGCTTTTGTTGCTTGCTTAACGGCTAGCAAAGCCAGCCTTACAAGCAACAGCAACCATGATTTGCGAGCAAACCCTGGCACAGCAGTTCAACCACAATAAGTTGAACTGCTATATTGAATGTCTTGTGTTAGTGTCGCACCGTTCCATGCGGCAAGCAAATTCGTGGGGGTTAAAAAAAAATCTTGTAAAATAAAAAAAGATGTGTAGTCTGAAACATTGCGAGTTGAAAAAACTCGGACGCACAAAAGGCACGATTGATGAATTTCTCAACCTTTAGACACACGCTCACCGCTGGCTCCGTTGCCAGGAGGATGAGGCGTACCATGGGGTTGAGGCTCTAATCCCCGCACTTTGGTGTTTGCAAAAAGAGCCTGGTTTACCAGGCTCTTTTTTTTGTCTTAAACCATTGACCTGAAACATTGCGAGTCAAGACGGCTCGAATCACATAGGAGAAACAATGTTGCATCTTACAAATTTAAACCGTACCGCCAGGAGGATGAGGCGTACCGTGGGGTTGAGGCTCTAATCCCCAAAATGCGTTTGCAAAAAGAGCCTGGGTTTTCAGGCTCTTTTTTTTATTAATCAGCCATCTAAAACATTGCGAGCCACAACGGCTCAAACCAAATAGGAGGAACAATGTTACATCTCTCAACTTTTAGCCGAGTGGCCGCACTGCTTACGGTGGGCTCCGGCATCCTTATCGCCCAGGGCGTTCAAACTGGCAACATTGAAGGCCGAGTGACCAGCGCGAATGGCACGCCTTTGGCCGGAGCGGCAGTGCGTTTGGAAACTGGTCAGGGCGTGCGCACCACCGTGACTGATGCCCAAGGGCGGTATCGAATGCCCCTGCTAATTGTCGGCCCCTGCACCATGAGTGTTTCTGCCAGCGGCTACATTGCCCAAAGAGCCAACACTCGCATTGCTCTTGGGCAGACAAATGTCGTTAATTTCTCTATGAGAGAAATTGGCGTGGCCTCAGAAATTGTTGAAATTTCGGGAGCGGCAGCAACTATTGACCCAACCACCGTTACTTCAGGCAAGAATACCACGGCGGCTTCTTTTAATGCCCTGCCCATCAACAACCGAGGCGTCGCAAGCATTGCTTCAATCTCTCCGGGCATGTTTAATGAGTCCATTCGCGGCGCCCAAACCAACCATACCCAGTGGCTAATCGACGGCGTCGACGTGATTGACCCAGTCACCGGCGGCGGCATCATGTACCTAAATGAGGAGACCATCCAGGAAGTTCAGGTGGTGACAGGGGGCGCGACGGCGGACATGGGCCGCTTTACAGGCGGCATGGTCAATGTTGTCACCAAGTCGGGCACCAACCAATTTCAAGGCACAGCACGCTTTGAGATAAGCAACCCAGACTGGCAGGCCATGGCGCCCTTGGCGGCAAAGGCCAACAACGCTCATTCGACCCTCCAGCTCTATCACGTTTCGGGCCCTATCTGGAAAGACCACCTTTTCTTTTCCGCCGGCTACCGCATCGCCACTCCGATAGTGATGAATGTAAACTACACGGGTGCACCGGCAGAATATGGCGGAGGCCAGCAGTACTACTCTTACAGTACCGATGAGCGCTACGACTTTAAGCTGGACTGGCAACTAAGTATGAATCACCGTTTCTTTGGCCTCTATAACAATACAACGAGAGATAGTTATAATCTGAACTATAACGGCACACGCGGCACGAGTCTCGCCACCCTGTCCAACCAGCCCAATGAATACGGCCAGCTCAGCTTTGGCTACGTTGGCATGTTGGCCAGTAATTTTGTACTCAAAGCCAACTACGGCAGTAAACATGAGATACTCGGCGGACCCGGGGGAGGGGGGGTTGGCGGCAAAGATGTCCACCGTATGATTGACTTAGGGACTGGATATATTTTCGACAATGGCTTATTCGGTGAAGACCCCGACGATAGACCCGTCGATAATGCGACGGTAAGCGGCAACTGGTTTTTGGATTCTCCCTTTGGCTCTCACGACCTCAAATTCGGCTTTGACTGGTTCCAATCTGCCAGCATTGCTGACAATGCCCAATGTCCATCTGACCACTTTGTTTATTTTAATGGATTCATTAATCCTGTCGCGACCCATGGGACAGGGTTGGAGAACAGAAATTTTGAGGGAGGGTACATTCTGCACTGGGATAAATTTGTGGGAGCCAAAGCCACAAACACCGTTTTGTCTTACTACATCAATGACAAGGTGAAGTTCAACGAAAAATTCTCTGCCAACATCGGCCTGCGGATCGATGATTTTGATTCAAAGAACGACCTTAAATCCAGAAATTTCGGCATCACAGCCTTTTCTCCCCGAATAACCGGCATTTACGATGTATACGGCGATGGAAAGTGGGTGTTTGAGGCCGGCTATAACGAATACGCAGGTCAGATCATGCAGGGGGCCACTGACAATGCTTCCATCGTGGCCAACCCAGCAACATACGAATATGATTACGTGAGCGGCCCTGGAAATCTGCGCTCCAGTTATTCAAATATTCCATTTGCAGTTTACAATCCAGAGCTCTACAGACATTCAAACCTGATCGACCCTGACATGAAGCCCCCAACCATGACTGAAGTATCCGCTTCCATTAGGTTCAGTGATGGCAAGGCTGGCTATTATTCACTCTCCTTTTCCAACCGCAAGTGGAAAAACTTTGTCGCCACCTGGAGGAGCCCACAGCCAAATCCGGTCGACGAGGATGACTTGTTGCTCTCTCGCATCGCAAACGACGATGCCCTGACAAGGGACTACAATGGGCTGGAGTTCCAGTGGGAAAAGCAATTTAATAGGGAATTCAGCTTTGGCGGCAATATTACGTTGAGCGAGACCAAGGGCAACTTTGAAGGTGGCCAGACGGGCTCTTCGGGACCGCTTCGCAATTGGGGCCCCTATGGTGAGTACCCCGCCGAATTGAATAATGGCATCCATCAGCCCACTGAGCAACAGATTGCCCCTTATGGCTATCTCAGTTCGGATCGGCCCATAGTAATCAGAACCTGGGCCAACTATCAGAAACAGGTGTTTGGCAATGGCAATCTGAATCTGGGGATGTACGCCGAATACATCTCGGGCGCCCCCTATTCGCACAGCGCCAGTGCCGCAATGGGCAACAGTGCAGGCGGTTATTTTGCCGATCGACTCTACGGCTCGAGCTACACCAGGTACTTCAGCGACAGAGGGGCATTCCGCTTCAACAGCCAGTACAACGCATCATTGCAGGTTGGCTATGACCATGTCCTCTATAAGCGCGTAAAGATATTTGGACATGCCAACATAACCAACATCTTTAATCATCAGATGCTGATTAGCTGGAATACTGCCGGTACGTCAGTATATAACGCCGGAGGCGGCGTATATCAGACTGATACCCTCAACAGACCGGACGCTCGGTTCCTGCCCGGAGATAGCTACGGCAAGCCCACGTCTTCCAACAACTACCTGGGCGCCAGAAACGTTCGACTGGTCATGGGGCTGAAGTTCTGATATCGCAGATTTCGATGTAGCAAAAAGAGCCTGGAGTTCCAGGCTCTTTTTGCATGATTTGGGCCTGCTGTTTTATTCTTCCGTAAGCCCGGGGGTCTCCCTCTTGGACTGTACCACACCCCAAATGATGGCCGACAGGCAGATGAGTACCAGGATTGCGCCGATGGCCTTATTGGTGGGCATGGCCTGGCCTACCATATCTGGCGCAATGGTCGCTGTGCCGATGACAGTATCCACCATCTTGGTTGCGCTCAACGTTTGACCTGTCATCTCTGGAGTAATCGTCACGCCGTAGGATGTGGCATCGCCCATTTCGATGGTGTTTAATGTATGGCCTACCATCTCAACCGTTACAGTTACATCGTTTACGGCAATATCAAACATATCGCGGGTAATTATCCTACCCCCGCTCAAAGAGAAGCTCATGATAACGCCCAGTAGCAATAGGCTGACCATGTTCATGACCTTGATCAGAGGATTGATGGCAGGGCCGGCAGTGTCTTTTAGGGGGTCGCCGACGGTATCGCCGGTTACTGCAGCCTTGTGGGCTTCGCTACCCTTTCCGCCATGTACGCCGTCTTCAATCAGTTTTTTGGCGTTGTCCCAGGCACCGCCAGCATTAGCCATAAACACCGCCAGTAACTGGCCTACCACTATCATGCCTGCCAAAAAGCCTCCCAGTGCGTAGGGGCCAAGCAACAGGCCAACAGTCAGGGGAGCGACTATTGCCAGTAGTCCCGGGCCGATGAGCTCTTTCTGGGCGGTGGAGGTGCAGATGTCCACCACGCGACCATAGTCAGGCTTTTTCTTGCCAGCCCAAATGTCAGCATCACGGAATTGGATGCGGCACTCTTTGACAATGTAATAAGCCGCCCGTCCCACTGCCCTGATGAGGCTGGAGCTGAATAGGAAAGGTACAGCACCGCCAATCAGCAGGCCGATGAGAATCTTGGGGTCTGCCACTGAGAGCATGCTGGAATGCTCGTTGTACTGCTTCATCGTCATCTCTGCAATCTTGTCTTCGCTACCTACCGCAATGACGGCAATGAAGCTGGCAAACAGTGATACAGCCGCAATGACTGCGCTACCGATGGCGATGCCCTTGGTTTCGGCCTTTGTGGTGTTGCCTACAGCATCCAGGTCAGCCAATATCTGACGGGCGCGCTGGTAGCTACCAGGCTCTTTGGCTTCCATCTCTTCTTTTTCATAGCCCATTTCGCCTATGCCGTTGGCATTGTCGGCCACCGGTCCAAAGACGTCCATGGAAATGGTGTTGCCGGTGAGCGTCAGTAGCCCAATGCCTGCCATCGCCACGCCGTATGCAATGAACATCGGCGAAGTCCCTGTATATACCAGGACAGAAAGGAAAATAGCCGTCGCGAGGATTACAAGGGTTGCGACCGTGGATTCGTAGCCAACTGCGAAGCCTTCGATGATGTTTGTAGCGTGGCCAGTAGTACAGTTCTTAGCCAGTCCCTGGACGGGCGCGTGGCTCGTGTGGGTGTAGTAACTTGTCACTTTGTTGAGCGCCACAGCCAAAAATACGCCAATCAAACACGTGATGGCGGGCCTCATGTCAAGATACTCAACGCCAAAATTGGCCCAAAATGGAAGCGAATGGGGGTCGCCGCCTGGGAAAGCGTACTGGGCCATATCACCCATGTTTCTCACTATGGTCGGATCAAATCGAAGGTAGAAGAACCCCAGTACAATGAAACCGACCACAGAAAGCACAGAACCTATCCAGAAGCCTCTGTGGACGCTTTTGAGGGCGGTGTCACTGGTATCGTTGGGGCCAGCCTTGACAGTATAAGTGCTGATGATGGAGGCCACGACGCCTATGGCGCGGACTAAGAGCGGAAACAGAACTCCCTTGTGGCCAAAGGTGGCCATGCCAAGAATCATGGCGGCCACGATGGTGACTTCATAGCTCTCAAAAATATCGGAGGCCATTCCGGCGCAATCACCTACGTTGTCGCCCACGTTGTCGGCGATGGTGGCGGCGTTGCGGGGATCGTCTTCAGGGATATCTTTTTCAATCTTGCCAACAAGGTCTGCGCCAACGTCTGCGGCCTTGGTATAGATGCCGCCGCCGACTCGCATAAAGAGGGCCAGCAATGTTCCCCCAAATCCGAAGCCCAGCAGGGCTTCATAAGCCTCGGTGCCATAAAAGAGGAAAATCAGCGTGCCACCAAGCAGGCCCAGGCCGTCCGTGAGCATCCCGGTGATAGTCCCTGTGCGGTAGCCAAGTTGCATAGCTAGGCCATAGCTGTGCTTTGCGGCGGCGGCAACGCGGAGGTTGCCAATGGTCGCAAGACGCATCCCAACGTAGCCAACTGCCCACGAAAAAAGTGCGCCGACCATGAATGCGATGGCGCGCCCATACTTGAAGGCGGCAACGTCGCTTGTAGTGGTGAAGTAAAGGACAACGGTGATGACGAGGATCAAAGGCCCGATCTTTCGGAACTGTGCCGTCAGGTACGCCATCGCACCTTCCCTCACCGCAGAGGCAACTTCCTGCATCTTGGGCGTGCCGGGATCGGCGCTTCTGACCTGTTTTACCAGCATCAGGGCGTAAAGCAGGCCTGCAATGGCAATGCCCACCACGATTATCAGGCAGACGCGCTCAAAGGTATTGAATTCGGCATCCCGAAATGGAGCGAACCAGTGAAAGCTGTGTCCGCTTGCCGCTTCGACAGCAGAGTCAACGCCCTCCTGGGCGCGAAGGTATATAGCCCCTGCGAAAAACATCAGCAGACCCACTAAGTAGGCTAGCCTCGCTTTCGGAGATGCTGTAAGCTTTTTGAACCACTGCAATATCATCATATACTCCTGGTTGATGAGTGAACTTTGTAAAGAGAGAGACGACCCTCCCCCACTATAAATTTAGCAGAAAAAATCATTTGCAGTAACTCCCTGACAAACAACTTTTTCCTAACTCCAAGTCCAAAGTTCTAAGTAAAATGGATGGTTTGGGCTTTTTGCCATGTTTGATGTCGCCAAAATTCGCCAGGATTTCCCACTATTGCTAAAGCCTTACCATGGCAGGCGGCTCGCCTATCTTGACAGCGCAGTCAGCTCCCAGATGCCCATGCAGGCAATTGAGCGGATGCTGAGCTATATGAGGCAGGAGCATACCAACGTACATAGAGGTGTTTCCCGTCTCAGCCAGGAGGCCACAGACAGCTTTGAGGCTGTTCGGGACAAGGTGCGGACATTCATCAACGCGCCCTCCAGCAAACAGATCGTCTGGACCAGGGGGGCCACAGAGTCAATCAACTTGGTGGCGCAGACCTGGGGCCGGATGGCAATTGGGGAGGGAGACGAGATACTGCTCACGGCTATGGAGCACCATTCCAATATTGTCCCATGGCAGCTACTCGCAGAGGAGAAGGGGGCCAAAATTAGTGTTTTGCCAATGGACGATGACGGCAAACTAATATTGGACGAGCTAGATAACCTTCTTACCGATCGTACCAGAATTGTTTGCATCACCCATGTTTCAAATGCCCTGGGGACGATTAACCCTGTGAAGGAAATAGTAGCCAGCGCTCATGCCAAAGGGGCCCTGGTCATTGTCGACGGCGCCCAGTCCGTCCCCCACATGAGCGTGGATGTACAAGACCTAGATGTCGATTTTTTTGCATTTAGTGGACATAAAATGTGTGGGCCAACTGGTATTGGCATATTGTATGCAAAAAAATCATTGTTTGAAACAATGCCCCCTTGGCAAGGGGGGGGTAGCATGATCCTTTCTGTTAGTTGGGATAAAACTCATTTCATGCCTCCTCCCTCAAAGTTCGAGGCGGGCACCCCAAATATTTCTGCCGCTATCGGACTTGGGGCATCCATTGATTATCTCAACAGCATTGGCATGGATGAGATTGCCGCCTGGGAGCACCGCCTCCTAATGGTCGCCACTGAAAGGCTACAAGGCATCAATGGCCTTAGGATTATTGGCAATGCAAAAGACAAGGCAAGCGTTATTTCGTTTGTGCTTGAGGGCGTACACCCCCATGACGTTGGCAGCATCCTCGATATGGAAGGCGTGGTAGTGCGGGCCGGCCACCACTGCGCCCAACCGGTAATGCAGCGTTTTTCCATTCCGGCCACCACCAGGGCCAGTTTTGCATTTTTTAATGACGATGGAGACATAGAGGCCCTGGTTGCAGGAATTCATAAGGTCAGGGAGATTTTTTCGTGAGCGATCCCAGGGAGCTGTACCAACAAGTCATACTCGAGCACAACAGAAAACCCCGAAACTTCGGCAAGCTGGAGCCTTGTTCGCATCATGCCCATGGCATGAACCCGCTATGCGGCGACGATATTGAAGTGACGTTGGACGTTGATGGCGGACAAATCCTTGACATAAAGTTTCAGGGCCACGGCTGTGCCATCTCACAGGCATCAAGTTCGTTGATGACCGTCAACATCAAGGGCAAATCCATAGAAGACGCAGAAACAATGGCCGAACAGTTCCGCAGGATGATTCGTGGGGACTTAGACCCATCCACGGAACAAAACCTATTGGGCAAGCTTTCCCTGTTTCGGGGCGTAAAAGATCTCCCCAGCAGGGTCAAGTGCGCCGTCCTTCCCTGGGCCACCCTGCAAAGCGCGTTGCAGGGCCAGGCCACCGCCAGCACAGAGTAAAACTATGCCTAAAATTGCAGAAATTGAGTACGCGTCTGACCCAAACACCGTCAAGTTTGTGCTGAAGGAGCCGGTTGCATCAGGATTCCCCCGCAACTACGCCAACGCAGAAATCGCCCAAACTGACCCATTAGCCAAGGCATTGTTTGATGCTGGCCGTGTAGAATCGGTCGTGATGGTGGATAAATGGATAACCATCACGAAGGGGCCGGGAGTTGCATGGAATGAACTGTTGCCAAAATTGGCCCCGCCAATCCGGCAGGCCCCTGCTGTGGCCGGGATAGGGACACAAGGCGAAGCTCCGGGAATGACCATCAACCAAGGCGTCAAGGACGACCCACTTTTGCAAAAAGTATTTGCCGCCCTCAAAGAGCATATATATCCCTTTATGGCCGCTGACGGCGGAGGACTCGAAGTGGTGGGGCGTAGCGAAAAGCAGGTATTAATTCGCTACATGGGCGCTTGCCAAAACTGCCCCGCAGGCATGACCGGAACTCTGATGGCAATAGAGGGAGTACTGAGGGCCGAAGTCGACCCACATATTTCGGTGGTTACAGTGTAGCGTCAGTTCCAAATTTGGAACGCGATTCAGCCATTCAGTATCACTTCTGCATCCATTAGGGCACGTTCTGGCCCAGACAGCACTAGGCGGTCTTTTTCCTTGAGGACTAGGCTAGGCGACAGGAGAGCGGGCAAATTGTCATCTCTGAAGAGGGCCACAATGGAAACGCCCGTCCGCCCAACAAGATCTAAGTCTCTTACCTTGTGCCCCTTCGAGGGGGAGTCATGTCCAATGTGGCAAATCCTCAGAGTCCCGGTACGTTCTGAGACCATTATGTTATGACCCTTTCCGTGGGTAGGCTCAACCAGCTTTTTTACAACCCACTCCATCCCCAGCGGGATATCGTGCGAAAGCCGACGGGCCCTAAAGATCTGAATCGTCACAACGACGACAAATACTGCCATAGCCACAAAAAACAAGATGCCCACATGAATGAATGCCTGTAATACCGTAACGATCGGCAGTCCTACAGCGATGAGGATGGCGACCCTCAGTCCTCCCGCAAATAGATGGCGACCACCACGCCCAGTGCCGCTCACTTCAGGGTTCGGAGCTATCGAGGCCAGTTGCCTGGCCAACACGCGTTCCCATTTGATTATGGCGAGGCCCACAAATGCCGTGCAAATACCCAAAAGGATGGACAGCGATGTGTGCGCCAGGGTCTTGTTCCAGGATTCTACTCCCTCGAACCAAACAGGTGTTTTGTTGATTAGGTAATCATACCCTGCAAAGAGGCCGACAAGAGCAAGCGAGTCCATTGCCATGAATATTATCGGCCTGATTACAGCCCCGCGCTCACTCCTGCGGATTCCTCTGTGCCGCAATGACCCAGCCCATACCTGATAGAGGGCAATGGTCGCCCTCAACTTTTCTGGGAGGCGCGTTTCCACTGCGTCAGACATAGTACCAGCGTTCCTAAACAAATATGAACTGGTAAATGCAGTTATCACCGCCACAGAGACCATTACCGAAAACAGCTCAGGCCTCACCAGGCCAGCAGTAATACCAATGGTGATCATGACAAAGGCGAATTCACCGAACTGGCCGAGCGCAATGCCTGTCTGAAAGCTCGTCTTGAAGGGCAACCCCGAAAAAATGCCTCCCACGGTGAGGGATACCAGGTTTGCGGCGATAACAAGGAAAACAAATAGCATGATAATGCCAAAATTTTCGACGATCGACGACGGCACTAGCATCATCCCGATGGCAACAAAAAACAGGGATGTAAACACATCCCGCATGGGCATGATGAGCTTCTCGATCTTATGTTCGGCACCGCTTTCGGCAGCAAGCATCCCAGCCACAAAGGCGCCAAGGGCGAGGGAAAAGCCAGACATACCTGCAAGTATTGAAATTGCAAAACAAAAGCCTGTGCTGGCAATTACCAGATTTTCGGGCTTTTCTTTGTTTGCCAGCTTGTGCAGGAATTGAGGAATAAAAAAGCGTCCAACCCCGATTATGACTATAAGGAAAAGTCCAAGCCGCAACAGCGTCCAGCCAATATAGGATGCCTGAAGGCCCTTGACTCCTACCTTGGCAAATGTGGTCAGGCCCGTCATCAAAATAATGGCTATCAGGTCGTGGATAATGGTGACCGAAAAAATGGTTTCCCTTAGCGACCTTGAGGGGGAGCGCTCCTCGAAGAGCTTAACGATGATTACGGTGCTGGTGGCTACCATCGCGCATCCAGCAAATACGCCCTCAGCGCCAGACCACCCCAAAAACCTTGAGGCGGTTATACCTGCCATGATGACAAAGCCGGCCTGAAGCGTAGCCATTAACAAAGCTGGTAGCCCTGCCTGGGCAAGTTTTTTGACATTAAATTCCAGCCCGATGCCAAACATAATTAAAATAACACCCAATTCGGACATTACCTCGATATTTTCCAGCGATGCGATGGGGAAAGGAGACAGAGGGCCCACTAGCAATCCCGCGAGCAGGTAGCCGACCACCACGGGCAAGTTGAGCCTTCTGCACAGCAAAGTAGTGACCGCAGCCGTGCTTAGGGCTAGTGCCAGGTCGATGATCAGATGGTGAATATCATGCATTCTGCCGCCGTGGATAGATGAATTTGACAGGGTATGCTAATACATTATCACGAGGTGGTTGCAAAACCCCACGTTACGTCTGCGTCCTGGCTTTCGTCATCTACAGCATCATACCGAGTTGCAATCTTTTGATTGCGACTCGGTATTAGTGTAAGCTCGCCTCTAATCCTCGTTCTGGATACCAAGGCTCAGGCCGCGCAGATGTGCAGGTACAGGGCTATTGGACGATATTGAGGCAGAAGCGGCCTGATTCTGTTGAGTCTGGGGCCTGTTCTGGGCAGGATGCCCTTGTTTTGGCCCCTTATGGCCCATGAGCTGTGCATGGACGCTGGCCTCTGCGAAACACTCTAGCTGATCCAGCTCGTCGGCGGTGGGGAACTGGTCGAACAGCATCCTCCTTGGACCCCATATCTCGACGTTTGCACCCTTTATTCGGTGCAGGCGAGGCAGGGTCTGTCTCCAGTAGAGGCCGAGCGGTTGTCCTTTTTTTGTCAAAAAGGCGATCAGGTCTGAATCAGGCACCATGGCTGGTTTGCCTTCGGCCCAGGTTGTCATCGTCAATGTTCGCCCCTGTTGCGTTTTTATGATGCTCAAGGGGCATGGTTCGCCTATTTGCATTTTTTTGAGGGCCTCTATCTGGGCATTGTAGGCGGCTATGGCATCAATTTGGCGAAATTCCCGCTGGGGCTGAATCATGGGATGCGGCTCCTGCAGACTCGCCGGCATCAATTTGCTGTCAACCCACTGGTACATGGTGACAACCAGTAAATCCTGCCCTGCGTCGTTAATGGCTGCCCCAATGGCTTCTGCAAGTTTTGGCAATAAAATCTGCGGTGCTACCAATAGCGTGTCACCCTTTGGAATGGCCACGAATGTGTTTTGGCCAGGGAATAGCTGGCTCCAGTAGTTGGGCAAAAGAATTCTGGAAGAATCCATGCCGTCCCCAAAGTCCGAGCGATAAATCCCGGTAGGCAAGCGCACAAAAGGCTTATCTTTTGTCAGTTCTTCCAGGTGGTCGATGGCGATGTCCATAGCCTCGTCTTCTGCTATGTCCCAAAGGGCGAGCCACTCCTGTGGTACAGGCTTTCCGCAGGCCAGCAAGCGTTTTGAGAGCTTATCAAAACAAGGGCGGTAATAATATGAGTCCCGCTCGCCTTGCCATGTTGGGACGATTTGCGGGAGCAGTTCAAACTGGACTTCGCTCCAGGGTGGAGGCATTGGAAGTCCTTGCCTGTAGAGGGAGGCTATGGCATCGGCCGCCACTTCCCTTTCTGGGCCTGTTAGCCTGTCGAAGTTATTAATAAAGCTTTCGTCCAACCCCTGCATTTCGCTGGGGCATCCCCGTGCGTCCAACAGCTCAGCCAGACTAAGCAGGTTTTCATCCTTTGGGCCAGAAAAAAAACGCGAAAGAAATGACATAGCACATCCACTCTTAGTTGCGGGCCACGGAAAATTATTCTGCCAGCTTGTATCTAACACCTAATCACGCTTTAGATGTTTGCTTAACGGCGGAGCAAGTCCGCCTAGCAAGCATCCGGCGGTCGTGAACTCTCGGAATCCTTCGCTATGCTCAGGATGTCCGAGGCCGCCACGCCAACTTGCACTGGATTTTCGACCATACTTCCCGCTGTTTTGCGTCATGGCAACAACCGCCTTCGTTCTGCAAGCAAATCCCAACCTAGTGCGACGTAACATTTAAATGTTACTTTGCACTATTAGCAAAAATCAATGCGCTTCGCCCGGCTGGCAAATTTCGATAAGCACCCCGCCGGTTTCTTTTGGGTGGATAAAGGCAATGCGGTTTCCATGGGCGCCTTTGCGCGGAGCCTTATCGATCATTTGGATGCCCTTGTCCAAAAGTTCTTTGACCGCTGCATCGACATCGTCGACTTCGAAGGCCAGATGGTGGATTCCGGGGCCTTTTTTTTCAAGGAATTTTCCAATTGGACCCTCAGGGTCTGTGCTTTCCAAATATTCCAACGTACTCTCGCCAATTGGATAGAAAGCCGTGCGGACTTTTTGATCGGCGACTTCTTCGACATGCTCGTGTTTGATGCCGAATATCCGATCCAGGCACTCCATCGCATTTTGTAGGCCGGGAGTGGCGATGCCAAGGTGGCTGATCTTTAGCAGTTTCATTTTGAACCTCCGAATATTCTATTTTACTCAGTTGCCATTTTAATGTATGCGCTAACTCTCGATTGGCTAGTCAAATTCCGGCTGTACTCAGGCGGGCGTAGCGTCCCGCCCATGAATACTCTGGTATTTTTATAGGCCATTTTGCTTTCGATTGATTCAAAGGCAGAAAAGTGGAACTCCCTTGCCCCGGTGATGTCCCGAATTTTTTTAATATTTCTTTCCCTCACTCCTCCGCCAGGCACAATGATGATGCGATTTCCGGCCCGTTTGATTAACTCTGCCAGCAGGTCGGCCCCTTCAAGGCAACTGGCCTCCTGGCCAGATGTGAGAATGCGCTCACATCCCAGGGAGATGATGGCTTCCATCGCCTCAAAAGGGTCTTTGGTCATGTCGAAGGCCCTATGAAAAGTTACTGATAGCGGCCTGGCAAGTTTAATCAATTTGGCTGTGCGCTCTGCGTCAACGCTACCGTCGGGTCTGAGGATACCCACCACGATGCCGTCCGCGCCCAGTTCTTTTGCCATGACCACGTCGTGGCACATGGTTTCAAATTCTGAATCTGTATAGCAAAAATCGCCACCCCGCGGCCTGACTATCACAAATAGCTTGGCGGTGGTTAGTAATTTTCGCGACTCCTTTATCATGCCGAAACTGGGCGTGAGGCCGCCTTCCATTAGCGCAGAACAAAGTTCCACTCGGTCTGCGCCGCCATCTTGGGCTTCGGCGCAAGATTCAGCAGAATCGAGGCAAATTTCGAAGGCAAGGCCATTTTTCATCTAACCCTCCGCGCTAAAAATCTTTTGGAACCATTGGACTCTCACCCTGCCCATAGTGCTTACGCATCATTCCTAAAACTAAGCGCTGAATAAGAATGCCCCTTTCTCTGGTATAGGCAATGGAAGATGCCGCCTTCCATTCCTGCCCAAGCTCAGAAAGATCCTCGCTGTCAACGTCAGTGCCCAACAGCAAAACCGGCAACTCCTCTGGAATTATCCCAATCAGCGATTTTAGTAGCCTTCTAACTTCCAAATTGTTTTCGGCAATGTGGAGAATGGCAAGGTGAGGCTTTTTCTCGAGCATTTTCTTGAGAGAACCAGCCGTGTGTTGCGCTCGATGGATGTTTCTGTCATCAGACAATAGTACCTCAAGCTCCTCGCCCACCTTAACGTCGCTTGTGATGATAAGAACGCCGCCTTCATCCTTGGGGGGTGCGGAAACAGTTACTTCGCCATCTGCGGCGCCCTGATTCATGCGGAGCCCTATGCGCTCCCGTTGCTCTTCCTGCTTAATGAAAATCCAGCTTGCAAGAGGATCCATAGTAGAAGCTGGCAGTCTGTGGAGGTATTCCACCCCAAAAATCCTGTTGTCCATGTAGCGCACAATTGCGGTGGCGTTGATGGTGACTACTCCAGGTATGGGTATAGTGAGGGAAATCTTGTCATTTGTTTTAATTGCCGCACCGGATGACCCATCCCTGGCACTGAGCTTTGCTCCATAAGCGCTGATATCTTCTACCGAAGCATCAACTATATCGTTGTTGGGCGTGCCGATAGTGGCAATAATGCTACCCACTCCGCGGTCAACCCGAAAAGATTTCCGGTCATCATGCTCATAGAGCATGGCAGGCAACAAGAACCTGACAGTTCTCATGCCTTCATAAAGGCCCGGCCCAATCAATTTTGCTGGAGACTCCAAGAAGCTGAATCCATAAGGGAACCGCAATTTCAAATCGACGACGCTCAATGCAGTGAGCGCCTCTCCCCTACCCATCGTGACCCTGGCGTGGACTTCGTTGCCGTCCAGGTGGACAAAGTTTGACTCGAACCTCAGGTAAGGAGTGACGAAAATGAGGGATTCCCTCCTGTTGCAGGCTTCCTTAAAAATGGCCTGAATTTCGGCCTTGTTATTTTTTACTTTTGCCATAGGCTTTCCCAATAGAAAAGCAGTATAACAGTTACAAGTGGCAAGTTACGAGTGATACCGAATCTGGTTCAAATATTTTATATTTCAATACTTACATAACTGATACCGACTCAATATTACTCGTCTCTTGGCACAATCGGGCCTTGTGAATGCCCATAAAATTTTCTCGTGATTCCCAAAGCCAGCCGCTGCAAAAAAATGGATTTGCCAGGAGTCCACATAAGGGAGGTAACGGCCTTACACGTCTGGCTCAATTCGGCGAGCGATTCGGGATCAATGTTTGTTCCAAGAAAAAGGATTGGAGTTGAGGGCGGGACGGTCTGCGCCAGAGACCTCATTAGTAGCCTTTCTGCAAAATGGTCATTATCTACGTGGAAAATTACCAGATTTGGCCGTCTGCTCATGGCATAGTCCATGAGGATCATGGCAGGCGGTATCCTGTAGTAGCTTCGGCCCTCACTGAGTAATTTGCTTAGAGTCGAATCCATTTCGTCATCCCGAGTAATGACGACTACCCCGCTACCGTCCCCAGGTTTTTTATTCAATGATGTAGCCATTGCGGCGGCGGCTTGGTCGCTCAGGTCTTCCCGCTCGGACTGTTGCTCCTGGCCCTCCTCTTGCCTCTTGAAGGCCCAGTTGGAAAGAGCGCTCAAAACCGAATCTGGCAGATCGGGGCTAAATTCCGCTCCAAAAGTCCTATACTCGACGTGGCGGACTATTGCTCCAGTGTTGATGGACAGATCGTCAGGCAGATGAATCGAAAGCATAATCCTTTCGTTTACCTTGAGCTTGTTGGCAGACAAATCTGCATTTGACACCATTCTGACGCCGGTGGGGCTAATGTCGATTAGGTTTGCCCTGATGAACACCTTGCTGGCCAGATTAAACGTGGCATAGCCTCCGCCCAGGTCTGAGATGCGGGCAGAATAACGATCATCCTGGACTGCAAGGCTTGATGGAAACGTAAACCTGATTGTCTTGGAGCCTCCATGGTTTCCCAGTCCAATGAATTTTGCTGATGCATCAATGAAATTCATCTTGTAAGGGAAGCGCAAATCCAGGTTGCTGACTTGCAGAATTCCCAGCGCATCCTCGCCCCCGGCTACCGTCTTTGCATGTACTTCGTTTCCATCGAGATAGACAAAATTTGATTCAAACTTTAAGTATTGGGTGCTAATTATTAGCAGGGCCTGATGGAGGCAGACCCATTCAAGAATTTCTCTGACTTCTTCTTTTTTTTTGATTTTGTTTGCCATGAGCGCTCTCTGGCTACTCATAGATTGTATGAGCCCGCAAGGTTTTTGTGTTGTTTATTTGTGTTAGTGCCAAAAATTTCAGGTTTTAGAATTCAGAACTCAGAGCTGGCAACTGGTAGAATACTGCCATGGCCTACAAATTTTTCTTCCCCGCAATTGCCGTCCTTGCCGCGAGCCTGACCGCTCAAAGCCCTGTGCTTCGCCCTGGAGAAGGACTTGCCGTCGTTAGCCAGAGTGGCGAGGTTGGCGAGTGGGGGGATGTAAACACACTTTCGCCCATGGGCAACCTTGCAAAATTATTGTGGCTACACCTTGAAGCGGAAGAATGGGAGAGTAGCGGCGTGGAGCATCGATGCAGGGGAGAACTTTACGACGTGCGTTGCCCAAAGAGCCACGGGAGGGTGGACTTGGCCAAGTCCTTTAAAGAGGATTGCAACGTGGCATTTTACGTCTGGGTCAACCTCAGCCGCGAAAGATGGAAAAAAGACTATGGCGAGGGGGGTGCGAGGATGCGCCTCAACAGTGTTTTTGGGCCTTTCATCGGGAACCGCCTGCCTAGAGAGCCAGCTTTACCGGAGAAACTCGGTACTGAGTGGTTTGCCGATGGAGAGCTATTGCATGCCGCTCCTGGCCAGCTAGTCCGTTGGCTGGCCACAACCAGCCAGGAGAGGCTGATGAGGGCCATCCGCAAGTATATGCTTGGTTTTTCAGATTTTGCCTTTGGTAGCAAGGCCAAGTGGTGGATAAAAGTATCAGAAGCACCCACCCTGCAAGACGCCCAAAAACAAGTCTGGGTGTTGGGGAGCGACGGCTCGACTATCGCCGTCCTCCGTCTTCCCCCAGGCGTGTCTCCAAAAGAAGCCCAAGTCCGGTTTAAGGCACTGTTGAGCATCAAATAATTAAATTATTGCATCAACAAATTACTCAATATTAATAAGTTTTGTAAATATTTTGCAAAATTTGACAAATTTTGTTATTTGTTGCATAATTTTTATGACGCAGGAGGGCATGATGATAATCAGACAAGACTATCTGGACACGTTGGCCCATTACAGTGACAAACAGCTGATCAAGGTGGTAACTGGCGTGCGCCATTGCGGCAAGACGACACTGTTTAAGCAGTTTCAAGACTGGTTAATACAAGAAGGGGTTTCACCGGAGCAGATAATAAGCCTCGACTTTGGAGATGGCCGCTGTGCAATCGAGACTGACAAAGAGCTGTACGGGCACGTAAGGGCAAAGTTACAGCCTGGCAAAAAGCTATATATCTTTCTGGACAGCATACATCGCCTTGACGGATTTATAAAAACTGTCTTTGGCCTCTCCATGAAGAAGGAGTGCGACGTCTACATCGCCGGGCCAAGCGCCCACTTGCTGGGGGGCGAGCATGCCTCCACTCTCTCGGGGCGGTATATTGAGATAAAAATGTTGCCCCTTTCATTTAGAGAATATATCCTGGCACATCCGGGCGACAGGGACATTGGTAGCTTGTTTTCAGATTATGCACAAAATAGTGCGATGCCATATACCCTGGAGTTGTCTAACCCCAAGGCTAGGGGCTACTACCTGCAAAGCATATTTGATACGACTATCCTGAGGGATATCGTGGCAAAGAGCAGGTACCCCGACCTTGCTCTGTTGCAGGGCCTGTTGGAGTTTTTGGCCGAAAATATTGGCAACACCTGCTCCATCAAGAGCCTTCTGGACGGGCTAGTCTATACGGGCCAAAAGATTTCTTTCCATACCCTCGAAAGCTATCTAGCCATGCTGACTGATACATCAATCCTGTACAAAATTGGCCGCTACGACATAAAAGGGTTGCAGTACCTGAAAACTGGAGAGAAATATTATGCAGCCGACTTGGGGTTACTGAGGGCAGTCCTGGGAGCTTACAAACTGGACGAAGGCCAAATAATTGAAAATATGGTATTTCACGAGCTAGCTCGCCGAGGTAGCGAGGTCTGCATAGGCAAGGTGGGGACGATGGAAGTAGACTTTGTGTCAATCGGCTTTGACGGAATCGAATACTTTCAGGTTGCCAAGACTGTCGCGGGTGCCGAAAACTCGGCCCTAAAGAAGGAACTTGCACCCCTAAAGGCCATAAGGGATCATCACCCCAAATACCTGCTGACACTCGACCCCACCCCCCAAAAGACCCATGGCGGAATAAAGCAGATCAACGTGTTGGAATGGCTCGCAATAAGATGAAAATGTAGCTTGGCGCTTATATCAAGTTGCGTTTAGCGTTCAAAGTATTTTTAAGTATTTTGAACGCAACTTGGTATCAGCACCTGTAAACCTTCATAACCTCGTCGCCAAGGTGGTTGATCACCTTTACGGCTATGCGGCCAGACCTGGGCCTGTCGAAGGGCCTTGATGTGTCACTCCTCAGGCTCTCCCATGCATCCCTGTCTATTTCAGCCTTTAGGCTCGTTTGCAGTGCCTTGTAGGGGTCGTTTGCACCCAAAAAGTATGCATGGCGCACAAAGAAAGATTCCTCGTTGTATTCCGTGTCTATAAACCAGCAGGCGATGTTGTCCGTGTCATCGCTACGGACATTGTCATCCCGCTGTGGGTCAAATACGTCCACGCCCTTGACTATGACTCTGATCTGGTTGTTGCCCGTGTCCTCGATGTCAATGTCCGGCTCGCCAAATATGACAAACAGGTTGCCTTTGCCTGTGTTTTTTAGCTCGGTGGACATGTGCAGGTCCGCGTTCATCCTGGCCTTTAGGATGTTTACCTTACCATAGTTCATAAACTCATTTGCAGTGGCATGGTAATTAAAAGCGCAGGCAATCAGGTCGTCAAAGTCGGACAGCGACGCCTCCTTGGCAGCGGCCTTTAAGTCTTCTAGCCCCACGGTGCCCAGCTCTGGGCCAATAAATATTGCCGCCCGCCTGGTTTTATCGCCCTTAGTGTATAAGCCCTCGCCACAGACGTAGCGGCCGGGCCATGGCCGCAGTGAGTCAAAATCTATTTTGTCATGCTTGGCGGCCTGTTGCACTCCGGCAGTCTTTAGCTCTTCTAGGATAATTGACGCGAAGTCTCTGGCGCCGTTCTCTATGGCCCTATCCATGGGGTCGATGGTGTCGCCATCTTCGTCTATCGCCAACATGCGGTGGGGGGACAGGCTCTCCACGGTAAACGGCCCCGCCACTCGCACCTTGCCCTTGTCAATGTAAGGCTTGTCGAATAGATACTCCGTGTCCGCCTTGGCTGCTATGGAAGCGTCGATCTCCTTTTGGCGGGCTATGCGGGCCTCCCACCATGACGCGTGTGCCTTCTTGGCTGTGTCTGGCCATGAAGGATCGGCCTCCCTAGGCACTTCCCACTCCTCCCATTTTTTCTTGAGAGCCTTGTTCAATTGCTCCCGCAGAGGTTCAAGCGACTTTTGCCATTTTTCATAGATAACGTCTATCTCGGCGTTTTTGGAAAAGGTTTGCAAACTGATGCGTGGGACTCGATCATAGATAAAACCATACCTGATGTTGCCGTAGGTGGGCCTGGAAGAAGGCACGGAGTGAGTAAGGGCCGCCTCCTTGACCTGGCCCTCTGGAGAATCGGCCAATAGGTAATATGGGTAACGTGCCCCCATCAGGCGGGAGCGGGCCAGCGTCAGTGCCACCCGGGATGTGTCTATGGTTATCCACCGCCGCCCCCACTGCTCCGCCACGTATGCTGTCGTGCCCGAGCCGCAGGTGGGGTCTAGCACCAAGTCCCCCGGGTCTGTTGTCATGAGTATGCAGCGTTGGACTACAGAGGTTCCTGTCTGGACAACATAGACTTTTGGATCATTTCTGCTTTGCACACTCCCTCCAATGCCTTGCCAAACATCATTGAGTGGTGAAACAGAGAAATCATTTACATATCGTTTGAATCTTATTGACTTTCCAGACTGCACTATTCTCCCAGAATAATTAAGTCTGTTCATTCCGTCGATAGTCGTTTTCCACTGTCGCCCATTTGGTGTTGGGAATGTTGCACCTTGGAAGCCATAGTGGTATATGCATGACTGCACATCATTATTTTGACCACTTAAGTCGCTCAGAGTATATAAATTACCGTTGTCGTCAGTTGCATAGTGCGAGTCTCCCTCAGCAACCGATAGTTTATCCGTATATATCTTGTTATATTTCACGTAATTGTTAGTTCTCCCGTACCACAACAAAAAATCCTGTGTGCCAGCGAGTAAAGTTGCACCTAGCCCACTGGTTTTGTTTACAGAAATCATTGCTACAAAATTCCCCTCCCCAAACACCTCGTCCATAACCGCCCGCACCCGGTGCACGTTTTCGTCGCCTATCTGCACAAAAATCGAACCGCTTTCTGTGAGTAATTCCCTGGCCAGGATTAGCCTGTCCCTTATGTAGCCCAGGTAGCTATGTATGCCGTCTTTCCATGTGTCCCTAAAGGCCTTTACCTGTTCCGGCTCTCTGGTGATGTGCTCAGCCTTGCCGTCCTTTACGTCCCTGCTGGTGGTTGACCACTGAAAGTTGGAGTTGAACTTGATGCCGTAGGGGGGGTCAAAGTATATGCACTGCACCTTGCCCCTCAGGCCCTCCCTTTCTGAGAGACCCGCCATGACTTGCAATGAGTCGCCCAATATCAACCGGTTTGCCCAGTTTTGGTCGTGCTTATAAAACTCTGTCCTGTCCACACCCTCGGGTATGCCATTAAAGTCCGCAAAGAGGCCAGGCTGGGCTGGCTCCATGGCGTTGGCACTCCTACCGTCTGTCTCACGCTTCAAATCATCTATCAGTGCCTTGGGGTGCACTTTTTCTTGGATGTATAGGGCAGGTGCGCGCACCAGCAACTCGCCGTCTTGCATGGTTGGCCCGTCGTACTTGCCGCGCCATATGAGCTGGGGGTCTAGATCAGGGTCGCGCCTCTGGTAGCTCTGGTTTATCGGCGTGATGTCTCCTGGCCTGGCTATGGCTGACTGCTCGGCTGTGGGAATAATGGGCCGCTTTGCGTCTTCGTGGACTATGGCCTCCACTGACTTGGCGGCTACTTTGGCTGGTTTGGCTGGTTTTTTTGCTGCCATCTCAAATTATCCCAAAAACCTTTCCGGGTGCTTTTGTCAGTGGGAGGGTCCCTAAAACAAATCTGAATGCCTGCCTGTACGCAGGAGGTATATGACAGGACGAACCTTAGAGAATTTGTAAATCAGTAGCCAGTCTGGAGTGACGTGGCACTCTCGGCACCCTTTGTATTCGCCCTGCAACGGGTGGTCCAGATACTTAGTGTCCAAGGCTTTCCCCGCAACAAGCGCCTCTACTATTCCTTTCAAGAGGGCCATATCCCATCTGCGCCTCTCTGCTCTCCTGATGTCTTTTGGAAATTTGCCGGCTGGCTTAACTGAATACATCAGGAGAGCAGCTCTTTGAACATTTCGCCAATGTCTGTATATGTTTTGCCGATGGATTCAGGATTTTTTTCCCACTGCTCCACTTCCTCCATGGCCTCCAGTGTTTCGGCGTTAGGCATATTGAGGGAAATCTCAAAGGGGATCTTTCCAAGCCTGACGGACTGGCTTACAAAGACACTGATGGCTGTCGACAAATTCATCCCCAAGCTGTCAAACAGCTCTTCACCGCTGGCTTTCAGTTCTTCGTCCATCTGGACTAACAAGTCTGTCTGCGCCATGGCTCACCCCATGCTTGATTATAGCAATTGCCAGTTACGAGTTTCTAGTTGCAACCCTGTCCAGCACTTCGTTGATTTGATAAATATCCCTTATCTCCTCAAAACCCCACCTGCCATAGGCCTTCAGGCGATTTACGCCAGGCAACCAATAGTTTTTGATTGCCTCACTCTTTGCTTTGTCGGCTTCGTCCCGCTGGCCCTTGATTTCGACGATGAGGTTGAGGAAATTCTGATCTCCCCGGCCATCGTCCAGTTTTACAATAAAGTCGGGGATGTATGTCCTTTGCTCACCCTGGAAGCTATATGGTACCTCAAAGCCCAGACAGTAGTTTTTGACGTATGCGATTACGGCGGGGTGTCTTTCGGCGGCTCTGCAAAACTCGGCCTCCCACTCTGCATGATAAATACAGTAGTTCAGGTGGCATTTGGAAGAGGGAGTCCAGCGGGTCTTTTTGGATGTCTGAAAATTCACCTCGCTGGTGCTACCAATGGGGCTGTAGGAGTCCAGGATTGCGGCTATGGGGGGATCGCTACCCTGGCTATCCGCTATGCCCGCCCTTGCTATGGCGGCATATATTTTTTCTATGGCCGTGTTTAGGTTTGTCGGTTCGGTCAAATTGAACTCTGAATAACCGCCATCACACCTGAGGCACTGATCCATCCATCTTTCCACTATGGCCATCAATTGGCCGTAGAGGTGCATGGGCAGGTTGCCGTCAGGGCTGGGCCACTTGTTCTTGAGAAGGTGGAGGGCCAGATCCATTATGATGGACTTGCGGCGATTCTTGGTTTTGTATTCAACCCTAATTTCGGCTGTTTCGCCAGCAATACCTGCCTGCTTTGTTTCTGTAGGGCTTCCTATCAGAAGTGGACTTAATACCATCTCAGAGTCCTCGTCAAACTCGGCCCTGATTTTTTCTTTTGGCATTTCCAGCCTGTAGCCGACCACCCTGGGGAATGTTATTTCCCAGTGATCCCTCTCTGGCCTCACTGCGTGAACTCTTATGGAATCTATGGGGGGCCTGGCGGGCGCAACTACGGGCTCGGCGGTAAAGTCAAACGGTATGCCCAAAACGTCTGCATATTCTGGGCTAAAAAGCCCACTGTCATTTAGTTCATAGGATCTGCGGCGCAGGGCGCGACCAATGACTTGTTCGCATAACAACTGAGTGCCAAAGGCCCTCACGCCCAATATGTGGGTTACGTTGTTTGCGTCCCAGCCCTCGGTGAGCATGGAGACGGAGACTACGCACCGGATGTCTCCACCCAGGGAGTTCGGCTTGCCCACGGTGTTCATTACTTCCCTCAACAATGTTGCGTCATCAATATCTTTGCCCTGACTCAATTGATCTGCCAGGCTACCGCCGCGCTCCCTGGACTGGTATTTGAAGCGGTCTATCTCAGCTGCATATATTTTGCGGAAGTCGTCCGGCAGTTTGTCGCCAGACTCCAATTGGCGGCTGTCCACCAGGATCGTCCTGCCCTTTTCGTATGGGGTGCCGTTTTCGTCATAGTTGCTAAAGAGGCCGTACCTGCCTTTGACTGCCATGCCATCTGGTGACATATGGCCCGATATGTAGTCGTAGAGCAGTTTGGACGTGGTGGTGTTGTTGCAAACCAGGATAAAGCAGGGCGGTACGAGCTGGCCCGAACCTTCCCATTGGTCAAAAACCTTTTTGTAGTGGCCGTAGAGGGCATTCAGGGCATCCAGTAGCAAGCGCAAGCTGGGGTTGCCCTCCAGGGTGGCTACGTCGAAGGACTGCCAGCCCTTTTTGGGCATGTGCTTGCCGATATGCTTCCATAGTTCACGAAACTTGGGCATTATCGAGGTGGAGTCAGGCAGGTTGTCGGCTATCGGCACCCTCGGGACTTTCACAATGCCGCACTCAATAGCGTCCATTAGGGAAAAGTCGGACATCGTCCACGGAAACAGTGTGCCTTCGGGCTCGCCTGAGCCGCGCAAAAAGAATGGGGTCGCCGACAGGTCAAAAACGCGCAAGATGTTTTGTTTTTTTTGGATAATCTCCAGGCCCGAAATCCAGAGTCGGGCGGCTTCATTGTTTTCTTCTGCCTCTCTGTTTGCCTCTCCCTTAGTTTCTCCCTCCAGCAATTCTATGTCTCTCTTTTCGCTGTGCTTCACGCGGTAGCAGTGGTGGCCCTCGTCGTTGAATACCATGATGTTTTTTTGGCCCATCAGGTCGCCCAGGGCACGCTGGATCATTTGGCCTTCAGTCTCCAGCGTGTTGGGGCCAATGCCTATCCTGCCCTGGAGGAGGCTACGGGTGCCTCGGGCGATGTCTTGCGTTTCACGTAATTTGAATGCGTGGTAGTTTGTGATGACGATTTTTGCCTTTTGCATGTCCAGCATCATGTCCTGGGGAACAAGTTGCCTTGACTTGTAGTAGCTATCTGGATCTGTGGGAAGCAACACTCTAAGGCGGTCTTTGATGGTTATGCCTGGAGTGACTACGAGAAAGCCCTTAGTAAATTTGGAGCTATTTGGGTAGCGTACGGCGTTGATCGTCTGCCAGGCTATGAGCATGGCCATCACCGCTGTTTTGCCCGCTCCGGTAGCCAGCTTGAGCGCAATACGATTTAGCCCGGGGTTTGAGGCTAGATTATGTCTTTGTAGGTAGTCGATAAATTGCTTGCCCCTGCTGTTCGTTGGGGCCATCTCTGTGAGCCATATTGCAGTTTCCACAGCCTCCATTTGGCAAAAGAATGGCCTGACACCGCTGAATTGGTAGTGCCGCCAGTGTCGTAGCAAACGCAGGGACTCGGGGGTAATTTTGCCGCCCTGGTAGTTTTGGTTTCTCCATGCCGTCACTTCATTGCGAAGTGAGTTGATTATTGTTTCCAGCTCGTGCTGTCTGTCTTCGGAAGAAATAGACTTTGTAACATCATCCTGAAAAAAACCGAAGTCCTGTTGAACGCCTTCTTGTTTGGGCTTTACTTTTGACTTTTGGGGGGCCGGGACTGCTGCCACTGTGAAGTTGGCGACTCGCCTGGTCTCAATGATCCTCTGGGTGGGCTGGCCTTCCTTGTTTAGCTCCCAATGGCGGCGTGGCTCTTCATAGGGAGAGTTGAGGATAGGCTCTGAAAAAAATTTGTCGGTCATCTTGCCCCTATAGGTAACTGCGTGCGCCAACGAACTGGCGAGACCAGACCTGAGAGTTTAGGTTGTCCCTGCGAATCACCTGGCCCGAACTGGGGGCGTGAATAAAAATTCCATTTCCAACGTAAACGGCCACATGGTTTACGGTCGAACCTTTGGAGGTAGAGAAAAAGAGGAGATCGCCGCCCCTCAAATTGTTTCTGGATACGTTGGAGCCTCTGGAATACTGCTCCCTGGATGTACGCGGGATTGAAAGGCCGTTCAATTTATAGACCGACTGAGTGAGGCCGCTACAGTCGAAGCCGGTCTGTGCGGATGTGCCGCCCCAGCGGTAGGGGACTCCCAAGTAACTCTCGGCGGTAGAGATGAGCGAACCGCGGATGCCGGTTTCTGCTCTGGCATCGCCCAGCCTTGAGCCAGGCAGGCTCTCTGGGGCAATGAGGTAATAGACTTCCAATACCCTCTGAGACCTGAGGGACTCTGCTCTACTGCGGGCGGCGTCCCTGGTGGCAAAATTTCCGAAGCGGACTTTGTATAGGCGGTCTGTGTCTCTAAAATATGTTGCCTCAAGCCCCTGCATGTTGAGGCTGTCCGAAAGCCGGACTGCGTTGTCTAGCTGAGAAAAGGCTCCTGCCTGTATCGACCATCCGATGCGGGTCGCGGTAGCGCGCCTTTGGGGAGGGGGAGCGGGGGGCCTTGCGGGTTGCCTGCTTGATGTCGGACGGGGCGGCATAGGCCTGTGGCAGGCCTGCATCATGAGTAGGGCCACAGGCAGAAGGACAGGCAGACGCAGTATTTTTGGGCGCATCGGTGTTATTTGGGCTTGGAAAGCATCGCTTAGAGATTATTTTACCAGCTCAACGCTTAGGACAAAGTATGCGCCGCGTTGCAACCTCTCTGTTACCTGCCAAAAATTTAGGTCAAATTTGGCAGTTTTTCCTGACTTTACAGCCAACAATCTATTTCCGCCGGTTGCGACTCCGAGCAAGTTGTCTCTTTCGTCAAACACGGCGACGGCAAAACCTACGTTTCTTGAAGTGTTTGACAAATTCACGACTTCTACCTGGGCCCTTGTCCCGAATTGAGCACCTTTTAGGAAGCCTTTATTTATCTCTCTCTTGTTAAAAAAGATCGTCTTTACTTGCAAATCGTCTACTGAAAAATCCAGGGGGATTATTCTGTCCCAATGATAATTAATCCTTGAGCTACTAAAACTCAGGGAGCCTGAAGAATCCTGTGTCGAATCCTGTGCCTGGGCTATGGGAGAATGAGCGAGAATCGCCAGGGGCAATAATAAACTTTTCCAGCTCTTCCTATTAGTCCATCTAGGCATAGCGCGACCCCTTTTGAAGAAACAATACCTGACGTAGTGTTAGTGCCAACACGGAGCAACTAGTTCCGCCCAAAGAGTCCACTGAACAGGCCCTTTCTGGGTGATGCCTGTCCGCTCGGCTCGGTTGGAGGCTGGGAGGAAAAACCAAGCAGTTCGTTTTTTTCCTGGCGAATCCTGTCGTAGATAGGCCTCAGCGCAGGCACTTTGGGAGCCTGAATCCAGTTATCACTAAACTGGCGGGCCACCAAATGGTGATCCTGTAGCCTTCCGTCTTCCGCCATGACTGATAAATCCTCTATGGTCAGCTCTTCCACAAAAGCATCGTCCATTTTGACCTTAAACTTTGGTACCTCGTTATCGGCGGGCTCAATGTTATCGACGCTCTCAAGATTATTACTTTTCTCAACAACAGGCTCTCGCGTCTCCTGCGGTTTGACCTCTTCTGGTTCGGCCTCAGGTTCCTCGGCTGGCAAAGGCTCCGAAATGGCTTCTTTTGGAGCCTGCGCATCCTCTGGAATATCTGATGCATCTTCTTTGATGGCCTCGGGGACAGCCGTCGTTGAAGGTTTAGCTTGGGCCTCAGGAGTTGTCGGCGGGGGCTCAGGCTGTTTATGCATTGATACGCTGGATGCCATTGCGGCAAGGATATCTCTGGGTGACAACACTACCGTGCCACCAGACATAGCAATCGCCTCTTTTTTGGCCACATGTGAATCATCGCTACTGGTTCCATCAGCGGCCATCGATACATCGGGGGCTGTGGATTCGACTTCCCCTGCGGTTTCTTCCACTTGAGATTCGTCAGTCGACAGAGATGCCGAATCGTCAGCGATTTTACTGGAAGTATCATCCTGAACGATATCGGCAATGTCATCGCCGACAATCTCAAAATCACCTTGGGGGGCAAACTCATCCATGGTTAGTGGCTGGCCAGAGTTGGCAGAATCTTCAGCCAATAGATCATCTGTCTGGTGGGCTATTTGAGCAACTGGTGGGATGCCAGCTACGGCATCATCCGCAACCTCTGGCTCAATCCTAATTTCTTCTGGCTCGACAGGCTGGGCATACTCGTCAGCAACTATCGGAAAACCAGGATCGGCAGAACCTTCAGCCAATAGATCATCTGTCTGGTGGGCTATTTGAGCAACTGGCGGGATGCCAGCTACGGCATCATCCGCAACCTCTGGCTCAATCCTAATTTCTTCTGGCTCGACAGGCTGGGCATACTCGTCAGCGGCTATCGGAAGACCAGGATCGGCAAAATCTTCAGCCAGGACATCCGTCTGGGCCATTTGAGCATTTGGAGCACCCTCACCTTCGGCCAGATCTGCCATCCCTAGTGTTGAGCCATTTTCATCTGTTACAAGGTCTATTTGTATTGCCGAATTAGCGCTTTCGACTGAAAGCCCGATATCTTCTTCTAGGGTGGGCGGGAAGTCGAATTTCTCAAGTGCCTCTGCGGCTAAATCATCGATGAGCTCGGGGGCAGGGGCTACTTGGGGCTCTCCGCTGGGAGCAGAGACAAAGCTCTTTAGGGCCTCTGCGGCTAGATCATCAATGTGCTCATGTGGGGCTAGTGCTGGCGGTACTTTGGCGTGGGCTGGCTGTAGGTCGTCTGGCCTTTCAGGGCTCGTGCTTTGACTCAGGACTCTTAAGACTGCATCTTCGGCAAAAAATGTGCATTGACAACGAAAGCACAGCAAGCGCCTGATGCCTGAATGCAATCTCTCAGGGCGGAGGCGATATTTTGTTGAACAATCGGGGCATCTGATAGTTTCGGACACCATCAACTCCATTATTGTTTCTTGCTCAGTCGCCCATTACCTCGCCAAGCATGAAGATGGGCATATACATGGAGACTACGATGAAGCCAATGATGCCGCCGAGCACGCCAATCATCAGTGGCTCCATTAGCGAAGTCAACGCTGCGACTGCGTTGTCGACTTCGTCATCATAAAAATCGGCTACCTTGGACAGCATGGCATCCAATGCGCCAGTGGCTTCGCCCACGCCTACCATTTGGACAACCATGGGCGGGAAAACTTTGGTTTCGGCCAAAGGAGTTGCCATGTTGCGCCCCTGCTCCACCGCGTCTCGGCACTTCAGGATTGCGTTTTGTATGACCATGTTCCCTGCTGTTCGTGCGGTAATGTCCATCCCCTCGAGAATCGGCACGCCCGAGCTAACTAATGTTCCGAGGGTGCGGCAAAACCTGGCAATGCCGACCTTGAGCAGAATGTCTCCGAGCACAGGGAGTTTTAGATAAATTGCATCACACTGTAACTTTCCTGACTGGGTTTTATAGTATTGTCTGTAGAGAATGCCAATGCCGACGATGGCCCCAATGACAATGTAGCTGTAATTCATCAAAACATTGGAGATGCCGATGCATATCATAGTAGGAGCAGGGAGGCCACTTCCCAGACCGTCGTAAATCTGAGAAAACACAGGTATAACCTTGACCATGATTACCCACACAACAATGACGGCGATAGATATCACGGCAATTGGATACATCATGGCACTCTTGACTTTACCTGTCAGTTTGACGGCTTTTTCAATGTAGCCTGACAGCCTCTGCAGAATGATGTCCAAAATGCCGCCGACTTCGCCGGCCCCGACCATGTTGACATATAGGTCGTTGAAGGCTTTGGGGTGCTTAGAGAGGGCAGCTTGCAGTGTCGCACCCTTTTCTACGTCTTGCCGGACTTCTCCGATAATGCTCTTGAAATTTTTGTCTTCCTGCTGGGATGCCAATATTTCCAGACATTGAACCAGCGGCAGGCCAGCATCGATCATCACGCTGAACTGTCTTGTAAATATGGCGAGAGTTTTTGGCTTGACCTTACCGAACCTCGCCGCAGTCTTAGCCGCCTGGGCCTGGATGGTTGTAATTTGAATGTTGTTGCGTTGCAACATCTTAATTGCGCCATCTTTGCTATCCGCAACAATTACACCTTCTTGGGGGTCTCCCAGTCGATTTTTTCCTTTCCAGGCAAATGCGGGCATAAGAACCTCTAATTAAATAGCAGTTTAAGAATACCTTATATTTGGGTTGCGGGTGCCAGAAAGTGATGGGGATAACCCTGCGCCGCCGTTCATTTGGGGCGGCCTACCCATGTCCAATGTTCCGACTCCTCTGTTTATCAATTCCATCAGTTCTTCCTGGTTGCTCGAGTATGACATTGCGACGTCCTGGGTAATCTCGCCTCTCAGGACAAGCCCAGAAAGACACTGGTTCAATGTCTGCATACCATGCTTTCCTTGCCCAGCCTGCATAGTCCCATATATTTGGTGGATTTTGTCCTCGCGTATCAGATTTCTGATTCCAGGAGTAGGGATGAGGATTTCGTGGGCGGCAACGCGGCCTTTGCCAGATGCTTTTGGAATGAGGTTTTGACAAATGATTCCTTCCAAAACCAAGGACAGCTGGGCGCGCACTTGCGGCTGCTGATAAGCCGGAAAGACATCGATTATCCGGTTGATGGTTTGGACGGCGGAGCTTGTGTGCAGGGTGCCAAAGGCGAGGTGTCCAGTTTCTGCAATGGTCAATGCTGATTCTACAGTTTCCAGGTCACGCATTTCACCAATGAGCACTACGTCAGGATCCTGTCGTAATGCCGATCTCAGAGCTTTTTTGAAGCTTTTTGTGTCGGCGTGCAACTCACGCTGATTGACAAGGCTGTTTTTGTGCTTGTGGACGTACTCAACTGGGTCTTCAATCGTCAGGATGTGGCAATATTCCTCAGAGTTGATATTATCAATCATAGCGGCCAGGGTGGTAGATTTGCCGCTACCAGTAACGCCCGTCACAAGCACCAGACCCCTTGGCTTGGCGCACAGGAGCTGAACTGCGTGGGGTAGCCCCAGGTCTTCCATCGTTCGGATTTTTTCAGGGATAGTCCTGAAAGTACCGGCGGTGGCACCTCGCTGGTTAAAGACGTTGGCCCTAAAGCGTGCGATGCCAGTAATGCTAAAGGAAAAGTCAACTTCTAATTCGTTTTCAAGGCGCAACTTTTGCAGGTCGGTCATGATTCCATAACAGAGCCAGCGGCTCTGGGCCGCATCTATGGCGGGCAATTTCATGGGTACCAGATTGCCATCGACGCGAATCTGGGGCGGGCTGTCGATGGTTATGTGCAGGTCTGTCCCGCCAAACTCCACCATTGCCCTTAAAAGTTGCTGAATTGGGACAGTATAATTTGCGGTATTTTCTGACATGGCACACTCTGACTTCTACAAGACTGTTTCGCGGACGATTTCTTCAACCGTGGTGACGCCATCCAAAACTTTTCTGCACCCTGAACGCCTGAGGGTAAGCATGCCTTCTTTAACGCCCTGTTCTCGGAGTTCGATGGCTGAAGCCCCGGTGAGGATCATGTCTTTTAGTGTCTCAGAGATTTCCATCACTTCATACAATCCGACCCTCCCCTTATACCCCCTGCCGCCGCAGACCTCGCACCCTTGTCCCTTCATTGCGGTGATGCCCATTCGGATTTCATCGCTGGTGAAGCCGACTTTCAGGAGAGACTCTTGGGGTTGCTGATAGGAGTCCGGCGCTTTGCACTTGACGCAAATCCTCCTGACCAAACGCTGTGCACAGATGATATTTACTGACGTTGCAACCAGGAAAGGTTCAACGCCCATATTCATCAGCCTGCTAATGGTCGATGGAGCATCGTTTGTGTGTAGCGTGGATAAGACTAAGTGACCAGTAAGCGATGCCTTGATGGCGATCTCAGCGGTCTCGAAGTCGCGAATCTCGCCGACCAGGATGATATTGGGATCTTGGCGGAGAAATGAGCGCAGGGCCGCAGCGAAATTCAAGCCAATCTGATCTTTCATCTGGACTTGGTTGATGCCGGCAAAGTTAAACTCAACCGGATCTTCTGCGGTCATAATATTAACGTCTTCCTGATTGAGGCTGGCAATGGAGCTGTATAGGGTATTGGTTTTGCCTGAGCCGGTGGGCCCGGTTACCAGAACCATGCCGTAGGGCTTGGCAATCTGCCTATTCCACATTGTCAGGCTTTCTGGCTCAAAGCCCAGCTTGGTGAGATCTAGCATCAACTTGTCACTGTCCAGCAATCTGAGAACGATTTTCTCGCCGAACAGGGTAGGCAAGACCGAGACGCGATAGTCGATTACTTTTGTGGCCCCGCCCAGATTAACGCGAAGCTTGATGCGGCCATCCTGGGGCAGGCGTTTTTCGGCAATGTTTAGCTTGGCGAGAATTTTTACGCGGCTGGTTATCGGGTCTTTCAGCTTGATGTTTGGCTTCATAACCTCTTGCAACAGGCCATCGATTCTGTATCGGATACGCATATGTTTTTCATATGGTTCCACGTGAATGTCTGATGCCCCTTTGCGAATTGCGTCGATTAAAACCATGTTGACCAATTTGACAACTGGTGCTCCTTCGCCGTCCTTTGCCAGAGATTCGACGTCGACGCTCTGCTCGTCATCGATCTCTTCAAACTCGTTGTCAACATGCGCCAGATTTTCTTCCATGGCCTTCAGGTCAAGGGCTTCGTTTGACACGTTGCTGAAGGCAGAAGACGAGGAAACAGTGGGTGGGGGTTCTTTTAGGCGAACTGCGGCCGAGCCTCCATAATATTTTTCAATCGCCCTGGCCAAGCTCATCTCGGACGTTATCACGAGGTCGACGTTGTAGCCGGTCTGAAAACGGATGTCGTCCATCGCAAAGATATCCGTTGGGTCGGCAATGGCTATAGTCAACACGTTGCCTTCTTTTTTGAGGGGAAGAACCTTGTGTCTATTTGCCAATTCTGATGGAATTAGCGCAATTACCGTGGGCTCTATCGAAGGCCATTGTTCCAAATCTGCCGAGGGAACTCCGAACTGCAAGCCCAAGAATCCTATGATGTCCTGCTCAGAGCAAAACCCCATTCGAGTTACTACGCTACCTATCTTGCCGCCGGTCTTTTTTTGGGCCTGCAGGGCTTCGTCGAGCTGTGCCTGCGTTATCAAGTGGGACTTCACCAACATATCGCCAAGTCTGACAACCACCTTGTTCTCCCCAAAAAGATGACAAGATTGTAACACTCATATCCAAAATTGCTTAATAACATTTGGCTAGGGCCCCAGGATTATTATCAAAGCGATTAAAAAATCAATTATGTTAATAAATAGAGGCAACCGAAAATTGCTATCTTCTCGGCTTTGGAGTGGGTGTTGCGTCCACCGTAGCCCAGACTATGCATTCCGTTCCGATTCCACCTTATCAAAGCAGAATTGCTCCAGTACCCAGTCACGCTTTATACCAAGTTGTGTTCAAAATACTTTGAACGCGAAACGCAAGAATGAACACGACGTTGCACTAGGTCAAGGCCAGCGCTGTATTTCTCAAGACCGTTTCTGGGGCGATATTTCTGTTGAGTGCCTTCATCGCTTCCAAGGCATAGTGATATCCGTATCTTATGTCAATTCGCTCATTTGCCGCTGAGCCAAGCCTTTGCGTCCACTGGGTCAACTGGCCTGACTTGCCTTCGGAAATGCGGGCCAAGTCGTTCAGCACTTTCAGCAATTGCTCAAAGGCATGTGCCACCTGCTGGCTTTGGGCCACCTCGCCAGTTTTTGGCAGTAAACTCTCCGAAACTTCGGCAAAGGGGACTCCCTCAATGATCGAAACCCAGGCTTCGATTTGAGAACACGCCCTCAGGTAATTGTCCCTTTCCAAGTATTTGAGCGTCCCGCTTGAGACGGCGGCCCACCCCTCCAGCTCCGATTCTGCCCAGCCATGGCGTAAGGCTATTTTGACAATTTCGTCATAGCCCAGCGTGCCGAATGCAATTCTTTCGGAGCGGCTTTGGATAGTAGGCAACACCGATGCTGGTCGATGGGTCAGCAAAATAAAGTATGTGTCAGTGGGCGGCTCTTCAAGAGTTTTAAGCAATATGTTGGCGCTGGCTTTGCCTAACCTGTGGGCATCTTCGATGACAATCCACCGGTGACAACCAGGAGGCGCAGCCTGGTGGGCCCAGCGGATGATTCCTCCCTCGACAAGATCGCTGTCTCTGATTGCGTCTACCTTAATTAGGCCAGCTTTTCCCTCTGGAGCTATCCTCAAAAGGTTTGGAAACTCCTTTGGCAATGGGTCGACTTTGTAGAGCTTGCAACCTTCACATTCCCCGCAGGCCGTCTTTCTAAAACATATTTCGCGCTGAGCCATTTCCAGTGCGACACGCCGTTTCCCGATGCCATCGGGCCCAGTAAAAAGCATTGAGCCGGCAATTTTATTCGAGACCAGACGGGAAAACAGCCGACTTCGGATTTCTGAATGGCCTATTATGGACTTGTCAAACATGGCTCATCCGCTACTAGTACTAATGGTTTTGTAAAATATACGGCTTTTCTGTTGGCAAAATCGGGAAGCCTGCAACCGCCAATTTTGGGGCGACCGCCGACCAGACGTCTTTGGCGACACTGCCATGGCTTTGATTTGCGTTGATGACTTGGACACGGCCTGGTTCCTCTAGCGCAATTTTTAGAAATTCCGCCCTTACTCTTTTGTGAAAGCCGATGGCTTCATTGTCGAAGCGAGTTTCTGCAAAATTGTCGTCCTCCCTATTTCTGATATTTGCACGCGCCAGTGCGGCCTCGGGATCGGCATCAAATAGCAACGTCAAGTCGGGACGCAAATCATTCAAAACCATCTGCCTCATCATGGCCAGCTTTTCTCCGGGTATGCCCAGGGAGCCCTGATATGCCCTGGTAGAATCTTCTGACCGGTCTGAGATGACAACATGGCCAGCCAAAAGCATTGGCTTTACTAATTCCTCTAAATGCTGAGCGCGGTCAGCATAAAAGAGAAGCAATTCTGCAAGAGCGCACCATCTCTCGCCTGACTGGTTAGGTTCAAGCAAGAGAGCCCGCAATTCCTTGCCAAGATTTGTCCCGCCCGGCTCTTTTGTGCAAACGTGGGGAATACCAAGACCTGAAAGCTTTTCGTCAAGAAGGCTCATCTGGGTCGACTTACCTGAGCCTTCGATCCCTTCCAGCGTGATGAAAAAACCGTTCAATATTCCCTCCTGAACCTAGCCAGAGTCTATGTTATACCAAGTTGCACCCAGTCGGGGGCAAGTTGGTATAAAGGCGACGAGAATCGCCGCCCGCAAGTTTTTGATTGCAACTCGGTATCAACTCGCGCAATTAACGTTTTTGGTTGCTGATAACGATAATACCATTTTCTATTGCTGATTTAATAAATGCCTGGCGCACATCTGCGCTAGGCAAGGCTTTTCGTCTCATAACTCGTAACTAGAAACTAGAAACTGGTATAAGGCAATATTATGTCTTACAATACAAGTGTTGATGGACATTTTTTTGAGGAGTTTTCATGGGAGTCTTGTTGCAGGCTTTTTATTGGGACTGTCCTGAAAAATCTGGCTGTGAATTTAAGTGGTGGGATCACGTAAAAGCAAATATAGGCAAGCTTGCGAATGCCGGGTTTACGGCCATATGGCTACCTCCTCCAGGAAAGGGCTCAACTCAGCGATCAATGGGTTATGAGCCTTTTGATCATTTTGATCTGGGCGAATTTGATCAGAGGGGCGGAATCCCAACTTGGTTTGGAACTAGGAAATCGCTTGAAGAGTTGCTTTTCCAGGCCCATAAATCGAACATGCAGGTCTACGTCGACCTCGCAATAAACCGCGCCGGGGGCGGTGCTCCTGAATTAAACGACTATTCAGGCCAAACGGGGTTTACGCACTTTGATCCCGCCAGCAAAAGATTTCCAAAGAATTGGGAATGTTTCCATCCAAGCCACTACGAGTATTGGGAGGGAGCAAAGATGGGCGGCGCAGAGACGCCGACATTCTGCCATAAAAACCCATTTGTTTATGAACAAATAATGGAATACTCGCGGTTTTTGGTCGAGGACATTGGTTTTGACGGCTTTTGTTTCGATCTCGGCGACGGCTATGGAACATGGATGGCAAAAGTTATTTTAGGGCAACGATATAAGCGAGGCGAGAACTTCATCCGCCCGTACGGGATGGCCCACGCCCTTGGATCAAGCTACAACTCTGGGTTTTGGCTGAATGAATTCAATAAGCAATCAGAAAACCCGTTGGCCGTTTTCGATGTTCCCCTAAGGTTTCGCTTGAAATCGCTTTGCGATGTTTATGGCACAAATATTCCGTCTTTGTTAGGGTCTGGCACTCTGTTCCATGAAGATGCCTTTTCGAGCATTACTTTTGTAGATAATCACAAGTTCCGCGATGAGGCCCATCCCCCGATTTTTAACGATAAGATGCTGGCATATGCCTTTATCCTGACTCACACGGGCTATCCCTGCGTGTTTTGGGAGGACTATTTTGGACACAACCTTGCGCTTCAGGGACAGGTGAGCGGCATCCATGCCCTCGTAAAGTGCCATGAACAATATGCCAACGGGCCGATGGTGACCCACCACATCGGTTCAGACCTCTATGTAATGGAGCGCCTGGGGATTGATGACAAGCCTGGTTTGATACTCGTGATGAATAATCGAGGGGATCGCTGGCAGGGTGTTTGGGTGCATACTTCAAAGCCAAGCACAAGGTTTATTCCGGTTGCCTGGCGCGGAAAAGACGACTTAAACCCGCCAGCCGAGACCTGGACTCACAATGAGGGCCACGGCAATTTCTGGGCGCCGCCCAGAGGCTATACTGTGTATATACCTCAGTAGGGCTTTGCACCTGCGCAAAAGATTTTGACGAGCTGGAACAATAGTCGCATTTGCACAAAAATGTTTGATTGCCTGATTTTTTTGGGAGGCTACCGTGGGAACAGCAAAGAATTTGGCACTTGGAATGGCTCTATGCCTTTCCACAATGGCGGGCTTGGCCACTGCACAAGCTCCCGTGCGGGCCTCCGCAACCAACCCCAATGGCATCATGGGCAAGGTTCGCCTGATCACGGACAGAGAGATAGAAGTCGAGTTCTCCGCGCCTTTGGCAAACGATGCTGAGGCAAAGGCCTCCCTTGCGATATACGTTGACAAAGTCCGGCTTTCGCCGTCCGATTGGGAATATCTTTCATATTTCAATTTTGGGCCATATGTTTGGTCTGGGAATGGCGTTGCCAGCGGCGGGGTTTTAAATATCCGACTAAAAAAACCTCTGACCGACGAAGGCATCCCTCTCGTGCCGCTCGGAAGGCAACGCGTGACTCAGGTTGCGGGCACCAATACTTATGCCACATACGGCCAGACGGCAGCTGGTAGGGTGGAGGTAGTCAACAACCCCGGCAACAGCAACCAGAAAAGAGAAAGCGCTGTCTGGAAGCCGTTCTACGGCTTCTCGCAAATTGGCCACATGTCGCGCCTATGGGCCTGGGGTTCGACTGATGCAGGTCAAGCTGGAGTTCAGCTAAACAACAGCCGTTTCGATGCCACGGTTCAGGCATACGACGCGAGGTGGGCGACAGATATGTTGGGCGAAGGCATGAACAAACTCGTTGGCCGTGCCGAATACCTAAATATTCCGATGGTCGATGCAAACTTTAAGGCAGTGATGGTCGGGCCAGGCCAGTCTGTCTATGAGGCCCCAGAATACCGCGAGCTGTACGACCACAAATCCATGAAACATAATGATATATATAGCAGGCCAGTCATTCATGGCACGCCTCAAAAAGCAGTTATAGTTGCAACTGCTGATGACGTGATGAGGCACGACAGCGAGGTACGTATGGATGACGGTAGAACTCCCGCCCGGGGGAAGAGTAACTTCTTCCACTTCGGCGAGGCATTTTTCCGCCTGTATTACAAAATGGGCGTGCTCGAGGGTAGCACTCGCTTCCCCCACAGTGTGTTTAATGCTCCGGACGATTACCGCTACGATAAGCAGATTCAGGCCGCTTACAGCGCAGCCAGATCTGGGCAGAAGTGGCCAAGGACAATAATGCAAAACAGCCCAGAAGACTACTATGTCTATGGCGCGATGGTTCATTTTGAGTTTTTGCCGGAATCGCCGGACGGAACTTGGCAAGCGACAAGGTTTCCGGTCAATACTCGCGCCGAATTGGTCGCTTACGACAAAGCTCTGTACACTGCGCTGGCCGGCATACACGGCAAATATGAATATTTCGCTGGCACGGCCGATGTATACGCAATCGGCAGAGGAGATAATGCGGTGTGGGGCGGTTGGGGCCAGGGCGGGGCCGTAAACGCAAATTTTGCAAACGATGTCATGAAGAACAGCCATCCATGGTTCTGGCGCAGCCAGACAGACAACTATGGCATTGACGGCAAGCCCTATCCACCCCTGGCGATAGAAAGCGTTCAAGTAATTTCCGATACTCAAATTGACATAAAGTTCAACCGCGAGGTCAGCACTATAGCTGCAGTAACGAACCCTGGCAATTGGAAGGTCTATAAGGATGGGATAGAGCTGACAAATATTTCTGAGGTCAGCGGCGACCAAGCGGGCACAAGAAATGACATTGTCCAGGGAGGATATGCCTGGCAATCGATAACCCTAAATACTGGTTTTGGGCGGTCTGGCGGTTCCTTTGGAAACGCCCCAGGAAATGCATCAGCAAGGCCGACCGGCTCTGGCATGGATAAGCCCCTTACAAAAGGGGTCTATGGGCGGGGCTTCAGAGGCTTTACGAAAGAAGACATAGACGAGCGAAAAATCAGCAACGGCGGATGGATAGCTAACGACACGACCCCAAGCCCCACCGCTCTGAAGAGAGGCGAATTTATTGATCTTAAGGAAGCTATTCGGAGAGGCGCAGGACTCGACGGCACCATCACGGTTGAATATACTGGTAGCGCGGCCCCCGTTGTTGACTGGGCTGGAAATAGCCTAAAGGCTGGTAAGCATCAGGCTGAGTTTGCACCATGGATCAGCAATGTTTACCGAAGCCCCTTGACAGGCTACTACCTTTACGCTGATACGCCTGTGGGCCTGGATACGATGAAGGCCGGGGCGTACTATTTTGACCTGTCGCTGGCCAACAACTCAACGGTCACTTACCAAAAGAGCGCTGGCGGAAATGATTTTCCTGCACATGACCCTTTTTATAAGCAATTTTTTGGCAATAACAGCCCGCCCACCGACTATTCCAATATTGTCTATCTGCACAGGGATGGGACTACTTACGATAGAGTGGGGCAGAGGATTGCCGACGGGGCTGTGGCGAACGGCGGCGGGATGCAGATTGCAGCAGGGTCAGTGTATGCACATCACCCTGCCAGACAGTCGACCCACAGAGGATCAATTGGAACTAATTTTCATAACAGCCTATATGTCGAAGGATGGGGCGGCAACAATTTTCAGTGCGAGGACGTGAATATATGGAAAGACCTTAATCTGAACAGATTCAAAAACGAATCTCTTTTTTACCATGAGGGCGGGCACGGCATAGATGCCTTTACTCAAGGGGGCAGGGGTGTCACCTATGCCAAAAATGTGTATGACGACATTTCCGCTGCCTGGCTGACCGCCGTTCACCAGGACAATGGCAGGAGATGGCACGACGTAAATGAGGTGCGGGCCTACTGCGGATCAAGGGGGGAATACACTTCTACCCTTCCGACATTCTGGCATGGCGCTATGCGGGAGTCATTTTTGGGCATCAACGACGGAACCTGGACGCCCATCAACAACCGCGAGGAATTGTTTAGGTATGACCCATATGGCTTTGAAGTATTCAGGAGAATATTCTTTACTGGCGAACTGGGGCTCTGGTACGAAAACAAAGTCGGCAACCCGGACTACAGGGTGATGCCCGAGGACTGGGAGCTCCTAAAAGAACAATACAAGGAATTTAGCCACTGGACAAGCGTGGACTATTTAATCGCACTGGGAGCAACAGTCCCAGAGACCGCACGCCACAATCCCTATACTGGCGAACGCAATCCGCTGATTAACTGGATTTCTGGCAATACGCCAAATGTTTGGAACATCGGCCTGAAAGAGTCCAAGCTAGGCGACAGGGGCTACCCTGAAAACAAATTTGACTTCCAGGGCCGCGATGCGTATAGCCCCTATCCGGAAGGCTCTTCCCCCACCGTCACTAAGGAGCACCCATTCTTCAGGCAGGGCGGCGTAAAGAAGCCGATGAGACCAGCTCACATTGAGGCGCTTGTAAAGCCAATCAAAGGCAGAATCAGTGGCATCGCTATGAATACGCCAATTCTGGTGCAATTCCAAATATCCGGGTACGATGGGCCCGTGACTATGAACAATGCCCAGACTAGCTTTGAAGTCAAAGTGAACGGCAAGCCAACGGCATTCAACTTTTGGACTTTTGCAACGTCACGCAACTCAGCCACAGTGACCTTACGTCTCAACTGGCCGCTAGAAGACGGGGCAAAGGTAGAAGTCACTCTGAGGTGATACTTATACCGAGTCGCAATCAAAAGATTGCAACTCGGTATAAGGGGCGGTCCAATGCCAAGGCGCAATCTGGCGATAGCGCCTTGGTATGTGGCAACCGGTATTACAGCTTGGCTTCGCCGATAGCCAGGGATCTGTCCAGCAGTGTCTGCGCTGCCACAAGTAGCTCCCTGCATTTGGATCTCATACCATCATTATAGGCAGAATCGGAGATGTCCTTGAGGTTGATTAGGACATTCCAAATGCCCCCCCGAACCCCGGCGAAACCCATCTGAATACCAACCAGGCCGTCTGTGATTGAGGCAGGGTTGCCGTGCTCCACCACGATTGCAGCGGCCTTCATTGCCTCAAAGCTTGAGGAAGCAGTCTGGAACGGCACGTTAGCGGCTATTTTCAGGCCTTCTAGCATCGCTTTTTCCCTAGTGGCTTTTTCCTCTGGATTGCTTTGAGGAAGCCGCCTCGCGTCCATATAGGCATTGAAGGCGCTTGTATCTTCGTCCACTGCCAGCACGAGGGCATCTTTAACCCTGTGAGCTATTTCGGCGGCGCTTTGAAGTTGGGCATTATGTTCGGTGTTTTTTGCCTTTGTCAGGTTTGCCACCATGGATGCCAAGCTCGCTCCCAGCGCCCCTGACAGAGCCGCAATGCTCCCTCCGCCTGGAGCAGGCGTGTCGCGGCTTACTTCGGTGACAAGGCCGCTTACAGGCATCGACATCAAACCACCAGGATAGCTTTTGGGGAGGCCCAATACTTTTTGGTCGATTTCAAAGGGTGATACATCTGACAGTCCCATGCTGAAGACCGCGTTTTCAAGCACGTCTTTGATAGGAACGTGGGGGCTCTTTCCCTGCAAGCGTAGATAGTATTGCCCTGCGTTGAATAGCGGCTTGAAGGGGACTAACCCTACTATCTCGGATCCGGTGACGACAAGGCCACGTTCTGCCGCCATTTTTCGAGTTGCTTCTAAAACATCAACCATACTGGTCATTTTGTAGTTTGTCAGGTTGATGCTCAACTGGGCGCGCTTATAGGTATCGACATACCAGCCGATTGCCTTGCATGCCTTAAATTGGCCTGCCTTATATGCCTTTTGTCCCTGCAAGTCCCTACTCGCGTCAATGTCATTGAGGGATAGAAGATTTTTTAAGTCATAGCCATGGGCGGCCAGGCAGTGGGAGGCAAGTGCGTCAAAGGTTGCAAAATCCTCGTTGCAATTGCCGCAGGGAAAGAATCCGTCAGCATAGCGTAACTCTTTGCCGCTACTATAAAAGGCGTTGGTCTGCCCCCGGCGGGCGACGCGCCCCTTTTCCCTCAGCTCAAAAGCAATATCTGTTGCGTGGGCTTTATCTCGGCTGTTGAGGGTTATATTGTAGGCGATCAAAAACTCTCGTGCCCCCGTAATGAGAGCGCCAAAGGTTGGCACAAATAGGTTTGGGCCGTAGTCGGGCTTCCAATCGGGGTCATTGAGTTTTTCTTCCAGGCCCTCATACTCGCCTTTGCGTACAACTGCGAGATTGATGCGCTCGGGGCGGCTTGCGGCGGATTCATAGAGATAAACTGGAATTTTTAGCTCTGACCCTATCTTTTGGCCAAGGGTTCTTGCAAGCTCTGCGCAATCCTCCATGGAAACGCCCTCTACGGGGATAAATGGGCAAACGTCGCAGGCGCCCATTCTGGGGTGGCTACCACGGTGAGTTCGCATATCAATTACTTCGCTGGCTTTTTTTATGCCTCTAAATGCCGCTTCTGCGACGCTTTCTGGATCCCCCACGATCGTTACGACAGTCCTATTGGTGTCTGCGCCTGGGTCGACATCCAGCAACTTTGCCCCTGGCACGCTTTCAATAGCGTCAGTAATTGCTTTGATCCTGGCCATGTCTCGGCCTTCGCTGAAGTTTGGCACGCACTCGACAACTTTCAGGGCCATGCCCCCTCCAAAAAAATCCGATGATATATTTAGCGCCCTAGGATAATTTCGATGCGCCTGTTTCTTGCGCGCCCCGCTTCTGTCTCATTAGTCACGAGAGGAAAATCGCTACCAAAACCCTGAACCTTCATATTTGCGCCCGGAACACCAGCGAGAAGCAATTCGTTATATACCGACATGGCCCTTTCCAATGAAATTTCCAGATTGCGCTGTCGGCTTCCTCGGGAGTCCGAATGTCCACAAATATGAATTTCGACCCCCTTGAAGAAATTGTTGAGCACCTCGGCCTGCTTGCCCAGTAGGGGTCTTAACTCTGGCTTTAGTTCAGACTTGTTGAAATCAAAAGTGATTTCTTCGCCGTAGTCGAAGACAAGGATTTTTGTGAGGCCGAGGGCTCTGGTCATTTTTGAAAGGTCATGGTCGAGAACCAAAGTCACCTCTACCCTGTTTTCATCAATTACTTTTATTCTCTTTTCCACAACCCCTTCCGGAGCACTCGCAATTGTAAGGCCATCGGTCAGCTGATCAAGGGTATGGACTAAGAGAGTGGCAGGCGATTGCCCAATTTTTTCTCCCATAAACATTATTCCGTCCTGATAAGGAATAGTGGTTATCGTGGCTGAAATTGTTGGTTCGGGGAGCGGCGGTAGCGACAGTGCGGGTTCTACCTTTGGTTGGCATCCTGTCAAAAGCACGATAAGGAGTATCGAAAAGTAGCGCATCATGAAGTTCTTCCCAAAGTGATGGCTGTAGCTAGTTCTGAAGTGACTGGCAATCCGTCTTCGGAAAGTGCCGGAGAAAATTCGAGATTCATAGCGACAGCCTTAGCGATCTCTGCTTCTTCGGGACTCAGGTCACGGCTGAGAATTGTGCACCTTACAACTTTTCCGTCTTCGCCTATGGTAACTCTTACCGGGACAATTTTTCCGTTTAATTCCGGCGGAATTACCAAAGAATCTGGCAACTCGCTCTTTGTCAGAACGGCTGGGGTTACTGCCCGCCTTTGGGGGGCAACAGCGCTGGGGGCCGATGCTGACGATGGGGGCGATGATGACTCTCTGACAGGAGGGTCAATAGGGGAGTCGTTGTCTGTTGATTCTGTTGCCTGATTTTGGGGGGGGGAAACGGTTGATTCAGAAGTTTTGAAATATAGCGCGGCTATTGCCAGAATGGAGGCAACCACGGCAATTCCGAAAATCCAAATAAACAATCCATTTTTGCGCCCTGCTGGCTTGCGGGTGTGGGCTGTCGGGTCTATATCGTAGAAATATCTACTTTCGCCATCAACAAATGACATTCTGAGGATGGGTCGGTGTTCGTACCCTTCAAAGGGCCTGTTCCAAAAAATATTGCAGGTTGCAGCCGCCAGTTGTAGCTCTTTTTGCATGTCTTCAATGGTTGCGTATCGATCGTCCCTGTTTCTGGACAGAGCTTTCATTAACACCCTTCTGATGGGCTCTGGAAACTCAGGGCGGTGCAACTCGATTGGCTCAGGGTCTTCTTTTAGGCGCAGGACGAGAGTGGCCATCGGCTCATCCGTAGAAAAGGGCAACTTGCCAGTGATTGCACGATATAGAGTGATTGCAAGTGAATACTGGTCTGCCCTGCCATCGACTGGTTTGCCTTCAGCCTGCTCTGGGGCCATGTATGCCGGAGTCCCCATCATGCTTCCGGTCTGAGTAAAGTCAGAAGCACCCGTAAATTTTGCAATCCCAAAATCTGTGAGGCAGGGATATCCGCTTGGCTGAATCATTATATTGGCTGGTTTGATATCCCTGTGGATGATGCCATGCTTGTGGCTGTAAGCAAGGGCATCCAAAATTGAAACTCCCAGCCTGGAAACGCCAGTGGCGTCGAGTCTTATCTTTGACTCAATGAGTGTTGAGAGGGATGGGCCGTCAATGAGCTGCATGCTGTACCAGGTAGCCCCTTCCAGTTGGCCAAAATCATAAATTCTCACGATACCGGGATGGTCAAGCGATGCAGAAATCTTTGCCTCCTGGGCAAACCGCCTTGTTGTGTCAGGGCTCATTGAATTATTTAGCACCTTTAGAGCCTCAGCCCGATCCAGCTGGAGGTTTCTGACCTCATAAACCGTACTGGAGCCTCCATGGCCCAATATCGATAAAAAAGCGTACCTTTCCTGCAAGAGTTCCATCATGCGGCGGGGCGGCCTTTGCGCGTCTGAGTAGTCCATGGCACGAATAATATTTTGGCTAGCAAGTAACAATCCAACTTAAGTTTGCATCATTTCGGCCTTACATACAATTACAATGTTCCTTTTATCAAGGCGCGATCAAAAGATCCCACCTTGGTGTCACCTTTGGCTTTTAGCTTGGGCTTGTTGGTACTACAATAACCTGTGCTTTCACGACTTTTGCCTGATCCCATCGTTTGACATTTCGGGAATCCAGGGTTCAACGTCATTTTCATTCTGGGCGTTTCGCGTTCAAAGTATTTTGAAGGCAATTTGGTATAACTATACATACTGAGGGTATATTTGCTGTACGGTTTCTGTGATGTTGCACAATTCACCAAACACATTTGGCACTTCACTTAGGGTGCTTACCTTTGGCGAAAGCCATGGGACCGCCGTAGGCGCGGTGATTGATGGCGTGAAGCCAGGATTGCCCTTTGACCTGGTAGCCATACAGTGCGAACTTGACTTGCGTCGGCCGGGCCAAAGCGACTTGACTACTCCCAGACAGGAGAGAGACTTGGTTCAGGTTCTGTCGGGTGTTTTCGAAGGGCGCACCACAGGGCATCCAATCGCTTTAGTGGTTTTTAACGAGGGACATCGGCCTGGTGATTATGAGGCGATAAAAGATATTTTTCGCGCAGGACATGCAGACCTGACATACGAGCGTAAATACGGACTGCGTGATTACCGAGGTGGCGGACGTGCCAGTGGGCGTGAAACCCTTGCAAGGGTGGCGGCAGGGGCCTGGGCAAAACAGCAGCTGGCCCAGCTGGGGGTGACAATTAAATCTTTTAACCGGGAAATCGCCGGTATTCCATGCAGGGAAATCGACTGGAATTTTATTTTCAACAATCCCCTAAGAGTCTGTGATCCAAACTCTTATCAAGCCCAGCGCGCCGCAGTGGAGGCTGCAAGGGATGCCAAGGACTCCGTCGGCGGGATAGCAGAAGTCCATATTCTTGGTTTGCCCATTGGTTTGGGCGACCCTGTTTTTTCCAAACTGGATGCCATGCTGGCCTACGCTTGCATGAGCATCGGCGGTGTTAAGGGCATAGAATTTGGCGCGGGATTTGAGTCAGCGCGGATGCGAGGATCAGAGCACAACGACCTTATTACCGCTAATGGCTTTTGTACAAACAATGCAGGAGGCTTTTTGGGAGGAATCTCCAGCGGAGCCACCGTAATTTTGCGCCTGGCAGTAAAACCGACAAGTTCTATCGGGCTCGAACAAAGGGCAATAAACAAGGCCGGGCGGGAAACAGTAGTTGAAGCAGCTGGCCGTCATGATCCATGTATAGCTCCAAGGCTACTGCCAGTTGCAGAAGCTATGTGCGCTCTTGCCATATATGATGCCTGGCTCACCCACGCAGATCTTATGCCCAAATCAGTACCCGCCGCGGTTGCCTACGATTGGGACAGGGTTGAGAAAATTCTTTCTGAGATGGGTTTCTAGGCCAGTACCAATCTGATTCTGATCACCACGGCATCTGATAGCCAATGCTTCATTGAAATATGTTGTATGATTTTTTCCACATATTAGACTAATAGGTGAGTGGAGGAGGAAATATGCTTGCCCCAAAAGAAGACCCCAGATGGACGGCTCTGTTGAATGGCAAACTGCAACATCAGTTTCAGTTGGCTTCTGCGGCTATGATCGTTTCCAGGTGTCAACGACAAGTGCTGAGGGATCCGTCTGCACTGACGCTCAGCAAAAACCTAGATGAGCTATACGCGTTTTTTTCAAAATTTGAAAACGTGGTCAACGATGACCTCAAGGCAATCTTCACCTGAGGCCACTGATAACCAATATTTAGGAGACATAACATGATGTTGTCATTGCAGGATACAATCAAACAAATTGAAAATGGGCGTTGCCTGTCAATCGCGGGAGACGAAAATCTTTTGTCCAAACTGCCAAAGGGAAATTGGATAGGCGGAACTATCCCTTATTTCATGACCAAAGATGGCGGTAAAATAACAAAAGAACAGCTCTCCGTCACCGATTTTACAGATGTGTCCATGGGCACCACCATAAAGTCTTATGAACTGGAAGATCTGCCAAAGCTCAACGATGATGCTGAGGAACATGGGTTCTCAATGGTGATAATACCGGCCATGAGTCCCGCCCACCTAGCTTACGGCCACGATGCCCCTAATTATCCCGGCTTTTTCATGAAGCCCATTGTGGGCTGGATTTGTGGCACCCTCCTTGAGGACCACGGCAAGATACCCCCCAAGGTCTATAACGGGACTACAGGCAGAAACTCCGACAAAAAAGCGATTGTGATGCACTGCAAAATTGATCCTTCCAAAAACGCCACCGTGAGCATTTTGAATTTGTTCAAGCAGGGAGATGGCGATGAAATAATGTTTGAAGAAGAAGGATTCAGTGCGAAAACTTGCTTGGTAAATGGTAAACAAGTCTTGCTCATTGACTATCTGAAGGAAAAAAACATTGACCTCAAACCCCCGTTGGTTGCCGATTACTGTGGAGCGATGGTCAACGTGGGCATACAGGGACCGGATGAAGCCGAGGGCATAGTCAGGTTTTTTGCGCCAGTATACAGGGACGTGAAGTACAAGTTCGGCGCACCTGTGGGCAATTATGTTGAAGAATTTAAAAAAGCTTTGCCGAAGGCCGTGTCCCCAATCTGGAGTTGCAACTGCCTGCTCAATTTCCTCTATTCGGAACTGGAAGGTAAGGTCGTTGAAAAGATGTATGGCCCGATAACATATGGCGAAATAGCCTACCAGCTAGTTAATCAGACATTGGTGTATTTGGAAGTCAAGTGATTTGATGATTATGCAATTGCGCTTTAGCGTTCGAATCGCAAAGGAGTGAGTGGGCATTGAGAAGTCCAAATGTTGCTTTTGCAGTATCTTAAGCCATTCTTCAAGGGGAGTTCACCAAATTGGTTGCCTCAGCGGGCATGATGCAAACTACTCCACCACTATCCAAACTTTTCTACCGTCTTTCACAAACTGACCAAGGCTAATCATGGCTTCACTAAGCTGCTGATGGGTTAAGCCGCCGCTTATTAAGTCAATGACAGCTACCCTGCCAGCTTGGTTGGCGACTGGAAGGCAAATGCCGCGCGGAAGTGTTCGAGATCTAATTTCACCCTCGCCGCGGCTCGGAGCAACGGGCACTCTGAACCCCTCACCACCTGTCTCCAAGGCATCGATGGTAGTGCGAAATAGGGCTGCCAAAGCTAGCATAGCGGATCCAGAGGGCTTGATCTTGTCGCGCTCCCAAAAAGAGACAGAGGCTTGGTCCACACGCAAAATTTCTGCGAGTTCTTCTTGTGCCCAGCCCCATGCCAACCTTACGGTCTTGATACGCCCGCCCAAGGTTGAAGTGGCCGCGATCTTTGACTCAAGCATGTCATCTGTAGGATTCATAAGGATTTTCTCCTGAGACAAAGCTATCGGTTCATACGTGCCGATTTCTTACAAAAATGATACCAAAAGGTAATACAGTTGCCAAGTAATTATATTTACTGATCTTTTGCAATTTTTTGGCTTCTGCTCAAGAGCAAGAATCTATTTGCTGTTTATAAAAAAGGTCATGAAATTGCTTCCAACAATGTGAGAAAAATAATTGTTATTTTTGTTGTTTATTTTATACTGAGCTGCAATCTTTTGAGCCACTTGCAAACCCCCAGGGCAGTTTAGCCCCCTGTGGCTAGTGTCTGTTTGCAGAAGTTTCGTATATTATTTGAAAGTTGTGTCCCTCTGATACCAAGTTGCGTTCAAAATACTTTGAACGCGAAACGCTAAAGTTTTTTCAAACACGAGCAAAGCCCGTATTTTCAAAAACCTCTCGGAATCCTTCGCTTTGCTCGGATGTCCGAGGCTTCCACGCCAACCGCTGGGAAAAAGCTGGTATGACGCCCGCTATTCAGCTTCTTTCCACCCAAATTCCCACATTTTTTAACCTAGGGCAATCAAATTGCAAGTCCCATTGAAGCGCGGAGTTCAGCCTCGGACGAGCCCATGG
>Ga0082212_10000427_pt1 | contig 61557 bp, 64 predicted proteins | sample TergutNt197P3_FD_71548 | JGI IMG/M metagenome (GOLD analysis project Ga0082212, IMG submission 71548) | Neocapritermes taracua P3 segment gut microbial communities from Petit-Saut dam, French Guiana - Nt197 P3 | ecosystem: Host-associated > Arthropoda: Insects > Digestive system > Gut ... | reverse complement strand
GTTCACTTAACGGCGAGCCAAGCCCGCCTATGAACAACAAACGGCCAGGATTCGCAAGCAAATCCTGGCATATAGCAGTTCAACTACAATAAGTTGAACCGCTATAGCATGTTCCTCCAACGTTGCCAATGCAACCTCACCATTGGTTTTCAATTGTTAAATTGGCTTTTGCATGTTGGAGCGCCTTTAATCCAATATCGCGCCTGACTTGCATTCCAGGCCATTCAATTTGGTGACTATCTAGGTCAGAATTGACCATTCTCCGGACTTGCTCCAAGTCATTACCTATTGCCACCAGATTTATTACGCGTCCACCATTGACTGTCCAGCCCGTTCCTTTTTTTGCTGTGCCGGCGTGAATAATCAAACATTTTGGAGATTTGATGGTTATTGTAGCTCCCTTTTGTGGACTACTAGGGTAGCCTTGGGCGGCAAGGACAGTGCATATAGCTGTATTTGGCAATACATTTACTTTATTTCGCTGTAAGCTATGAGTAGCAATTGTATACAGCAAATCAGGCAAGTCCTCATCTAAAAGTTGCATTAACACTTGAGTTTCGGGATCTCCGAAGCGGACGTTGTACTCCAGAAGTTTTGGCCCTGCCTGTGTCCACATGACACCCATAAATAGCACTCCTCGACCCTCCAAGCCATCCTTTTGCATACCCGCGATGGTAGGCTCCACTAAATCCACTTGTAATCGGTCGATGTCCTTCGGACGCAAAAAAGGTATGGGACCAAAAGCCCCCATTCCGCCAGTATTTTGACCAGTGTCGCCCTCAAATATTCGCTTATGGTCTTGGCAGGGAGGAAGCATACAAAACATTGCATGTTCATTGTTTACATCGACAAAAACATGGAGACTTAGCTCCATTCCAAATAATGGCTCCTCTAATACCACCACGCGTGATGCGTCTCCGTGCTGACCGTCCAAGAAGGATTTTAGGGTTTCGAGAGCCTCTGATTCTGTTTGAGCCAGCACTACACCCTTTCCAGCGGCTAGTCCATCAGCTTTTAGCACAATTGGATAACCTAGTTGCCAATTTCTGATAGTAGATTCACCTTCAGTAATATTACTTATCGTCTTTGAAATTGCACATGGGATAGCGTGCCTAAGCATAAAATCTTTTGCAAATGACTTTGATCCCTCAAGTTTTGATGTTGTAGCTGGGTGGCCAAATACTGGGATACCCAGCCCGGCAAACTGGTCTGCAATGCCATTTACTAACGGAGCCTCTGGCCCAACCACAACTAGATCAGGGCGTGAAGTAGAAACCCATTCAAAAAGCCCATGAGAGTCTATTTCAAATGGTAAGCAGGTTCCACATTCTGATATTGCATCTGATCCAGGAGCTACAAATAATTCAACTGTTGTATTTGAAGAAGTCAGCTTCAATGCCAGTGCGTGTTCGCGCCCCCCTGAGCCTAGTAATAATATTTTCATACTTTCTCCATTTTTCTTTAAAGGAAGGTTTAAACTCCACCCAGCTCGCAGTTATCAGTTATCAGAAAAAAAGCCTGGCCTTTTGCATTGGATAGATAAATTTTGTTCAATATTTTATGTTGGCAGTAGTGTTGTTCTATATATTTGCTAAGTACCATTCGACAGTCTTCGCAATCCCATCTTGAAAATTGACTTCATGTTGCCATCCTAATTCTGATTCTATTTTTGTAGCATCAATCGCATATCGCCTGTCATGCCCCGGCCTATCTGTTACAAATTTTATTAGTTTGCGACTAGTGCCAACTTCTCTTCCAATATTCCTATCAACTTGGTCACAAAGAACATTAATCAGAACGATATTTTTCCATTCGTTGTTTCCGCCAATATTGTAGGTTTCACCGCATTTACCATTTCTGAGTACAGCATAAATTCCCCTGCAGTGGTCATCTACATATAGCCAATCTCTAACCTGACCTCCGTCACCGTATATAGGTATTGATTCATTTTTTAGCATCCTAGTAATAGCTAACGGAATCAATTTTTCAGGATGTTGCCTTGGGCCATAATTGTTTGAGCAATTTGTTGTTATTACTGGCAAGCCATAGGTATGGAAATATGCCCTTACTAAATGGTCACTACCGGCCTTAGATGCGCTATATGGACTATTGGGAGCATACGGTGTGGTTTCGGAGAATTTGCCGGTTTCACCCAATGCCCCATATACTTCATCCGTTGAAACATGCAAAAAACGGCAGGCAGCATCTCCTGCCCACACTTGCCTAGCGGCTTCAAGCATGGAAAATGTACCTACCAGATTTGTTTGAATAAATGTAGCAGGCCCTTTAATACTATTGTCCACATGGCTTTCGGCGGCAAAGTGAACAATAGTTTTTATACTATGTGCCACTAACAAGTGTCTCACTAGTTCTTGGTTTTGGATATCTCCTACTACCAGTGTTAGGTCTTGGATCCCATCCAAATTTGATGTATTTGCGGCATAGGTGAGCTTGTCTAAAATGATAATTTCATCTTGTGGTTCTTGCTTGCTCCAAAAATGTGCAAAATTCGACCCAATAAACCCAGCACCACCAGTAATTAATAGCGATCCCAAACTTGATAACTCAATTTACTTGCTGGAATTTGGTGAAGCTGATTTAGGAGTACTTGGAGTGGTAGTTGCCGGTTTGCCTGATGGGTATGCGGCATCGTATCTTTTGGCAACTTCCTTAGTAAATTCTAGGAGTACAGACTCATTGCCCCACACAACTAGTCCCGGTAGTAAATTAATTACGCTTTGGAGTTTGCGCTCATTTGCAAGAGCCTCAATAATTGGCATTACTTCAGTAAAAAATAATTCTTCAGCCGCTTGGGTTACCCTTTGTTTTTCAGCTTGGGCTTCCTCAACTAATTGTTGGTACTCAGCCACACCTTCCTCAAACTGTTTGTTCAATCTATTTCTGCCCTCTTCGTTGATACTAGAAGAACTCCGCTGTTGATCTAATTTTTGTAGCTCCTCACGCTTGACTCGAATTGTCTCATCGAGCCTTTTCTCAGTAGCCTGGGCTTCAGCAAAAACTCTCATGCCCTGAGCAGAGTTTTGAATCAAATATTGCGGGCTAATAAAAGCAAAACGCGGAGATTCCTGCTCTTGTGCCGACACTACGCCTGCAATTGCAACAAGGAAAGCAAGTTTTCGAAATAGCATGACAACTCCAAGCAAGTGTAATAAGTATATATCAAAATGTAATAAATGACAATATCAGAAAGTGGTACCCATACTAAATTGAAAGTCAGACTTTCCCTCTGGATCAAAACTATATGGATTTAACTTTCTGGCCCAAATCAACCGCATTGGAGCTGGGCTAATTGGCAAAAAGAATCTCAATTCAATCCCAGCACTCCGCCTTAATGACTCAGAAAAAACCTTGTAGCCTGAACCCCAAGCATTTCCCATATCATAGAAAAGCAGAGCTCTAAACTGGTCAGCAATTTTTAATTGATACTCTATATTTGCCAAAAATTGTTTGTTGCCGCCAATAACAACAGGTCGCCCCAGGTTGTCATTTTTATATGTACCAACCCAGCCATATCTGTACCCGCGAATACTCATTTCACCACCTGGCTGAAAGTTATCCCAAATTGGCAACTCTTCGTTGGTAAGATTCGCTAGGTACCCATAGCTTGCATTCAGGGCAAAAATGTGGCGTTCGGCATAACTCTTAAAATAAGACGACTCGAGTGTAGTTCTATGGAATGGTTTATCTGTTGCAAACTGCCAACCTCCATATTCAAAACCCACTCCGAATTTGTAGCCATCGGTGGGCTTAAATGGATGATTAACAGTGTTATACATCCAGTGTATACTAACACTGGATGTCAATTGACTGCCAAGCGAACGGAAATAGTAATTTTGCCCACCTTCCATTCTGATTAGGCGCAAACTGTAACTAATACCAACCTGACTTACATTCGTCCAGTATCCCCATTTATCAGATGGCATAAAGGTTGCCAATCTAGTGCCAGTTGATAATCCAAGTCCACGAGTAAACTGTTTGCGGGCATAATCTGTTCCTACTTGGTCAGCACTATATTCGAAAGCACTATCAAACAGGCTGACTCCTAGAGAAAAAGGTTTGTCCAATACATATGGATCGCTAAAGGAAATTTGAAAAGACCGTTGGAATTGTCCTCCTTGAACGCTAAGGGCTATCGTTTGCCCACCTCCAAATAGGTTCTTTGTTGATACAGATGCGCCGAGTGTAAGCCCAAAGACAGCCCCATATCCACCATTAACCAAAAATTCATTTACTCCAGCCTCTTCTCCACTGATCGTTATATCTACTTGTGGTTTATCTCCAACCAACTTTATATCTATTCCTTCAGGTTCAATCTCAAAAAAACCAAGTTGCTTTAACCCCAGCATACTGTCCCCTATCCGATCTATGCTAAAGGGGGCACCTTCGACAAGTGGAAAAACTGCCCTTCGGAGTACCTTATCCAAGGTAGTATCATTCCCCATAAACTCTATACGCCGGATTGAAAATTTTTCTCGCTCTTCCACAACAATCGTTGTATCAACCTTATTGACACCATTTTCCTCTCGTGTTTCATACTTTGGCCACACGCCAACTTGAGCATAGGACGCATTTCTATATATTTTTTCTATTTCTTCGATTCCATTATTGATGGCGTAAAAATCCATGGGTCGGTTTACATTTGGTAACAGATCGGCGGTTCGTGACCTGAGATTTAGGAACTTAGCGGTCTTGCTTTTGCTATCCCTTCTGGCAACTCCAATTTTTTTTCTAAAAATCTCCTCGCCCTTAGCACCACGGAGACCTGGCACTTTTTCATTTCCTTCAAAGGCTAGTACACCTTCATAGTATTTTTCGCCTTCAAGTAATTGGAAGGTAAGGGTAGTTCTAAGATCTAACTTGGGGCTTTTTAGCTGTTGAATACGCTTAATATTTTTTGCTTTTTGACGGGCTGTTGTGTGATCCTGAATATCTTTTGTAGGCTGTCCTACAAAAATGTCTTTGTACCCAAGCCTAAAATATCCATTTTTTACCTTTTGTATATCGTCTTCGAGGTTTTTTTCCACCAGGAGGTCATGGCTCGTCAACCAGCTAAACATCCAATGCTTACGAGTTTTTCTCATCTTTCCAAAAAAACCTGAAAGCTGGGAATCCGAAAACACATTATTCCCAAGAAATTTGATATTGTAAATTCGGGCTTTTCCACCCTCTTTGATATCGAACACCAACCTACAAATCCCAGCACCCATCGGCTCTAACTGAATATCCACAACGGGGTCGTTAAAGCCTTTCTCCGCGGCGAGATCAACAATTCGAGTTTTAATTTTGCGTGCCGAATCAGGGTCGTAAATTGTATCTGGCTCTATTTCAAGTCGTTTTTCTTTTATTTTGTCCTTGATATTAGAATGTCCTATCTGTGTACCGCCTCGATAGTCAACTTCCTTTACCAGGGGACGTTCTACTACTTCAATAATCAACACCTTCCCATCAGCTTCTTCTCGGAATTTTATTTTGATGTCGTCATAGACACCTATCGCCCATAGTTTTTCCAAAATAGCCGAAAAATCTATCGTACGAAGATCATCGCCCTCACTAAGTCCCACCCTAAATAAAATATTTTCCTTTGTGATTTTTTGGGCACCAACCACGTCTATTTTTTTTATCACTTCAGAATCTTGTCCCAGAAGTGCGCCGTCAAGCGCAGTCAGCAAAAACACCGACAGTCCAAGGCTCTGAAAAGAGCATCTAGGAAGCAAGTTGCGAAGGTAGTTTGAAAGGGCTGAATTGTTATTATTCATTTACATTCCATATCCAAAAGTATAAGCATATCGCTAAACAAAAACAAATCCCCGTGTAAAGGGGGTGTGTACCTGCAATTATCATTATAACAAATCATTGCTATTTCGCCTCAGACACAAATTCCTCTTCAAGCGAAGAAGTAGGAACAAAAATGGGTTCAAGTCGATTGCCACTCAAACTTATATCAAAATTAACAATCCCCGAACACAATAATTCCTGAGCAATCATCAGCTCTGCAAGTGGGTCTTCCACAAGTTTTTGTAATGCACGTCTGAGGGGTCTGGCCCCAAATGACCTTTCATTACAGGTATTCGTCAAAATAAAAGTGGTTGCGGCATCAGTGAGAGATACTTCAATTTTATGCTTTATCAGGGTGGAATTTAAGTTGCTTACCATGAGGTATACTATTTGTCTCAAATCATCATCAGTCAAGCTATTAAATACAACAATTTCATCAATTCGATTCAAAAACTCAGGTGAAAGAGTTTTGCGAAGCACTTTTAGTGCTTCATTTGCTTTGGTCTCATTTTGGCGACTAGCATCACTGAAACCAAGGCTCTTGGTAGAAAGTAGCTCACGGCCACCCACATTACTTGTCATAATAATTATTGTGTTTTTAAAATCGATCTGGTTCCCGAAGGCATCAGATGCAACCCCATCCTCAAAAACTTGGAGAAGTACATTCAACAAATCAGGATGGGCTTTTTCTATTTCGTCAAACAGTAGCACACTATAGGGATGCCTGGAAATGCGATCTGTAAGTAACCCACCCTCCTCATAACCCACATATCCAGGAGGTGCCCCAATCAGCTTTGACACCTCATGCTTCTCCATAAATTCACTCATATCAAACCGAACCATCTTTTTTGGGTCCCCAAACAAAAAACCTGCTAACGTTTTTGCAAGCTCTGTTTTCCCAACTCCAGTTGGACCCAAAAAAAGAAAAGAACCCATAGGTCTATTTGGGTTTTTCAATCCTGTGCGCGCCCTGCGCACTGCGCGAGAAACACAAGAAACAGCTTCTTGCTGACCAATAACTTGGGTGTTTAAATGATTTTCCATATTGGCCAAATTACTCTTTTCTTCATTCTTTAGAGCTTTGATAGGCACGCCTGTCCATGAGCTTGCAACATCCTCAATATCTTGAACTTCGACTCGAACAAAATTCTCATAATCCGCTTCGGAATTAGATACTTTTCTTTTCTGCAACTCCTCTCGTATTTGCAACTCTTTTTGGCGCAAAACAACTGCCTTTTCAAAATCTCGCCTATCCACGGACTCGTTCATTTGGGTAATAACATGATGTAGTTCGTCTTCTAATAGATGCCTATCTTCCTCTTCTCCATTTCTGAGCTTTACCCGCGCTCCTGCCTCATCGATCAAATCGATGGCCTTATCAGGCAAAAAGCGGTCGGTTATATACCGGTTAGAAAGATATACTGCCTCCTTAAGAGCCTCGCTGGAATACCTAACTCGGTGAAAAATTTCATAACGGTTTTTGATTCCCTCTAAAATATTCAGCGATTCTTCTTCACTAGGCGGATTTACGGTCACACGCTGAAACCGTCTTACGAGTGACCGATCCTTGCTCACATATTTTGCATATTCTTTATTCGTAGTCGCTCCAATACATTGAATTTCACCCCTGCTTAGTGCCGGTTTAAGAATATTTGCGGCATCCAAACTGCCTTCTGCCGCACCAGTTCCGATAATGCTCTGTATTTCATCTATAAAGAGAATTACGTTGGGGTCTTTTGAAGCCTCACCAATAATCGCTTTTAATCGTTCCTCAAATTGTCCTCGATATTTTGTTCCAGCAACCACAAGACTGAGATCAAGAGCGAAAATTCGTTTTGTTTGTAGCCCTGATGGAACCTTCCCCATAAAAATTTTCTGGGCGAGTCCCTCTACAATGGCTGTTTTTCCAACTCCAGCTTCACCCAAAAGAATTGGGTTGTTTTTGCGTCTTCGACTCAATATTTGAATGATTCTATCAATTTCAACTTCGCGACCGATAAGATTATCAAAAACACCCCGCTCTGCCAACTCGGTCAAATTCCGAGAAAATTCAGAAATGATGGGTTGTTCCTTTCTCTTTTCGGCTACCCTCTCTTGCTTGGTTGTCTCCCTAAGAATATCTCTTGCAGAAGCGTAATCAGCACCCATTTCATGGAGCAGACCGCCGGCCATAGTCTGTTTCTCGTGCAACATACCTAGCAGTAAATGTTCTGCCCCTATATGTTTAGCGTGCATTTTTGAACTGGCATTGGCGGCTTGTTGCAATATTCTCTTTACCTCATCCTCTAAAGGGATATCGACGGTTGTTGAACTCGGTTTGGTATCTCCGCCAGCAGGAGTCAACCCTGTAGCAAGCCTTTCGCGAAGCAATGGTATTTTGACCCCTAGCCGCTCTAACAACATCATTGATGTCTTTTCGGATTCGCGAATCAATCCCAATAGTAGGTGTCCACTTTGAATACTTTCAGCTCCAAACTGGCTGGCTTCGTACCTAGCAAAAAACATCACCCGCCGAGCCTTTTCAGAAAATTTTTCGAACACTGCAACCTCGATAATACCCACTCTCTACAATATCCAGTGGACTATTCCTAGATTAACGCTTTTTTTAATTTTTTTTCTATTATGGATTAACTCTAATAATTTTTCCTAATTTCAGCGATAATCTAGTTTTGGGCATTTATTGCAAAACTGCCAACAGTTCTTTGGTCAAATAACATTTTGATGCGAGCATTTTGGAAGGGTTCAGAGCATGGATAAACCTTCAGAAAATCTAGCCATTCTCGGATTGCAGTGGGGCGATGAAGGCAAAGGTAAAGTCATAGACTTATTTAGCGCAAGCTTCAAAAACGTTGTCAGATTTCAAGGAGGCAATAACGCCGGTCATACTGTTGTTGTCAACGGAAAATCAATAGCCTTGCATCAAGTTCCCAGCGGTGCCCTGCACTCAGAATGTTTCCTAGTAATTGGCAGTGGCGTTGTCTTGAACCTGGAAGTTTTCCATCAAGAATTGGAACGTCTCAGGATGAGGGGTATTGAAGTTCTTGACAGACTGCTAATATCTTCCAACGCACATTTAATTCTGCCCTACTATATTGCCCTAGATAATTGGAGAGAAAATTATTCTGATCGAATTGGAACTACTGGAAGGGGCATTGGGCCTGCATACGAAATGAAAGCATCACGGCAGGGAATCCGAATTGGAGACCTAGACACGCCAAAGGCTCTATCGCGAATATCAAATGTGTACAAAGAAGTGCAACTCATAGTTGGAAAAGACACCACCTTGCTTTCGCCAGAAGACGTTCTCCAAAATCTAAATTCTTTGATCACTCCGCTAAAAAAATGTATTGGCAACACGCAGGTATACCTGCATGAAGCATGGCAGAGGCAAGAATCAATTCTCTTTGAAGGTGCACAAGCCACAATGCTTGACATTGATCATGGCACCTATCCTTTTGTCACTAGCTCTAACTGCAGTATCGGGGGATTATTCACGGGTACTGGCCTCCCCCCCAAAGTGTTAGATAAGGTGCTCGGTATTGCAAAGGCATATACTACGAGGGTTGGTGCAGGACCATTTCCGAGTGAATTAGATGATTCGATAGGCGAACAAATTCGCCAAATTGGACATGAATTCGGAACTACTACAGGCCGGCCAAGGCGTTGTGGATGGCTGGATACTGTTGCCTTGCGTCATTCCTGCAATGTGAGTGGGGTCGATGGTCTTGGAATTATGAAGCTGGATGTCCTCGACGGATTAAACCCCATCGGCATTGTAAAAGACTATAAGACCAAGGAAGGAAATCGCATAACCAGCATACCTTCTACCGCTTACGATTGGGAAAACATTGAGCCAATAACTGAGTACTATGAAGGATGGAGCACCCCTACAAAAGGAATAACAAACTGGAATGACCTCCCTGTGCAGGCTCAAAGATATATTAATGCTATTGCAAAAGAAACCGGAGTACCGATAGCGTACATCAGCACTGGGCCAGACCGTGGCGACGGATTCGTACCGCCAGAGTCATGGTTGCAAGGCTGGCTCAAATAACAGATAGACCAAAGTGTCAATTTGGTTTAGCACTTTGGTCTATCGAAAGTTCAAAAAAACTAATCTGTGGTTGAAGATGCTATACTCTCACCCGGCGGAGGTAATACGTAATCGACAAGTTCGATCAAAGCCAAATCAGCCGCATCGCCGTGCCTGTGGCCTGTCTTTAGAATCCGGGTATACCCACCTGGGCGTTCACTAAAACGGGCGCGAAATTCAGGTGTAAACAACTTGGTAACAACAGCTTTATTGCCTAGCCGTGCCATAGCCAACCGTCTATTAGCGACAGTATCAGCCTTTGCGAGGGTAATAAAAGGCTCTACAAACTTACGAAGTTCTTTTGCTTTTACCAATGTTGTTTGGATTCTTTCGCTCTGCAAGAGGGCAGTTGCCAAATTTTTCATCAAAGCCTTACGCTGGTTTGTTGTACGACCAAACCGTTTTCCAGAAACATTGTGACGCATATTTTCTCCGTTTTTATCAATCAAAAGTCTTGATCAAGGCGCATCCCAAGGGATAACCCCAGACGAGTTAATTCATCTTTGATTTCTTGGAGGGATTTTTTGCCAAAATTCTTTGTCTTCATCAATTCTGCTTCTGTTCTCTGCACTAGCTCTCCAATCGAGGTGATACTGGCATTTCTAAGACAGTTGTTGGCTCTAACAGAAAGCTCCAGTTCTTCCACAGACTTGCCAAGGAGTGCATTGACGCTCTCACTGGAGAAAGCCATCGAACCACCTTCCAGATCAAGTAAATCTTCATCCTGACGAGCAAAAATAAGGAAGTGTTCCCTGAGAATCAGAGAGGCATCGCTAACTGCATCTTGCGGGTCTACAGTGCCGTTTGTCCAAACCTGCAAAACCAATTTTTCAAATTCGGTACTTTGTCCAACACGTGCGGCTTCGATATTGTAATTTACTCTGGTAATAGGACTATGGTTTGAATCCAATGGAATAAACCCTGCGGCAAGTCTCTCATCCATGTTGCGATCTGCCGTTACAAAACCGCGCCCTGGACTAACTTGTATTTCCATTTCTAATTCGCCATCTTCACCTAAGGTTGCGATATGAATATCAGGATTGACTACATCCAGATTTTGGTTGCAACGAATGTCTTTCGATGTAACGACACCTTCCCCCTTGAAGGAAAGAGTCACTATCTGGGGTGAGTTTACATGCAGTTTGAAAGGTATATCCTTGATGTTTAGCAGGATGTGGGTGATATCTTCCCAGACCCCTGGCAAGGTTGTAAATTCGTGCTGTACGCCCTTGATTCGCACATTAGTTACCGCCGCTCCATTGATACTACTCAGCAGAACGCGCCTCAAAGAATGTCCAACAGTTGTAGCAAATCCTCTTTCAAAAGGGTATGCGATAAACTCACCAAAAGAACTTGTCTTTGTGGTGGCTGTTAATTCCGCAAATCGCGGACGCTGAAAATCACTAATATTTAGCATCCATTGCCCCTTACTTACTGTAGAGTTCGACGATAAGTTGCTCGTTGATATCAAGTGATACATCTTCTCGCATGGGAACAGCTGTAACCTGACCCTTGAATGCCGCGGCATCGAAAGAGAGCCATTTGGGAATTCCCCTACCTGCGGCAGTTTCAACAGAAGATTTTACTGATTCAATTTCACGCGCACTAGCAACTAGTTCAATAATTTGCCCTGTCTTAGTGATAAAGGATGGAATATCCACTCTCTTACCATTGACAAGTATATGGCCGTGCAAAACCATCTGTCGCGCTGTGCGGCGACTAGCGGCAAAACCCATGCGGTAAACAACATTATCCAAGCGACTTTCCAACAGTGCTAGCAGATTATGTCCTGTCACCCCTCGTTTCTTTTCTGCTTTTTCAAAATACAGGCGAAACTGCTTTTCCAGAACTCCGTATATTCGCTTAACTTTTTGCTTTTCACGAAGCTGAAGGGCGTAGCCCGTTGGCTTTTTAAGTTTGCCAGCTCCGTGCTGGCCAGGAATTTTGCCCTTGCGTGTTTCAAACGAACATTTTTCTTTGAAGCAACGATCGCCCTTCAAAAAAAGTTTCATGCCTTCGCGCCGACAGAGGCGGCAGGCGGCTTCAGTATATCGAGCCATTGAAATCCTCCTCTCTTAAACTCGGCGCCGTTTTGGGGGGCGGCATCCGTTATGGGGTATTGGGGTTACGTCACGAATACTTGTCACCTGTATTCCGCAAGCATTTAGCGCACGAATCGCTGACTCACGCCCAGCACCAGGGCCTTTTACTCGAATGTCTACAGAGCGGATGCCATGTTCCTTAGCGGCCTCCGCGGCCACTCCTGCCGCTATTTGTGCGGCATAAGGTGTACCTTTGCGAGTTCCACGAAAATTCTGATTTCCACTGGATGCCCAACTAAGCATGTTGCCCATCGGATCAGAGATAGAAATGATTGTATTGTTAAACGAGGCATGCACATGAGCAATGCCATGGGGAACATTTTTCTTTTCCCTTTTCTTGACCACCTTTTTTCCGGCAGTCTTCGACTGAGTTTTTGCCATAACCTACCTCAACCTATTTCTTTTTGCCGGCAATGGCTCTGCGCTTGCCCTTTCGGGTACGCGAGTTAGTATGCGTGCGCTGGCCACGAACTGGTAGCCCCTTTCGGTGGCGGATTCCGCGATAACAACTAATGTCCATTAGCCTTTTTATATCTAGACTAATATTCTTTCGAAGATCGCCTTCGACAGTCTCCTCTGAAGTGATAACACGGCGGATGCGCCCCACTTCATCCTCAGTAAGATCCCTCACCTTAGTGCCATAGTCCACTTTGGCTCGGTCAAGGATGCTATGGGCTTTAGGACGCCCCACGCCATATATGTATGTGAGGGCAATTTCAATTCGCTTTGTAGCTGGCAGGTCGATTCCTGCAATACGTGCCATGCAGTCTCCTTAGCCTTGACGTTGTTTATGCTTTGGGTTCTTTTTGCAAATAACTCTAGCGACACCTTCTCGCCTGACTATTTTGCAATGTTCACACATTTTTTTGATAGATGGTCTTAATTTCATTTCGAGAGACCTCAGAAAAATGGAAACGTTACTTAAAACGATAGATTATCCGTCCCCGTGTTAGATCATATGGAGTGACTTCCACAAGAACCCTGTCTCCAGGCAGGATACGGATAAAATTCTTGCGCATCTTTCCACTAATATGTGCAAGAATCTGGTGTTTGTTTTCCAACTCTACGCGGAATACCGCGTTGGGCAACGACTCTACCACTGTGGCTTCCAGCTCAATGGCCTCTTCTTTGCTCAAACGTACTCCTCATAAAGCATTGAAATGGCATTGAAAACCTCATCCGGTAAACCAATACCATCAACCTGTCGGTAGTTGGGCTTTCCCCTGTAGTGCGCAAGCATTGGCTCATATGTGGCATTAAATTCTGCCATACGAGCATGAAATGCTTGTGAAGTGTCATCCGACCGCTGAATGAGCAATCCATTACAGAAATCGCAAATGCCATCAACCACAGGTTTTTTTCGGACTACGTGGTATATTGCCCCACATGCGTTGTTACCGCAGACACGGCGACCAACAATCCTACTTTCCAAGACAGACATCGGGACATCGATGTATACCACTAACCCAAACTCAGAGCCCGTTTTCGAGAGGAAGTCGTCAAGGGCAATCGCTTGCTTAAGAGTTCGTGGATAACCATCAAATAACACGCCTCTGGTTTCATCTTGCAGCCGCGCAAAGACTATCCCATTGACAGTGTCATCGTCCACCAGTGTGCCATTGGCCATACTGGCCTTGACCCGAAGGCCAACCTCGGTTTCCTTGGAAACAGAGTCCCTCAGAATATCACCAGTTGACAGATGGGTCAAAGCAAATTTTTCATTAACTAGTTTAGCTAGAGAACCTTTTCCAGAACCAGGAGCACCAAAAATAAGATGGAGCCTCATTAGTTCACCCGAACCACAGGCCCTCGACCGCCCTTATTGCTCCGAATTCTTCCCTTTTCGAGGAATCCATCGTAGCGTCTCATAGCTTGGTGGCTATTGAATTGAGCCACAGTATCCATTGCAACGCCTACAACAATCAATAGCGACGTGCCACCGTAATAGATATTGGACATACCAGGCACATTTTTCATCAGAATCAGAGGCACAATAGACACAACAGCTAGATACAATGCACCAACAAAAGTCAGCTTGGAAAGTATGCCATCCATGTAAATACTGGTCTCTTTACCCGGCCTAATACCAGGAATATACCCGCCACTTCGTTTCATGTTTTCTGCAGTCTCATCAGGGTTAAATACAATGCTTGTATAGAAGAAAGCGAAGAAAACAACAATCCCAACAAATACAGGTGTATAAATCCAGAAGTGGCTATCGTAGCTTATATAACTGGCGGCCTTTTGGAGCCATTCCCAGCGTGCAAACTGTGCAATAGTTGCAGGAAAATAAATAACTGAACTAGCAAAAATCACAGGCATCACGCCACCAGTGTTTACCTTCAGGGGAAGATATGAACTCCGCTGGCTGGCCATACGAGAAGAATCAACTCGCCTTGCATAGTGAATAGGAATACGCCTATAGGAGTTTTCCATCATCACAACTGCGAGAAGGACAGCAATCATTACTGCAATTAACAAGAAATAGAAACCTGGAGGTGTCTGATTCTGACCTGTACCTCTGATAGATTCCACGAACTTATCCGCAATAGTCTGGACACCCCTAGGCAATCCAGAGACAATTCCAGCAAAAATCATGAGAGAAATACCGTTTCCAATACCTCGCTCAGTAATCTGCTCACCAATCCACATGATGAATACAGTGCCCGTTGCAAGTGTAAACGCACACATCAGCTTGAAACTTATGTCTGCATTTGGAACAACTTCCTCACCAAAACTCTGCGCCAACGTGGCAATCCCCAGACCCTGAATGAAAGAAAGGCCAACAGTTAAGTATCTAGTCCACTGATTAATTTTTCGCCTTCCGGCTTCGCCCTCTTTTTTCTGGAGTTGCTCAAGCTGGGGTATCACCGCCCCCATCAACTGCAAAACGATACTTGCAGTAATGTAAGGAGTTATCCCTAAAGCAAAAATGGAGAATTTTTTGAATCCACCACCAGAAAACAAATCAATAATACCAGTAAGATCTCCGGCTTTACCGTGTAGGGCCGCCTGTAGAGCATCCACATTTACACCTGGCACAGATACATGCACCCCGAGACGGAAAATAGCGAGCATCACAAGCGTAAAAATAAGACGCTTGCGAAGTTCAGGGTTGGTAAAAATTTGCCGGATGTATTCCATTCACGTCCGCCTTATTTTTTGGCATTCGTTATGGTTGATTCGTTGACAGTACCACCCTTTGCCGCGATTGCTTCTCTGGCACCCTTTGTTACACGGTCAACCTCAACTGATATTTTACAAGTCAGCTCGCCAGACGCCAGAACTACAACGCGATCTACTTTTGGGCTGACAATTTTTTTTGCTCTAAGTGCCTCAATATTGACAGTTTCACCATCTTTAAAGTATGCCGAGATAACAGACAGAGTAATTTCTTTTGTAACTGGTGCAAAAATGTTGGTAAATCCACGCTTCGGTAGCCGTCTGTGAAGTGGCATCTGACCACCCTCAAACCCCCTTTGTTTGCTGTATCCTCGCCGTGATTTTTGGCCATTCTCGCCACGTCCAGCCGTTTTCCCAAGCCCGGAGCCAGGTCCTCTGCCCACGCGTTTGCGTTTTTTTACTGATCCTTCAGCCGGCTTTAATTCATTTAATTTCATATCATTATCCCTTCACCGTAACTTCGATGAGGTATGGAATACGCTTCACCATGCCGTGAACGTTTGGCGTGTATACGCATTCCCTAGTATCACCAACCTTTTTTAGCCCAAGAGTCTGAATAAACGCACGATGCTTAGGAACGGTCGATATTGTGGAGCGTTTAAGAGTCAAAATGACATTTTTTCCTATGAGCTGTGACATTTAGACCTCCGCTTGATCCAAACCGCGGTTGATGAAAACAGTGTATGGATCCATCAGATTTCTGAAACCTTCAAACGTCGCACGAACAACATTATGGGGATTAGAAGAACCGAGATTTTTTGTAAGAACGTTTGTAACGCCGACTGCTTCCATAATGGCGCGCACGGCGGCCCCGGCAATAACACCTGTCCCCTCTGGGGCTGGTTTCATAAGAACAGAGCCAGAACCAAAGCGACCTGTTATCTGATGAGGCAGAGTACCGTTAGGAGTAACAGGAACCTTTATCATGTTGCGTTTTGCACTTTCGATGCCCTTCTTGATGGCGGAAGGAACTTCGAGAGCCTTGCCAAGTCCAAATCCAACCTTGCCTTTACCATCACCAACAACAACCAAGGCACTGAAAGAGAAATTTTTCCCGCCCTTCACCACCTTCGTTACGCGACCAACATAAATCACTTGGTCTTTGAATTCGCTCTGGGGTTTTTCAGCCTCAGTCTGGGAATACTTGCTTTCTGCATTAGAGTTTGCCATATAGCCTAACCTCAGAATTGGAGTCCAGTTTCACGGGCACTTTCGGCCAGTGCTTTAATTCGGCCATGATAAAGTTTGCCGTTGCGATCAAAAACCACAGTTGTAATACCTTTTTCCTTAAGACGATTCGCAATCTGAGCACCAACAGCTTTGGCGGCTTCTATGTTTGCACCGTTTTTGAATTTATCCTTAAGCCCCTTTTCAAGGCTAGAGGCGGCGGCAATCGTAGTTCCACAAGTATCATCAACTGCTTGTGCATAAATCCGCTTAAGACTCTTGTATATCGTAAGGCGTGGCCTCTCTTGCGTACCAGAAATCCGACCGCGAATACGATCCTTTGTTTTTTGACGGCGAAGCTTAATATCTCTAGGCATGCTTCCCCCTATTTACCAGTTTTTCCGGCTTTGCGCCGAACAATTTCGTTAGTGTATTTGATACCCTTGCCTTTGTATGGTTCAGGTTTACGGAATTGGCGAATATCAGCCGCCACCTGTCCAACTAATTGCCTGTCAATCCCGGTAATAGTAATGTGAGTATTTTTTTCAACGGCCACTTGTATACCAGTAGGCGGATTAAACAAAATTGGATGACTATAGCCAATATCAAGGCGAAGCACAGCTCCCTCCATCGCGGCCTTATAACCAACTCCTACGATGTCGAGTTCCTTTTTCCATCCGTCAGTAACGCCGGCAACTGCATTTTGCAAAAGTGCTCTGGTCAACCCATGATAGGCACGGCTTTGAGGTTCATCGTTACTGCGTGCCAATGAGACAGAATCAGCCTGAACATCAAGACTTACCCCATTTGGGATCGGGCAAGCGAGCTTGCCTTTTGAGCCTTCGACAATGGCCTCAGCTCCATTGACAGTGATTTTCACGCCTTTTGGCAGTGTCACTGGCATCTTTCCTATGCGAGACATATTGTTTCCTTCAGTAAAAAACTACTACCAGATATGAGCAATTATTTCGCCACCAACGTTTTGTTTCCTAGCATCCTTGCCGGTCAACAACCCTTTTGGTGTAGACAAAATCGCAATTCCCAAACCGCCATTAACTTCAGGGATATTTTTAACTCCAGCGTAAATACGTAAACCAGGAGTAGAAATTCTCTTAAGGCCATGAATAACGCTTTCCTTGTCTTTCACGTATTTAAGCCCAAGCACAAGGTACTTGCGGCCTTCATGTTCCACGGACTTACAGCTATGTAAGTAACCTTCCTGCTTCAAAATGCCAGACAGGCGCGCCTTGATGTTGGACGCTGGAATCACAACTGCATCATGGCCTGCCATGATGCCATTTCGGATACGGGTGAGATAATCTGCAATCGGATCAGTATACATAAGAGCCTCGCTTACCAGCTAGATTTTTGGACACCCGGCAACTCGCCTGCGAGTGCGTGTTTACGGAAGCAAAGACGACAGAGCTGGAACTTGCGCATATAGCCCCGAGGTCGACCACAAACCTGGCATCGGTTTCGGTGGCGAACAGAAAACTTGGGCTTCTGGCTATCTTTGTAAATTTTTGCTTTTCGCGCCATGAATTCTCCTAATTACTTACGGAACGGCATTCCTAAGTGTGCAAGAAGCGCGCGAGCTTCTGCATCGTTGGGAGCAGACGTAACAAAGGTTACATTCATACCCTTGATTTTTTCGACCTTAGAATAGTCAATTTCTTGGAAGACTAACTGATCGCGCAAACCCAATGTGTAATTACCACGACCATCAAAAGATTTTGGTGGAATACCTCTAAAATCACGCACTCGGGGCAATGAAAGAGTTACGAGACGGTCAAAAAATTCCCACATCCTCGAACCCCGAAGCGTCACCATGCATGCTATCGGCATCCCCGTGCGCAACTTAAACTGAGCAACGCTCTTCTTAGCTTTTCTAATAACAGCTTTTTGGCCAGAAATAGCAGTCAACTCCTCAACTGCGCCATCCAAAATCTTGATATTTTGAATTGCATCGCCCACGCCCATATTGATAACAATCTTCTCAAGTCGTGGCACCTGCATAGCACTGGTATATCCAAACTCTTTGGTTAGTTTTGGAACGACTTCATCCAGATATCGGGTTTTGATTCGCGGGACAGCCTCGTCCGCTTTTTTGCCAGTCTTGGCACTTGATTTGGCGGTTGCCATTATTTTGCCTCCATTTCCGGGGAAAACCAAATTCCCTGGGTTCGGGAGAGCGAGAAGGCTTGGAACTCGGCTACACCGAACCGTTTCTTCTCAAACTCAATTGTCAATCATTTTCGCCCACGTTACCGTAGGCCGAACTTACAGTATCTCACAATTCCACATTTTTACAACAATTTTTTGAATACATATCAACAGGTCACTCAGGACGTTTTCGAGTAGGTTTTTGAGTCGCCGGGTCAATTAGCATGACATTAGAGACGTGGATTGGAGCTTCTTTGGCAATCAATCCACCCTCTTCCCCAGTTTGAGGGTTTGGCTTGACGGCCTTTTTTTTGATATTTACCCCGGAAACTATCACCTTGCATGTAGCTGGGCTTACTTGAGTTATTTGCCCACGCGTACCTTTGTCTTTACCCGTGATAACTATTACCTCATCGCCTTTTTTCAGTTTAAGTTTTTTGAGCTTTTCCATTACAGAACCTCCGGAGCGAGAGATATTATTTTCATATATTTTCGCTCTCGCAATTCGCGGGCGACAGGCCCAAAAACGCGTGTACCAACAGGTTCGCCATCCTTTTTGATGATGACAGCCGCATTTTCATCAAAGCGAATATAGGAACCATCTTTTCGGCGAAAAGCCTTTCGCTGTCTAACTATAACAGCCTGCACAACGGCTTTTTTCTTTACCGTGCCACCTGGAATGGCCTCTTTGACAGAAGCAGTGATAACATCGCCAATCTGGGCAATTTTGCCAACACCACCACCCAAAGGCAGAATGCAACAAATCTTTTTAGCACCGCTATTGTCAGCAACTGTAAGCATCGACCCCATCTGAATCATTTTTTCACCTCTTTATTCGCCAGACTTCTGGACGATGTCAATGACCCTCCAGTGCTTTCTTTTGGACAATGGGCGGGATTCAGCGATCCTGACCACATCGCCAATTTGACATGCGTTTTCTTCATCATGAGCCATATATTTTTTTGTGGACTTGACAGTACGGCTGTAGAGCGGGTGTTGAAATTTTCGCTCCACACGAACAACAACCGTCTTGTCAGCCTTGTTAGAAACCACAACGCCACTTCGAGTTAATCTGTTTTCCTGACTCATCTCAGTTCCTCACTGCTCAATCTTGTTTCTGATTGCCATTTTTACCCTGGCCAACTCTCGCCTAGTTTTCCTAATATCAGCGGTGTTTTCCAACTGACCAACAGCGTGCTGGACCCGAAGTGAAAAACGTTTTGCGGCCAACTCGACTTCGAGCTGACTCAGCTCCTCATGGCTCTTGGCCAAAATATCGTTATAGGTTGTTTTCTTTGCCATTATCTATTCCTCCGGAGGAGTGCGCGAAACAAATTCTGAGGCCACGCTGAGCTTCATCTGGGCTAACCGAAGAGCCTCACGGGCAATTGTTTCATCCACGCCTTCCATCTCAAAAAGCATCTTGCCTGGGCGAATGACAGCAACCCAGCCATCAGGAGCACCCTTGCCGGATCCCATACGAGTTTCTGCGGGCTTGCTAGTAGTAGGTTTATCTGGAAAAACTCTAATCCAGATTCGGCCACCGCGCTTTATGTGGCGAGTCATCGCAATACGAGCCGCTTCTATCTGCCTATTAGTCAGCCAGCCATGCTCCAAAGCCTTGAGGCCAAAATCGCCGAATGACAATTCATTCCCGCGAGTGGCGATGCCACGGACGCGACCCTTTTGCATTTTTCGATGTTTTACTTTGTTAGGTTGTAGCATGATGTTGCCTCAGCGTTTTACAGTTTCTGGAGCCGCATCGCCAATATTTACCCAGACCTTAACGCCAATAATGCCGTATGTGGTAAGAGCTTCAGCGAAGCCATAATCAATGTTGGTACGAATGGTTTGGAGAGGCATTTGGCCAGAAAGGTAGTCTTCAGTTCTGGCAATTTCGGCCCCATTCAGTCGCCCAGAAATCTTAATTTTGAATCCCTTGGCTCCAAAACGCATAGCGGCTTCCTCAGCCTTGCGCAGGGCGCGGCGGAATGCAATTCGTCTCTCAAGTTGTTGAGCCACGCTCTCTGCAACCAACTGAGCATCGATCTCCGGCTTTTTAATTTCCTGGATGTCAACTGCCACTGGTCGATTTAATTTCTTTTGCAATTCTTCACGCAATTTATCAATCTCGGCTCCCTTGCGTCCAATGACGATGCCGGGGCGAGCTGTAAAAATGCGAACGGTCACCTTGTCGGCGGCGCGTTCAATGTCGATCTTAGAGATCATGGCATTAAGACCATGCAGTTGGGCCTTAAGAGTCTTGCGCAGTTTCAAATCTTCATGTAACAATGCGGCGTACTCGCGCTTGCTGTACCACTTACTGTGCCAAGCCTTTGTGTGGACTACCCGAAAGCCATAGGGATGTACCTTTTGACCCATTTAATTATCCCTCCAATCCAAGCTTCATTGTGATATGGCATGTACTTTTTTGAATCCTGTGGGCTCGGCCTTGGGGTGCAGGACGCACTCTCTTCATGCGAAACCCCTCATCAACAAAAGCTGTATGCACAACAAGTTGGTCAGGATTGATTTCTGGATTCAAGTCAATAGCGTTTGCAACCACAGAATCGAGCAATTTTTTTACATGAGCGGCGGCATATTTCTTTGTCGAAGATAAAATCCATTGAGCTTCATCGACACGCTTTCCGCGAATCAAGTCAATTACCAAACGTGCTTTTTGTGCAGAACCGCGCAGATGACGGATGGTGGCAGTAGAAACGACATTTGACATAATCACTTCCCCTTTGCCTTGTTATCAGTTTTGCTCCCGGCATGGCCACGGAAAGAACGCGTGATGGAGAACTCTCCTAACTTATGCCCAACCATGTTGTCAGTGATATAAACAGGTATGAATTTATTTCCATTGTGGACAGCTATCGTCAGACCAATCATCTGAGGGATGATTGTGGAGCGACGAGACCAAGTTTTGATTACTCGCTTATCCATCGAAGCAACTGCAGAATCCACCTTTTTCATTAAATGGTCATCAATGAATGGGCCTTTTTTTAACGAACGTGCCATACAATCCCTTCCTAGTTAATCCGCTTAACAATGAACTTTCCAGTTCGTTTATTCTTCCGAGTCTTATATCCACGAGTTGGCTGTCCCCAAGGCGAAACAGGGTGGCGACCACCAGAAGTGCGACCTTCGCCACCTCCGTGTGGGTGATCAATCGGGTTCATAGCTACGCCGCGGACAGTGGGGCGAATGCCAAGCCAAATCTTTCGACCAGCTTTTCCAAGCGAAACATTTTCATGTTGCAGGTTTCCAACCTGGCCGATAGTGGCCGAACACTCCAGATGAATTTTGCGTATTTCTCCAGAAGGCATACGAATTTGAGCATAATCGCCATCTTTTGCAAGTAACTGGGCAAAAGTGCCGGCAGACCGAGCTATTTGCCCGCCCTTGCCAGGCTTCAATTCAATATTGTGCAACATCGTGCCCAAGGGAATATTTTTCAAAGGCAATGAATTTCCAACCAGGATATCAGCTTTTTTTCCAGAAACTACAACCCGTCCAACTTCGAGGCCGTCTGGAGCCAAGATGTAGCGCTTTTCTCCATCCGAAAAAACAAGAAGTGCAATACGGGCAGAGCGATTTGGATCGTATTCGATAGAGGCAACCTTAGCAGGGATATCTTCTTTATCTCTCCTAAAATCGATAACACGATATTTTCGCTTGTGTCCACCGCCCATGTGGCGACAAGTGATACGACCAGTATTAGAGCGTCCCCCTGTGCGGTTAAGTTTTTTGATCAGCGAACGCTCGGGTTGGGATGTAGTAATTTCTTCAAAACCCTGCTTTGACATGCCCCTCTGACCGGGGGTCGTGGGGTTGAGCAGTTTGATGCTCATGTGATTCCTCTTGCCTCAAAAGGTGAGCGATAGTGGCAAGGCCTTGTCCGCTCACAAGTTAAAAACACAGCTTACTCATGGCTTGGAGTAGAGCCTTCGGCCAATTCGATATAAGCCTTTTTGCCCGCACTAGTTTTGCCGACCCAGCGCCCTAAACGCTTGGTCTTTGCTGGAATGCGGACAGTACGAATAGAAACCACCTTAGCTTGTAGCAATAGCTCGGCGGCTTCCTTAATTTGGTGCTTAGAAGCCCATGTTGCAACCTCAAACACCTGAATATTGTTTTCCCGCAAAACCTGACCCTTTTCAGTCAGAAGTGGCTTGCGAATTACTTCAAAAATCTTTGTCATGGCTTCACCACTTCCTGCAGAGCCAAGATTGCATCTTTTGAAAATATAATCTGCTCATACTTAATCAGGTCATATACATTGACACCTGTGCTACTGGCCGTGCCTAGCTTCGGATTGTTGTTAGAGGCCCTAGTAGCATTTTCAGAAATCTCAGTGCCAACTAACAGCGCAGTGCCTTTCACCCCTAACTTTCCAAGGGTTGCAATCATGGCCTTTGTCTTGTGGCTGGCAACATTCCAACTCTCGATCACCATGAGCTGACCTGCGGCCAACTTTACCGAAAGTGCATGTCTTACCGCGGCGCGACGCGCGCGCTTCGGAAATGCGTAATCATAAGATCGCGGGTTTGGACCATGAGCGATACCGCCGCCCCTCCATATAATGCTACGAATAGAGCCTATTCGAGCACGTCCAGTACCCTTTTGTTTCCAAAGTTTGCGCCCTGAGCCACTTACTTCGGATTTATCCTTAGTCTTCGCAGTACCCTGTCGCCTCTTAGCCAAATAGTGACGAACAGCCTCCCAAATAAGGTGCTTATTGATTTCTTCTATCTTAAAAATTTCTGGCAATAAATCAACAGTACCTATTTCGGCATTTTCAAAGTTTACAACTGGTTGCTTAAAGATCGCCATCTTATGCCTCCTGCCGAATCACAACAAAGCCACCCTTCGGACCGGGAACAGCACCCTTGACTAATAGCAAGTTGTTTTCAGCATCAACCTTAGCAACTTCCAAGTTGCGTACCGTCACTTGTTCAGACCCCATGTGACCTGCCATTCTAATTCCAGGATAAACTCGACTTGGGTCTGAAGAGCCACCAATAGAACCCGGAGCGCGATGGAACATAGAACCATGAGATGCTCGACCACCAGCAAAATGGTGTCGTTTGATAACACCAGCAAACCCCTTACCTTTGCTGATGCCAGTGACATTTACTTTTACCTTTTCTTGAAAAGCGTCAACCAAAACGCTATCGCCTTCCTTTAGAGGGCTTTCAGCTTCTATACGCAGTTCCCTCAAAACCCTTACCGGAGCCACGCCGTGCTTTTCACAGTGACCCTTCTCTGGTTTAGAAGCACGCTTTCCAGCGGGAGCATCAATAAACCCAATTTGAATCGCATCATAGCCATCCTTATTAGCAGTTTTGCGCTGAACAACTACGCATGGACCTGCCTGGATAACCGTAACCGGTACGATCTGCCCTTTTTCATTAAAAATCTGGGTCATCCCCAGCTTCTTGCCAATAATTCCGTTAGCCATAGTCACCTACTCCCATCTCACCGATTGCCTTGGCGGCTAAACACTTTGATTTCCACATCAACGCCAGCCGGTAAATCCAAGCGCATCAGTGTGTCCACAGTATTCTGCGTGGGGTTGAGAATGTCTAAAAGCCTCTTATGGGTACGAATTTCAAACTGATCCCTAGACTTTTTATCAACATGGGGAGAACGATTGACGGTATATTTGCTTAGCCTCGTTGGAAGAGGTATCGGTCCAGCAACTTGGGCACCCGTACGCTTTGCCGTCTCGACGATCTCACGTGTCGATTGATCTAGCAAACGATGATCAAAAGCACGTAGTCGAATGCGAATGTTGTCTTTCATCTTCACTCCATTGGGACGTCATAGCGTCCATAGACGTGGGGCCATTGTGCCCATGTTAAGCAGTTCCGAAATTGGAACAGACTATACAGAATAACAAAATTTAATAAAAAAGCAATAATTATTTTTATCGTCCCCTGACTTTTGCCACAATTTCTTCCGAAATACTTTTTGGAGCCTCTTCATAGTGGCTGAACTGCATGGTATATGTGCCACGCCCCTGAGTCATGCTCCGCAGTGTAGTTGCATAGGCAAACATTTCAGCGAGAGGCACTTTGGATGTAACAACCCTAGCGCCTGCCCTATCCTCCATATTTTCTATTCGCCCCCTGCGACTATTCAAATTGCCGATGACATCCCCCATGTATTCTTCAGGAATTTCAACTTCTACCGCCATTACCGGTTCAAGAAGCGTGGGAGATGCCTTTTCACAAGCAGATTTGAATCCCATTGAACCGGCAATTTTGAATGCCAATTCACTTGAGTCAACTTCATGGTACGAACCATCAACCAAAGTAACTTTGACGGCAACAACTGGGAAGCCAGCCAAAACGCCAGAGGTCATTGCCTCCTGAATACCTTGGTCAACCGGTTTGATGTATTCCTTCGGAACCACCCCACCAACTATTTCATTTACAAACTCATAACCCTTATCAGATTCCAAAGGCTCAACAACCAACTTGACATGGCCATACTGGCCGCGTCCTCCAGATTGTCTGACAAACTTGCCTTCGGCCTCCACACGATGTTTAATGGTTTCGCGATAAGCAACCTGCGGTTTGCCAATATTTGCCTCGACCTTAAACTCCCTAAGCATCCTATCCACGATGATTTCGAGATGCAGTTCACCCATTCCCGAAATAATTACTTGGCCAGTCTCTTGATCGGTATGCACCTTAAACGTTGGATCTTCCTGGGCCAAGCGGGAGAGTGCCAAGGACATTTTTTCTTGGTCTGGCTTTGTTTTGGGTTCGATGGCCACCTGAATCACAGGGTCAGGAAACACCATTGATTCGAGAATAACCGGCTCAGCCTCATCACAAATCGTCTGCCCCGTGAGGGCATCTTTGAAGCCAACAACCGCCGCAATATCACCTGTTCGTACTTCTTCAATTTCCTCTCGCTTATTGGCATGCATCTGCAACAACCGCCCGATGCGTTCTTTCCGTCCCTTATTTACATTAAAAATACTGGAGCCAGATTTTAAAACACCAGAATATACCCTAATAAAACATAGCGTGCCAACAAAAGGGTCTGCCATGATTTTGAAGACAAGGGCACTAAATGGTTCCAAATCATCAGCCTTGCGGACTGCCGGAGTACCCTTCGTATCGACCCCCTCAATAGCAGGTATATCTATTGGGCTTGGTAAATAGTTTACGACCGCGTCCAATAGAGGCTGAACCCCTTTGTTTTTGAACGAACTACCGCAACAAACTGGCGTAAAAGCAAGTTCGACACAGCCCTTACGGAGGCCAGCAAAAATCTCTTCTTCAGTGAGAGCACTGCCACCCAGATATTTGTCCATGAGGGTCTCATCCAAATCGGCAACAGCCTCAACCAATTTTTCGCGGTATTTCTCTGCTACTTCCTTGAGATCAACGGGAATGTCGTCATATCTAACATTTAAGCCACCATCATCAGAATCAAAGAAAAGTGCCTTCATGCTAATTAAATCAACCACACCCTGAAAAGTATCTTCAGCACCAATAGGAATTTGAATTGGTAGAGGCTTTGCCCCAAGGCGAGTTTCCATCATATTAATGACGTTAAAAAAATCTGCCCCAATGCGATCCATCTTATTTACAAAGGCAAGGCGTGGCACACCATACTTATTTGCCTGTCGCCAAACAGTTTCAGACTGGGGTTGCACGCCACCCACTGCACAAAAAACAGCAACAGCCCCATCCAAAACTCGGAGAGAGCGTTCAACTTCAGCCGTAAAATCTACATGGCCGGGAGTATCTATTACATTGATTTGATGTTCAGTGGTCTTAAAAAAACCGGCTTGGGGTGTCCAAAAAGCCGTAATAGCCGCCGAAGTGATTGTAATACCCCTCTCCTGCTCTTGCTCCATCCAGTCAGTGGTTGCCGCACCATCATGTACTTCGCCAACTCGGTGTATTTTCCCTGTATAAAATAAAATTCGCTCTGTAGTCGTAGTTTTTCCGGCATCTATGTGTGCCATGATTCCAATATTGCGGTAGCGTTCTAGCGGAGTGAGCCGAGCCACAAAAACTCCTTCTTGCAAACAAAACCTGTCTAATAAATTCCAAACACAAACATGGGGCCGATAACATACCGGCCCCACGAAAAAAAGATTATTGATTACCAGCGATAGTGGGCAAACGCCTTATTGGCCTCGGCCATCTTGTGGACATCGTCCTTCTTTTTGATCGATGCACCGCGGAAATTGAGAGCATCCAATATTTCGCCAGCCAATTTGTCCCGCATCGTGCGCTCGCCCCTGGAAGACGAATAAGTCTTTAGCCAACGCATAGCCAGTGATTGGCGACGATTTTGCGGAACTTCAATAGGAACTTGATAGGTAGAACCACCAACACGGCGACTCTTAACCTCAACCGTGGGCTTGATGTTGTTTAGTGCCTTTTCAAAAACTTCAATGGGAGGCTCTCCAGTCTTTTTGGCAACAATATCGAGTGCACCATAAAGAATCTGTTCGGCTGTTGATTTTTTTCCTCTCTCCATCAACACATTGACAAATTTTGTAATAACAATGCTGTTATAGACAGGATCGGGAAGAATTTCTCGTTTTGGAGGTGTAGATCTGCGTGACATTTTTTTATCTCCCCTTACTTCTTAACCGCACCGGCTTTTGGCCGTTTGGCTCCATATTTTGATCTAGATTGATTGCGGTTAGTCACACCCGTAGCGTCAAGCGAGCCTCTCACAACGTGGTAGCGCACACCCGGTAAATCCTTGACACGCCCCCCCCTTATCAGCACAATACTGTGTTCTTGTAGATTGTGGCCGACACCAGGAATGTAGGTAGTGCACTCAATCCCATTAGTAAGACGAACACGAGCCACCTTGCGAAGTGCCGAGTTTGGCTTCTTTGGCGTTGTAGTAAACACACGGGTACAAACCCCACGTTTTTGGGGGCAGGCATCAAGCGCAGGGCTTTTGGTTTTGTTTGTAAAAGTCTTTCGCCCTTGGCGAATTAACTGATTGATGGTTGGCACACCATCCTCCTGAATATCAGCACCGAATAGTAATATCGGCACATGCCGGAGAAGTCGTAAACTGACATCTTGCGACGTTAAATAAAAACCCCAAATCAAAACATTCAGGTGAACATTCAAACCTAGGAACTGGAAAGTATATCATGTACAAAAATATAGTCAATTTGTTTTTTTCATGTAGCCACTTTCAAAACTCTCCAGAGTTTTGAAACAACGGAGTTTGGTAGGCTACGCCAAAATAAACCCGGGGCGACTTTGGAGCGCGTGGCGAAATAGACGGCGTAGAAGTAACCACTAGTGCATAAACACCAAACATATTATTTATTCATAGCGGGACAATTTGCACAACAGCCCTCGCTACCAGCGGTTTGAGTGGATGGCTTAGATGACCCCTCTGCAGATGGTTTTTCTGCCTTACAGGGTGGCGAATCACTATAGCCTTGGGCATACCACCTGCCCCCAGAAAAATTGATAGAAGGCACTGACAGTTTGCGAACCATGCCAGCAGGTTTTCCGCAGGTAGGGCAATCATATTCTTCAGGAGACGAATAGCTACATAATCTCTCTTCACTTGCATTGCAATCTGAACAACAATATTCATAGAGTGGCATTTTTGTATCACCTCTAACTGTAACAAACAACAAACCTTCATTTTTACCCTAATCAGTATGCCTTCACCAAAACTTTTTTTTTCTAACCCACTTTCTTTCTGGCAAACCTTTCCAGAATTGCGCCCTAATTCTAGGCAGGGCAAGCTCTGCTTTACAAACGGGTGCTTCGACCTAATTCATCCCGGCCATGTTCAATACCTGGAAGATGCCAAAGCATACGGTGACATTCTTGTTGTGGGGCTAAATAGCGACCAGAGCGTTGCAAGAATAAAGGGTCAATCCCGCCCCCTCCAAAGCCAAACCGCCAGAGCATTGGTATTGCTGGGCCTTAGGAGCGTAGATGCTGTAATTTGCTTTGATGAAGATACGCCTGCCCGCCTGATAGAACAATTATTGCCGGATGTATTGATCAAAGGGGGAGACTATGTGCCAGATACAGTAGTTGGCCGAGACATAGTAGAAAAACATGGCGGCCAAACAATAATAATTCCATTTCTCGAAGGCTATAGCACCACCGCCATAGTAAACCGTATTCTCACAAATACTGGGGTTTTTGGTGGCTAGTGGCCAGTAGTCAGGGCTACATCACCTACATCACTCCATCGCCGTTATTTTTTCTTCGATGAACGCGATTTCATTCTCGTCAAGGCCGTATTTGGCATAGAGTTGTTCATCTATTTCAGGTATAGATTTTGTCCATTCGATGTCGCTTTGCGGAGTAAAGTTTTGCAGAGGAACTTTTGCCCATTTATCGCGAGGGTTGTCTTGAGTAGGTTTTAATATTCCTAGCATTGTCCTTGCAAACTTAGATTTTATATATTTCATGCAGTTTTGGGCTTCAGTCTCCGTATCAAAAGCACCTATGGAAATAAATGTTTCCGTAAATCCTGTTAGGGGTTCTCCGATTAAGGGTTCCCCAATCAGGGGTGTAGATGCAACTTCACCAATTGCGCCGGAACCATTTGCTTTTGGTAGCACGACTTTGTATTTCTCAATACCGTAAGGGCTATTAACAAACGCTCTTCGTATCCACCTATAAACACGGTTATTGTTTAACAAACCGAATATTTTTATGTATTCTTTTTTGCCAGCCGGTTTTTGCTCGAAGAAAATTAATTCTCCTAAAATCTTAAAAGCAGACGTGCCAATATCGGTTTTATGTCCCTTCGACTGAATGTCGATAATTTGCGGAAACTCTGCGAGAGCCACTTCTGACAAGCGATAAACGCCTCGTCCACTAACAAGATTCTCGATCGTTGCATCTGCAATCTTAGACACCTTTTCAGCGATGGACTTTATTTCTGGGAAAGGTGTAAACACGCCTATTTTACCAAACATTTTTTCTTTATCACGATACAGGACAACCACGCCACCCATAATATCGGTATTGGGAAATACATTAGCCGAATTTTGCTCATAGTGTGAGATTCTCAGGTGCTCGTCATTAAGCATTTTGTCATTCCAGTCTTTGCCTGTAAGTCCGGCATGAGACAAAAACCTTGCTGGAGAAATAAGGCAATATTTCGGTGATATTTGCTCGGCTAAATCATAAAAGTAGTTGTAAATGGGGTCGTTACTTGTGCTGTCTCCAACATTCTCTTCCTGATACGGCGGGTTGCCCACAACGACATCAAATCTCATCTCTAAATTTCCTCCGTTCTTGGCTGTTTCGGTCAGGTCGCTACACGAAAGATGCGAACTGTCGATTTCAGGAAACCCCCCAAAGATAAAATTTCTAGTGATTAGGTAAATAATTTCACTGGGGGCAAATCCGTAAATCTGGTTTTCGAGTATGTGCTTAAGCCTCTGTTTTTTGCCCCGTTATTATTCCATCGCCGTTATTTTTTCTTCGATGAACGCGATTTCATTCTCGTCAAGGCCGTATTTGGCATAGAGTTGTTCATCTATTTCAGAGATGGTTTTCGTCCAGTCGATGTCGCTTTGCGGAGTGAAGTCTTGCAGAGGAACATATCTCCACTTTTCTGGGGGATTATCTTGGGTTACTTTCAATACTCCCAGCATAGTGCGAGCAAACTTTGATTTGACATACTTGGATACCGCCTCGGCTTCGCTTAGCAAGTCAAATGCCCCTATGGCAATAAATGATTGAGTAAACCCAGTTTGAGGTTCCCCAATTAGTGGTTCCCCTATCAATTGAGTAGGTATAACTTCACCTATAGCACCGGAGCCGTTTGCTTTAGGCACCAGTACCTTGTATTTGCCAAGGCTATCTGTCTGCTCAATAAATTTTTGTGGGATGAAAAATTTAGCACGTCTGTTATTTTGCAGACCTATTATCGCTAAATCAGTATCAGCTTTTTTCTCTTTAGTAAACACCGTGCAAAGAGTCTCGAATATCGATGTCGTCAGGCGTTTTTCTCTCCCATCACTACCAATCACTGTTTTTTGCGCAGGGTGGTCGCTATATAATTCAGCTAAATTGAGCTTGTTTTGCAGAAAAATGGCAGTCTCAATGCTATTTTCATTTAACTGCTTAACCTTTTGGATAATTGTATTCAACTCAGGGTAGGGGGCGAATTGGCCTATAGCACCATACTTTATCTTGGTATCACGATATGTTATAGCTACACCGCCTTTAATGACCGTATTTGGGAATATACTATTGGTATCCTGTTCAAAAAAAATAACTTTAAGATGCTCATCGGCAAGCATTTTTTGATTCCATGCTTCGGGTGTTTTTCCAGCAGAAAACAAGAAACGTGCAGGTGTTATTAGGCAAACTTTCTCAGCTATTTCATACGCGGCATCCATGAAAAAATGATAAATGGGTGTATCACTTGTATCTAGTGACTCCTCCTGATACGGCGGGTTGCCCACAACGACATCAAATCTCATTTCTAAATCTCCTCCGTTCTTGGCTATTTCGGTCAGGTCGCTACACAAAAGGTGCGAACTGTCAATTTCAGGAAACCCCCCAAAGATAAAATTTCTAGTGATTAGGTAAATAATTTCACTGGGGGCAAATCCGTAAATCTGGTTTTCGAGTATGTGCTTAAGCCTCTGTTTTTTGTCCCGTTATTATTCCATCGCCGTTATTTTTTCTTCGATGAACGCGATTTCATTCTCGTCAAGGCCGTATTTGGCATAGAGTTGTTTGTCAATTTCAGGTATAGGTTTTTTCCAGTCAATGTCGCTCTGCGAAGTGAAGTCTTGCAGAGGAACTTTTGCCCAAGTGGAACGCGAATTGTGCTGAGTAATTTTCAAAACGCCCAGCAACACGCGGGTAAACTTGGTTTTGATGTATTTCAAAACCGCTTCTGCCTCTGCTTCTGTCTCGAAAGCCCCGACGGTCAAGAAAGTGTCGGTATGTGCAATATAGGGAACTCCAATGAGTGGACTACTTAAAGTTTCGCCGAGAACGCCAGTATTGTTGGTTTCAGCTATTATCACGCGATACTTTTCAAACGATTCTGGCAAAGCAAGATATTTCGATGAAATCCATTTATACTCACGCTTACCGCCGTCCAATCCAAGAATACTTATCTCATCATTAGCCGTTTTCGCGGCATGGAATGCAAAGTCCATCTGGGAGAACGATTTTGAAACAATCTTGCTCTTTGTCCCATTGCCCTGCATGGCTTGGGCTTGTGGGTAATCAATAAAGAATCGCTCTGAAAAACGGTATATCCCCTGCGGTTGAACAATCGTGGAGAAATCTATATCGCTTGCACTGGTGACTTTGCCAACAATGGTTTTTAGTTCGTCATGATGAGTAAAAACACCGATGCTTCCGTAGACTTGCTCCCTATCGCGGTAGATGATTGCTATTCCGCCCTTTATGTCGGTATTGGCAAACACGCTTGCGCTGTTCTGCTCGTAATATTCGACTTTTAGGTGTTCATCACTAAGCATTTTAGCGTTCCAAGATTTTGGAGTTTGGCCTGCGTTGAATAAAAATCTTGCGGGTGAGATCAGGCAATATTTTTGGGCAACACATTCTGCAAGGTCATAGAAATAATGATAGACAGGCTCATCTCTCGCTTCCCCACTTTCCTGATACGGCGGGTTGCCCACCACGACATCAAATCTCATCTCTAAATTTCCTCCGTTCTTGGCTGTTTCGGTTAGGTTGCTACACGAAAGGTGCGAACTGTCAATTTCAGGAAACCCTCCAAAGATAAAATTTCTGGCGATTTGGTAAATAATTTCACTGGGGGCAAATCCGTAAATCTGGTTTTCGAGTATGTGTTTAAGCCTCTGTTTTTCGTCTGGTATTTGTTCCGTTAGCCCAGAATACAGGCGTTTTACGATTTCAGTCAGGTACATACCAGACTTTACATACAAGTCTGCAAAGGTCTTGTTTTTATCGGTAAAAATACTGGGATTTTCTTCTTCCAGTTTATCAATCATCAGCTTTACGACATTTTTGGGCGTGTAAATCTGATTGGTTTTTTGCGGGGGGATATAATCGAATATATCTTCGTTTTGGCTATCGTCAAAGTAATCTGCGAGCAGTTGTTTTTTGTGCATAAACTCTTGCACAGATTCGTCGAACACAACGCTGTCGAAGAAATTGTATTCATCACGCAACGTGCGGAACTGGTCAAGCGTTATGCCAGTTACTTCTTTGAAAACTTCGTCTTTGACGTTTCTGTCAAAATTGGCAAGCGTAGTATCAGGTGTTCCATAAGCCATCATGAAAGATGGTATTGTCCTGGCAAAGCCACGCAACCGGGCACGGATGTCATCTTCAACTATTGCCTTTTTCTTTTCCTCGGCTTTTTGCAAAATAGCTGTGGTGGAATTATGCGCCAACTCTTTGGCTTTTTCTTCAACCTTTGAAACAACCTCTCTATTAAAATCCTCCTGCACTTGCTTTGCCTTAGCCTCAAATGCTACTTTAGCTTTGGCGATAGCTACTTCGTCGTTATGTGCTTGGGCTATCTGGCGGTTAAGTTCTATATTTGCTTCGGCTTGTCTGATTTCGGCTTTCTTTTGAGCTATTTCAACTTCGCGGGCTATGATGTTTGCGTTTTGTTTTGCCACTTGCTCTGCATGTGCCATTGTGACGGAGTTGTCTCTTGCAAGCTCTTTTACGGTGTCCAGTACGTGATTTTTGAAAGTTGTCGCAACTTTACTTGCAAGGTTTTGATCTTGTTGCTCAACCGCTTGCTTAGTGATACCTACAATATCAGCAAAGATTTTTTGGCCAAATCGGGCTTCTGTTTGGGCAACGACAATAGAGTTGCTTACCAATACTCTCCCAGCACCGTCCACCTGCACACCTTGCGTGTCGATAGGGTCGATCGTCTGGCGTGGCGTGACTTTGCCCACGTCTACTGGGTTCAAGTGTTCCAAAATTTCTCTTGCTTCAGTTGAAGCAAAAATGCCAGAAATGTTTTGGAACAGGAGGTTAGACATAAAGCCGCGTTTTACAACTTCCCGCGCTATTATCGCTTTCGGGATTGTCAGCACCTGCCTTACATCCAGCTCCACCATTTTGCCTTCGCTGTCTTCGGCAATGACAGGAAAGAAGTTTAGCAGTGCCTTGACGTTGGCCTCTCGGTCGTCTGTTGTGCCGCCTCCGCAAGCAGTTTTGCTACTCAAGTTGTTGGCAAACTCGTCATATATAATTAATGTGCGCTCAGGAGCAAAGTCGAAAACATAGGCGTTTTGCTTTTGGTGCTTTTCGCCATCGGCTGAATAATCCCACGGGTTTTGTGCCCGAAATGCCGCCTGCATATATAGGCTGGGCGATTTCATGTTAGAGAGCATTAAGACGGCAGACCATTCGGGAATTGTTACGCCTGTCGTAAGCTGACCTACAGAAATTGTTATTGTCTTTTCGTGTGTTGCTATTGCGGTACGAACTCTGTCTAGCGATGTTTCATTGACTGCAATGTCGTCTTCGGTTTTGCCATCACCTGCGGCCAGGATGATTTCATAATTTTCAAAAACAGGATGTTCCTTCAACAGCTTTACAAGTGCTTTTGCGCTTGCGACACGGTTCAATAACCAAAACGTATGCTTTAACTCGCCCCGTAGCTCTTTTGTTGAAAAGGGATATTTCTCGTTTTTAGAAAGTGTATCCAGCCATTTATTTACCTCGGATTCATGGATGAATTTGCCGCTATTGTTTGTTTCAAAAAACTCATTCAAATCAAATGCAAAATCAACGTTTCCTCCGTCAATTTCTGCTCCTTTGTTTACTTCATCGGTAATCATCTGGCTCATTTGGTACGAAAACAGATTCAGGCGCGGCAGTTTTTCATAAGGGCTATTATGTTCTACATCCGACCACTGGGCTTTTGCACGCTGTTCGTCTGCATACGTCCAGTTGAAAATCTGTTCATCAGAAAATTTGCCAGAGGCAAGGGCCTGAAACGGGGTGCCTGATAAATGCAGTGTGAAATCACGGGTTATATTATCAAAGGCAAGGTCGGTCTTAAAGGTGTCTACACCTTCATGCGCTTCGTCTATTACAAGCAAATCCCAGTTCAAATCCTTTACCCATTTGAGTTTGTCATAGAAACCTCCGAACGAAACTGCCCCTTTCAAATCTTGCAGGGATAAAAAGGTAATCTGTTTTTTTTCTTGGTCTCCCGCCACTTGCTTTTGAAATTCTTCCCAGGTAAAAACCTGCCTATCCCTTAGGGAATCGGTAGTTGAGATAAAGGAATAGTTTGTCTGCCAGGCAATAAAGATTTCAAAATCGTCAAACCATGAGTTGGCAATAGCTGGACGGTTTGTAACAATCAAAACATTTTTTGCGTCCATCCTGCGGGCTAAATCATAGGTTGTTAGTGTCTTACCAAATCGGGGCTTTGCGTTCCACAAGCACTCACTGTTAGGATGCTTTTTGGCATAGGCAAGCGTTCTATCTACTGCTAATTTCTGCTCATACCTAAGTTCATACTCAAGTTGTTTGATCGCTTGATCAGAGTTATCCATGCGATTGTTTCTGAAATCATCGAAATCCTCGTGCGCTTGGTCTGGTGTTCCATCGTAATAAAACCATTCACTGTTGGGTGCTTGTTCGATCTTTTTGAATTTTCGCAGGTAAGCATGGAGTTGCTTGTCAGAAAACCATTCATTGGAATCAACAAATCTGGCAGGCTCTGACCACAGCTTTGAGTAGGCCAGTTTTACTGCCGCTGTATGAGTTTGCTCTTTAATGCGCTTTTCAACATCGTACATCTCTGTGTAGCCGATTTTTATCCAGCCATCTTTGGGCTTACATTCGGGCAGGATGTAAGCATAAATTTGCGGATATATGACTTTTGTAGTCTTTATCGCAGTGTTATCGCTCATATCCGCGGAATCTCCCATGCGAAAACATCCATTCCATTGGTATCCCAGTTCATTATTTCAGCTTGCCTTCCTGGGATAGTTCGCCACTCCTCATGGAAATCATCTATACCAAACAATGGTTGTTGCATTCCCCAGCCTTTATCCACTAGTTCATCTGCATCGAACAATGGTGCGTGCGTCACCTTTACTTTTTCCATTTTTTCGGTCAGAGGGATTATAAATTTAAGCCCATCCATTTGAAAAATGTTGTAACTGATGATTGTTGCTATTTTCTCAAACGCGCCGTATTGTGGCTCCCTACCCCATTTTGCAAGGTAATAGTCACGGTAGGTAAAAAGCAGGTTTTCGCGGGCGATTAGCAATGAATCGCCGCTCCACTCAAAACCATAGCTTGATTTATATGCAAGCTCTACCAATCTCTGCCATTCATCCTTGTCAGTAATCTCATTATTTATCCGCGCAAGTTTTCTGTCTACAAAGCCTACGCGCTCGGCTATCGGAATTAATTCGCCCGTTTCCATGTCATACCGTGTTGCCATGTATGGAGCTTCGCCACAGGCTATTTCTAGCCATTTGCGGTGAGTATATGTTTCTAGGTCGTCGCTTGTAAAATTTTCATCCACTGTATCGTTTTGCTTTTTTACAATCCAAGTGGGCGTAAACACCTCGGCCTTTGTTTTAGTTCTTTCTTTTTGTAGGGCCTTTGTTTTCATTGCTCTAGGCAGTATCAAGGAACCTCTGCTACCTGTTATTAATTCAGGTGTTATTTGCGCTGTAGCACCGTAGGCGACTGGGTCGTATTGTTGATAATTGTCGTTGGCCCAAATAATATTTTTTGGAGAACCCGGCCTTGAAGTTGTCCTGTCGAGTAGCAGGATTTCAAGTATGCGCGACATACCTGTCCTAAGGTCGTTTCGTAAATCCCCAGATGTAAATGTCACTGCTTTCTTTTGTGCTTTATGCAATGCGAAAATCCTCCCTAAATGCTTTTGCGACTTCTACATTCCTCACACATGCCAAAAACCGCCTCGTCGACCATTACATTAATCATAATCCTTTCATAATCCATTTTTACATATTCTCCAAGGATCAGAATGCTAAAATAGTCTGAAAGTTATGAAAATAGCTTTATGGAATAAATTTCTTTACAAAAATGCTTGCACTTTTACCAATAATGCCATACCTTTTTTTCGATATAGGAGTTAATTTATGATCATTTCTGCAGAGTGGCCAGGATACATTCTCGATGTTTTTGTTTCGGAAGGTCAAGAAGTAGACGAGGACGAACAATTGATGTTGTTAGAAGGGACTGACGATGCAAGAACTCAGTTCTTTGTCCACGCCCCAGAGGCCGGAAAAATTGCGAGATTGCTTGTATCAGACGGCGATTTTGTTCAGGAAGATGACGAACTTTTTGAGCTGATGGAAGGCGATTAGGTTGAGCCAATCCGACTTTTTTTGAGGTTCCATGTCCCTACTAGTTAAAAACATCAGATTGATAGATCCATCGCAGGGCATGGATTTACATGGTAATTTGCTAGTTAAAGATGGATGTGTAGTAGCTATTGGAGAAGCAATCGACAGCCAGTCGACAGCAACAGAAGTAATAGATGGCGATGGAAAAGTTTTATGTCCTGGACTTATAGACCTTCACGTACACTTCCGAGAGCCGGGACAGACCACAAAAGAATCTATTAAATCAGGTTGCATGGCGGCAGTTGCTGGAGGGTTTACTTCTGTATGTGCTATGGCAAACACCAAGCCCGTTAATGACTCGGTAGCAATTACTGAGTTGATGCTCAATCGGGCCAAGTCTGCAAACTTGTGTCGCTATTTCCCAGTGGGTGCTCTTACCAGGGGAATGGCCGGCGAGGAGTTAGCAGACTATGGAACCCTGATTGAAGCGGGGTGCATTGCCTTTAGCGACGATGGAAATCCAGTTATGAATGTCGCAGTACTCCGCAAAGCGATGGAATATACAGCATGGCTTGGGGTTCCGATAGCACTGCATGAGGAAGACAAAAACTTGGCGGGTAAAGGCTACATGAATGAAGGAAAAACCAGTGCCACACTAGGTTGTCTTGGTATTCCAGCCGTTGCCGAGGAGTGCATGGTGGCTCGTGACCTTGCTCTTGTTAGGCATACAAATGCCCATATTCACTTTCAACATCTTTCTACCGAAGGTTCTCTACAGCTTGTCAGAGAGGCCAAGCGACAGGGATTACCCATTACCTGCGAAGTAACACCTCATCACTTTGCTTTGACAGATTCTGAACTTGCCCACTTTGATTCCAATTATAAAATGAACCCTCCACTAAGGTCTCAAGCAGATGTTGATGCAATTCTGGAGGCAATAGCAGATGGCACTGTTGATGCAATTGCAACCGACCATGCACCGCATACATACGAAGATAAAGAAGTTGAACTGCCTGTAGCACCCTTTGGCATCATTGGACTGGAAACGGCTCTACCACTAGCAATTGAATTGTTGGTCAAACGCAATGTGATTGCTTTGCCTCGCGCCATAGAGTTATTAACATCAGGCCCAGCAAAAACATTCCGCCTAGATAAAAAGGGGCTGGGGAGCTTATCGGTAGGCAATCCCGCTGATTTTGTTATCTTTGATCCGGATTCCACCATCAAGGTAGATAGAGACTTCATCAAGAGCAAAGCTTTCAACACACCTTTCCTAAACCAAGAGCTTCATGGCAAAGTATTAGGGACATGGGTAGGCGGGAAGAAAGTCTATTGATACCAGTTTCTAGTTATTGATTAATAGAAACTGGCATAAGAATTTCCAATAATACTGTTATTGAGCAGATTCACTGGTTTCATCGCAATAACAATCGTCTGCAATCTTTCCCAAATATTTGGGTAGCTCTATTCCAGCAAGCCCTGCTACATCATGGAGTGGGGGAAGGCTTTTGATGAGTCCAGAAATGAATTGACTTGTAGAGGTTTCACCACTCTTACCACCTACTCCATCCCAAACTGTTATCTTGTCTATCTTGATATTTCGTATGGCTTCTACTTGTAGGCTTACTATTTGCTCGATTTTTTCTGTCATTAGCAGTGTGGCGGCAGACTTAGCGTCTCCATTGCAACTTGCCACCAGATTTTGATAACCAAATGCCTTGCTCTCTAAAACCTTTCGTACACCCTCAGCTTCGGCTTGATATTTTAGTAATATGGCATCTGCCACGCCCTTGGCTTCCCTGCGTGTTTTTTCGGCTTCGGCCTCAGCGGCAATCTCAATCTTTTTCTTTTCAACTTCTTGGCGAACAACTTCGGCGGCGTTCAAACGCTCGTGCTCTGCCTTGTACTGTGCTTTTTGAATTTCGATTTCTGCCTCGCGCCTGGCAACCTCACCTCTGCGCAATGCCTCGGACTGTTGTACAGCTAGTTCGGCATTAGTTTTGGCTATGCTGGCTAGGGCCTCATTTTCACCAGTGACTGCACTTGCCTCCTGGTGTTTGACGTAAATACGTCTTTCGGCCTCTGCCTTTTTTTGTCCCTTTTCTGATTCTGCGGTGTTTTCTGCTACGCGAATTTCAAGCTCCGCATTAGTTTTAGCAATATTTGCAAGTGCATCGTTTTCACCAGCTACCGCACTTGCTTCTTGATGTTTGACATAAACTCGTTTGTCTGCTTCGGCTTTCTTTTGCCCCTTTTCGGACTGAGCCATGTTTTCGGCGACACGGATTTCCTTTTCTCTAGTTGCCTCTGCTTGGCCAATGGATCCTATTTTTTCTTGCTCTGCTACATCCACTTTGGCTTGGTTAATTGCTTCGGCGGCGGCCTTTTTTCCTATGCTGTCGATGTATCCTGATTCATCAGTAATATCAGTAATATTAACATTTATGAGATATAGACCGATCTTTTTCAACTCAGGTTCTACATTTTTGCGGATGGAACTAAGGAAACTTTCGCGATCCTGATTTATCTGTTCGATTGTCAGTGAGGCGACTGTTAGGCGAAGCTGTCCAAAGATGATTTCCTTAGCCATTTCTTCGATTTGTGTGCCGGTTAAATTGAGAAGGCGTTCGGCGGCAGATGTCATTATTTCTTGCTGTGTGCTGATACCAACTGTGAAAGTCGAAGGTACGTTGATCCTGATGTTTTGCATAGAGAGTGCTTTTTGTAGTGGAATACCAATCGTCATCGGGCGAAGGCTCATATAGGCATAGTCTTGTATTAGTGGCCATATAAGAAGACCTCCACCATGAATACACTTGGCAGATTGGCCTGCCCCAACTTTTCCAAAAACCACCAAAATTTTGTCGGATGGGCATCGCTTATAGCGCGATGCCAGAAACATCAATGTAGTAAAGAGCAATACTACTAAAGCAATAACTGGCAATGTCCATGAACTGAGTTGTAATGGCATGTCATCTCCTAAAATTAATTTTGTTTTGGTCGAGCAGGTTCTACAACTGCAATTGATTCATTTATTTTAACCACTATTATTTGAGCTCCTGTTGGGATTTCTTCTCCGTCCATCGCTACCGCATCTATTTCACGTTGGCGACCGCCAATATTTAATATCACACGCCCTTCGCCATTTTTTGGTATTTGCAAATAGACTACACCCGTACATCCAATCGCTTTATTGATATCTAGGTTTCCAACGCTTTGTAGTTTTATGGCCAGCTTGAACAATCTGGCAATTATCCATACAGAAAAGAGTCCGGCGATGGTACCCATGAGTATTGATACAAAAACGCTGGCGTGGTTTTCTCTTCGGAGTGCAAACCCCACAAGGCCAAACATCATTAAAAAAGCAGAAAGCCCATGAATACTGATTATTTTGAATCCATCGGCTGAAGTATGGTGAGATTCAACATCTCCTACGTCACCATCTAAATCACCTCCTGCAAACCCAAAAACTTGGGTAATAAGGCGCAACAATACTCCCAATGAACCGATAACTGCACAAATTAGAAAAAAACGTTCGGTCGCTGAAAGTAAAACAAACCATGACTCCATACTTCCCCCACAAAAGATTAGGCGTTAGCCTGATCGGTTTGGCTTATTTGATGAACCTGTGGCCTCATCAATGGAAATAAAATAACATCGCGGATGCTCTGGTTGCCTGTCATAAGCATTACCAACCTATCGATACCAATCCCTAGGCCGCCACAGGGGGGAAATCCGTGTTCGAGGCTTAATACAAAATCCATGTCTAGAAGCATGGCTTCGTCATTACCAGCTTCTCGCTCCACTAATTGATCTTGAAATCGTTGCAACTGAACAATTGGATTATTTAATTCTGAGTAAGCATTGGCCAGTTCCATTCCGGCAACAAACAGTTCAAATCGATCCACAAAGCCGGGTTGGTCGGGCAGTTCCTTTGTAAGGGGCGATAGCTCGATTGGATAGTCGGTAATGAATGTCGGCTGTATTAACTGCTTTTCTACATGGTGCTCAAAGAGATCACCCAGTAGTGCACCTGTGGTTTTACGCTCCACATACTCGATGTGGCACTCATTTGCCAATTTTTTTATTTCATCGGAATTTTCGAGAAGCGATCTCTCGATACCACCATATTCGGAGATGGCATCCTTTAGTGTGATTCGGCGAAAAGGTAGCGAGTATGAAATTTTGTTTCCGGAGTATTCTATTACTTCGGCACCCATCACCTTTGTTGCACTGGCATGGAAAACTCGCTCTGTGACATCCATCATGTCTCTAAGGTCTTGTCCTGCGGCATAGCACTCAAGCATCGTAAACTCGGGGTTGTGGCGTTGGCTCAAACCCTCATTTCTGAAATTTCGATTTATCTCAAAAACCTTGTCGAAGCCCCCCACAATTAGTCGCTTGAGATAAAGTTCTGGGGCAATCCTCATGTAGAGTTCAATATCCAATGCGTTGTGGTGGGTAGTAAACGGTCGGGCTGTTGCGCCTCCTGGTATTGGTTGCATCATTGGGGTTTCAACTTCTAAATACCCGATTGATTCCATTTCCTGCCTAATGACAGCCAGTATGCGACTTCGCTTTTGGAATGTATCCATCACTTCTGGATTGGTGGCCAAGTCCAAATATCTTTGGCGATAGCGTTGCTCTTTATCCTGTAATCCATGCCATTTTTCAGGTAGTGGCAGGAGAGCTTTACTTAAGAATTGAATTGTTTGTACTCGTACGCTGAGTTCACCTGTTTTTGTCCTCATCAATGTGCCTGTCACACTGATAAAATCACCTAAGTCAAGTAATTTCAATAATTCCCATGCCTTTGAGTCGTTTTCATCCAAATCGTTTTTACGAAAAAACGCCTGGAGTTTTTGTCCGTTTTCACATAGGTGCCCAAAAATGCTCTTGCCCATATCTCTATAGGAAAGTAGGCGACCCATCACAGAAACTAATATTTTGCTTTGTTCTAAGTACTCGGCAGACCATTTTTCTGCAGAGCCATATTTAGGGATTATGTCTGATATTCCGCATGTTCTTTGTGCTTTTGCTGGCCATGCTTCAATTCCTAACTCTTTGATTTTTTCCAGCTTGCCTATGCGGGCATCCCGATATTGGTTTGGTTGTTGTTGGTCCAATTGATAATTCCTATTTACAAGTTTGAGTTGAAAGTAATGTCCCTAGCCATAGCGAAATGCTATTGTGCAAAGTTAGCCACCTGAATAGGCTTCTATTTGATTATTTCCTAATAACGTAGGATGTTTGCCTGATTTGGGAATTGTAATGCTCCCCATCGTATTTTTTTGTATGACACATGATTCTAGAAAGATGTCTGTATTCGCTTCTAAAAGCATACCTTCGCCACGGTTGTTATGAACAACACAATGCTTCATAGCAACATAGCCTTCCGAATCAACCTGAATACCTTGCTTGGCATTGTCTTTTATTTCACATGCCTCTAAGTTGGCCTCTGCGGTTGCAAAGCAATGCAAACCTCCAGCCTGTCCATCAGTTATTCGAGATTGATTGAGTTGAAGTTTGCCCTTTTGGTGAACCACTATGCCTGTCTGTTGGCTTCCTGATATTTCACAGGAATCTAAGGTGACTTTTCCACCATCCACTAGGGAAATACCATGCCCAACGTTGTCTTCTATTTTGCAGTCTTTTAATATTGCTTCCGCATCTTTGGTGACATGAATACCTGCGGCCTCGTGCTCATTAAATTGGCAATTTTCCATGTTCGACTTGCTACCATCTTTTTGAATGACACCAGCAAATTTACTGCTCAAAAATTGGCTTTCCTTTGCATTCAATACGCTAGACGAATTTAGTTCAATGCTTCCATCATCAAAATCTCTGATTGCTACATTTTCTAGAATTGCTCTGGCTTGGTCTTCTAACAATATTCCAACACCATCCCCAGGCCCCATTTGTACATATTGCAATTTTCCTTCTCCATTTTTGTGGATGTATATTGCAGATTTTGTTGCACCTGAAAAATGTCCACCGTGCAGATGCGCTTTGCCAAGAATTGACATTAATTCGCGCCCATGGCCAGTGATTACACAGTCCTGCATGGTTAGCTCTGACCCAAATTCGACGTTTGCCGCACAATTTCCAAGAGTCACGAGTAGGCACTCTTTCATCGTCATATTGCCTTCAATCACATCAACTAGTGAGTCAATTTGCTCTTCGGTTGCTCTCAGGGTCAGACCTTTGAGGATTGGACGGCCAGATTTTAATCTGACAGCCGGCGGCCCATTGCTTTCTATTACTACTTGGGATGGATCGCCATCTCCAATAATTGTTACGTCTTTTTCCAACACTATTGATTCTTTGTATACACCCGGCTGAACACGAATTTGTGCCCCTGATGCCGCCTGCCTGAGAGCTACCCGCAAACTTAGACAAGTGGCCTGCCCCCCCCTGCCAACAACTACATTGAGTAGCTCAGGTTTTGTGGCCGCTGTGCTATTAGCATGTGAAGTCTTTGTTGCATTTGCAATGGCTTGTCCCATAGATTCTGCGTTTTGGTAGCGGTTAAGGGGATCCTTTTCCAGTGCCTTATTTACAACTGTCAATATGGCAGGTGGAAGCCCTCCTAGATCAGCATTAGTCAAGGGAGGATGGGCTTGGTTTAAGATGGCACTCAGTATTCCTGTAACATCCTCTCCATCAAATGGTTTTCGCCCGCCTGATAATATTTCATACATGACCACGCCTAGAGCAAATAGGTCGGAACTCGGCGTAGCTTTCCCTGTTTTTAAGTATTCGGGAGCCATATAGTGAGTCGTACCAGCCCACTCTGCTTCATTAGGTTTGCTACTACGCTCGGTTTCGGCTACTCCAAAATCGACAATTTTTGGATGATGTTTTTTCCCGCGCAGTGAAATCAAAATGTTTCCTGGCTTAATATCTCTGTGCACCAGCCCCTTTTCCTCATGGGCATAGGTAAGTCCTTCGCATACTTCTATCAACGACTCAATTAAAATCTCCTTTGATGTGCCATTTGCTATATGCGTTTCAAGCGAATCGCCCTCGACGTACTCCATAACCAGATAGGCATTCCCTTCCTGATAACCAAAATCGAAAACCGTCACGATATTTGGGTGCTTTAGCCCTGCTGTAGAAATTGCTTCAAATTCAAATTTTTCTTTGGCTTCGCTATCAAAATTCTGACCAGTTTGGATGGTTTTGATGGCTACTTCTCGCTCTAGAACAGGGTCTTTACCTAGATACACCTCACCCATTGCCCCTTTTCCGATGAGGCGAACTATTTCATATTTTCCAATACGGGAAACCATAGGCAATTCAATCGCCTAGCCATTATATCATTTTTCTCGTGTTGTTTGGTTTCCAATTCTAGGTATTTTCACAAACTAGAACATATACAGATTGTATGAGTCCTGTAAGTTCATCTCTTAGTTCTCCAATTGCAAAACCGGAAGATTTCGCAATTGGCACAAGTGAACATGTTCCTAAATGGTCGGGGCGAAAGGATTTGAACCTTCGACCCTCTGCTCCCAAAGCAGATGCGCTACCAGGCTGCGCCACGCCCCGAAAGAATCTAATGATATAGTGGATTTGCCAAAGAAGCAATACAAAGTTTGGAGATACGACTGCGCTGGTATTATTTGCGAAAAAGAGTTTCATTCCGCAAGTAAAACGACTACTACAGTAACACTATATTACCTCTTTTTCTTTTTTTTGTTTGATTTGTCGCTCCCTAGCAATTTGGAAAAAAAACCACTATTTTCGCTACTACTTTCCGATGGAAGCATTGTTTCTAATAGTTGTTTTACGCATATTTCTTGTTCGTCCGAAAGTTTCTTAGGAACATTTACTGCAATATGAAGGAATAGATCGCCTCGCCCGCTACCTTTCAACCTTGGCACGCCACCATTTGCAATTCGCAATTTTTGGTTGCCTTGTGTACCAGCAACTATTTTGATGTTCTCTTTACCATAAAGAGTATCAACTGAGAAATTGCCTCCCAAAACCAATAGTGGCCAAGGTATCTCCAATCTCCTGTGTAAGTCGACTCCATCCCTCTCGTAAAGAGCGTCTCTTTCTATATTGAATGCAACATAGAGGTCGCCACTGCCTCCTCCATTTCGCCCTGCCATTCCTTCTCCCGGCAGGCGTAGCCTTTGGCCGTGGCCTATTCCAGCAGGTATTTTGAAGCGAACTTTGGATTTTTTTTGCTGTCTGCCTTCGCCATGACAATCAGTGCAAGGACTCATAATTGTTTTGCCCTGGCCACGGCATTTCTGACAGGGAACAGCCATTTGTAAAAAACCTTGGCGCATTGCTATCTGTCCTGATCCGTTGCATTGGGGGCAAACAGTAGGGTGAGTCCCTGTTGCACAACCGCTTCCCTTGCATGAATTACATTCCTCTTGGCGGGGTATTTCTACTTCTTTTTCGTCTACCCCGAAAACAGCCTCTTTGAAGGCGATTTTGAGTTCTACTTGCAAATCAGAGCCTCTTTCACGTCCATCATGTGACCTTCTTCTGTTTCCGAAGACATCTCCAAAAAGTCCGCCAAAAAGGTTTGCGAAGATGTCCCCTCCAAATAAATCTTGGAAATCGGTAAACTGCCTGGGATCAAATTGGAACCCTCCACCACCCATTCCGGCATGACCAAACTGGTCATAGCTCCTTCGTTTGTCTGCATCTGATAAAACACTGTAGGCTTCAGCCGCCTCTTTAAATAATTCTTCTGCCTCTTTGTTTCCAGGGTTTTGGTCTGGATGGTACTGCATCGCTAATTTTCTGTATGCCTTTTTTATTTCATCCAAACTGGAGCTCTTGGAAACACCAAGCACTTCATAATAATCACGCTTCATCGAATCTCCTGCTGGGTTGTAACGAACAATACCCAACACAAATAAAATGGTTGTTTAATCTGCGAAAAGCATATCGCTTTATGTGAAAGACAAATATCATTTTCCAGCATCGAGGCACTTATAAAACATTCACACCGCCAGAATTGCTATCGTTATCACCTTCCATGTCTACTACTGATACTGCGTCTTCACTCCCTGCTATGGCCGCTGTTGTAAGAAGCCCTTGTACATCCAAGAGTTTTGTCTCGTTTGCTCTGATTATCGAACTATCCTTTGCAATCACCGCCTGCCTTACAGTTTCTAATAATTGCCTCACCTCTCTATTTTGGTTGGCGGTAAGGTTTGCACCAAAATCAGCAAAGGCCTTTTCACAGGAAAATAGTAATCCATCGGTACTGGCTATGTACTTAAGGTCGTCTCGCCTCCGGCTGTCCTCCTCGGCGTACTGAGAAGCATCTCTTATCATTCTCTGAATCTCAAATTCAGTTAATCCTGAACTTGGCTGGATATGCATCGTTTGCTCTGAATTAGTGGTCAAATCCAGTGCAGTGACCCTGACAATTCCGTTTGAATCTATATCAAAGGCTACTTCTATTTGGGGAACCCCACCCGGAAGTGGCGGCAAGTTTACTAGGTCAAATCGTCCCAAGCTTTTGTTTGCTTCGGCCAATTCACGTTCTCCCTGCAATACATGTATTTCAACACGCGCCTGATTATCTGTGACTGTCGTAAAAACACGTTTATCTCTTGCAGGAATTGTTGTATTTCTATTGATGATTTTTGCAAATCCTCCCCCTTGGGTCTCAATTCCCAATGACAGAGGCGTGACATCCAATAGCACCAAGTCTTTTATATCACCGCTTAATACTGCGCCTTGGATAGCGGCACCGATAGCAACAACTTCGTCAGGGTTGATGGTTTTATTAGGCTCTTTGCCAAAAAATTCTTGAAGCCTTTTCTGAACTAAGGGCATTCGGGATTGACCACCAACTAATATCACTTGGCTGACATTTGATGGCATTTGGTTTGCATGTTTCATTGCGTCTTGAATAGGTGCAATCATGCGGTTTACCAACGGAGTTACCATTTCTTCATATTCGCTACGCTTCAAAGTGGTTTCTATATGCAGTGGCCCATCAGGTCCTTGAATAACGAAGGGGATTCGTATGTCAACTACATCCAGAGATGACAACTCGCATTTTGCTTTTTCTGCCACTTCCTTAAAGCGTTGTTGGACAGACTGATCAGCACTCACATCAACGCCGTTTGTCTCCTGAAATTGTTTGAATAGCCACTGCATAAGGGCTAAATCAAAATCTTCTCCACCTAAAAAGGTATCTCCAGAAGTTGCCAGAACTTCAAATACCCCATCGTTCATTTCCATCAGGGTAAAGTCGAAAGTGCCTCCCCCTAAATCGCATATAGCAAGCAATTCGCGCTTATCTTTGTTGACCAATCCATACGCAAGTGCCGCGGCAGTTGGCTCGTTGACAATGCGGACTACGTTGAGGCCAGCTATACGTCCAGCGTCTTTAGTAGCCTGACGTTGAGCATCGTCGAAATATGCAGGAACGGTAATCACAGCATCAATAACTTCTTCGCGCAAATATGCTTCGGCAGATCGCTTTATCTCGCTAAGTACAATCGCGCTTATCTCAGGGGGTGCATACTGCCTGTCCCCAACTCCAACCCAAGCATCTCCATTTGTTGCTTTGGCAACCTGAAATGGCAGGTGGGAAATTGCCTCTTGAATTTTGGGCGAATCAAATCTTTGACCAATCAAACGCTTTAGAGCGAATAGTGTGCGCCTTGGGTTTGTAATTGCCTGTCTTTTTGCGGCATGGCCTACAAGCTCTTCGCCGCTATCTGTAAAAGCCACTACGGATGGTGTTGTTCTGCTACCCTCAGCGTTGGGTATAACTTTGTAATCCCCACCCTCTACAACACATGCACAACTATTTGTTGTGCCGAGGTCGATGCCTATCAGTCTACCTGCCATCGAGATCACTCCGAAAAAGTAATAAGAGCACGTCTTTATAGCATTTTACACTATTGCTACTTGTTTTGGAATTTTTTTCACTCCTGTCATGTAGCCGAAGCTCTTCCCAGAAGCACTAAATGCTAACCAGAGTTGCTACTGTGAGCGACTACAACTCTTGCCGGACGTAATAGTTGCTCTCCTCTCTTAAAGCCCTTTTCGCAAACTTCAACAACGCTTCCCTCGGCATAGTCTGTTGTTTCGACTGTAGTTAAGGCTTCGGCAAAGTGTGCATCAAATGTATCTCCAACCTTGATTTCGATTTCAGAAACCTTTAGGCGGCGTAACGTGTCAATAAACTGTTTTTGGATTAGGTCTACACCTGTTCGAAAATCATCAATGTCTCGGTAGGTTGAATTCATACATCGGCTAAGGCTATCTAATACTTGAAGTATCTCCAGCAATATTTGTTTTTCTGCCGTTTCAATACCGAGTTGAATATCTCTGGAAGTCCTATTTCTATAATTCTGGAAATCTGCTAGTAGCCTCTTGTTCTTGTCGTCTTCTCTATGCAGAGATTCCTCTAGCTCCTTAATTTTGGCTTTAAGAGTATCTAATTCTGAGCTACCACTCTTTTCGTTTTTTTCTTCAACAAAGTCTGCTACTTCATCAGCAAACGCTTGCAAATCAAAACCCATATCGGACTTGCTGTCCGAAAACTCGATTGCTGGTCCACCTTCAAGAGGTTCAGAATTTTCCATCGTTTCCATTGTATCTATTGTTTCCATTGTATCTATCTCATCGAAGATCATTGCTTATTAAGGGTAGGACTACCTGATTGAAATAGTCTAGCAAACCAGAATGATCCCTTCCATCAAAGTCTAATACTATCTGGCATATTCAACTGCACGTGTTTCGCGCATGACTGTAATCTTAATTTGCCCTGGATATTGCATTTCGGCTTCTATGCGCTTTGATACATCCTTGGCAAGCCAAAAGGCTTGATCGTCATTTATTGCTCCTGCGTCTACCATGATTCTTATTTCGCGACCTGCCTGCATTGCATAACTTTTTTGCACGCCTTGGTAGCTAGTCGCAATTTCTTCTAGCTGTTCGAGCCTCTTTGTATATGTTTCCATCATTTCACGTCTTGCCCCAGGTCTGGCGGCACTTAGTGCGTCTGCGGCTGTAACTAGCATCGCCTCGACCGTTTGTGGTTCGTTGTCACCATGATGGCAACTCATGGCATGAATTATTGCTTCTTTTTCTCCAAAACGCTTTAGCAATTCCATGCCGATTTCTATGTGTGTACCTTCTACTTCACGGTCAATAGCCTTTCCGATGTCATGGAATAGGCCAGCTCGCCTTACTATGCGTGAGTCTGCTCCAATTTCTGTCGCCATATAATCTGCAATTCGAGCCACTTCCTTTGTGTGCTCTAGGACATTCTGGCCATAGCTAGTGCGATAATTAAGTCTGCCGATTAGTTTATGGAGCTTGGGATGAATATCCGGAAATCCCATATCAATCGAAATGCTTTTACCTAAATCTTTTAGATGTTCATCCATCTCTACTTTGACCTTCTCGACCATTTCTTCTATACGGGCTGGATGTATGCGACCATCGGCAATTAGCCTATTGATCGATTGACATGCTACTTCGCGACGAATTGGATCGAAGCTACTCACTACGATGGTTTCTGGTGTGTCATCAACAATAAGGTCACAACCTGTAGCCTTTTCTAATGCCCTTATATTGCGCCCTTCCCTACCTATTATCCGTCCTTTTAAGTCATCGCTAGGGAGTTGTACTGATGTTACTGCTATTTCTGTAACTACATCCGAGGCAATTCTCTGGATGGCTGTTGTTATTGTCCACCTTGCCCTTCTATCAGCTTCCTCTTCGGCTTCTTCTTCGATGCGCCGAATCAATTTCGCCGCATCCATTTTTGCAGTGTACTCTAGCTCTGCAGTCAATTCTGCCTTTGCTTCATCTTTTGTAAGCCCGGCTATTTCTTCTAACTTTCGGGATTGAGCTACGATTATTTGTTTTACTTCAACCTGTTGGGATTCTAGTTTTTCGGATGCTTCTTTTACCTTTTCTGTTTTGGTTTCTAGTTCTTTGGTTTTTTGATCCACCGCCTGAATCTTTTTATCAAGGCTATCCTCTTTTGTCTGTAGCCGGTGTTCTTGCTTTTCTAAGGTAGCCATGCGTGCATTTGCGGTTTTCTCAGCTTCTTGTCGGGCTAAAAGGGCTTGTTCTTTATTTTTTACCTCTGCCTCGCGCCGAAGTGTGTCGGCTTCTTTCTGTGCATTAGCGATAATCCTAGATACTTCTTTTTCTGCCTCGGACAAAAGTCTTTCCCTGTCAACCCTAAGCTTTTCTTCTGCCTTGCTTTGAGCTTTTGCAGTATCCACTGCCGCAACTTGCGCACGCCGAAGTTGCAAGTAGCCAAATACGAGCGATATTCCAGCTATAACAACTAATACCCAGTCTAATACAGTCATCCGCAACTCCTGAAAATTTTAGGAGCCGACCATGCAATTTAACCGAGATAGCTTGAAAACCCCCGCTTAGCCGTGGTAGCCTGCTGTGTTCCCTATATCACTAGGGGGGTAGCCAGAATCCTGGTTTAAGGCAATTCGCATCGCGAAGCGCACAAGGCCAGGGGAAGGCTTCCCATCACATATTACGGAACAAGCGCTAGACCACATCACGGGCCTCGCAGGGCGACATAGGCTATTCCATCGGCAACAACCGATCAATGTCTTCGGCAGAATCCTTTGAATAAACATCGTCAGGAATAGAATCAAGCAGTTTTGAAATTGTTTCTCGGGTATGCAGGTTGGCTTCCCGTTCGAGACTCACCACGCGATGAGCCAGATTTAGGGCACCCATCAGCAACCAAGAATTGGTATCTAGTGCTGAAGGTGAACAGTTATATTCTAGCGTATAAAGTTTTTCCATGTCATTAAAAGTATTTTCTAATACTACTTTTGCGGCTTCCATATCCTCTTCAGGTGTAAGGCAAATTACCTTTGCAGTTCGCTTTAATATCTGAAAATAAATATCTTGTACACTATGATCCAAATTTTGTTGGGTCATGCGAGTTCCTCAAGTTGTTCTAGAATTGATTCGACTTGTAGCCTAACTTCATTTCGCTCTTTTTCTAAGGCAGAATTCTGCTTTTGCAAGTCATCAACAGTGGCACGAAGGGAATAAATCTCTGCATCGATGCCTCGGCTTGTCTCCTTTATGCTATCCAATTCCTCCCTGAGTTGGTTGCGTTGTTCCACTAATGCTTGAATTTTTTGCTCAACCTGCCTCAGTAGATCCATTTTGTGTCCTTTTCAGTTTTCTAGCTTCGCAAAAAAGCACCCTGCATTTTTGTAGCCTCGATTGCCCTAGAGACCCAGCCTTCCACTTCCTCGCTGGTTAACGTCTTGTCAAATGCCTGAAACTTCAATCTTATCAGCATGGTTTGTTTGCCAGATTCTATTAGTTTGTGATCTTTGAATACGTCTATGCACCTTATCTCTATAATAGGCGCATTTTCTAATGAATCCTTGATAGTTTTTTCTAGTTTTTCATAGCACAGACTTACAGGAACAAATAGCGATAAGTCTCTGGTGACTACAGGGTGCCGGCTGAAGCGTATGTATTGAGGAATAATTGTTTCTCTTTTCTCAGGCAGTTCAGCCAGCGGTATTTCTAACCCAAATGCGCCTTGCCCAAGTTCAATGATATTTACCGCACCTCCATAGCCTATATCCCTTGCGATAGCAATCAAATCTGCAGTCTGCACAGGACGACCAGGTGTTAGTGGGTCTTCGCCCCCGATGGTGCCTGCCCTAACAATACCCAAATAAAAAGTCTCTTTTGGTCCTGCGGAATCATTTTGAAAGATTGGGGCTATTTCAAACAATCTGACATCTTTCGCTCCGTAGCGTTGGTTAGTCTTTGCCACTTCCCAAATGCTTGGCAAAAGGGAGCGTCTCATGGCACTGTACTCTACACCCAACGGGTTGCTGATTAGGCAGGTCTCTTTTGTGTTGTCAATAAATCTGGAGTCAGATTCTGGGCGAATAAACCCCATAGTTATAGTTTGGAAAAAACCAAGATGAGTCAAGCGTTTTGATAGTCGTTGCTTTTGTAAATAGGAATCTGGCAATGGCTCTGGGGCTACATTGAGGATTGGCATCTCGGCCTTAATATTGTAATAGCCTCTCATACGGAGGATTTCTTCTATAAAATCTTCCTCAATCGTCAAGTCATGTCGCCATGATGGAGGACATACATTAAATGAACCATTTGATGATTCTAGCTGGCACCCAAGTCCAGTTAGGATTTTGACTGCTTCTTCTGGGGGAATAGAACTACCTGCAACACGATCAATTTTATTTTGAGTAAGGGATGTGGTAGTTCTGTTTGCATTGCACTGTCCGACTGTCCAAGAGGAAATAAGGTTGGCATCGGCCCAAGATATAAGTCTGTCGACCAATAAATCTCTAGCTGTTTTGACAAAGGCAATGTCAGTACCTCTGCCAAATCTATAAGAAGCATCTGTATGGATACTATGGCGATGGGCGGTTGCTCTGACGGTCGCGGGGTCAAAGAAAGCACTTTCTAAAAACACTCGCTTGGTGCTTTCCGTTACTTTTGTGGAGTCACCTCCGATAACTCCCGCTAGTGCGATTGGGCCTGATTCATCGGCAATTACCATATCTTTAGTGGTTAAGGTGCGTTGGATTCCATCCAATGCCAATAGGGTTTCCCCTGCAATTGCCCATCTAACACAAACGTTTCCTTTTAGTTTGTCTGCATCAAAGGCATGGGTTGGTTGTCCATAGCGGTGTAACAATTCGTTGGAAGCGTCTACTGGAGCCAAACCTTTTGCACTAGAACCCATGCTCGAAAGGAATGTGGCAATTTCATCGGGCGTTTGGTTGGGCTTTGAACAATCTAGAGTCAAAATTGCAGTTGCGTACGCAGGGCAGGCATCTGCCTCCAAGGAAACTATAATGGTTGCCGCGCCCTCGGTGCTGGGAGAAACTGCTATGTCGGCTAGTGGCGAATCCAGCACTACTGCAAGGTCTCTCGCCAGTCCTCTGTGGGAAAGCGCGTCTCCACGATTGGCGGTAACATCGACATCTAATACTGTTATTCCATTATTTATTTCAACACCATCAACTGGAAAACCTAGCATGGCCAAGCAATCACATAACTTTGGCACATCCATACCAACAATAGCTGGTATCTCTTTTTGAAGGGTACCGAGTTCGACTAACACTACCCCAACCCTCCCATAGAAGCCAAAAATCGCTGATCGTTTTCAAAGAATAATCGAAGATCAGGTGTCTGGCTCACCATCATCGCAATGCGCTCTACACCCATCCCGAAAGCAAAACCACTCCATATATCAGGGTCTATGCCTGCATATACAAAGACTTTGGGATGAACTAAACCTGCTCCAAGAATTTCCACCCAGCCAGAATTTTTGCAGACGCGGCACCCTTTTCCGAAACAAAGTGGACAGCGAACATCCACTTCACATCCTGGCTCGACAAACGGGAAATATGATGGCCTAAATCGTATGTCGGCCTCTGACCCAAAAAGACTCTTCATTGCATAGGCCAAGGTTCCTTTTAGGTGGTGCATACCAATATCTCTTCCTACTAACATTCCTTCCAACTGATGAAACATTGGGCTATGAGTAGGGTCTAGCTCATCCTTTCGATAAACTCGACCAGGTGCTAAAAACCTGATACCCCCTTTTTTTCCAATATTTGGAGCCAGTTTTTTTAGGGTTCGCACCTGAACTGGGCTAGTATGCGTCCTTAATAACAACTCCTGATGACCCGCAAAGTAAAAAGTATCGCCCGCTCCTCTGGCAGGGTGATCTGCTGGAATATTTAAGCCATCAAAGTTGTTTTCCTCTGTTTCTGCTTCCGGCCCCTCTTCTACGTGGTACCCCAAGGGTCTGAAGATTTCTACTAACCTATCAATCAGGCTTGTTAGTGGATGCAACGCGCCTTTCAGTGGCATGGGAGGGGGTAAAGTGTTGTCCCATGCGAGTGCACTGGCATCATTTCGCCTGCGCTCTTCTACCAACAATGACTGCCTGTCACGCAGAGCATTTTCCCATATGCTTTTCAACTCGTTGATTGTAGCCCCCAATTCCCTCTTTTGTTCTTTTGGAGCTACCCTTAATAAACCCATCATCTGAGCAACAAAGCTATCCTCGCGCCCAATGTATTGGCCTTTTAAGCGCATCGCCGCATCTAAATTACTACATTTCTCTAATAGTAGACCGAACTCAGTTGCGGCTTTTTCAATCTCAGACGGCAATAAGCTAAGATTCATACATGTCTCAAAAAACCATAAAAGACCGCTGTGGAGCGGCCTTTATTGTTGATGCGATCTAGTTAGATTTCGGAAGATTCACTTCAGCTATTGGCCATAGCCACCAGTTGCTTAAATGCTTCGGGCTTTCGGACGGCAATATCAGCTAACACTTTTCGATCTAATTCAACATTGGCCTTCTTTAGCCCCCCCATGAACTTGCTATAGCTTATTCCGTTTAGACCACAGGCGGCATTTATACGCACGATCCACAGGCTTCGAAAATCTCGTTTCCGGATTTTTCTACCTTTGTAAGCGTACTTAAGGGCTTTATCAATAGCTTCTTTGGCAGAACGATAGAGCCTTGATTTAGCCCCGTAAAACCCTTTTGCAAATTTCAGCATTCGCTTTCGGCGTTGAACACGTTTGAAACCACGTTTTACACGAGTCATACTCTTTCCTTTCCTTGTGGCAGTTCTTTAGAACTTTTGGAGCCACGTCGGGGGTGACGCATCACCGTTTGAAATAAAAATTAAGCATATGGGAGCATTTCGATAACTCGGCCTAAATCGGACTTATCAACCATACGTCCCATATCTAATTGACGTTTTCGCTTACTTGCTTTCTTGGTCAAGATGTGGCGTTGGTGTGAACAACCACGCTTAAACTCACCACTTCCGGTTTTTTTGAACCGTTTGGCGGCTCCCTTGTGTGTCTTTAGTTTTGGCATTGAAACCTCTCAATCACAAATTTTCTTCTAAGTTGCGGTAGCTTCTGCTTCGGCTTTGTTGGCCTTGGCTTTTTTCATGTCGCTGGGGCGTGGAGCAATAATTGCGTGCATATCGCGCCCCTCAATACTTGCTGTTTTTTCTATCACACAGACTTCGGCAACTCGTTCAAGGACTTCTTCAATGATTCGGAAGCCGATGTCTCTGTGGACTACTTCGCGCCCCCTGAACATAACGACAACTTTGACCTTATCCCCATCGCCAAGAAATCGAAGGATGTGTTTTACCTTAAAATCAAAGTCGTGGTCATCGGTGCGTGGCCTGAATTTAACTTCTTTGACCACGATGTTTTTTTGTTTTGCTCTGGCCGCGTGCTCTCTCTTTGCCTCCATAAATTTATATTTGCCGTAATCCATTATTCGACAGACCGGCGGGTTGGCGGCGGGTGACACTTCAACCAAATCCAAGCCCTTTTCAAAGGCAATCTTCACAGCTTCATCGGGAATCAGAATCCCTAGTTGCTTTCCATCCTCATCAATGACACGAACTTCTGCGGCTCGGATGCCGTCGTTAATGCGAGTTTCTGTAGACCTAATGGATATCCTCCTAACACTAGAACAAACATTGTATCAGTGAAATGTATATTTTCAAAGACAAAATTTTATCGCAATCGCTGTTTTATTTCATTTTCTAATGCCCCAAAAAAGGCCTCTATTGGCTGAACCCCCTGATCCCCTGCCCTTCTATGCCTTACAGATACAGAATTTTCGGTTGCTTCTCTATCACCAATTACTAACATGTACGGTATTTTTTGAATCTGGGCATCCCTGATCTTTGCATTAACTTTTTCATTCCTCGAATCCACTTCAACGCGGAACCCGTGTTCACGCGCACTCATTAATAATTCATTTGCATATCCATGAACCCTGTCTGTAATAGGCAAAATAATTGCTTGGACGGGGGCTAACCATGCTGGAAAGGCTCCTCCACAATGCTCAATCAAAATGCCCATAAACCTTTCGAGACTGCCGAGTATGGCTCTGTGAAGCATCACAGGCGTAGCTTCAGTATTATCAGGTTTTACATATTTTAAGCCGAATCTCTGGGGCATGGAATAATCCACTTGCAGAGTGCCCAATTGCCATGGTCGTCGCAATGCGTCCATCACCTGAAATTCAATCTTGGGGCCATAAAAAGCTCCCTCGCCTGGGTTGATATGAAAATCATAGCCAGCTTCCTTTAGAGCCTCGGAAAGTGCGCTTTCGGAATGCGTCCAGATTTCATCACTCCCGATTCGCTTTTCTGGCCTTGTAGCAAGTGCAACCCTGACTTCCTCAAACCCAAAAACGCCATAAACCTTTTGAACAAATCGTAGCAGTGCGGCCATTTCATCTTTCATTTGTTCGGGAGTACAAAAAATATGCGCATCATCTTGACAAAATGTCCTTACACGAGTCAGTCCGTGGCTCACTCCAGAGCGTTCAAAACGATGGAGCCTACCAAAATCGGCGTATCGTATCGGCAATTCTCGGTAACTATGCCATTCAGATGCAAAAACCAAGCAATGACCTGGGCAATTCATAGGTTTTAATGCAAATTCGCGTTCTTCTGCCTCAGTAAAATACATGCTTTCGTGAAAATTCTCGTAGTGTCCACTGGTTTTCCACATGGACACATCAAGCACTTGTGGGGTGATTATCTCCTGGTAGCCTTCCAAAAAATATTGCTCGTGCATATAGTTTATGAGTTCGTTGTAAATAATCGCGCCCTTCGGGTGGAAAAATGGGCTGGCGGGTGCTTCCGGATGAAAGGAGAATAATCCCAACTCCCTCCCCAGCTTCCGGTGATCCCTTGCCTTTGCTTCTTCGAGATGCTTTAGGTGTTCAGTCAATTCTTTTTGTGTATTAAAGGCGGTTCCATAGATTCTGCACATAGAGGCATTTTTTTCATTGCCCTTCCAATATGCCGCGGCTACATGCAACAATTTGAATGCTTTAAGTTTACCTGTTTCAGGTACATGTGGGCCACGACACAAGTCAAAAAAATCACCTTGTCTATATCCAGTAATTGTTTCGCCCTCTGGTATATCTGAAACAAGCTCTACCTTGAGATGTTCGCCCATAGACCCAAATCGCGCCAGTGCAGAATTTCTTGATAATTCTTCACAGATCACAGGTAGATTTTCCTCGGCGATTGCCTTCATTTCTGTTTCTATTGCTGTAACGTCCTCAGGTGTAAAAAACTTTTCTACTAAAAAGTCATAGTAAAAGCCATCCTCAATTGTTGGCCCAATTCCAACCTTAACTTCTGGGAAGAGTCGCTTGACAGCCTGTGCCAGCAAGTGTGCTGAGGAATGTCGAACAATTTCAAGGGATTCTGGGTCTTTACCAGTAATGATAGAAACAGAAGCACCATCCGGCAATGGAGCCTTCAGATCAACGTTTTTTCCATCCACCCTAACCGACAGGGCAGAATCTGCTAATCTGGGGCCTATGCTACGAGCAAGATCTAGGCCTGTAGCCCCTGAATCTAGCTCGCGTTGTGAACCATCGGGCAATTTAACTGTAATTGGCATTGAAACCCCAAACATAAAAAAGAGATTATACCAAGTTGTACCAAAATGAATCCAACTCGGTAACTGAGCAATTCTTAATTATGCTTTCCTATGTCTTTTATTTCAATTCCGGGCGGACGAAACGCCTACATTGCAAGGTGCGCCAGATGCTCTTCCATTGAGATTGGAGTATTAGCTTCGTCAGACTTGATTTTTCCATCTAACAGCTTGATGACTCTGTGGGAATGCTTTGCAATATCTTCTTCATGCGTCACCAGGATGATTGTATTTCCCTTCTGATACAGCTCTTCAAACAAAGCCATTATTTCTACGCTAGTCCGGGAATCCAGAGCACCCGTTGGTTCGTCGGCAAGCAATATCGAGGGGGAATTTACCAATGCCCTCGCAATAGCAACTCGCTGACGCTGGCCACCCGATAACTGGTTTGGCATGTGGTCAGCCCTCGCGGCTAGGCCAACATTGTCAAGGGCGGTAAGAGCCTTCTTTTTCCTTTCAGATGGCGAAAAGCCTCCATAAATGAGCGGAAGCTCTACGTTTTGCAGTGCTGTCGTTCTAGCAAGCAGATTAAAAGTCTGGAAAACAAAACCAATCTCTTCATTTCTGATCTGGGCTAGTTCGTCATCAGACATTGTCGAAACTATCTTGTTATTCAAGAGATACTCGCCACTGGTCGGAGAATCCAAACAGCCAATCATGTTCATCATAGTTGACTTGCCCGACCCACTAGGCCCCATGATGGCGACATATTCACCTTTTTGGATATTGAGGCTGGTGCCATCCAAAGCCCTAACCTCCATATCTCCCATTTGGTAGTACTTTTTGATGTCTGTGAGTCGAATCAAGGGGGTGTCTGACATGAAATATCCTTGTGGCAACAAAAGAAAAATTTCTAAACAACTAAAATGCAAAAACCTACATACCCAAACAAATGGTCTTCGAAAAAGACCATCATTAGTTTAGAGGACTAAACAAAGTTTTGGTTTAATACGAGCTGATAATTATCAACAAGCTACAATCACCAACCCAAACAACAATAAATTCTACATGAAAGTGCAAAAAAAATTTGGAATAATTGCCACCGATTTTTTCTCAACGTTTTTTATTTGATAGTAGTCTAAATATTAGATGTTGTTTTAACTCCACCTTCTGAAAGGGATGCCTATGATCAAGACTTCACTCATAACCTTTGTTGTTGCTTCAATTGTGGGATTTGCCCCTCTTGACGCACAAAACATTCCCGTAAGGGAGCATACGCTCAAAAATGGCATGAGGGTATTGCTTGTAGAACGCCATGACGAACCTACTATCGCCTGCTCATGGGTTGCTAGGGTCGGAGCCGTAAACGAAAGGCCCGGTATTACCGGTCTTGCCCATCTTTTTGAACACATGATGTTTAAGGGCACTATGACCATTGGAACCAAGGACGGCAAGCGGGATGTGGAAATAAATGTTGCCCAAGACAGAGTTCAGGCAGAAATCCGAAAGGAAATGTCCATACTGAGGGATAAACAGCGAAGGGGCGAGATCAAAAACATGCAAGACCCCTCCGTCAGGTCTCCAAAACTTCAGGCCCTGCTCAATGAGTATGACAAGCTGGTCGAGGAGCAAAAAGCCTTGATGGTCAAAGATGAAATCTGGAATCTGTATGAGGAAGCAGGCTCAACCGGACTAAATGCCAGCACTTCCAATGACAGAACCAATTACATCGTCTCAATTCCATCAAATAAACTGGAATTGTGGGCATGGTTAGAATCTGACCGCTTGGCAAACCCGGTTTTCCGTGAATTTTATAGTGAACGAAGCGTCATTTTGGAAGAGAGAAAGCAAACTCTGGAATCAAATGTTAGCGGACGCATTGGGGAGCATTTTAACGCAATGAACTGGATGGCCACCCCATATACTTGGAGTGTAGTTGGCTGGCCGAGCGATATTACATACGTTTCGAGGGAAGACGCACAGGAATTCTTCGCCAGATACTATGCCCCTAACAACATTACCGCCATTTTGGTCGGTGACTTCAAAACTGACGAAGCCATTAAACTGATGGAAAGATACTTCGAGCACATTCCTGCAAATCCAAAAGGTGTGCCTGATGTTTACACAGAAGAGCCTGAAAGAGTAGCACAGAAGCGAATGTATGCTGAGACAGTAGCGAACCCAAACATTCAGATCAGTTTCAATACTGTTGCAAGCGTACACAAAGATTCGCCTGCCCTTAGTATGTTGTCCTCTATCCTCAGCGGTGGCGGAGGTGGAGGAGGACGCGGAGGCGGTGGCGGAGGCGGTATGTCGGGAAGGCTTTCAAAGAGCATGGTTCTCGAACAAAGGGCCGCCCTCAGTGCTTCAGCATCTTCCAGAGGCATGAAATATGGAGGTTCTTTTACATTGAGCGCGTCACCTACTCCTGGTAAAACGCCAGAGGATATGGAACCACTTCTCTACGCCGAAATCCAAAAAATCATTAAAGACGGAGTAACAGAAGCGGAACTGGAGCGCGTCAAGAACGCACAACGCATGGCATCCTACATGATAATGGACAGCAATGTGGGTATTCGCTCTGCCCTAGAGGCCGCCGAATCCGCAGGAACATACCACGATTATTTAGCGAGTTTGTCAAAAATCCTGGCTGTCACAAAAGAGGATGTCCAGCGCGTCGCCCGTGAATACCTAGTCAAAGACAAAGCAAATGTATTGGTTACAACCCGCGCAACTACTCCTGCCACCCAAGGAAGACGTGGTGGAGCAAGCCAAAATCAGGAGGTGAAATAATGTTTGGACGAATCGCTCTTTCTTTAGCGGTAGGTATTTCAACTCTTTGTGCTCAAGCAATACCTGACAGGCCAGAAAAACTAACCTTTCCAGAACTGACTTTCCAGGTCCCTCGCGTGAAGGACTACAAAACCAGCCTCAAAAACAAAATCCCTGTTTATATCTCTGACGATTCCACTAATGCTCCCATTATCCGCCTGAGTATTCAGTGGAAGGGCGGTGGTTATTTGGAACCGGTTGGAAAAGAAGGATTGGCTGGATATTTTGGTTCCCTGCTTGCCTCATCAGGATCAACTGAACTCCCAATAGAAAAACAAGAAGAAATTCTTGAGGGCCTGGCGGCTTCCATCACGAGCAATTGTGGCGACACCAGCGGATCAATCTCATTGCAGTGTCTGGAAAAAGACTTCAAGCAAGTCTTTGATATAATGATGAATTGCCTTACACGCCCTGCTTTTCTACAGAACCGCCTCGACCTCAGCAAACAGCGTAGCTTGCAAGCCCTGAACCAGAGAAACAACTCTGTGACATCAATAGCTGGATACCAAATGTCGCATCTCCTGCGGGGTGAGAATCACTATTCGGTAAGAAATAGCACACAGGCAAGTATTAATTCCATTACCAGGGATGACCTGCTGGCCTTCCATTCCCGAATTATGCACCCCTCAAACTTCATCATTACCCTCACAGGCAAATTTGACAGAAAACCGGTATTGGATGCCTTAAACACTGTTATCGGCTCCTTAAAACCAAACAAGGAAGCCCAAGCCAGCCCAAAAATCCCGGCACCAGAATACACAAGAAAACCTGGTATTTATGTTGTCAATAGCGCAAACGCGCCACAAGCGATGGTTCAATGGGCATTCCCTGGGATGAGGCGTAGCGATGCAGATTGGCATGCCGCCGTTGTAATGAATCACATTTTAGGTGGCAGTTTTACCAGTAGGCTGATGGCAAAAATTCGCTCTGACGAAGGTCTTACATACGGAATCCGCACATCACTTGGAACTGGCGTAAACTGGACGGGTGATCTGACCGGTAGTTCGCAGACCAGTAACAATACGGTAGCCTATTTATTGCGCTTGGCACTGGCGGAAATGGAAAAACTTAAGAAAGAACCCCTGACAACCACAGCACTCCAGACTGTAAAAAATGGCCTGATTGAATCATTTCCCACCCAATGGAGTAAATCTGGTCGTGTGAGCATGTTTGCTTCGGAAGATATGAATAGATGGCCGGAAGATTGGTGGGTCAACTATCGCGAAAAAATCCAAGCTGTCACGCCAGCTGATGTCCAGAAGATGGCAAATCGTTTGCTTAACATGAACAATCTCATCATTCTTGCAGTTGGTCAGGCAGATCAAATGGAAGCCGGCGATCATGACCGTCCAGGGCAGTTAAAAGACGTATTGCCTTTGCCATTACAACGATTGCCGTTAAGAAACCCAATGACAGGACAACCCATGCCTCAGTAGTAATAATTGCTTCTAGCAACAAGGTGAAAAAAAAGCTAT
>Ga0082212_10000409_pt2 | contig 61600 bp, 46 predicted proteins | sample TergutNt197P3_FD_71548 | JGI IMG/M metagenome (GOLD analysis project Ga0082212, IMG submission 71548) | Neocapritermes taracua P3 segment gut microbial communities from Petit-Saut dam, French Guiana - Nt197 P3 | ecosystem: Host-associated > Arthropoda: Insects > Digestive system > Gut ... | reverse complement strand
GATAATTTCGGGTCTGTATTTGCGGAGGTTGGGGATGTAACTCCAGTCTTCCTGCGGAACTACTTTGGTTACATACTTTATGGTTTCTACCACCTCTTTACGCTGTTCATAGGAAAGATAGGGCAGTCTTTTGTATCTGGCAATTGCCGAATCGGTTAACAGGCCGGCCAGTACTTCTCCCCGAAGGGACCCTTCCCTGAGTATGTTGATAATTCCCGGATGTATTATGTCTGCGGTCATGCCCACATATACGGTTTTCATATTGTTATTATATGCAGGAAATCAATTTTATGCTAAGCTATGAACATGAAAGTAGTTGTCATAGGCGCTCAATGGGGCGATGAAGGGAAGGGTAAGATTGTTGATTATCTGGCAAACGAAGCCCAGATTATCGTTCGCTTTGCAGGCGGCGCCAATGCCGGACACACAATAGTTATTGGCAACGAAGAATATGCGCTGCATCTTATTCCTTCAGGTATACTCTACCCCGATAAGCTGGTGGTTTTGGGAGCAGGGATGGTAATCGATCCCAAAGCTCTTTTTGCCGAACTGTCCATGCTGAATGAACGGGGTATTGATACTGCGGGAAGGGTTTTTATTTCCGACCGCGCCCATCTTGTTCTTCCCCGTTACATCCAGGTTGACAAAGAACGTGATCTTGCCCGGAAAAAACCAATAGGCACTACAGGCAGAGGCATTGGTATTACCTATTCCATGAAAAGTGACAGAGATAGTATAAGGTTCGCCGACCTTTCATGGAAAGAAAAATTGGATGAGCTGGAAAAAGAAGACAGGGACTTTTTGGAACCGTACCTTGACCGGCTTAAAGCAATGACCGTTGACCTTGCTTCTTTTATTAAACATCGCAAAAACGCACAAACTCTTTTTGAAGGAGCTCAGGGAACGCTGCTCGATCTGGACATGGGAACCTATCCCTATGTATCCAGTGGTATGTCATGTGCAGGAGGAGCGGCAATCGGAGGCTGCATAGGTCCGCGGGCATTGGACAAAGTGCTGGGGGTTTTTAAGGCATACTCTACAAGGGTAGGGAACGGTCCTTTTCCCAGTGAATTTGATCCGAATTCAGAGGATGAGTTGTGCCATTTTGTCCGGGAAACAGGCAGGGAATACGGAGTTACGACAGGGCGTCCCAGGCGCTGTGGTTACCTTGATCTTGTTGCTCTCCGCTATGCCTGCTTTACCAATTCCATTGATGCCCTGGTAATGACACATATTGATGTATACGACACATTGTCTGAAATTAAGGCCTGTATAGCGTATCGTATTGGCGATAAAATGGTAGAAGATTTTCCGGCTTCAATTCCGGCTCTTAATTCCGCCAAGCCGGTACTCCGCAGTTTTTCAGGCTGGAAACAACCCCTTAAAGACAGATTAAGTTACGAAGAGTTTCCCCTGGAAGCAATGGAATATATTGAGTTTATAGAAAGATTCTGTGAAACTCCGATCGAAATTGTTTCTGTCGGTTACCGGCGCAGAGAAACAATAATCCGGAAGAGTCCCTGGCGGTAGCTTTATCCAAAAACTGATGTTTTGGAAAAGCCTTAGTGATTATGCTTTTTCTTTGGATCCTATCAGGGTAAAGGTAAGTCCGCATTGATAGCGGGCTGTAAGATTGTCGGGATTGTATAATTTCCCATTTCCGTAAAATCCTACACTGCCGGATTGAAATTGTTTTGCATTTGCGTACAGCCTTCCCCATTCCTTTCCGTTTCCGTCAAGGATAATCACCTGTAAAGCCGCCGGGGCTTTTTCGTCCTTAGCTGCCATTTATAACCTCTTTTATAGCATAACATATCTGTGTTACCTTTTGGGCAAAGTCCAAAACTGCTAAGATTAAAACGCTGTGCGTTTTAATCACTCTACCTTGAACCGTGAAACTTCTTTTATTAAATGTTCAATACTTTCACTGTTTTTGCCGCTTAATTCGCTGACCTGATGAACTGCAATATTCATCTGTTCTGCTCCGATTGCCATTTCATTTATGCCCGAAGATATTTCCTGCGTCTGCTTGTCCAGTTCCGTACTTTCATTGATAACTTCGGTAGAACCTTCAAGCATTTCCTGGGAGCCGGTTCTTACCTGATGGGTTATTTCGTTAACCTTGCTTACTCCGTCAAGGATTTGCTTGCTCCCTTCTCCCTGTTCTTCCATTGAATTGCGTATCAGATCTTCCTGATCAGACACTACATTGACGCTTGAGTCGATAGCCTCAAACCTGGCAAGCACATTTTCCGTAGATTTACTTATTTTATCAATGGAACCTTTTATCTTTTTCAAAACAACGCCAATGGTCTTGGATTGTACGCTGGAATTTTCCGCCAGTTTGCGGATTTCATCGGCGACAACGGCAAAACCTTTCCCCGATTCTCCGGCATGGGCTGCTTCAATAGCGGCGTTCATTGAAAGCAAATTGGTCTGGCTTGCAATGTTTTGCATTACGGAGTTAATCTCCATTAATCCTTCCGACTCACGGGCTATTTCCTGAATGTCTCCTGCAACTTCCTGTAATCCGCTGCGGCCTACTTCCGATGCCTCCTTTAAGGTCTGAACATTGACTGCGTTGTTGGCAAGCGTTGCGGTAACTGATTGTATATTTGCAACCATTTCTTCAATAGCAGAAGAAGCCTGGGATACATTGTTTGTTTGGTTTTCTACCAATCCGTCCAGTTTGTTAATATTGACAACAACCTGCTCCATAGTTGCATGGGTTTCGGTAACACTTGAACTTTGATTCAGTATGCGGCCTTTAATGTTTTGAATATTGGCGGTTATTTCGTTCACGGTGGCGGCGGCTTCGTTCATGTTACTTGCGAGGTTTGATCCGATGTCACTCAGATTCGCCGCTTCTTTCTTGATGTTAAGAACAAGGTTTTTTATTTTCTCCAGGGTTTTATTAAAGTACCGTGCAAGGTCGCCTATTTCGTCTTTACCCGAAATGTTAATTTGCTTGGTAAGATCCCCTTCGCCCTGGGCAATGTCTTCCAGTACCAAAGCCACCCGCCGTATTGGATTGGCAATAGTTCTTCCGATAAATACTGCGATAATAATACCGATTAGCAAGCCGCTTGATACGATAATGTACAATATTCTGTTAAGCGTATTTATTACGCTGTCAAACTCTTTTTTCTCCACGTTAATAAAGAGCGTCCATCCGTAATCGGGAAGTTCCAAAAAGGATCCGACTCTTCTTACTCCGTCGAATTCGGTAAATTCAGTGGTTCCGTGTTTTATATTGAGAGCCAGCTCTACCATATCGCCCAAAGATTTCATTGCTGGATCGACCTTACCTACGGCTATAGGGTTAAACCGAGACTCGACCAGTTCTGTTGCGGCGTGGGCTATGACCGTTCCTTCGGCGTCCGTCAGTACCGCCCAGCCGCTTGGGTGTCTGGATTTTACCGACGTAACCATATCTATGAGCACCTTGATGTCTTTGGCTGCAACCAGTGCGCCGATTACCGGTGCGCCCGGTTCACTGCTCTCAAAAATTGGCACCCCCATTACTAAAGAAATTTGGTTGGTATTTGGATTTACAATAATTTCTGCCGAGTTTCTTCCGGCAAATGTTTCTCTGAAATATCTATCGCTTTGGCCTGCTTTTCCGGTTGCAAAACCTACAAAATGAATCGTACCGTCAGGTAATACCATGCCCATGTCCAGGGCTCCGATTCGCTCCAAATCCTCTCCCAGACTTTCCCTGACAGTTCCCTCCCAGTCCATGGTCCGGGTCCTGCTGCGATTGGCTATTTCCCATAATTGAATCAACTGGGATTCCAGCCGTGCGCTGATAAATTCGGCGTTTGCCATAACCTCTGAGGAAAGTTCTGCTAAACTGGCTTCCCTTAATGTGGCGGGAACAATGAGTTCAATAGCGATAATAATGCCAATGGCTGTTACCAGTACAACCAACACAATAAGCAGAGTAATCTTGATTCCCAATTTCATATAAACTCCTGAAAAATATGTATTAATGAACCCAATTATAATTGCCGTGAGTTTGAAACCGATTTTTACTTATTTTTCCCCTTTTTTACCTGTACCTGCCCAATTTTATGAGTTATCAGATAGTAGTATACATCTTTTCTGAAGAAAATGCAAGTTTTTGGTTAATTTCTGAGGCTGTTCCAAAACTTCAGTTTTTGGAACAGCTATCTTAGATTTGTGGGAAAAATAGGCCAAAAAGCCGATTTTTAAAAAGCTTGTTCCGAATCTAAGCTGAACCGAAGGTTCGCAGTTTTAGGAACATGGCGTTGTGTTTGTTTAATACATTATTTGTTATCCTTCCTTTATATTTTACAGCGCGGTTTCGCCCGCCTCTTTTGATCATTGCCATTACTCAACTTTGAAACGCGAAACTTCCCTTATCAAACGTTCAATACCTTCGCGGGTTTTACCGCTTAGCTCGTTGACGTGGTGGACGGCGACGTTCATCTGTTCCGCTCCGCTTGCCATTTCGTTAATGCCGGAAGATATTTCCTGCGTCTGCTTGTCAAGCTCAGTGCTTTCACGGATGACTTCTGTTGAACCTTCAAGCATTTCATTTGAGCTGGTTCTTACATGATGCGTTATACTATTTACCTCCATTACGCCATCAACGATTTGCCTGCTTCCCGTTTCCTGCTCTTCCATAGCGCCGCGAATTTGTTCCTCCTGATCCGATACCACTTTAACGCTTGTGTCTATTGCCTCAAACCTGGTCAGTACGGTTTCGGTGGATTTCATGATCTTGTCGATGGAACCTTTTATCTTTTTCAAAACAACGCCGATGGTCTTGGATTGCTCGCTGGAACTTTCTGCCAGTTTGCGGATTTCATCGGCGACTACGGCAAAACCTTTGCCCGCTTCTCCTGCATGGGCGGCTTCTATAGCAGCATTCATCGAAAGCAGATTGGTCTGGCTGGCAATGTTTTCCATTACCGAATTTATTTCCATAAGCCCTTCGGATTCACGTGATATTTCCTGTATATCCTCAGATACTTCCTGCAATCCCGTGCGGCCTACTTCCGATGCTTCCTTCAGGTTCTGAACATTAACCGCATTATTGGCAAGTGTGGAGGTAACTGACTTTATATTGGCCGCCATTTCCTCAATGGCTGTTGAGGCTCGTGATACATGGGTACTCTGGTTTTCTACCAATCCGTCCAGTTTGTTAATATTGACAACAACCTGTTCCATAGTCGCATGGGTTTCGGTTACGCTGGCGCTTTGGTTTAATATACGGCCTTTGATACTCTGGATATTTGAGGTTATTTGATTTACGGTAGCAGCGGTCTCGTCCATGTTACTGGCAAGGTTATTGCCGATGTCATTCAGGTTCGCCGCTTCTTCCTTGATACTGAAAACAAGGCTTTTTATTTTATCCAGGGTCTTATTGAAGTAGCGGGAGAGTTCACCTATTTCATCAGTTGAACTGGTAGTTATTTGCCTGGTAAGGTCGCCCTCGCCTTCGGAAATATCTTTAAGGGTTTCCGCTACCTTGACGATAGGTTTGGTAGTAAAGTGTAACACAAGGTATACGATTACCACACTGACAATGATACATATCACTGCCAACCCAATGGTATATTTGGTCAGGCGGGTTACTTCCTCCATGATTTGCGCTTCTGTTGTCGCGATCATAACCGACCATGTATTGTCGGAGTTGCCTATCTTGATGGGGCGCAGGGAAAATTCAAGGTTTGTCCTGAGCGCGGGGGAATATGCATCGAAATCAAATTCTTTTCCGTCACGAATGGCATTGCTGGCTTCTTGCATATATTCACCGTAAAACACATCCACATCGGCCATCATTTTTCTTACCCGGTCAGGAATGGAGTGCCCCATAATATATCCATTGCCGGAGTATATTGCCATTAAGGCTATGTCTTCGTGTTCGGCTATTTCCCGTTCTACAACTATCTGCCCTACGGCGCCGTTTAAAAGAAGACCAACCGCCCCAACCACTTCATCAGTACGCGGATTTATTATGGGAACCTGCATGATGATTGCCATTGATTCTACTCCATTTATCATTCTGGGTATCGGATGATCTACACGGTCAATTCGCGCCAATGGTCCGTTCAGGCGATCCATGGTTTTTTCAACATCGGTGCTCATCCTGGCTACCATTTCCCCTGTTTCTTTGGAAAAAGCCATAGCATATTGACCGGTTGGGGTAGAGCCGTTACGGCCAATATTCCGGCTGTCTGCTCCGTCAACTGCATTGGGTTTCCAAACCGAATACATGCCTACCAGATTTGGTTCGCGGGTTAGAGTGCTGTGCAGCATTGCGTCAAAGTTATCCCGTCTGATTTCAGGGGGCATGAGTTCGTAATCCGCCATACAATTTGCCAGAGTACGTAAAACCCGGAGATATGCTTCTTCACGGCCCATCCAGAATTCCGCCTGATTGTCGGCCAAGAGGTGGAGGGTCTCGAAACTCAGATCGCGGGTATATTTGGAAGCCCGGTTTAAAAGAAGCATGGCAATTCCTGCCACCACGATCGTCATTATGGCGATCATCAAAAGGCTTAATTTCACTTTGAGTTTCATTTTTCTGTCTCCTTTTCTTTATTAAAAATTATTGATTCCACTAGATTGTCTAATCTTTCCAATGACCTGCAGAGCTTATTCGTGCTGTCAAATAGTGAAATCAGAATTTGAAGATTATCCTTTGCGTCTGTTTTTGCTTCTTTTAATGCCTGATAGGAAGAAAAAAATATGTCTGTATCTTCCTTTTGGATTTGTGTCAGAGAATCAGGTTTTGTTATTTGAACCATTGTTTTAACTCCTTACAGAAAGTAGTCAAAAAGAAAAAACCAATATAACGCTGTTAATTTTGACAGGCCTGACTAGATAAAAACCATGTCAAGTTCTCGTTGTGGAATCTATTATGGTATTTATATTACCTTTAGTCAATATTCATATCTTGATGCATATTTACATTGATATGTCCCGGTAACGTTTGATAATGCCTAAACAAAGCCAGATTTAAGCAAGAGAGCATGTGGTATTAAATATATAAAAAACGGATACTATTTTGGTACTCACAATACCTTCTTATTGATGTCTCTTTATAATTAATATAATGATGAAAGGCAGAAAAAACCCGAAAAAATCACAAGAAAACCGTCTTGCCGAAGTCGGGAAAAGTTTACAATCCATCAGAAAACGGAGCGGACTTACCCAAAAAGAACTGGGGGAGAAAATAGGCTTAACCCGTGAGGCTGTAGCCTCCTATGAAGCCGGAAGATCTCATATGATTGATACCACTCTGCTTGACATGGCCTCCGTCCTTCGAGTTTCAGTTAATAAGATATTAGGATTGGAATGTCAAGCTGCCGAAATACCCCTAACCAGGCGATGGGCTAAACGTATGATAATTATCGAAAGCCTGCCTGAACCTGTAAAAAAACATATACTCCGTACTCTTGATGATGTGATAAAGGCCAATACGCGGCTTACAATTTTCGAAGATTAATTACACAAAATCACCTTATCCTTGTGCAATAGTTACATTTGTAACTTCCTTCAACATAACATAGGGAATTAGCAATTTGCCCAGAAGAAGACTCGAACTTCCATACCACTGAAGGCACTAGTACCTGAAACTAGCGTGTCTACCAATTCCACCATCTGGGCCTGTAATCAATATACAGGAAAGCGACAAAAAAATCAAGATATCAATGGAACACTTTCGGTACGTACAGAGACCTCATTTAACATCTGATATTTTCCGTAACAGCCGGAATGGTTCAGGCTGCAGGCTGCTGACTTGCCGCCGCTTTTATTTTAATAAGCGCATTTTTGGCATGCAGGCGTTCGTTGTTTGAATATTTTTCGGTACGGAAAATTACAACCAGAAGATTCCATATATTTTTGCATTTTACATTTATAATACAAAAACTGTTTACAATCCAGGGAAATATAATTTCTTCTTTTTTCCCCCATGTTCCTGTATGTTTCTTCTGATGAAGTCCCTGCAGAAAAACAAAAAGAAGCTCAACAGATTTTTCGGTGTTTATCGCGGCAAGAGCGTCTATTGTCTTGTTGATTTCTTCATAATCAGGCTCTGCGCTGATCATATTATTTATGTATGATTTTTCAAGGCTGTCATAAACAGAATCGTCTGCGTATCCTGTTTTTAGTATTATCTCCATTGCCGCTTTTCTCATTGTGCTTTGGCACTTGAGTGCGTTATCGCTTGCGTTCATACAATTTTCCCAGCCGATTTTTAACGCAAATGCGGCGCTTTTGGCTTCTTTATCAAGAACAGTGTCAGTCACTTCTGCGTTCTCCATAAATGTACTCATGTTTTGCATTGTAGCATGTTTTGGGAGAATGGGAAAGTGTACCGTAGTGGTACGGTGCGGAAAAAAAATCAGGAAGCTGCCCGATATCAGACACCGCTCTTTTTACAAATATCACTTTGCCTCCGGGTAACTTTGTGCTGTTTCGGGAACAGTTTTTTCCGCAGCGGAAATAGCCCTTTTGAACTCACCGTGCAGCAGTCTTACAGATATTTCATCCAAAACATCGTTTATATCGTGCGGCCATGTTTTTTGCTTCAAGTCAGACAGTGCTGTTTTTGCGGCTCTTACGTTAAACGCTTCACAGGCCGTTTTTATTTCATGTAGTTTTTCAAGCAGGAAATCCGTGTCATCAGGGGAAACCGCCGCATCTCCGCCGGTTTCCGCTGGTATGAATTTTACGATTAAAGATTGAAGCGCATTTATAAATGCCGGAGTTTCGTCCTTTATAATGGCGAGATTCCTGCTGTCCCCCGCATTTTCCAGCCTTAGAGCAATGCCGGATAGCTCTGTTTCACCGATGTTTGCAAGGGCGCTTTTAATGCCGTGAACAGTGATAGTATATGATTCCATATCCGTGTTATTAAGAGTGTTTATTCTTGCATAAATATCTGTCAGCACATCTATTGCATCCCGGGCATCGAGAATAAAACACTTTTCTATTTCGTGTATTTCATTCTTCTGTGCCGCCTGTATAACTTCAAGCGGCTTTTTATTCCGTATAAAGACTTTCACTAAATCGTCTAATTCATGCGAGTTGATGGGTTTTGATAAAAAGCCGTCAAAGCCGTTTGATAAAAACATTTCCGCCTGCCCGACAACGGCATCGGCCGTCAACACGACGATGGGCTTCGTATAGCCCATATCCCGTATAATTTTTGCCGCCTGTATACCGTTCATTTTAGGCATCATATGGTCCATAAACACGATGTCGAACCCGCCATTATTCTTTATTTTTTCAATGGCTTCAAACCCGCTTTTAGCGGTTTCAATTTGCAGCCTGTAGGGAGTTAACATCCCCTTGGCGACATATAAATTGGATTCAACATCATCCACAACCAGGACCTTGCCGTAAGGCATATGCTCGTGTACGATCTGAGTTTTCTTTAAAATTGACGTATTGTGATAGCTAAAATTCTGTAACCTCTCTGCAATATCGGCTCCGCATACTGCCGGGCTGCTTCTTTCCTGCGGCAAGCGCACGGTAAACGCCGTTCCTGCATCGACTTTGCTTTCCACGGTTATCTCGCCGTTCATCATATCAATAAGGCGTTTTGTAATGTTCATGCCCAATCCCGTACCGGATATGCCGCGATTTGTTTCCAGATTAAAGCGTGAATACTCATCGAAAAGCCGTGCGACTTGATCTTCTTTCAGGCCTTGTCCCGTGTCGCGCACACTTAAAATAAGCGTTACGGTTTCGTTATCCTGCTTCGATTCGGCAGAGATAGACAGTTCTACCTCGCCTGTTTCCGTATATTTGAACGCATTGGAAAGCAGATTGTTGAGTATTTGCTTGATACGAAGTTCGTCGCCAATCAATTCATACGGCGTATTTTCGTCCACTTGCAGAATAAAATCTATTGGTTTGTTGTCATAATGCAGGCGGTTTAACTGCACGGTGTCGTTGACAAGACTCGGAACATCGTATCTGTTGGGAACAATTTCCATTTTATCCGCTTCAATTTTTGAAAAATCGAGTATGTTGTTAATAATATTCAACAATAAATTGCCGGACTCATATATTCTGATAAATTCTTCTTTTACATCCTTTGAAAGATGTTCGTTGAACAACTGAATTTCCGAAATGCCCAATATTGCGTTCATTGGGGTACGTATTTCATGACTCATGTGGGCAAGAAAAATGTCCTTTGAACGGTTGCTTTGTTCTGCAATGTTTTTCGCGTTTTCAGCGGCGATTGTCTTTTGCATCTCTGCGATATATGCCTTCATTTCGCGCAAATCGCGGGTATATCCGGCGACAACATAATCATTTTTATATTTAACACGGACGAGCGTAATTTCGCACGGTATCTGTTCACCGTCAAGTTTTTGGTGTATCCATTCAAAACGAGTGTAACCTTCTTCAAACGCTTTTCTGACCAGCCTGGCGGCTTTTTCTGATGACAGTTGGCCGTCAGGCTGATGTTCAGGTGAAAGCACGGAAAAATTGTCAAGATAATCCTGCTTGTCTGCCAGTCCAAAGAGTCTTACTGCTTCATCATTGGTTCTGATATTTTGTATATCCCTGTTCCATAAATTCGCACCAAGAGGAGTCGCTTCAAATATAATTTGCATTTGCTCGTCATTCACTTTTTTATTTTCAGCCATGGAATTAATGGCGTCTTTTATTTCATCCAACTCGTCATTGAAATTGCCTTCTATCCGAGCGTTATATTCTCCTTCGGCGATTCTATGAAGACCTGATATAAGATGTTTTACAGGAGAAAGCAGCTTGCCTAAAACCATATATATGGAAGTAATCATTACAACAATGGCGGCAAGCATTAATAGCACGGTCTGAACCAGTAATTGTTTAAGCTCGCTGTAATAATCCCCTATAGGTATCAGGCCAACAACGGTATTATTATACTCACTCTTGTATCCCGAAAAAAATCTTTCATTATTAATAGTAACCCACGAAAAACCATCGCCGGATGTTACCGTTTTATACCAATCTTCTTCTGCTATATTTCTGTCCAGCGTACTATTGCAGGGGAGAGCAATTACTTTTCCTTCTGACAATACCATGCCGTAACCGTTGTGCCCGATCTTTGCATCAACGATAAATTCTTCAATTTCGATTGAATCCTGCAGTTTAATAATAACATCCGCGTTAAAACCAATTTGAATAAATCCTCTGCCGTCCGGGAGCGGAACGCCTACATAATGATTCATACTGCCGGTTGATCCGTCCAACAAGACTGATAACCTCGGCTCTTCTGCAATTTCTGTTAATGTTCCGCTGATCAAACCCATGTATTTATTTGTTGTTTCATATTCTTTGTAGTCAAATCCGGGAAGATCAAGGACGTTACTGGCGATTAAAATACCGTTTTGGTTTACGATATTTAATTCAATAATATCCAGAAAAGAAGCGAGATATTCCAGTTCTTTATGTATTATGCCTGCCGTTATCCAGTTTGCCAATGTTTTTGCTATTGCAAGATGTTTTTCGTTAAGAGTTTGTTTAACGGTTTCCATAATAATATTTAATTGCCGGATTTCCAAAAAAACATCGTTTATAAAAATTTCCAAATTCGCCGTGTTTTTCGTTTCTACGATTGAATGTAAATGCGTAAAGTTAATAGCTGAAGCAAGCAGAATTGATACTGTAAATATTACAATGACAGGAAGCAGGACCTTGTTTTTAAAACTTGATTTCTTTCTGTTTTTGTTATTCATTATTATTTTTATCCTTTGCAAATGAATCACTGACTTCAAGAAACACATCTACAATTTGCGGGTCGAACTGACTTCCCCTGCCTTGAGTAATGATTTCCACCGCTTTCCTGTGCGTAAAAGCGTTCTTATACGGCCGATCCGATATCAGTGCGTCGTACACGTCGGCTATTGCCATAATACGCCCCTGCAGGGGAATATCCAGGCCTTTCAGCCCGTGAGGATAGCCCGTACCGTCCCACCATTCATGGTGGCTGCCCGCGAACAATTTTGCGTTTTGCAAAAATTCATTATTATCCGATTCAGCAATAATACTGTCGATAATCTTTTCGCCTTCGGCAGCATGGATTTTCATTATTTCATATTCGCTGTCAGACAAACTGCCGGCCTTATTCAGAATCATGTCTGTAACAGCGATTTTACCTATATCATGCAAACGTGCCGACGAAATAACGGCTTCCAGATTCCACTCCCGTATTTCATTGGCATATACATTCTTTTCCAGCATAGCGTCTAACAATATTCTTACATGTTCCGTCGTGCGTTCTACATGCCTGCTTGTCAGCTTGTCGCGGCTTTCTACCATGCGGGCCAAAGCGGATACCAGACTGTTTTGCAGCCTTAGAATTTTTTCTGTCCGTTCCCGGATTATTGTATCAATCCCCAGATGTGTCTTGATGCGGTTAAGAAGAACCAATACAGAAAACGGCTTTGAAATAAAATCCACAACACCTAGCTCAAAACCGCGGGATTCCGTAACAGCGTCATTCTTGCTTGTCAGAAATATAACAGGGATGTTCATATACCGTGTATCGGTTTTCAGGCGCTTTAACGCTTCAAAACCGTCAATTTTCGGCATGTTTATGTCCAGCAATATTAAATTCGGTACGACATTATCCAAAAGATCAAACATTGCCGAAGCAGACGACAGAGTAAATACATCATAATGTTCTGACAGGGTTTTCTCTGCTGTCAGAAGATTTACGTCATTGTCGTCTACTACGAATATTGTTTTCATTACTCCGCCTTAAACTGGGCGATTTCCTTTATTAAGACTTCAATGCCTTCGCGGGTTTTACTGCTTAACTCGCTGACGTGGTGAACGGCAACATTCATCTGTTCAGCGCCGCTTGCCATTTCGTTCATGCCGAAAGCAATCTCCTGTGTTACTTTTTCAAGGTCCGTACTTTCACGGATTACTTCGGTAGAACCTTCAAGCATTTCATGAGAGCTCACTTTTACCTTCTGAGTAATATCATTTACTTCCATGACACCTTTAACGATTTCCCTGCTCCCCACTCCCTGTTCTTCCATAGCATTGCGTATTTGTTCTTCCTGATCCGACACTACCTTAATGCTTAAGTCGATAGCTTCAAACCTGGTTAGTACGTTTTCCGTGGATTTCATGATATTGTCGATGGAACCTTTTATTTTTTTAAGTACCGTAGCAATGGTTTTTGACTGCTCTCCGGAACTTTCGGCAAGTTTGCGGATTTCATCGGCGACTACCGCAAACCCTTTTCCCGCTTCTCCTGCATGTGCCGCTTCTATTGCAGCATTCATCGAAAGCAGATTGGTCTGGCTGGCTATGTTTTCCATAACAGAGTTTATTTCCATTAGGCCTTCGGACTCCCGCGAAATTTCCTGTATGTCCTCTGCCACTTCCTGTAACCCGGTCTTGCCTACCTCTGAGGCTTCACTTAGAGTTTGCACATTTGCGGCATTATTTGCAAGTGTCGCGCTGACCGAATCAATATTGGCTGCCATTTCCTCTACGGCGGACGAAGCGCGTGAAGTGCTTGAACTTTGTTTGTCTACCAATCCGTCCAGCTTGTCAATGTTAACGACAACCTGTTCCATAGTGGCATGTGTTTCGGTTACGCTTGCGCTCTGGTTTAAAACACGGTTTTTAATACTCTGAATAGTAGAAGTGATTTCGTTAACCGTTGCGGCGGTTTCGGTCATATCGCTGGCAAGGTCGCTGCCGATGTTATGGAGGTTTGTTGCCTGTTTTTTAATGACAGCGACAAGGCTTTTGATTTTATCAAAAGTCATGTTAAAAACGGAACTTATTTCGTAAATTTCGGCGATACCGCCTGTCTTTTTAATTTCCACCCGCTTTGAAAGATTCCAATCCTGGGAAATTTCCTGAAGAGTACCTGCTACATTTTTTAGGGGTTTTACCATGCGTCGGACAATAAGAGTCAGAATTACCGCAGAACCTACAATAAGCCCTGCCAGCATAAAAACGACCAAAAGCAAAACACGGTTTGTCTCGGCATACGCTTCGCTGCGTGAAATGGTAGATACCAAATACCATCCCGCCTGGGGAATTGGGGCTGAGTCGATAAAAGTATCCTTGTTTTCCGCAAAAAAATTATCCGCAGAAGACAATACTTCGTTTTGGAATTCTGTCAGGCCTGTTTCGGCAAAAAAGTTTTTCTTGTTCAATACAACTTCCAAATCGGGGTGAGTAACAAAATGTCCGTTTTTGTCGATAAGCCAAATAGCTTCGTTTCTGTCTCCATGCAGAAGGGTATTAAGGAAAGCTACCACGATCTCTGCGCATACAACACCTATATCTCTGCCCTCTGAATCGAATATCTGCAACGAAATTGCAATGGAGAGATTTCCTTTTGCGATATCTATATAGGGTTCCAGAAAGGCAATCTGCCCTCCGGCTTTTTTCGCTTCTATAAACCAGGGACGCTCTCTCTGATCATAATCAGCATCGGGAATCCACTCTACATTCAGTTCAAAATAACCGCCGGGCTCATCCCATTTACTGTTGCTGGAATAATAAAGCCATTCTACTTCCGGAGCGGTTTCTTTTATCTCGGAAAAAAATCTTCGCATAGACTCACGTGGCAAATCCCGGTTTTGTTCCAGCAAGGACACGACCCCTACGGCAGTATGAGTTAAAAGGTCATTATAACCTTGTAACATTCCTATCACTTCGCTTTTCAAATGACTCATGGTTAATCTGGTATTTGAAATAACCTGACGGTGCGACAGGTTCCGCAGGTTATAGAAAAAAACTGCGGATATTGCAATAGTGATACATAAAATAATTACCATAGAATAGATCGTGATAATTACTGCAAATGATACTTTTTTATTCTTCATAGTCATCCTTTAACTTCTAAAATATTTTGAAATATCAATGTTATAAATTTTACACGCTGTTTGGAAAATTCCTTCATCTACGCCGTTTTTTAAATTAATTTTCATTTGATGATCCAAATCCGCAAACATTAACATTTCGTCAAAATCCGGTGTTATGTAGCCGTCAACAACATCCCACCAGCGTACTATGAAAAAAATAATCGTTTCCTTCTCCCCATTACCCATGGAATGCCAGTTTTCCGTCCGAGTGTTTAAAAGCCAGTTCATTTCAATCTCATCCAAAGGCTGAGATACGCCTTTACCTTCACCCATACGCATTTCCCTGTAAGCGGGAGAAAACAGGTAAATGTTATTTGAGTCAACACTGGAATCCCACCAATAGCCGATCCTGTCAGTAATAAAATGCAGCGGTATAAATACTTTTCCATTGATCAAAGCCGCGGGAGATAACAGCGGTTCCTCGCCGTTAAGACGTTCGTCAATCTCCGCAGCATATATTTGAAACCATGCGACCGGGTGTCCAATAAGAAAGACAAACGCCAAATTCTCGCCGGACGATTCATATATCTCCAGGCGCTGTTCCTTGGGTAGCCAGGCTGTACTGTATCCGATCGCTTCGAATAATGCCTCGGCAGGAACCATCGTTATGTCATGGCCGGCAGGGGACTTAACGGTATGGGGGGGCATATCGGTCGCAACATCCTGTATATCCACAAAGATTGCGGCTTCTACAGGTACGTACGCCAGGAAAACGCCTGAATCTGTGTTCGTATTTCCCGGAGTGCCGGCTGGCTGTTTTTTACAAGCGGCCATTGTGATTCCAATTATCATCATTATGGCAATGATGCCGAACAGGTGTACCAGAGGTACGTTTCTTTTGTTTATCATTCTCGTTCTCCTAATATTCATCATTGTTCACCGATTTATTGTTTTAGCAGCGGGATGAATGGTTCATTTTCTGCCATGGTCCCCTTAACTTGAAGAAACCGAATGATAAAGAAATGAGCGTACCTTCGGCGTTGCCCTGTATCGCTTCAGGCCGTACTCAACTCGCTTAAAAAGAAAATCCGGTTGATAGGGTTTTTTAATATAATCGACAGCTCCAAGGTGCATGCCTTTTTCTTTATCAGAAGGTTCGGTGCGTCCAGTGAGGAAAATTACCGGAATATCTTTGGTCTGCGGTTTTGATTTGAGATTTTTTACTGCCTCATATCCGTCCATTTCCGGCATTTCAATATCCAACAGGATCATGGCGGGAATGATGTTATCCAAAATGCGGAACATTTCTTCTGCTGAGGAAGCGGTTACGACAATATATTGTTCAGCCAGAACAGTTTCGCCAATAGTCAGGTTGATTTTATTATCATCTACCAATATGATCACCGCTTTGTTTTTTTGTTTGCTCAATATCGTTATCCTCCCTTAATGAGCGATGCCGTTTTCCAATTTTGCCGATTGCGTCTCTGCATATTTTTTTGCCGAAAATCCCAGCATACCTGCAATTATGGAAACAGGGAGCATGCGTATCTCCCGGTTCAGCTTATTTACGCTGTTGTTGTAAATCAGGCGGCTGGTACGCAGCATATGTTCATAGGTTTCCACGGCATCCATGGTTTTTACATAGTTATCATTCGCTTCCAGTTCAGGATACTGTTCGCTTACCTTGAAAATTCTGCCAAGAACTTCACCGATAATACACTCTTGACTAAGTACATCATCGGGAGTTGATTTCGCAGTAATATCTCTTCTTGCGGATTCAATGGCTTCTATCAGCATTTTGCTCTCTTGCCCGGCATATTCTTTGGTTATGTGCAAAAGCGCTGTCAGTGCATTAAAGCGGCAGGAAAGCTGTACGCCAATCTGGCTCATGGCACTGTTTATGTTTTCTTCCAACACGACAAGCCTGCGCTGGGTTGACATTGCCCAAAAAAAGATTGCCCCGGTGATTATGCCGATAACAATTAGGGATAACTGCATACCAATCTCCTTTTACATCGGCTGCAATATATCGCATATTTTTCCAAAAAAAACATCTTTTGCATGAAACATTAAAAATTCGACATGAAACATGAATTTGGGAGGATAAACGGCTTCCAAAACCCCTGAAAATCGGTATATTATGGGCAGGAGTCGGCATTTCTGCTTAATGCGGTAAAAAAAGAGGTTAGTTTATGCTGCAAATTGCGGTCTGTGATGACACTATTGACGAGCTGTCCAATATGGTACAGCTCATAGATGCCTATAGAATATCAAAAAATTTAAACTGCGAATATACCGCCTTTCCGAATGGTGTTGAACTGATTGCGGCTCTGGAAAAAGGAATTCGGTTTGATATTTATTGCCTGGATATTATTATGCCGGGCTTTATGGGCATTGATGCTGCAAAGGAAATTCGTGATTTTGACAAAGCCGCGCGGATTGTATTCTTTACCTCATCGCATGAGTTTGTTTTAAAAAGCTATTCGGTAAAAGCTGATAACTATATCCTCAAGCCAATCACAAAAGAAAAACTATTCATCGCTTTTGACGAAATACTGGATCAGATGAAACAGGAAGCTGAGGATGCTGTTATTGTAAAGAGTAAAGAGGGCATTCATAAAATAGTTATCTCCAATTTGGTTTTTGCCGAGGTACTCGGCAGGAATGTACTGTATCATTTAAGAAGCGGCAAGGTAGTCGAATGTACGGAACTTTTTTCCAAAGCTTGCGATAATCTTGAAAAATACGGGTGTTTTGTCAGAACTCACCGATGTTACCTGGTGAATTTGCAGTATGTGGATACTATCGAATCAATAACGAATACCACAAATCAAAATGAGGGCTGCTGTAATGAGTGATTGTTGCTGCAATAGCGGTTGCTGCTGTACCGGAGGGGAACCTCGGCCTTCGGCCTCGGCGGCAGGTTCGGTAAGTGTTCCTGTTATTTCGACATCACTTTCGGTAAAAGATATTCTGGGAACATGGAAAGTCAGGTGGGGTATCGGCAGAGATAGTTACACGGTAAAACCCGGACTTTACGCTGTCGGTAAACCGGATACCGCTTCCCCTGTTCTTGTAAGTGCAAATTACAAATTGTCGTTTGACATTCTGCGAAAAAATCTTACAGCGCTTGACTGCTGGCTTCTTATACTCGATACAAAAGGGATCAATGTCTGGTGCGCCGCCGGAAAGGGAACATTCGGCACTGATGAACTGGTAAGCCGGATTGATGTAACCGGACTAACAGATATAGTTGAACACCGGCAGGTAATTATTCCGCAGCTTGGAGCAACAGGTGTAAGCGCCCATGAAACAGTAAAACGAACAGGGTTTACCGTTGTGTTCGGCCCGGTTCGGGCAAACGATATTAAAGAGTTTATTGCAGCGGATTACAAGGCAACAAAAGAAATGCGGACGGTGAAATTTACTTTTTGGGACAGGCTTATATTAACGCCTATGGAACTGGCAGAAGCGGTTAAAACTTCAATGGTTGTTTTCGGTGTTCTGTTTCTCTTAAACCTGTTTGCACGCCGTCCATTTGGGTTAATGGATTTTATTGCTTATTCCGCCGCTGTTCTTGCGGGAACGGTTCTTACTCCGGTCTTGCTTCCCTTTATTCCGGGAAGAGCATTCTCATTCAAAGGATGGCTGTTAGGCGCAATTTCTACGGCTTTTGCCGCTTATACTTTCGGCTGGTTTACGCCGCCTTTCCTGCTTTTGGGCATTGGCTATATGCTTGTGCTTCCCGCCCTTTCTGCTTTTTTGGCAATGAATTTTACCGGGGCAACTACCTATACGTCTTTTTCCGGCGTAATAAAAGAAATGAAAATAGCGGTTCCCGCAATTATTCTTTTTACTGCTGCGGGTGTTGTCTTGGTATTGATTAAAACTTTTATATGATAGGGGTTTTTATGAAACACAGGTATTTGAAAAATGTCCAAACATTGCGTTTGTTATCGGATAAATGTATCGGGTGCGGAAGATGTACGGAAGTGTGCCCGCATAATGTATTCGCCATTGAAAACAGCAAAGCGGTAATAACCGATAAAAACAGTTGTATGGAGTGCGGGGCTTGCGCCAAAAATTGCCCGGTGTCCGCTGTTAAAGTAGCAGCCAATGTAGGCTGCGCCGCCGCTATTATTTTCGGCTGGCTGACCGGCAAAGAGCCATCGTGCGATTGCGGTTCCGCCGAATGTTGTTAGAGGAGAAAGAATTTATGGAAAAGAAAGAAAGCGGTATAGGTTTTTTTGAAAAATACCTGACTGTATGGGTTATTCTATGTATGGTAATCGGGGTACTCATTGGGAGATACCTTTCCTTTATTCCCGAATTCCTTGGAAGGTTTGAATACTACAATGTTTCCCTGCCGATTGCTGTTTTGATATGGCTGATGATTTATCCCATGATGTTGAAGGTAGACTTTCAGAGCGTTAAAAATGTTGGTAAAACCCCCAAAGGGCTTTTCGTAACGTGGATTTGCAACTGGCTTATCAAGCCGTTTACCATGTTCGCCATTGCAAGCCTTTTTTTCTACACGGTTTTCAAAAACCTTATACCTGCCGAACTGGCAAGAGATTATCTAGCCGGAGCGGTATTGCTCGGAGCCGCCCCCTGTACCGCGATGGTCTTTGTGTGGAGCCATTTAACAAGGGGAAACCCCGCATATACGGTTGTTCAGGTTGCAACTAACGATTTGATTATCCTTGTGGCATTTACCCCGATAGTGATGTTTCTGCTCGGTATCGGCGGTATTACAATCCCCTGGTCTACGCTTATATTGTCGGTTGTGTTGTTTGTTGTTATCCCTCTTTCCGGCGGCGCTATTACCCGAAACATTATTATCAAAAACAAAGGCGAAGATTATTTTACCAATACCTTTATCCCGAAATGGAACAATGTTACCATTGCCGGATTACTAGTAACGCTCATTATTATTTTCTCTTTTCAGGGTTATGTGATACTTGAAAACCCCTTGCATATTGTGTTGATTGCTGTACCGTTGACACTACAAACATTCCTAATTTTCTTTATTGCGTATTTTGCAAGCAGAATATTAAAACTGCCCCATGACATAGCCGCCCCTGCCGGAATGATAGGGGCTTCCAATTTCTTTGAGTTAGCCGTTGCCGTTGCGATAGCCCTGTTCGGAACACAAAGCCCTGTTGCACTTGCCACTATTGTCGGCGTTCTGGTAGAAGTTCCGGTAATGCTGGTACTGGTAAGGATTGCCAATAACACAAAGCGGTGGTTTGTGAAATAAGTTGCGAGAATGTAAAAGAGTGCGCCTGTCTGCCTACGAAATTGCCGTTTCCAGGGCAATTTCCATCATCCTGGTAAAGGCGGTCTGGCGTTCCTCCGCAGTGGTTATCTCTCCGGTTACCAGATGGTCTGATATGGTTAGAATTGCCAGGGCTTCCCGGCCGAATTTTGCTGCAACGGTATACAGTTCGGCGGTTTCCATTTCCAGAGCCAGGGAGCCGTATTTGGCCCAGATTTTCCATTCTTCCGGATCGTCGGTATAAAAAAGGTCTTCGCTGACGATATTCCCGACTGTTACATCCATACCTTTGGTTTTTGCAACGTCCCAGGCTGTTTTAAGAAGGTTCCAGGTGGCTGTTGGGGCGTAGCAATGCCCCCCAAACCGGCGGGTATTGACAGCAGAATCGGAAGATGCAGACATGGCAAGAACCATATCCCGTACTTTAAGGCTTGCCTGAATAGCTCCGGCTGTACCGATACGGATGGCACGTTTTACCCCATAATCACGAAAAAGTTCATGTATATAGATAGAAATTGATGGAATTCCCATGCCGGTTCCCTGAACAGAGACCGGTTTTCCTTTATAATTGCCTGTAAAACCCAGAATATTACGTACACTGGTGTACTCTTTTGCATTTTCCAGGTAGTTTTCGGCGATAAATTTTGCCCTGAGAGGGTCTCCGGGAAGCAAAATTGCCTCGGCTATTTCACCTGATTTAGCTGCGATATGTATAGACATGCTGACTCCTTGCCATTACAATAGCACAGATTGTATTGTTTTTCTACAATATATTTTTGCCTCTCTTGACACAATCTTGAATTTTTGATAATTTCACAAAACAATAGGGAACATGCCGTATTTTGCCCTTGTAGCTCAGTTGGCAGAGCATATCCATGGTAAGGATAAGGTCATCAGTTCGATTCTGATCGAGGGCTAATTAAAAATCCCTTTGGGATTTTTAATTAGGGAGTTTGACCTGTTCACTTGAAAAACAAGTGAACAGGTCAAACTCCACGCAGTTCCCCAAAAGGGTTTTGCAAGCAAAACTCCAAACATTGTTCCATGGATTATATGGCAAATAGCCTGGAAAGGAGTAGATATGGCCAGTAAAAAGACAGCTGTAGAGCTTATTGCGCTGCAGTGCAGTGAATGTAAACGGAGAAACTATACAACCAAGAAAAACAGGCGCAATATCCAGGAAAAGCTGGAATTTAACAAATATTGCCCCTTTGACAGGAAACATACCCTCCACAAGGAGACAAAAATTAAGTAAATATATGAAATGAGGACGATGTATGGAGTTTCGCATAGTAAAACGAAGTAGATGTATGGAGTTTTTACAAAGTAAAGGGAAATAATGTATGGAGTTTCGCTTTGCGAAACGAAATTAATGTGTGGAGTTTTTACAAAGTAAAAACTCCAATGTTAACCTAACCACTTTACAAAGTGGTTAGGTTAACAAGGCGTATAGCTCAGTTGGTAGAGCGGCGGTCTCCAAAACCGCAGGTCGTGGGTTCGAAGCCTACTGCGCCTGATAGGCGGTAAGAGTACCACTAAAAGTGAAGGCATAAAAAGCCGGAAGTTTTATTATATGGGGTTTAGTAGGCTTCGAAGCCTTTCAGCCGCCGACCTTGGGAGGAAGGAGAAACAAGGATAATGGGAAAAATAATCCAGTTTTTTAAAGAGTGTTATGCTGAATTACGTAAAGTCGTATGGCCCGGAAAGGATGCTGTTATAAGTTCCGTAGGGGTTGTACTTGTTTCTACGGTTATTATCGCGGCGGTTTTGGGTTTGGTTGATGTTATTCTGCTCCTGGGGGTGCAGACTATATTTAAATAGGAGCCTGACCGCTTTATTTAAGTGGTCAGGTAAGGATTAGGAATGGCAGCGGGATGGTATGTTCTTCATACTTATTCTGGGTATGAGAATAAAATAAAAAAGATAATTCACCTCATGATTGACAAAAGGGATCTGGACAAGGAGATCGTAAAGGATATCAAGGTTCCACAGGAAGAGGTGGTTGAGGTAAAGGACGGTAAAAAGCGAACTCAGAAAAAGAAATTTTTTCCTGGTTATGTTCTTGTTGAAATGGATTTGCCAGAGGACATCACCTGGAAAGAAACCTGTTCTAAAATAAAGAAAATTCAGGGAGTTACGGGATTTGTGGGGACCCCGGCAGACAGACGGCCTCAACCCCTTTCAGGTGATGAAGCCAGAAGTATTCTGCAGAAATCCGGGGAAATTAAGGGAGAAAAGCCCATAAGAACCCGCCATGTCTTTAATTCAGGTGAGCAGGTCAAGATTGTTGATGGTCCATTTGAATCGTTTACCGGTACTATAGAAGAAGTGAACCAGGAAAAGAATAAGCTTAAAGTAATGGTGCAGATATTTGGCCGGAGTACTCCGGTCGAAGTTGATCTTTTACAGGTGGAGAAAGTGTAGTTAACTGCTGATTTACTTGACGCAAATCAGCAGTAAAACGTGGGAGGCAGCCAAAATTAGGCTGCCGTTATTGCTGGAGTTTCGCAAAGGAAAAATCAGCCGTAATCCGGCTGGATTTTTCACAAATTTGAGAAACAATCTGGCTGGAGTTTTGCAAGCAAAACTCCAACGCAATGTGCTTTGCACATTGCGCAACCACATAAGGAGAATGCGATGGCAAAGAAAAAAGTTGCCGCCTATATCAAGCTTCAATGCCCTGCGGGGAAAGCCACACCGGCCCCCCCTGTAGGACCGGCATTGGGGCCCCATGGCGTCAGCGCCCCCCAGTTCGTCCAGCAATTTAACGACAGGACGAAGTCAATGGAACCGGGACTGATAATACCTGTAGTTATAACAGTTTATGCCGACAAGTCCTTTACGTTCATTCTGAAAACCCCTCCGGCAGCAGTGCTTATTAAAAAAGCAATCAGCCTGGAAAAGGGTTCTCCCGAATCTCACAAGATCAAGGTGGGTAAGATTCCCAAAGCTAAACTTGAAGAGATTGCAAAGTTAAAGATGCCTGATCTTTCAGCCAACGACATTGAAGGCGCAATGAAAATTATTGCCGGTACTGCCCGGTCCATGGGAGTGGAGGTAGATAAATGAAACGGGGCAAAAAGTACAGGGAAAGCGTTAAAAAATTCGATTCGGCGGTATCCTACGATCTTAAAACCGCACTGGATACGGTTAAGTCAATGGCATTTGCCAAGTTTGACGAAACGGTAGATCTTTCCGTTAAACTCAATCTTAAAAAAAGCCAATCTGTCAGGGACACGGTAGTGCTTCCCAATCAGTTCAAGGGTGAAAAGCGGGTACTGGTATTCTGCAAGCCTGAAAAGGAAAAGGAAGCCCAGGATGCAGGGGCGGCTTTTGTAGGAGCCGATGATTTGATCGAAAAGATCAAGGGCGGCTGGCTGGATTTTGATGTTGCAGTGGCTACACCAGATATGATGAAAGATGTTGGGAAGCTTGGTATGGTTTTGGGGCGCAAAGGACTTATGCCTAATCCAAAAACCGGGACAGTTACCTTTGATCTAAAGGGAGCTTTGGCGGAACTCAAGCGGGGCCGTGTTGAATTCCGGGCCGACAAAACCGGCGTAGTTCACCTTGCAGTTGGAAAAGTTTCCATGGAAAGCGACAAGGTAGCCGAAAATGTACGGGCTGTAATTACCGAAGTTAAACGGAAAAAACCTGCAGATGCCAAGGGCGAGTTTGTTCAGACCATTTCCGTAGCTTCCACTATGGGACCCGGTGTGTGGGTCGCCTACAAGGAGGAATAGCATGGCAATAGTGGCCAGTAAAATACAGGAAAGCAAAACAAAAGCCATAGGTGAACTAAAAGAAGTATTTAGTACAGCTGAAGGAACAGAGCCCGATTTTATCTTTGCCGATTACCGCGGGCTTACCGTTGAACAAATTTCCAACCTCCGGAAATTGCTTCGGGGAAAGGAAGCTTCTTTTAAGGTCGTAAAAAATAATTTTGCCCGGCTTGCTTTTGAAGAACTTAAAATGCCCGATGTATCAGACTACCTCATTGGCCCGACAGCAATTGCTGTTGCTTCCAAAGATTCCAACGAAGTAGCAAAGATACTGATGGATTTTATTAAAGAAGCGCCTGCCCTGAAGGTTAAAGGCGGCCTTGTGGGAAACACGGTTTATTCAAACAAACAGATGGAAGCATTTTCCAAACTGCCCGGCAGACTGGAACTTATTTCTATGCTTATGTCTGTGATGAACGGTCCTGCACGGAATCTTGCAGCAGCGCTTAATGACATTCCTTCGCGTCTGGTAAGGACGGTTAAGGCTATCGCAGATAAAAAGGCCGAAGGTGTGTAAAATGCTGCGCATTTTACGGCGCTTAAACGCATAGCGTTTAAGCGAATTAGTAAACAAAAACCTGTCAGACTTCATTATGAAGGTTGCTATCTGTCAGGTTTGTAAAAAACATCCTTTGTATGAAGGGTGTACTATACTTAAGGAGAAGATAATATGGCAGCCACAAAAGAAGAAATTCTGGAAGCAATTGCTTCCATGACGGTTTTGGAAGTTTCCGAACTGGTCAAAGCTATGGAAGAAAAATTCGGTGTATCCGCAGCAGCCCCGGTGGCAGTGGCGGCGGTTGCAGCGCCCGGCGCAGCAGGCGGCGGAGAAGCGGCAGAAGAAAAGACAGAATTCAACGTAATCCTTAAAGCCTACGATGAAGCCAAAAAAATCCCGGTAATTAAAGAAGTCCGGGCGGTAACGGGTCTTGGCCTTAAAGAAGCAAAAGACCTTGTTGAAGGCGCACCCAAGCCGCTTAAGGAAGGTGTTTCCAAAGAAGAAGCCGCTAAAATTAAAGAACAGGTCAGCGCTGCCGGCGGTACGGTGGAAATTCAGTAAGAAAGGAATTTTTTTCAGAGTTGAAGAAAAGAAAAGTCTGTTTTTTACTCAAATACCCGCAGATTTTTCCCTGCAAGGGGGATATCTGCGGGTAATAAATTTTGGAACTGCTGTAAACCAATTGGTTTCATACGTTAAACGATAATTGCAGCAAACCAGGGGGCTGGAATGGTAAAGATGAAAAAAGACGAAAAAAGATCGTATGTAGGTAAAGAAATACGCGATGTAATGGAATTGCCGGATTTGATAGATATTCAGCTTTGTTCCTATGAACGTTTTCTTCAGCGCGGAAAGCTCAGGGCCGGCAATGCCCCCGATGCTCAGGGATTGGAGGAAGTTTTTAGATCAACCTTTCCCATAGAAAGCCCCAATGGAGGGGATATGGTACTTGAATACGAGTACTATACCCTGGATGAAGATCATATCAAATTTACCGAATTGGACTGTAAACAAAAAGGTCTTACGTATGCGTTGCCTCTAAAGGCCAGGATTAACTTAATCTTCCAGCAGACCGGAGAAATTCGGCAAAAAGACATCTATATGGGCGATATACCTATCATGAGTGAGCGGGGTACCTTTATTATAAATGGGGCAGAACGTGTTGTTGTTTCACAGATTCATCGTTCTCCCGGTGTAATTTTCAGTCATGAAAAAGGAATGTATTCTTCAAGGATCATTCCCTATCGCGGTTCCTGGCTGGAATTTGAAATTGATCAAAAACGTGAACTTATCTATGCCAAGATTGACAGAAAAAAACGAATTCTGGGGAGTATCTTCCTGCGCGCGTTGGGCTTTAGTTCCAGAGAAGAGATAATCCGGGCTTTTTATTCAGTCGAGGCTTTTAAAATAAAAGATGACAAGGATACCCGTGAAAATATTACCGGCAGGGTTCTGGCTGCTCCGGTTTGGTCAAAATCGGAAATCGAAGCCACTGCCGATGGAGAAGGAAAAAAGAAACTGTATCAAACAGGAGAAAAACTTCACCCGCACAATGTGGACGAACTTTTGGCGAATGGGATTAAGTCCATAGAAGTGATCAAGTTTGTTGATCCTGTGGATCCCAAAGATGAAAAGTCTCCGAACCTTTCCCTTAATTCTCCAATACTGCTGAATTGTTTTGAACGGGAAGAAATAAAATTTGTTAAGGAAGATTCTTTCCGGGATGAACCTACCAGGGAAGAAGCTTTATCGGATGTATACAGGGTACTCATGCCGGGCGAGTCAATAACCGTAGAAGCGGCGGAAAAAGATCTGCTGGGTATGTTCTTTACCAGCCGCCGTTACGATTTGGGAAGAGTAGGCCGGTATAAACTGAACAAGAAATTCAACTATAAGGAACCTTTATCGGAACATACACTGACCAGGCAGGATGTAATTGCTACCATGAAATTCCTCATTAAGGTTTTTGTTGGTGATGAAAAAACTGACGACATCGATCATCTTGGAAACCGCCGTGTCCGTTCTGTCGGCGAACTTATGGCCAATGCAATGAAGGTAGCCTTCAGCCGCATGGAACGGATCGCAAAAGAAAGAATGAGCCTTAAAGAAACCGACACGATCAAGCCGCAGGATTTGATTTCCATTAAACCTCTTGTGGCTGCCATTAAGGAATTTTTTGGTTCCAGCCAGCTTTCCCAATTTATGGATCAGGTTAATCCTCTTGCGGAACTGACTCATAAACGGAGGCTTAATGCGCTGGGTCCCGGAGGATTATCCAGGGATCGTGCAGGCTTTGAAGTACGTGATGTTCACTATACTCACTACGGCAGAATGTGTCCTATCGAAACACCGGAAGGTCCGAATATCGGCCTTATTGTTTCACTTGCCAATTACACAAGGGTTAATGAATACGGATTCCTGGAAACACCATACCGGAGGGTTGTAAAGGGTAAAGCTACTTCAGACATTGAATATCTTTCTGCAATGGACGAGGATCGGTGCTACATTGCCCAGGCTTCGGCAAGGTTAAATGAAAACGGAACTTTTTCTGAAGATCAGGTGTCATGCCGCCGTGAAGGAGATTATACCAATCGTTCTCCGGAAGACATTCAATATATGGATGTATCTCCTAAGCAAATTATTTCCGTGTCGGCATCGCTTATTCCTTTCCTGGAACACGACGACGCCAACAGGGCTTTAATGGGGAGTAATATGCAACGGCAGGCTGTACCTCTTGTCTTTCCCGAAGCGCCCCGCGTTGGAACCGGTATGGAAGGAAAATGCGCCTACGATTCCGGTGTGCTGGTTAAAGCCCGCCGGAACGGAACGGTTATCCGGGTAAGTTCCAGTGAGGTTACCATAAAACCGGACAGCAGAGCAGGCGCAGGCCCTCAAACAACGGCGGATGGTCTTGACCTGTACAAGCTGGCAAAATACCAAAGAACAAATCAGGATACCTGCTACAATCAACGGCCCATTGTTCAGGTGGGCGACAAGATCATAGCAGGGCAGGTTATTGCCGACGGACCTGCCACCAAGGACGGAGAGCTGGCACTGGGCAGAAATATACTTGTAGGTTTTATGCCCTGGAACGGGTACAACTACGAAGACTCGATCCTTATTTCCGAACGGGTAGTTAAAGAGGATATGTTTACTTCCATTCACATCAAGGAATTTATTACAGAAGTCAGGGAAACAAAACTGGGACCGGAAAAGATAACCAGGGATATTCCCAATATGTCGGAAAAAAGTCTGGATAACCTTGATGCCGAAGGAATAATATGTGTGGGCGCCAAGGTCTGGCCGGGAGATATTCTGGTTGGTAAAGTAACTCCCAAAAGCGAAACAGAAACCACACCCGAATTTAAACTGCTCAATTCCATTTTCGGTGAAAAAGCCAAAGAAGTGCGGGATTCTTCGCTCCGCGTACAACATGGTATCGAAGGGACAATCATAGATATACAGCGGCTTAAACGTTCCGAAGGTGATGATCTTAATCCCGGCGTTGATGAAGTTGTAAAGGTACTTATTGCAACCAAGCGGAAACTCCGTGAAGGAGATAAAATGGCGGGCCGTCACGGCAACAAGGGTGTCGTGGCCAGGATATTGCCGGAAGAAGATATGCCCTATATGGAAGACGGCACCCCGCTGGATATTTGTTTAACGCCGCTTGGCGTTCCTTCCCGTATGAACATCGGTCAGCTTTTGGAGACCGAACTGGGCTGGGCGGCCAGTACTCTGGATGAATGGTATTCCACGCCTGTTTTCCAGTCTCCGTCAGCTGAAGATATCGAAGGAAAACTTAAAGAAGCAAATCTTCCTGTAACCAGCAAGACCATACTTCGGGACGGCAGGACAGGGGAGCCATTTGTGAATCCGATTTTCTGCGGTATTATTTACTTTCTTAAATTGCATCATCTTGTTGATGATAAAATGCATGCACGCTCGACCGGACCTTATTCGCTTGTAACTCAGCAGCCATTGGGAGGAAAAGCCCAGTTTGGCGGTCAAAGACTGGGAGAAATGGAAGTTTGGGCATTGGAAGCTTACGGCGCAGCCAATACACTGCAGGAGCTGTTGACGATAAAATCGGATGACATGACAGGACGATCCAAAATTTACGAAGCGATCGTTAAGGGCGAACCTTCCACAACTGCGGGGATTCCCGAATCATTCAATGTACTGGTTCAGGAACTGCGCGGACTGGCTCTGGATATGACCATTTACGATGCCAAAGGAAAACAAATTCCATTAACCGAAAGAGACGAGGAATTAATCACCAAGTCGGGAAGTAACTTCTAGGAATGAGGAATGTTATGTTAAGAAATATACCAATAGGCGTAAGATTGGTAGCAATAATTCTTATTCTGATTCTTTCGGCAGCGGCACTTACGGTGATTATGCTGTTTACAGCCGAAGAAGCAAAAGACAAGGGGATAACGGAAACCGAGCAGGCGATGATCGAAGGCCAGCAGGAAAAGATTAAACTTGGCACCCAATCCATGGCAATCGCCCTGGCGGCAGCGCTGAACGGGATAACGGAACGCGAAGAACAGCATGACATCATTAAAAGCTTTATTCAGGATTACCGTTTTGAAGAAGATCAATCCGGCTACTACTTTACCTATATTGGTACAGTTATTTTTATGCACCCGACCCTGCCCCAGCGCGAAGGGGAAGACCTTGGAGAAACTGCTGACAGTAACGGAGTATTTTATGTAAGGGAGCTATACGAAAATGCACAGAAAGGGGGCGGTTTTGTTTACTTTGTATTTCCCAAACCGCCGAGTATGGATATTGCTCCCAAAATGGCTTATGTAGAATACATACCCGGTACGGATATTTGGCTTTCTACAGGTATTTATATAGATAATATTGACACCCATAAAGCTGAACTTACTGCCAATATGGAAGAGGCCCTGCAAAGGCGGCTCTATTTAATTATAGGCGCTGCAACGGTAATACTCGTTCTTATCCTGGGCCCTATGTGTATTATGACCATGCATTCGATTAATGCACCTCTTAAACTAACGGTAGCGGCAGCGGAACAGATGGCTCAGGGAAATTTAAAAACAGAAATCCAAATTCAGGGCCGGGACGAGATCGCTGTTTTACAGCAGGCATTTCTACGGATGGCGGAAAATCTTGGCAAGGGTTTTGAAACTGTTAAGGCCAAGGAAGATGAAGCGAATATCCGCGCTTCGGAAGCCAGGGAAACTGCCGACAAGGTAATGCGTGTGGCAGCCCGGGTAGAAACCGCTTCGAAGGAAGTGGAACACGCAGTAAGCAGTATTTCCAGCAGTGTTACCGGCGTCAAGAGCGGCAGCGATACCCAGGTCGAAAAGATACTTCGTATACTCGATTCAATGCAGCAGCTTAGCAGCGGAGTGGAACAGATTTCCGGCAGTGCAGGAGAAGCGGCAACCAAATCTGCGGAATCCAATCAGAAAGTAGAAGCGGGAATGGAAATGGCCATCCAGTCAGGCAAGGCTATGGAAGGGCTTTATACTCTTACGGGAAACCTCCAGCAGAATGTAGGCAAACTTGATGAACAGTCAAAGATTGTTGGAAACATAATGGATGTGATCACCGACATTGCCGCCCAAATCAATCTGCTTGCCATGAATGCTTCCATTGAAGCTGCCCATGCCGGTGAATCGGGCAAAGGTTTTGCTGTGGTTGCAGGCGAGGTCAGGAAGCTGGCGGAAAAAACGCAATCTGCGGCTGAGCAGGTAGGGGTTAGCATTACCGACATGCAGAAACTGACAGATAATAACATTAATGCAATGTCCGAAGCGGTTTCTTCCATTAGCCATGTTACTGAGCTGTCAGAAAAAGCGGCCCGGTCATTAACAGAAGCGGGAGAATCGGTTAGGGAAACCATGATTCGGGTTCATTCAATATTGGAAAAAGCCGAAGAACAGGCCGGATCCAGCCGGGCTGTTACTTCGCTGGTTAACGAAGTGAATGGTATTGCCTCTGAAAATGACAGGCTTGTAACTCTGGCGGATGGCGATCTTAGAGCACTGCTGGAGAAATCAACGGGATTAATGGAACTGGTAGCTGAACTAAAAAGTTAAAGGGGATTTGAATGAGGGACATACAGGATTTTGATTCAATAATGATTAAATTGGCTTCGCCGGAAATGATCCGTGCATGGTCATACGGTGAAGTTAAAAAACCGGAGACAATTAATTACCGTACTCTCAGACCCGAAAAGGACGGACTTTTTTGCGAGAGGATATTTGGCACTACAAAAGAATGGGAATGTTACTGCGGTAAATTTAAATCAATCCGGTATAAAGGCGTTATTTGCGATCGCTGCGGTGTAGAAGTAACCCACTTTAAAGTACGCCGGGAACGTATGGGTCACATTGAGCTGGCCGCCCCGGTGTCCCATATTTGGTACTATCGTTCGGTTCCCAGCCGTATGGGACTGCTCCTTGATATGACCATGGCTGACCTGCGATCGGTATTGTACTATGAAAAGTACGTAGTTATTGATGCAGGCGACACGGATCTGAAGAAAAACAAGCTATTAACGGAAGAAGAATATTTTGAAGCCCAGGAACGCTATGGGGGAAGTTTTTCCGCCGGTATGGGGGCCGAAGCAATTCGAACCCTGCTGGAAAATGTTAACCTGGATGAAATTGCCGTAGATTTACGGGCCAAGATGATCGAAAAAGGCGCCAAAAGCAACAAGCGGCTTCTTAAACGGATCGAAATTGTGGAAAATTTCCGCAGTTCTTCCAATAACCCCGAATGGATGATCCTGGATGTAATCCCCGTAATTCCACCGGATCTGCGGCCAATGGTACAGTTGGATGGCGGACGTTTTGCGACAAGTGATTTAAATGACCTATACCGCCGCGTGATCAACCGTAACAACCGTCTTAAAAGGCTCCAGACGCTTAATGCTCCTGACATCATTATCCGCAACGAAAAGCGTATGCTTCAGGAAGCGGTGGATGCGCTCTTTGACAATTCCAAGAAAAAACGCGTGGTTAAAGGTGCCAGTAACAGACCTCTTAAATCAATCAGCGATATGCTTAAAGGTAAACAGGGCCGGTTCAGGCAGAATCTGTTGGGTAAGCGTGTTGACTATTCGGGCCGTTCGGTAATTACCGTAGGGCCGGATTTAAAGATGTGGCAGTGCGGTCTTCCAACCAAGATGGCTCTGGAACTGTTTAAACCTTTTATTATGAAAAAACTTGTAGACAAGGATGTTGTTTACAATATTAAAAAAGCAAAACTTCTTGTGGAACAGGAAACACCGGAAGTTTTTGCGATCCTTGACGAGGTGGTTAAGGAACATCCTGTGCTTCTTAATCGTGCGCCTACATTGCACCGTCTTGGGATTCAGGCTTTTGAACCGGTACTGGTGGAAGGAAAGGCAATTAAACTACATCCTCTTGTTTGCCATGCATTTAATGCCGATTTTGATGGCGATCAGATGGCAGTCCACGTGCCTTTGACCCAGGCGTCCCAGATGGAATGCTGGACATTGATGCTCAGTGCAAAAAATCTTTTAAACCCCGCCAACGGAAAAACAATTGTATTCCCCTCTCAGGATATGGTTTTGGGGATAAACTTCCTTACCCGGATTAAGCCCAATGCCAAAGGCACAGGACGCCGTTATTCTTCTACCGAAGAAGTATTGATGGCAGTGGAATCAAAAACCCTGGAATGGGAAGCGCAAATTACCGTTAAGCCGCCGAAAAACAAAAAAATCTGGGAAAAAACAGGAAAACTTTCCGAACTAAAACCGGGCGGATTTATCGAAACAACCGCCGGACGGCTGGTATTCAACGAGGAGATGCCCGCTGAAATCCCATTCATTAATTTCGAAATGAAAGACAAGGAACTCAGAGAGCTGATTGAAGAAATTTTCAGAAAGAATGGTTCGTGGACTACGGTACAAGTACTTGATGCAGTTAAATCTACCGGTTACCGGTATGCTACAATCTTTGGAGCAACAATCGGCATTGATGATATTGTGGTTCCCAAGGAAAAGCCTGCGATGATTGAAAAGGCAAACAAGGAAGTTGAAGATATACAAATGCAGTACCGTAAAGGTTTAATTTCCAAAGAAGAACGTTTCAATAATGTTGTTGAAGTCTGGGGACGTACCAACAATGAACTTGCTGCAATTTTAATGAAGACTCTGGAAGCGGACAGGGATGGTTTTAATTCGATTCATATGATGTCCAACTCCGGTGCACGCGGAAGCCTCCAGCAGATACGTCAGCTTGCAGGAATGCGCGGCCTTATGGCAAAACCCAACGGGGCCATTATAGAAATCCCCATCAGGTCAAACTTTAAAGAAGGTCTTTCGGTTATTGAATTCTTTATTTCTACCAATGGTGCACGAAAAGCTCTTGCCGATACAGCCCTTAAAACATCCGAAGCGGGTTATCTTACCCGCCGTCTTGTAGACATAGCTCAGGATGTGGTAGTCAATGAAGATGATTGCGGAACGATCAACGGAATTATCTATTCGGCAATCAAGAAAGGTGAAGACATAACCGAACCCCTAAAAGAACGCATTGTCGGACGCTATACACTGGAACGGGTTAAACATCCCATAACCGGTGAATTAATCATCGATGTAAATGAAGAGATATCTGAAGATATTGCGATCCAGATTGATGCAGCAGGTGTAGAATCTGTGCAGATCAGGACGGTTCTTACCTGCGAAGCCAAACATGGGGTTTGCCGCAAATGTTATGGCAGGAACCTGGCGACCAACCGGTCTGTTGATATAGGAGAAGCGGTGGGAACCATAGCAGCCCAGTCTATCGGTCAGCCGGGAACACAGCTCACCATGCGTACCTTTCATATCGGAGGTGCTGCAACCAAAATTAGCGAAGAAAACCGTATCCACCTTAAATACCCGGTTTATATCCGTGATGTGGAAGGCGCACATGTTGAAATGCCGGAAGTAAAATCCAAAAGCAAAGAAGGAAAACTGGAAGTTACAAAACCTGCATACTGGCTTTTTACCCGTAAAGGTCATGCCATTGTAAACAAGGTTATGATGGAATATAAACTGGAGGCAAAGGATGAACTTCTTGTTGAAGATGGCAAGCGGGTTATCCGGAATGCGCCAATCATCAGGAGAGGCAGCAAAGAAATTTTGTCGCCGGAAATTGCCTATGCCATGGTTCTTCAGGACAGCAAGGGAAGCAATTCCGTTCTCTGTTTAATTGGTCAGGATCAGAAAATTGAAATTCGTAATGGTTCCAAATTTGTTGCAAAGCAGGGCGAAATAGTGGAGGCGGAAAAAACCATAGCCGAATTTGACAGTTTTATTGATCCTATCATTGCCGAAGCAGGGGGAAAGGTTATTTACGAAGACATTATTCCCGGAACAACCATGAAAGAAGAAACGGGCAGAGAGGGAAATATAGAAAAGCGGATAACCGAATTCCAGCTGGAAAGCAAACAACCCAGAATTGTTATTGTAGATGATACTGAAACCGAAGTGGCTTCATACTTCCTTCCAAGCGGAGCTTATATTTTGGTTGACGAAGGTGAAAAAATACATGCCGGACGTACCATTGCCAAAATACTGAAGGAAAGCGCCAAAGCCATGGATATTACCTCTGGTCTGCCGCGCGTTAGCGAACTCTTTGAAGCCCGTAAGCCAAAAAATCCCGCTGTACTTGCCCAGGTTGCAGGAAAGGTGTTTTTCAGAGGTATTGCCAAGGGCAAACGGGTGGTTATGATTCAGGATATTTTTGGCAGGGAATACAAACATCTGATCCCCATGACAAAGCGGCTTCTCATTCGTGACGGTGACACAGTGGAAGCGGGCGAACTGCTCTGTAATGGGGCGATAGATCCCCACGATGTACTCCATATCCAGGGAGAATCGGCGCTGCAACGTTATCTGATGGACGAAATTAAGGAAGTATACCGGCTTAATGGTGTGTCGATTAACGATAAACATATCGGTGTTATTATACGCCAAATGATGCGGAAAGTGGAAATTGTAGCTGTAGGGGATACCCGTTTTATCTTTGGTGCGATGGTGGATAAATACAAATTCCACGAAGAAAACAACCGGGTTATTGCTGAAGGAGGCCAGCCGGCAATTGCCCGGCCGATGTTCCAGGGTATGACCAAGGCGGCCCTTAATATTGATTCGTTCCTTTCCGCTGCAAGCTTTCAGGAAACAACCCGTGTACTTACCAATGCGGCCATTGCCGGATCAACCGATGCTTTGCGCGGTCTTAAGGAAAACATCATCATCGGTCATCCAATTCCCGCCGGCACCGGCATGAAACGGTATCGGGCAGTGAAACTTTTTGACGAAGACTCGCAGGATCTGGATTTACAGATGCAGGAAATTCTGGAACAACGGAAACTTGAAGCCATAGCGGAAGAAGAAATAATGGCTTCCCGGGAAGAAGGTGTAGAAGTAGAACCGGAAGAAACTGAGGAATGATGCCAGGTATGGAAAAGCTTCGGGTTCTCCTTCCCAAGGGCCGTATTTTTAACAATGTTCTGCAACTCTTTGCAGATGCGGGATTTCCCCTTGCTATGGCTGACAGAACATACAGGCCGTTTTCGGCCGCAGATTGGCTGGATGTAAAGATAATGAAACCTCAAAATGTGGGTGAACTATTGGAACTGGGAAGCCACGATGCGGGTTTTACAGGTATAGACTGGATAAAGGAAAGCGGAGCGGATGTGGAAGAACTGCTTGATCTTGGCTTTGACAATGTCCGTATTGTTGCCGCTGTACCTTCAAAATACTCAACGAATGCCAATTGTGATAAAGACACGCTGCAGAAAAAAAAAATTGTCGTTGCTACCGAGTATGTTAATCTTGCCGAAGAGTGGCTTTTAAAACAGGGTTATCAATACCGGATTCTCCGTACTTACGGGGCAACCGAAGTGTTCCCGCCGGATGATGCGGACATGATCATTGACAATACATCAACCGGGCAGACTCTTAAGGACAACGGTCTTCGGATTGTGGATACCTTGCTGGAATCATCAACCCGTTTTATCGCTTCCAAGGCGGTTATGGCCAACAAAGAAAAACGCAGCCGCATAGAAGAACTGGTTATGCTTTTCAGGTCAGTACTTGACGGAAGGGAAAGGGTTATGCTGGAAATGAATATGCCGAAAAACGGCTTTGAAGAAATTGTAGCGTCCCTTCCGGCCATGCGCAGTCCCACTGTTTCTCCGCTTTATGATGATAAAGGTTTTGCTGTAAAGATTGCCGTTAAAAAGAGCGAAATCGCCGATTTAATTCCCCGCTTAAAAAAAAGCGGTGCAACCGATATAGTAGAATACGATTTACGGAAGGTAGTTCCATGACAGTTTATTCCAAAATTCCTCACGCCAAGACGCAAAGGACGCGGAGAAGATTTAAGAGTTTATGGATAAAATCTCAAAGTTTTTATTTTCCCCCGATATTCTTTGCGTTCTCTGCGTCTCTGCGTGAAAAAAAGGAGATTATGTGCGTACAGCAACAATAGAACGTAAAACGTCGGAAACTGATATTTCCATCACATTAAACCTGGATGGTTCCGGCAAGGCAAAGCTTGATTATCCGATTGGGTTTATGAAACATATGCTCAATACATTTGCCAAACACGGCCTTTTTGATTTGGAAGTAATGGCAAGGGGAGACCTGGAAATTGATCAGCATCACCTGGTTGAAGATACCGGCATTGTATTGGGCCAGTGTTTTGCCAAAGCTCTGGGTGACAAACGCGGTATAGTACGCGTTGGTTCGTGTCTGTTCCCAATGGATGAAACCCTGGTCAGGGTTTCGGCAGATGTTTCCGGCCGGGCTTTTATGATGTTCAATGCGCAGCTCTCCGGAATACCGCTGATTTCTGCACCGGTTCAAAGAACAAATAATCAGGGCATTGCATCTGAATCGGCTTCTTTCCAGACCGATATAGTAGAAGATTTTTGGCAGGGTTTTACTTCAACCGCCGCCCTTACCCTTCATCTGGAAATACTGTATGGCAGAAATGATCATCACAAAATAGAAGCTCTTTTTAAAGCGGCAGCCCGGGCTTTGCGGCAAGCGTGCGAAATTGACAGCCGTGCGGCGGAAACCATACCTTCTACCAAAGGTACGATTGGGTAAAGAAAGCTGGGTTAATAATACTGTTTTGGAGTATAATGACGGCAGTGAAGTGGACATGCCCCCGTGCGGGCAGAAAAATCAATTCGAAAAGGAGTAATCTATGAATCAAATGCAGGATAGTCAAATCATACGTAAAATAGCAATAATCGGCAGCAGCGGCGGAAATTTATATGCTCAGGGAGGTAACAATCCAAACGCCCTATTAAAGGAGATTTTTGTACAGGCGGACTCTGCGGGTATAGAAATTGCTTTTGTTGAGTTTATTGGGGCGAGCGCCAGTATGGATAATATTTCCCCCGATGCAAAAGCACGGCTTTACACGCTGGGAGGCAGCGGTACTGAATCAGGGCCGGAGGCGGCATTGCGGGAAATCAATGAACAGGCAAAGGCCCTGGATGAAACCCTGGCAAAAAAAATAAAAAATGGCGAAATTGATGGTGTTGTTATGATGAGCTGTGATCCCGGCAATATAAACAATGCTTCTGTAAAAGCTATGGCCGAACAAAAAATCCCGGTTGTCGGTACGGGCGGCGCTTCAATTGCGAATTCCCAAAAAATGGGAGCAAAAGTTATTTCCGCTTCCGGAACGACGGGCACGACAAACCGTACCAGGGCAGTAGCTTTTATTTCAGCTTTGGCCGGCGAATGGAAATTGAAATATATGCCGGTTATTGGTTCTTCTGCGGCCGCCGGAGGCGAAGCTGTTTTGGGAAGCATTTGGAAGCGTGTAAACTTCCGCGGTATTATGATGGCCGCCCTGCCCGGATTTATTGCCATGGCGCTTGCATTGGCTCTTAGCAAAATTCCAGGTCTTGAGATACTTGGAGGTGTTTTCAGCGCTCTGGTCGGAGCTTTACCGGTAATTATTGCTGCAATTGCGGCCAAACAGGTTTCCGGTCTTGACGAGGTAGGTATAGTAGCCGGTTTAGCAGCCGGAATCTTGTCTAAAGACGGAGGTATTATAGGTGGTCTGATAGCTGGTATTCTGGCCGGTGTTCTTGCATATTATATAATAACATTTTGTTTTAAGCACAGAGTGCCCGGAACAACGGCAAATATCGCCGCAGGCGGACTCGGCGGGTTAATTGCCGGGTTAATAGGTATGTTTTTAATAGCGCCCCTGGCGCTTATAGCCGGAGACGGAATTAAGTCATTAATTGAGGCGGCATTAATCGTCAGTCCGCTTCTTGCAGGTGCAATTGCAGGGCTTTTAATTTGGCCGGCAATTATCGGAGGTGTGTACCATGCTGCCATATTGCCCATAGTCTTGCTGGAAATGGAGGCTACAGGGTTCAGTTTCCTCGGTGCAATTGATATGTGCGGACTGGTCATGGTGTCCGCAGGAATTACACTGGCCAATATCATATTCCCGAAAGATAAAGGTGATCGTTCTGTAGCCGGTTCGGGTTTTCTTATCAATATGGGTTTTGGAACTTTTGTGGAAGCGGCATATCCCTTTATGTTTTCTGACAAAATAGTGTTTGCCGGAGCTTTAATCGCTGCAAGCGTTTCCGGGGCGTTTGTCGGTATTCTTGGCGTAAAAGGCACAGCTTATGTACCGTCCGTCGTAGCGCCGGCGCTGGCCAACGAAGGAAAGGGATTGGCTTTTGCATTGTCAATGCTGGTGGCAGTGGCTGTCGCATTTGTAATTACGGTTTTCGCCAATAAGATCAAACCAAACCGAAAAGGATGATAGAAGCCGGGTTTTTTAAAACTGATGTTTTGAAAAACCCTTAACGGAATATCATGGAAAAATGAATATATGGTAATCGCCTCGATCGACATACAGGACGGCAAAGTAGTACAGCTCAGGCAAGGTTCGGAACTGGTTTTGCAACGGGACAATGCTGCAGAACTGGCAGAAGATTTTGACCGCTATGGAGAAGTAGCTGTTATAGACCTTGACGCCGCTATTGGTAAAGGAAACAATTCTGAGTTGATTAAGTCATTGCTCTGCAAGGCCGAATGCAGGGTAGGCGGCGGCATCAAAACCGTAGATCAGGCAAAAGAACTTATAAGTCTCGGTGCGCGAAAGATCATCATAGGCTCATTGGCTTTTCGTGATCTGTCTAAAAAGGGAGAAGGAAAAGAAAACGGTGAATTTACCCTTAATAAAACTTTTTTGGAAGATCTGGTAAAAAAGATAGGCAGGGAGCGAATTGTTGTTGCAATAGATTCAAGGAAGACAGGAACATCAGATTATGAAATCGTTGTTGATGGCTGGAAAACTTCTACTGGTCTTCCTCTGATTGAAACGGCGGTAAGAGCGGCGGCCTATGCTTCTGAACTGCTCTTTACCTGCGTTGATCGCGAAGGAACCATGTCCGGCATGGACTTTGAACCGGTAAAGCTGCTTTGTCAAGCAATGGAAAAATCTGCTTTGGAAACGCGGATCACTGCCGCCGGGGGAGTTTCGACCCTGGAAGAAATTGAAGCGCTGGCCGGGCTGAATTGTGATGTGCAGCTTGGCATGGCTCTTTATACCGGTAAAATTAATCTGGCCGATGCATTTATCAGTTCACTTAACTGGAAAAAAACCGCGCAAACTACCACCGGCGGTGTTTCTTCGGCTACCGGGAATGCTGCAAAAGCTCTTTTGCCATTAATTGCTCAAAGCAGCGACGGGCAGGTTTTAATGACAGGTTTTGCCGGCAGGGAAGCGCTTGCCGAAAGTTTTAAGCGGGGAAATCTTTGTTTTCATAGCCGGACAAGAAACAAATTGTGGATGAAAGGGGAAAACTCAGGCAACACCTTAAAACTGCTCCGCCTGCGTGCCGACTGTGACAGGGACGCATTGCTTGCTACGGTAGATGCGGCCGGTCCGGTCTGTCATACCGGATCGTGGTCCTGTTTTGGCGTAAACCGAAGCTTTACCTGGGAATTTTTGCAAAAGATAATTACAGATCGTTTTAGCAATCCTGTACCGGGTTCCTATACTGCAACGCTGGACGACGAGCTTGTCCGGGAAAAAATTATGGAAGAGGCGGAAGAACTCTGTACCGCCAAAACCCGTGATGAAAAAATCTGGGAAGCGGCGGATCTTCTTTATTTTGCGACAGCACTTATGACACGGGAAGGGATAACGGTTGCAGATGTTTTAAATGAACTAACAAGACGTCACTATAAATAAGGCAGCATTATAATGAGTGTTTTTTGGAACAAACGAACTGTAAATCTTTCTCCATACATTCCCGGTGAGCAGCCCAGGGACCGAAAATTTATCAAACTCAATACCAATGAAAATCCATATCCTCCGTCACCAGCGGTCGTTGCAGCCATTGAGCAGGTTTTAGTGGTTAATTCGCAGAATAACGGCAATAATGTAAAAGGAGAAAAACTCAGGCTTTATCCCGATCCGCTTTGTACCGAATTTCGGGAAGCTGTTGCTGCTGCCTATGGGGTTAAGCCGAGCCAGGTTTTTCCCGGTAATGGCTCAGATGAAGTACTGGGCTTTGTCTTTGGTGCGTTTTTTGAAGGTGATTCGGACGCGATTTTATTCCCCGATATTACATACAGTTTTTATCCGGTCTATGCGGATCTCTGGGATATCTCTTATAGAACTATTCCGGTAACGGAAGATTTTTCCATTAATATTAATGATTATTCCGTCAGTTCCGGCGGTGTTATTATCTCCAATCCCAATGCTCCTACCGGCCGCGACCTTCCTGTATCCGATCTTCTGCAATTGGCCCGGAAGCTTGAACAGAATAATCGTGTACTTGTTGTTGACTCAGCTTATGCTGTTTTTGGCGCACAATCGCTCGTTCCCTATATTACCGATCATCCGAATCTGCTTACCGTTCATACCCTTTCCAAATCCGCTTCTCTGGCAGGGCTTCGTGTTGGCTTTGCCATAGGCAGCGAGGAATTAATAGAAGGTCTTTTTCGTATACGTGATTCATTTAATTCCTATACAATGGACGTCCTTGCCCTTGCCGGCGGAAGTGCTGCTGTTTTGGATAAGGCATACTACAACGAGATAAACAAAAAAGTAATGGTAACCAGGGACACAACCGCCGTTGCCCTAAAGGAAATGGGCTTTGATGTGATCCCGTCAAAAGCAAACTTTTTGTTTATTACGTATCCCGGTATAAGCGGTCATGTTTTGTTTCAATCCTTGCGTGATAAAGGCATTTTGGTACGTCATTTTAACAAGCCGCGAATTGCAGATTATCTGCGGGTAAGTATTGGAACCAGTGAAGACATGGATGCTTTTCTTGTTGCTTGCAGAGAAATTATAGAGTTACCAGGAAACTGAAGTTTCCGAATAACTCATTCCACCTTAAACCGCGCAATGTCTGACGTCAGGTTGCTGATATTTTCCTTGTTTTCCTGACTTATCTCCAGCACTCGGGTAACGGCACTGGTTATCATTTCCGCGTTCTGCGTCATGTCGTCCATTTCACCCGCTACATCACTGCTGATCTGTTTAAGATTGGTACTCTGTTTAAGTACTTCCTTGCTGGTACCTGCCATATCGGAAGAAGCTTTCTGAACCTCACCGGTAACTGAATTTAGACGTGTAATTGCTTCCAGAATTTGCTGGCTGCCGTTTTCCTGTTCCTGCATCGCACTCCGTATCTGGGTTTCCTGATCTGATACGGTATTAACTTCACGCTCAATGGTACTGAAACGCTCCAGTACAATGCTGGTTGATTTGGTAATGGCGTCAATGGAGGTTTTTATCTTTTTAAGTACGATGCTGATTGTTTTGGATTGATTACTGGAATTTTCTGCCAATTTACGGATTTCATCCGCTACAACGGCAAATCCCTTTCCCGATTCCCCGGCATGAGCCGCTTCAATAGCTGCATTCATGGACAGAAGGTTGGTCTGACTGGCAATATTTTGCATTACCGAATTAATCTCCAGAAGCCCTTCCGATTCGCGGGCGATCTCCTGAATGTCTTCGGAGACTTTTTGCAGATCGTTTCGCCCGGTTTCGGAAGACTCTGTCAGAGAATTGATGTTTGTTGAATTCCTAATCAGGGTTTCTGTTACCGAACGTATACTTGCAAGCATCTGTTCAATGGCCGCTGAGGACTGGGAAACATTTTCCGCCTGAACGGTGATATGATTGTTCAGGCTGTCCATTCCCGTGATGATCTGTTCCATTGATACGGTTGACTTGTTCACTTCATCCGCCTGGGATAGGACCATTTCCCTCATTTTTTGAATTTCCGTATCAATCTTGGTAATGGCCTGGGAGGTTTCATCCATTGTTGCATTCAGTTCATCTCCGGTATCCGAAAGGGTAAAGGCTTTGTTTTTAATGCCTTTAAGGAGTATGCTGATTTTTTCAAAAGTAAGATTAAAAAAGTCAGCCAATATGCCGGTTTCGTCTTTGTGCCGGACATTAAGCCGCCGGGTCATATCCCAATCCTCGGAAATTTTATCAAGGGTTGCTACCATTACGTTAAGAGGTTTTACCAGTCCGGTAATGAAAAAATAGAATACAATAAAAATAAGTGCGATTACAATCATCATTGCCATAAATATAACCGTCATGGGACTGTCCAGTGAATCCCAAATGGTTATGGGAAGAATTGCGGTAATGTACCAGTCAAGAGACGGAACTTTATCCAGGGCGGCAACAACTCCGCCGGATGCGGTAAAGGAAATAATCTGCCCTGGTCTCAAATCTCCGGCTCTGGCAATAATTTCCGTGCCAATAACGTCAAATTCGCTTTCCATGAGAACTTTTCCGGCTACGAGTGCGGAATCTTTCGCACCTGTTATTTCGCTGTCGGAGTTAAAAAAGTACAGTTCCGCATTGCCGGTATAATCATTGTACATGGCATCAATAAACACCGTAAGGTCAATGCCGGTCCCCAAAATACCAATAGGCCTGTGCTGAGAGTCAAAGACAGGAGCGTTAATCCAAAGATTGGTTACATTAAGGTCGGGGTTGTAATTGATATTAAAATTATAATTTTCCGTTTCATTTAAGGTCATCAAATACCAATAATTATTGGGGTCATTGATATCAATGGTATAGACATAGGCATCATCGGAATAAAACTTTTTGTCCTTATCATTAACCCAAAAAACCGAGTTGCTTGCGAATGCCTTGCGGTAACCGGCAATTTCTTCAAAGGCGATTTTCTCCAATTCTGGATCGTCAGGATTGGCAAAGTACATTTGAATAATCGGAGAACCGGCCATTTTGTGGGCAATGGTAATCTCGCTGTTTACAGACGCTTCCAGCTTGAACCGCTCAATTTCAACCGCCCGCGCCAGTTCCTGCCCCGCACTGACATGGGCAATCTGCCATCTGGAAAGGACAAAAGCCGTACTGCCGCCGATTAAAATCACCAGAAACAAAACAAGCGAAAAACCCAGCAATCTGCGTTTTATTGAAGTTCGAGCAGCCATAATACACTCCTTTTGATGGAATTGTTATTCCACTATCCAATCAAGTGTATCATTATCTCTTTATGTTTGACAACTTTGAAACAACCGCGAATACAATTATACATCCAAGCATTACAGCTGACAGTATCTTCATACCCTCTCCGATGTTATTTGCCAGTATATAGCTGAAAACAATGGGACCTATGGCCATGGATAAGTTTTCTGTGACAGAATAGGCACTGAGCGCTTTTACCGAAGGAATGCCTCTATCCTGATACAGAAGTGTAAAATAGGTTTGAATGTTGGTAGATGCAAAGATGTTGACAATTGCCAGAAGAATAATTGTTACGATCAACATGTTTACTGATACATTAAGGGAAAATAAATACAATGCTCCCGCGTCCAGCAGGAGCGTAAAAAGAATTGTGATCAGAATGGGTATTTTTGCTGATAAAAACTTACAGAGGCTTGCGCCAAAAAGAATGGCAAACAAACCGTTTAATAACATTAATTGTCCGATATTGGCTTCTCCCAAACCGTTTTCCGTTCCGAAAATGGGCATAAAATATTCCATAAAACTTACGGAGACAACAAAAGGCATAAGTGCCAGAAGCAGGATGCAAAGCACAACTGGTCTGAACATGAATTTAATAAATGTAAAATTCCCTGTGCTTTCCTCTTTGACATATTGTATATCATAATAATGACGAAGTTGCCTGGAACGCAGTGAACATACAATGATGATTAAAAACAGCAGCGCTATACCGGATGCAAACCAGAATACCGTTCTGTAGGGAAAAAACTGCGCAATTATTGATCCAAAAACAACCCCGACATTTACTCCGGCCAGATAGGACGCATTATAATGAGCAAAGCCGCTGTTCATATCTGCCGGGTTTTTTTGGGATCCTATAATTGTATTGAATATTAAACCGAACACACCGCAGGCAAGGCCCATTAATCCGTATGCTATTGACAGATGAATAATATTTTCCGCAATAATGCAAAGGATATTTCCGGTTAAAAACAAAATGGCCGACACAAGGCTTATTTTTCTTGTCCCTGCTTTTTCAAGAATACCGGGAATTACCAATAAGGCAATTATCATAAAAAATACATTGGCAGTAAACGGAAGTGTAACAATAAATTCCCTCGGAAGGTTAAAAACAGGTATGTAAAGCCCTGCCGCATACATTGGCAAAAGGGCTGTTGCAAAATTGGCCGAAAAGAACATAAAAAAGGCCGCGGCCCGGAGCAATTCCGGATGAAAAACCGAACTAAAGTTCGATTTATAAGTGTTTACAAGATGGTTGATAACCGGACCTGCAAGCCGGGGCAGTATTGCAGAAGCTTTGCTTTTAACGGCATTTTCTTTGTAGGCATTTATCAAAAGAGTAATAACACATTTAAGCATATTTGGTTTTAATTCTGTTTTGTTGTTTCCGGTATGTTCATCGTTGTTTTTCTTGTATGCATCGAGCATTAAAAGACACTCAATAACTATTAACAGAAACGCTACAGTGGTTGCAAGAACGATAAGTGTTACCTGAATTAACATATTCTTGTTTTCTTCTTCAACCACCTTTACATTATAACCTATTTCTATGGCAGCAATGGTTTTTCCGTCCTTGTCAAAAACAGGGCCTAAAACATATTCCCATGTTCCCGACGGCAAATGGTCGACAAAGCGATTGTATTCTCCCGAAGTAAAGACTTCTTCAATGTAGCTGTCCTCGTATTCATCGTAAGGGTAAAACGTACCCAGCGCATTTTCCAAATCGTACATGGAATAGACAACGCCGTCGCGTTCTCTCCAAAGCATAAGATACACCTGTTTTCCGTCAAATGGCAGTTCCGAAAAAAGTGTCTTGATATGTTCTGCAAATGTAATGTACCCTTCGCTGTCATATTGCCTGGGAGATTCCAGCCCGTTGATAAAACCTATGTCTATGGATGCAGCAAGTAATCTGGAAATTTTTTCCAGTTCATTAAATGTATTTTCGGTATTTTTCTTCTGCATTTCCTTTAAAATAATAAATGAAGAAATTCCGGCGCCGAAAATAATACATAAAGCAACAAGTATTATTTGTTTAAATACACCGCTTGTTTTTTGTTTTGCCAAAAATAAAATACTCCAGACAAGCATTGTCAGAAGCAGAATTATATTAACAACACATATGAAAAAAATTATACGCCTTCCGATAATGTCGTATCTTGAAAATGAATAGGTATCAATATTTGTGCATGTACCATTATTGTCAATTAAAAGTACATCGTCGGCATTGTACGAAGCATAAGTTATATCCTTGTTATTATTGATGTAATAGTAAAATATACCGTCTGACATTGGGCGGTGGAATAATGTTGTTCTTTCTCCTGTATTACCGTCTATACGAACGATTTCACAGTTAATAATATCGGTATAAATAAAATTGTTGTCATTATCAGATGCGGTCATATAAGGAGATGTATTGCCATCGGCAATGATTTCGTTTACAAGCCATCCTGAAAAACTGTACTGGAGTATAGTTCCGGATTTTGTTGTCCATACAATGCGCTGATTTTTAATATTTATTCTGCAATATGACAGGTCCCGAAAAGCATTGGGATATTTAACAAAGGCATATGTCCGTACTTCGTCCTCTTCCAGGGTATATATACAGTCAAGATAAAAACCCTCGTGCTCAAGCCTTGCCAGATATAGTAAATCTCCGATAGAAGCCATACCGCTTATTTTGCCTTTGGAAATAATAAAGTCTTCGTTAATATAGGAATAAGAATAAATAACACCCAGAAATTTTCCGCTTGGTGAATACTTTAATATGCGTTCCGTACTTTCTTCAAATGCACCGCCGAAAATTTTATCATATACATACAGATTGTTATTGGCATCCAGTTCCACCAATTCGGCGGAAACAAATGAACGCGATGTATCATTGCCGGCTTGTAATTTATACAATAATTCACCTTCGTTATTTACTACTATAATGGTTCTTGCGGAATCCGCAATAATGGCTGTTGCTTCCCCGTTACCGCTTGCATAGGCTATCCATTCCAGCGGCTCTTCCTCGAGCCATGGCTGGTATGTTATATATTCAATATTCATATACAACATAACAGTAAACATGAGGAATGCGGAAAAAACATACCATTTTATTCTTTTCATATCAGCCTTCTTTGGTAAAAGTACAGAGGTATTTTTTTATTAGTTCATGGGCGCCTAATTGTTTTTTAAAGAGACGTAAACCATTTTTTCCCAAATCAGCGCCGTTGTTTATTTTTTTTACGTCGTGCAGATAACGCTGTACGGCGATATAATATAAAAATGCACTGAAATTCGGTATGGCAGCTTTTACAAAATGAACATACGCAATTTCTTTGTTTACTTTTTCAAAAATCAGGTAGCCGGCCGGAATTCCGTCGACATAACCGATAACACCATGGTAAATAAAATCATCAAAAATATCTATCATAATTTCCAGTGTTTTCTTTGAACAGCCGGCAAAAGATCCGCAAAGATCGCAATCCTGTAAACTGCACCATTGTTTCTCTATATCAAGACACAGGTTAATGTTGTCTTTGGTTATGGATTCTACAGATACATTCGGCTTGTCAAGAAACATTTTAATACGTTTCCGTTTATAGTAATGTGTTTCACCTTTCAGATCAAGTAACTCTTCAGTTTTGTAAACATATTCGCTCATGGTATCGTTGTATCCGTATTCCATGGCATAACCCTTTAATTGCCGATAGTCATCAAGAAAGCGTTCCTCAATGTCCCATATAGGAAGGGCTTTTAGTCCGGCTTTGAGCGATATATCGTACAGGATATCGACAATGTGTTGTAGGTTGTGTGTAGCTGCCGGACGGTTTAAAAAAAAAGAAAATTCCCCCTCGGGGTGAAAATTGGCAATACACAAGAATCCGTCCATTATTCTGTAGAGTATATTTTGTTCGCCTGACCATGTTACGGTAAGACAAGCTGTCATTTCATATAGCAGATTATCCGCGTTAAAATTCCATAATGTTGCATGACTTTCCTTGTCCGCCGGAACAAAACCGGTTTTAAGAAGATATGTATGTACTCTATGTTGTATCGCGTTCATAATACAATTCTTCTATAATTCATAGGTTACTGTATATTTATGCCACAATTCGTAAGGACTTAACAGTCTTTTGAATTTACGAAGTCCTTCGTGTCCCATATCTTCATTAAGATTCATGTATTCAGCATCATTTATATAATCCCTGTACATTATATAGATAAGATAAACAAGTCCGCCTTCCACATTTGATTTCCCAAAGTACAGAAAACTGAGTTTTTTGCTTATTCGTTCGCATATAATATAACCGTCCGGTTTTTCACCATTATACATAAACAGTCCGCAATGAACTTTTTCATCAAAAATTTCAAGCATTACTTCGAGTACCTTTTTTTCACAGCCGTAAAAAGAACTGCAGTATGAACAATCGCGGCCTTTGCACCATTCTTTTTCTATGTCCAGACACTGCCGTACATTGCTGTTTGTTATTGGCCGGATGGAAATATCCTGTTTTGATATAAATTTATTAATTCGTTTTCTTTTGTAATAATTAATGGAACCTTCAAGATTGAGTAAATCTTTTACGGCATAGGCATATTCACTGTTGCTAACACTGTATGTTGTATGCAGAGCATGGCCCTGTACAGCTTTATACCCGGCAACCAAATCCTTGTCTATGTTTTTAATCTGCAAAGAAGGAAGTCCGGCTTTTTTGCAAAGAACACAAAGCGAATCAATAATGGGCTGGAGAGGATACGATGTTTCTTCCGGTCTGTGAATAGTCCAGTAAATATCCCGTCCTTCAAGAAAAAAAACACTACAAAGACAATTGTTAATAATTTTATACAGTCCAAGATACGTGTCTTGCCATGTAACAAACATGGTAATATTGCTTTCCTGCAGCAGACTGCAATGATTGTATTTTTGCAGAAGCGGGTAACTGCTGTTTTTAAAAGGAAGAAATCCGTCGTTAATAAAAAATTCACGTGCTTTGCTGCGGATAATATCCATGTTTATTTTTCTTTCCTACTTTTTTTCAAAAATAAACACGCTTGGCAATGATGGATCTTTAAGATGTTTTTTTGCTTCTGTAAGATGATGTTCGGCGCAGACATCTTGCGGATCTTTTGATACAACCCATTCAAAACGCTGGACGGCAGCGGCGTAATCTTTTGTATGGTATTTCCGTACACCCGATTCAAAAATTGTTTTGGTACGAAGCCGGGATCGTCTTTCTCCGGCCGGAAGGGCATCCAGCATATCAAACACGCCCATTACTTCATTTACCCCGGCGGCCTGTACCATACCAATAAAGCGGTATGCAAATTCAGATTCATTACCAGAAAGCTGGTTCATTGTGTCTCTTGTAATAAGTATTCCTGACCTGGTTTGTTTGGAAAGTCCTTCCATGCGGGAAGCCAGATTGACGTTTGCAGAAATTACCGTACTGGAAAGCCGCTCGTTTTCGCCGACAATACCCATCATAACCGAACCGGTATGTATTCCAACTCCTATGTTTATGCCATCTACCCCGATTTTTATTCTGGTATTCCGGTCAAGAACCAGTTTCCGGTATAACGCAACACCTGCCCGTACCGAATCCAGTCCATTGTCAAAAAGCGCCATTGCTGCATCGCCGATATATTTATCCACAAAACCGTTGTGTTTCCGGATAATGGGGCCGGCGATGCCCAGTATTTCATTGATAAATACAAAGTTCTCCCGTGCGGTCATCATTTCCGAATTAATGGAAAATGCACGTATGTCAAAAAACAGTACGCTTACTTCCCGCTGTACATTATCGCCCAGTTTCATTTTGGTTATGTCGGAAACGCCCAAATGTTCCATAAATTGCAGCGGCACAAAACGAATTGTCGATTCATTAAGCCGGTTGATACGGTCAAACTGGTTCTGTAGTTCTTCCGCCATACTGTTAAGCCCGCTGCTTACCCTGCCAAGTTCATCACGCGCTTTGTAACGAACCCGCTCGGAGTGGTTCCCGCCGGATATGGAATGCAGAACTCTTGCCACGGCGGAAAGTTGTTTTACTACAATGGAAACCATAATGCCAAGCGCCAGCAGAATAACTATGCAAACGGCTACGGCAATCAGTGCAACTTCCCTTTTTAGTTTTACATTACCGATTTCAAAAGCTGTCATATCAAGACCGACTTCAAACATGCCGGCTATCTCTCCGGCGCTGTTGTACACCGGAGCTTCGGCAAATGCCCATTCGCCATCATCCAGAGAAAAGATACCGCCAATCGGATGGCCGTCCATAAAATGGTGGTAATCTTCCCCTTCAAGCAGCTCAGCCGGACGGAAGAGGTTGATCTCTTCGCTGGAAATCGCTACAACATATTCAAAATGCCTGCCCTTAAAAAGCGCCGCATAATATCCCCTGTTCCAGTGATCGGCATTGTTTCCGGTAATTTCTTTTAATGTCTTTAGCAGATTTTTATATGAATCACTGTGACAATCCTTTGTGGTTTTAAGGTTGTCAATATCGTCCCCGTTTATCAATTTCGCAGACAATACTGCCAGAGCATGCATTTCATTAAATACTTCGTCGTTCAGGCGGTTTATCATAATGTTGAATGTTACCGAGAACAGTATTATAAACGCTATTATTAACAATGGCATTATTGCGGCGGTTTGCTTTATAAAAAGCGAAACATACCGGTCCAGGATACCAATGAACAGGAAACATAGTGCGGCAATGAGGGAGAGAATTCCAAGTATCAGGGATACCTGCACGGTTATTATGTGCAATCTTTCGGCAAATGGAAGCCGCAATTCTTCTTCGTAAGCGGTAAAAGATCCGCCGTCGTATAGCCAAACCGTATCTCCGTAAATCCCTGCAAATGTATTGCCGTAAAAACCAAATCCTCTAAGAGCCGGTTTTTCTCCCCGTGCTTTTAGCGGTTCAAAACATGCAAGGGGAACAATGTGATGCATTTTGTCGTCTGCAATACGGAATAGGGAGTTCGATGCCATATCGAAAAATACTATATTTCCGTTTGCATCATACTGTACATACCAGGGGATAACGCCGCCGTCCTTTTCGCTCCAGATAAACGAAGCCCGCAGTACCGCTTCGGCGCCGTTTTTTACTTCAAAAATATCTCCGTCGCGCATTACATACACATAATTCCGCATATCTTTAAGGACAAGCTGGGCAACCAGATAATCTTCTACACCTTCTGAAAATACGGATTTCCTCAAATTGTCCCGGAATGTATCGTACTGGTAGAGGGTAACATTGTTACGCTCTATCCTGGAAAAGCTAAGGATGCCGTCTTCGCAGCGGAATGAACCAAATTGATTAAAGAGGTGCGGATTGTTGTCCGCATTATCGTAGTTTATGCTGATAATATCCTTGACAAAGCGGCCGTGGTTGTCATATTTCCTGATTATGTCTCTTTTTGTCAGATATGCGTCATATTCCGCTTCCATTATATAAACATAAAGATTTCCGGCTTCGTCAATGGTGCCATCTACAAACCGGGAATATTCCTTAAATTTATCAATATTAATGGTATAGCGAATGTTTCCGTCAGGCGCCATGCAGACAAGGCGAAATGATCCGCTGTCTATAACATATAAATTGCCGTCTTTTTCATATTTGGCCGTAGCTGGCCCGATAAACGAGGTGGTTGATTGAAACAGTTTTTTTTTAAGAGCGTCTCTGTTGAAAATGCAGAATAATCCGCAGACAAGAAAAACTGCCGTACATACCGTAAAAACAAGGTACAATGTGGATTTTTTCACGATAAATTTTTTTCCTTGTCTGATTGTCGGCTTTTTTACACATGTTATTTATCGACTTTTCTAATCTTGTCCATTCTCCGGTAATATTCGGTCTGCCTGACTATTTCCTGTACTGATGCAGTATAAATTTTGTCATCGACTATCTTAATTTTATTATTTGCCAGAAACTTGCCCATAATTGGTTTGGCTTCCTCCCTGGGAATTCCCGCCATATTGGCCAGTTCCCAATAGCCAAAACTAAAAGTATAGGGGTTCTGGTTTTCGAGGGGAATGCGGTCTTTTTCCAGCTGGATAAGCAGGGAATCGTACATGCGGCCCAGAGGACTTACGATGAGTGTATTAGCCAACTGCTTATAGATCAGCCAGAGGCGGTCTGCAAGGAGGCCGATAACTTTGGCTATAAGCTGGGACTGTGTTTGAATCATTTGGTCAAAATTGGCCCGGTTTAGTACCAGTACTTTACATTCATCGTAGGCGACTGCGGTGGCGGCCCTGGGTTTGTTTTCCAGGAGAGCCATTTCCCCGAAAATATCCCCGGTTTTCAGCACTGCCAAAAGCACCTCGTTGTCGCTGGTAATTTTGGTAATCTTTACAGACCCTTTCTGAATGACAAAAAGTTCATCCCCCGGTTCCCCTTCGACAAAAAGCATCGAACCTTTTGGGTATGTCCTGCTCATATCGTTTGATCTGAATTCCATTTCTTTGATTGTTGTATTGGTTTTTAGCTTTGTTATCCGTTCTTTGGCGGTATCCGCATTTATTCCCTGTGAACAATGCTTAAGATACAGGGTATAGATGTGTACAGCCTTGTCATACTGTTTTTGGCGGAGATAATATTCCGCCGCTTCAAAGAGCTGATCCGGGCCGGTCTCAGCGGTTTTTTTCAGGGCAATCGCAGCAAAGGTCTCGTTCAAATGTCTGAGCTGTTTGGAAAACTGAGTAACTATCTTCATGGTTGCCTGGGTATGTTCCTGGATAAACGCCCCGTATTGTTCCCGGTGAACCGTAATCAGGTCAACATCCGTCAGAGCCTGGGCTGTCTCGATATAACTGTGAGAAGACATGGTGGAAATAACGCCAAAGTAGTCTCCGGGGCCGAGTGTCCTGCCTTTTTCTTCCGCTTCTCCGGAAATTCCCACTTGCCCCTGCTGAATGATAAAGAAGCAATCTGCATTCTGATCGCCTTCTATGATTATGCAATTGTCTTTTTTGTAATGAACAGTGGTAAACTGCAATGTTGTTTTATCTCCCCGGGGCTGTTCCATATTTCAGTTTTTGGAACAAGTTCCCCTGTCTGGATCGTAAGTATATCTTATTTTCGGCGGTTTTAATATACAATTGATGAAGTTTGTTATATACAGGAGATGGTACATGAAGCTGAAAACGCCGCTATATGATGCAATAATGGAATATGCAAAAAAAAATCCGACACGGTTTCATATGCCGGGGCATCAAGGCGTGGTTTTGGACAAACTTTATAGTTCAGCGGGTGCGGATATTACAAGGCTTTCGGTCTCGGATGATTTGCTCTACCCGAAACATGTTATAAAAGAGGCTGAAACGCTGGCGCGTGAGGCTTACGGTACGACAGGAACACTCTTTGTAACGGCGGGTGCGACACTGGCAGTGTTTATTGCAGTTGGTACAATTGCCCTAAAAACCAGCGCAAAAAAGGTTATTTTAAACAGAAATTCGCATAAATCGGCGTTTTCCGCGCTGAGGCTCTTCGGGCTGACCCCTTGTTTTTGTAACACCAAAAGCGACAATAACGGCTTTGTAAAACCCGCTGAGGTACATGATATAGAGACACTTCTTAACACTCAAAGCGGCATAGCGGCAGTATTTATCACTTCGCCCGATTATTTCGGAAGAACCGCAGAAGTCGAGAAGATAGCAAATCTTGTGCATGAACGCGGTGTCTTTCTTATTGTTGACGGAGCGCACGGGCCGCATTTTAATTTTTCCGGCCTTTTGCCGCCGCATTCGGCAAAATATGCGGATGTTGTAATCGACAGCTGCCATAAGACAATGCCGGTTTATACGGGCGGCGCGATGGTTCATGTTAATGGAGAGGAACTTTACAAAATTGCGCTATTAAGGAGGGTAGGGCTGCACACGACAAGTCCGCAATATCTAACGCTTGCCTCTCTGGATTATGCGAGGGCGCGAATGATGGCAGACGGCGAAGCTGTATACAAAAACCTTCTTAATGCGCTTAAAGAGTTCAATCACGATATAGAGGCGGACAATCATTACTCGATTGACGAAAACGACGATTTCTCGCGGCTTGTAATAAACTGTAACGGGTTTTCCGGATCGGAACTTGGCGACGAACTTGAAAAATACGGTGTTTTTATCGAAATGAGTTACGGTTCACGCGTGATTTGCATATTATCGCCCTATAATACAGGGGCGCTGAAAGTTTTAAGCAATGCGCTGAATAAAATTACCCTGACAAGACAAGCCAGGGAAATTGATTTTCCTCCGGTCAATTACGAAGAATGGGTCGATTACGGCGTAACGGGGAATATTAAATTTTTGCCGTTGAAAGAATGTGAAGGAAAGATTTGCGGAACTGAAATCGGGATTTATCCGCCGGGTGTTCCCGCAGTCGTTCGCGGCGAAAGAATCACAGCCGGAATGCTGAATTATCTGACAGCCCATCAAGACAGGTTGTTCGGGCTGGTTGAAAGTATGGTATGTATTATAGAAGATAAATAACTTTTTTATTATACTAAATGCATGCAGATTATTAACGCTTCAGAGTTTGATGGTTACTGGAAATCGTTCAACCAAAGTGGTATCGGCAGCGGACTGGATTCCGCCGATGCTGTAGTACGCGAAATTATTAAAGCAGTCCGCAGCGAAAGGGACACTGCGCTTCGCCGTTATGCAGAGCGCTTTGACAGAAGTTCTCCTTCCAGGCTTGAAGTTCCCGTAAATCTGACTGAAGAGTCATGGGAAACGCTCCGCAATAACGGCAAAGAAACGGCGGCTGCTTTGGAACTGGCTGCCGTTCATATTCTGAAGTTTGCCGAGTTGCAAAGAAATCAATTGGTTGATTTTGAAAGTGAAATGAAGCCCGGACTCTTTACCGGGCAGCTTGTTATTCCAGTTGAAAAAGCTGCGGTTTATATTCCGGCAGGACGCTTTCCCATTATTTCTTCCGTATTAATGGGAATGATTCCCGCTCTGGCTGCCGGTGTTGATGAAATTATTCTTGCGTCGCCGCCCATGGAGGACGGCTTTCCAAACCGGAACATATTGGCTGCGGCTGCCCTTTCAATGATGATTGGCGGGAATTCAGCCAATGTAAAACCCAATAAAACAAAATTGCGTGTTTTTGCAATGGGCGGCGCGCAGGCAATTGCCGCTTTGGCCCTTGGTACGGAATCGGTTCCGCGTGCAAGCGTTATTGTTGGACCGGGAAATAAATATGTAACGGCAGCAAAGCGCATGCTTTTCGGCGAAGTAGGCATTGATTTAATAGCCGGCCCTACCGATGTCCTGATTATCGCCGGTGAAGAAACGACAGATGCAGACAATACTGCGGCAAAGCTGATTGCCGCTGACATGCTGGCTCAGGCGGAACATGACACCGATGCATGTGCCCGTGTCCTGGTGAGCAGTCAAAAACTGGCGGAACAAATTAACATTGCTTTGGAAGAACAGTTAACGGTTTTACCGGAAGAATCCCGTGCCGTTGCAAGAGTTTCCATTGATGACAACGGGCTTATCGTCGTTTGCCGATTAAAGGAAGAAACAATCCGCATTGCCAATATCATTGCCCCTGAACATCTTGAACTCTACTCCGACGATCCCGGTTCCTGGTTGTCTGCCGGAAAATCAGGCATGTGCTTAAAAAATTTTGGTTCACTTTTTATTGGTTCACTTGCAGCGGAAGTTTTGGGCGATTACAGCGCCGGAGTAAACCATACGCTTCCCACTTCGGGGAATGCCCGGTTTACCGGAGGGCTTTCCGTGAGACATTTTCTTAAAATTCCCACAACGCTTCGTTGTGTTCCGGGTACCGGTTATGAAGAAACAAGACAAGCCGCAGAAGTTTTAGGACGGGCCGAAGGACTTGCAGCTCACTCAGCAGCAGCGGCAATGCGGCGTTCGCAATGAACATTGGCGCCATTGCAGATCACCGGAGCAGGGAAGGCGGTGCGATTATCTATCCCGTCTATTCCCGGCGTTCCGGCGGTCTTTCCATAGGGATTAACCTTTTTCCTGATCGCAAACTATGTTCTTTTGACTGTCCTTATTGTGAAGTTTTTCCTTTCAAAACAGACATCAATTTTAATTTTGAAATAATGAAAACCGCTCTCTGTTCTGCAATCCGGGAAGCAAAAAAAAACAATATCCCGATAAAAGACATTTGTTTTTCCGGTAACGGCGAGCCATCCATGTCGCCGTTTTTTATGGAAGCTGTTAATGCTTCTGCATTAATACGCTCTGAACTGGCCGGCGATGCAAAACTGGTAGTAATTACCAATGGATCCGGGCTGCTTGACAAAGAGGTGTTTGATTTTTTAAAAACCGCAGCATTAAATACGGCTGCTCTGAATATTTGGCTTAAACTTGACGCTGCAACGGATGCATGGTACCGTCTGTTGAATCGTTCGGAAATCCCTCACGACAGAATAATTTCTTGTATTAAAGATTTTTCTGCTTCAGCCGCACCCTTTACAATTCAAACAATGCTTTGTAAGATAAAAGGCGTTTTGCCGCCGGAAGAAGAATCTGTTGCATGGGTACAAGTGGTAACAAAATTGGCAGCACTTTCTCTTTCCGGTAACGATGCAGGGAAACCGCAGTTAAGGGCGGTGCATATTTACGGCAAAGCCAGGCCGGCCAGCGAAGATCCTTTGACGGAAACGGCATCGGCAGCAGTTCTTGAAGAACGAGCTTTGCAGCTTCGTATTTCGCTGGATAAAGCCGGAATAAACGTTCCGGTTGAAATATACTAGGTTTGGACTTGGTGCAAAAGATTTTTCGATATAATTTTGTTTCACCGGGAGTAATTCCATTTTGAAGATAAATAGAAACAAAATAGTGCTTTTATTATTTTTTCTCTTTGTACTTGTTCCCCTCTTTGCCCGTGATGTAGAAATAACAGTCGAAGATACCGATCTGGGTCTTCCGCTGGAAGGAGCGGTGGTACGATCGTGGGATGGCAAACAGTATACCTGCAACAGGGACGGCAAGGTTATACTTTCCGTACCTGACGATCGGCAGGTATTGGTATATGCGTCGTATCCCGGCTATGAAAATGGCCGCCTGGTTGTAAGCGCCGGAGTTGATGCATACACACTGGGATTGCAGCTTTCCGGCATAAGGGAAAACAAGGAACTGGTAATAGAAGCTTCCAGACCGGGAAGCGGCGGAGCAAGAACCGGCCGTAGTATTACCATAACAGAGCGGGATATTGCTCAAACCGGTGAAATTGGAATTGTCGAAGATGTAATGAGTTCGATTAAATTGCTTCCCGGTGTCGGTTATGCCGGTTTATTCAATGCCCTGCCGAGTATACGGGGAGGAGATCCCGGAGATTTAAGCGCTGCGTTGGACGGTTATTATGTCCTTGCCCCGTATCACTGGGGCGGCGGTTATTCAATATTCGATCCCCGTATGGTGCAAAGTGCCGAACTTTCTCACGGTGTGTTTTCTGCCCGCTATGGCAACACAATATCCGGTCTTCTGGAGATAACTACAAAAAAACCATCAACAACGGAAACAGAATTCGAGTTTGGTATGAACACCAGCGCCGCCAATTTTAATTTATCGCTTCCCCTGGCAGGCAAGGGGGGCATTCTGTTTATGGGTCGTGTTACCTACTACGACCCAATAGTATGGTTGATGAAACAATTATCGCACAGTTTTGAAGTTCTTGAACCAATCAATACAATACGTGTTGCGCCATATATCAGAAGTACGGCGATAACGGGAAATTACCGTTTTTCCGACAATCTGGAATTTCAGGGTACCGGTTTTTGGGGTATGGATGGCGCCGGTGCAACATATGAATCAGGTTATTCCAGAGAGAATGAACTGACCAGCAATACCAGAATGGAATTTGACTGGACAAATTATCAGGGTTTTGTAAAAGCCGGGTTTTTATGGAATCCCCGGAATGATATGCTCCTTAAGTTTACTGCCGGCACAGGTTATGAAGATGCATTAATTAAGGGAGATATGCGGTTTGATATTATGGATAAGTATTTTTCTTCAGATTTTTTTTCAACCTATAGTTTCCTTTTTTTATCTGGTATTTTAAAAAACAATCCATATGATATTAATTCAGAAATGCATATCGACGATTCCATTTTTATGTTCAACACACAGGGGCGAATAGACTATGATTGGGAATTGGGGAAAGGTTTTCTTTTTGCAGCCGGTGTACAGGAATTATTTACCCGTTTTGTATCCTCCGGTAACGAGATGATATATATTGAAAAATTTGCAAATGAACTTGATAATCCGGAAAGTATCCCGCTTTATAATACCATTCCGCCTTTAACGTGGAATTATATAAAAAATGATTTGCGGGTGAGTTTTCCTGCTAAATATTCTCCAAATGTAGAAAACAAGTTATTTTCCACATCGGGGTATAGTCTTATTGAATATAGTTCTTCCGAAAACCGTTTTAATGCGGAACTTGGACTGCGTGTTGATCACTTCTATTTGAACGGAAAGGGTTTTTCCGTTCAATCCAGGCCCGTTCTGAATCCTCGGCTTAATATTGATTTTAATGTGCTGGAGGATTGGGGCATACTTCAATCGCTGGGCCTTAGTGCGGGAACAGGTCTTTTTTCATCAATGAATAAAATGTTTGTCTTTGCAGAAGACAGGTTTAAAATGGACGAGATTAAGCCAAATCGATCCTGGACTTCAATATTCGGCGTTAAATCGGAATTTCCAAGAGGATTAATTTTTAATATCGAATTCTATTACAAATATGTTTTTGACCGTACCTATATTCCCGTAGATCTTAATCCGGGTGATGTGCAGGTAAAACCAAGGTTTGACGGTGAAGGCAGAATCTGGGGCATTGATGTTTTTCTGCAAAAATTACAGTCCCGTTATTGGGATGGCTGGCTTTCCTATTCTTTCAACTGGACAAAATATTATGATCCTTATGGCGGAACTATTGATGTAGGGACTTTTGGAGGAGGCAAGGAAAACGACTGGTATTTTCCGTCGTATCATCGTTTTCATAATCTTAACCTTGTACTGAATTTTAAACCGGTTCCCCGCATTAATATATATACCCGTTTTGGCATTGCCAGCGGTGTACCGCTTCCCAAACGTATCAGCGACAAACCTATAAGCTATCCGGTATATGTGTTTGATCCTGATGATCCATCCAGCGGACAATTAATCGAAAAATATGTCTGGCTTTCCCAATATGACGAAAACAACCGAACCACACCGTCTTTCCCCATGGATATTAAATTTTCCATTTTTGGAAAAAATGAAAAAGGAAAGGCCCACTACGAGATCTATTTTGCAGTAGAAAATGTTCTTGCCCTGTTTTATTCTGCCAAAGGTAATACAAGGTTCAACCAATATTCCGGCAAGGAGGATACAGGAAGTGATTCTGCCAATTATGAAATTCCTGTTCCAATACCGTCGTTTGGATTTAAGATCAGCTATTAATAGGGAATGCAGAGTGAAAAGGCCTGGTATTTTAAAGTATGATATTCTATTATATTTTACCGTTCTGCTGTTTGCGGGAAGCTGTGTATCCATGATGGAAAAAGCAGGAAGAACTTTGGATGGTTCGGCATCGGAAGAAAAACGTGTTACCGTGTACAGGGCAGAAAAAAAAGAAAACGTTGCAGCTGACATGGAATTATGGGAGGTTCAAAACAAGGCCGAAAACCGTTCTATTGTTATTATAATAAGTCAATTTCCTTCTATGAAATTGCGGGGTTCTTTCCCGAATGATGTCGGAGAATTTTATTTTACTTCACTTGATTACCTCGCAGGCAATTATCATGGATGGAACGAGTACCGCATGGACTTGTTTGGAACCGGTAGACTTATAATGGGTAAAGATACTGCTGTTTTGACAGTTTCCGAAGGAATAACAGCGGTACAAATTTCATCAGGACGTATACAACGTTATGACACAAGACTTACCGGAAATGAAGCTCTTGCAAGACTTCGTGATCGCCGGGAAAGGATAAGCGCCCTGACTGAATGGATGAAACAACTGGAAAACGCGCCAAAAGGACTTGACCGGGATACATTTGAAGAATATTGGAAAACGGTATTGTTCCCCGAATTGGTATCGAAAAAAAAGCAGCCGGAAGGTTGGAAGCAGGAAGACGATCAATGGGTTCGGTCAGATGATATGCGGTGGAATAAAAGTTATACATCACGTGTTTTCCCGGAATTGCTGCGGGAAATACGCAACACCGGAACCATGCTTCGGGACTGGGAAGAAGCCCTGCCGTGGATTTATATTGATTATGAATGGGAAACTATTCTTGAATTGCTTGCACAGGAAACAACTTTGCAGAAGAAAAAGTAACAGTTGAACTTGTTCCAAAGCTAACAGAGTTTTGGAACAAGCTCAACTGTATAATCCTGCGGGTTTTAACGCTTGTTTTGCCCGGCGCCGCGGCCGCGGTCAAAACCATGACCGCGTGCAGAACCGCGTCCGTGGCCCATGTAGTACCTTGACTGCGGACCCATATGTCTTTGTGCAAATCTGTTGTTATGCCCATGTCTGAGCTGCGGCCTGGCTCCGTTCCGCTGCCCGGAACCGGTTTTTTGACCAACATTTTTTACTGGAAAATCATACGATTTTCCGCTTATGGTCAACTTTGTAGGCCGTAAATGGTTTTTTAATGCGTATCCTTCAATAGATACTCTGTTTCCTTCTTTTATTCCTTCTACAAAACCGGCATACCGATGAAGCATGGGAACATAATAAACAGTTTCTCCGCTTTTTACCGCAATCGTTCCGTCCTGCAATTGCAGCGTTCCTTCAACAGTAATTTGTTCAGGAGGATTCCTTTTTTCCCTTCCCTGATTTTGGGCAAAGACCGTACCAATTACCAAACAGGTAATTACCGATAAGAATACAAATTTTTTCATTAATAACCTCCATAAGTGTTTAACGCTCTATGGCGCATACAATTTACATACACAATTTGCATACGCAAACTGCGTTTTGATTCTATGTAGTAAACAACAATGAAGTAAAAAAGTATCAAAAATAACGGATTTTTTTATATTTGCAATAAAGCTGAACTGTGGTGTACTTGTACTACCGTTCCCCATACTGCTTTAGGAAACCGTCGGGATCAATCACGGCATAGTAAGTTTTTTTTGCGTTTAGTTTCCAGTCAAACAGGCAGGGTGTTCCTCCAGAAAGCCAGCTTGTGCCGTCGTCCAAACCCCACATGGTTACCCGTTTTATCTCTTTATATTCCCTGAACAGCCTGAACAGTTTCGCGTATACCCTTGCCTGCGCCAGTTCGTCTTTTTCGGACATAGTGCTGTCCTTTCCAACACCTCTTGTATCATCATTAATACCGACGGCCGATATATCAAGTTCGCTTATAGCTATTTCAATACCGAGAGTTTTTAACTTGTTCAGAGATTTACGCACATCGTTTATATTAACCTTGGGCTGGAAATGGCACTGCAAACCTACGCCCTCAATAAGATTGCGGGTGTTGCCTTCTGCCCTGTACCGGGTGTTAATATCGTTGATCATCCTGCATATTACGTCGATCTTGTTGACATTAACAGATCCATTCCAAACATTATTGTAGTCGTTATAGTACAGCTTTACTTCAGGGTCAGCCGACCGCGCTGCACGGAATGCCATTTCGATGTAGTCTGCGCCCAGCGCCGTGTACCACGGGTTATCCTGTTTCCTCACGCCGTTCCTCCAGTCCCCTTTGACATCAGCGGCGGAAGGGTTATCCTTCATTGCCTCATTTACCACATCCCATGAGTTGATTTTGCCCTTAAAATGTCCCAGCACTGTCCTGATATAGGCATTAAGATTAGCTTGAACATCGACTCTGGAGCCCGTATAAATCCACTCGGGGGTATTCTCGTGCCATATCAGCACATGGCCATGTACCGGTATACCCTTCCTCTTTATAATGTCGATAGCCCGATCCGCAGTTTCCCACCAGTAGGCTCCTCCTTTAACGGAAGGCGCCAAACTAACCGGATACGTTATTGCAGAGGTTACCGTACTGCTATGGTGTGTCAGCAGATCATAGTGTTTTCCTGAAGTTTGATCCGCCCAGGTATAGTCAATAATACTGCCAACAAGAAAGTTATTGGCGTACGCTGATTTAAGCGGGGTTAAAGTCAGATCGGGAGTCAGAGGGTTTCCCTCGGTAATCATTATATTGAAGTTGGCGACGTAGTAAACCGTATTTGGCGAATTGTTTTCCCAGTTGGTCAAATACATACAGGGATTGTTATTGTTGGGGATTACGAAAAGCTTTCCCTTTATAGTGTGCCATTGCCCCTGTGCGGCATTGTACTTTTCAGTAATCATGGGCCATATCCCGTCATTATTCACATGCCAAGCCAGGTTTCCTGCGGCTCCTTCCCGTCTGACATCTGCCGAAAACTCAATGGTTATTTCCTTTCTCCTGTATTTAGCGAGAGAATAACTTGCAATAAACCAATCAGTTTTTGATCCATCAACTTTTAGTACATTGTTCCTGCCCTGATAACTGCTTAAAATTTCATAAGAACCTCTGTCAGCAGTAAGTCCATTAACATTGTTGCTTTGGCTTTGCTGTGATAAGAACAATACGGGAGCCAGCAGCAATATCATAAGTATAAAAACAGAATTTCTTTTCATTTAAGAACTCCTTTTTTAGTCCATGGACTGTATTTTCAAAAAGTATACAGCCAAAAACCAAAAAAGAAACCAGTGTTTTTACCTAGTTTT